>SXGT01832787.1_pt1 | contig 22157 bp, 14 predicted proteins | sample 3176221 | NCBI WGS metagenome assembly SXGT01 (sample SAMN11356862, study PRJNA531348) | freshwater metagenome | isolation source: freshwater sample F1-120 | place: China: Fuxian Lake, Yuxi | collected 2017-12-25
CCAACACCGTCCCCAAAGGCCCCGCATCCAAAAACCGCCCCTCCCGTCCAACCTCCAACGCCTGCGCCACCGCCAAGCCAACCTCGCGCGGCACGCCCGCCACCACTTCGTCCACCCTTGGCACCCGCTCCAGCCCCTCGTACAGCTTGATCAACCCCAGATTATCATCCGCTTCCACGGGCAGCCGCCCGGCCAGCAACTCCCACAGCATCATGCCCAGCGCCCACACGTCGGCCCGCGCGTCGACATCCTTGGCATTCTTGAACTGCTCGGGCGCCATGTACGGCGCCGTCCCCATTCGCGCGTTGGTCTTGGTGCCAATGTTTGCGCTGCCCAGCACCTTGGCGATGCCAAAATCCGCGACCTTGGGCACGCCTGGCCACGGCCGCCCCTGGCCCAGGTCGAGCATCACGTTCTCGGGTTTCAAATCGCGGTGCACCACGGCCGCGCCGTCCAGGCCCTGTCTGTGCGCGTGGGCCATGGCCTCCAACACCGGGGTCATCACCGCCAGCACTTCGGCCAGCGGCCACGGCCCGGGTCGGCGTTGCATCGCCTGGCGCAGGTTCATGCCGTCGATGAAATCCATGACCATCGCGGGCGCGTCGGGGTCATCCACGTAGTCCGTCACCTGGACGATGTTCGGGTGGCGCATACGAAACTGTGCGCGGGCTTCCAGCCTGAAGCGCTCCACCGTGCGCGGTTGCATGGCGTAGTTGGGTAGCAACACCTTGATGGCGTGCTGGGTGCCCATTGCGATGTGGCGGCCGCGATAGACAATCGCCATGCCGCCGTCGCCGAGCGTCGCCTCGATTTCGTAGTTGCCGATGCGGTGGCCGGGTTTTAGCATCCGGCGAGGCTAGCGCGCTGTGCATGGGTCGGCAAGCGGCAGCACCAGACGGCCAGTCGCCGCGACATCTCAGTTGGCAGCCCCACCAACGGCTTGCAGCGCCGCAAGTCCCCCGTGCAAGAACGCCTCCAGCGGCACCACCTGGACGCCACGCTCGACCGCTGTTTCGTTGCCACGGTACACCAGCCACCGCTGCGCCATCGGGTAGTCGCGGCCAAATGCCTCCAAACCGGCGAGATCCTCGCGGCGCAACCGATTGGTTGACTTGACCTCGATGGCGGCGAACACTTGCTCACCGTACAGCACGAAATCGACTTCAACCCCAGCCGCGGTGCGCCAATGGTATAGGTGGGCATCGCGGCCGCTGTAGGCGAGCCAAGCCCGCAGGTGCTGCGCGACCAGCCCCTCCAGGGCTGCACCTTCGATGTGCCCCGGCCGATCCAACGCGCCTTTGGGTCGCAGCGTGCGAAACACCCCGGTATCGAAGTAGAAAAACTTGTGGTGCTGGCTCAGCTCGCGGCGCGCCGCACGCGCGAACACTGGGATCCGGAACGCGACCAGCAGGTCTTCGATGATAGACAGATAGCCATCCACGGTCTTGCGCGCAATTTCGCAATCACGTGAGACCGCGGCGAGGTTGAGCGGCGCCCCGTGAGAGAACGCAAGGGCCTCCAAGAAGCGGCCAAAGCCACCGATGTCGCGCACCAGGCCTTCGTGTTGCACTTCTTGGTGCAGGTAGAGCCCAACGTAGGCGCGCACGGTATCGGCCGGGTCTGCCGCCTGGTGCACCAATGGCACAAGCCCGGTCTGTAGCGCAGCTTCGGTCGACCAGGCGTCGCCAAGTTCCGCCGCGATGAAAGGGTGCATGGTGCGCACGACCGCGCGGCCGGCCAGCAAGTCGACGCCGGCGCGCTTGAGTTGCGCGCACTCGACCCCGTCAGCACAAACCGCAGTTCTGGCCGCCGCTCAATCAGCGCGTGAACGGTGTCGAGCAACTGCGGGGCTTTCTGCAGCTCGTCGATGACCAGCGTCGCCGGCCCGCGCTGGGCGTTGGCCAGTTCGATCAGGCGCTCGGGCCGCGCCGAGAGCGTGCGGAGCGTGGCTGGGTCGAGCAGATCGACGCTGACCGCGTCCGTCAACTGCTGACGCGTCCACGCCGATTTGCCGGTTCCGTGCGGGCCGAAGAGGAAGAAGCTGCCGCGGCCCGGCGGCGCGAACGCGCGATGAAAGGGTAGGTGTTTTTGCATGGTTGGCTTGACTGTCGGAAACTGGCGGCGCTGCCGCCGAATTTAGACGGATTGTGGCGGTGTAGGCGCAAGAAGGCAAGGTCGGCGTGTTGTCAGGGCTGCATTGCGCGTCGAAACGCCGCATCCGCCAACGCGTCGGCTGGCGACAGCATGCGAATGCCCTGCACCGCGACGAGGCAAAGGAGGTCTTGGTCGCCGCTGACCAGCCAGCGCGCATCGGTCGTGAGTGCTGCGTGAACGAAAGGGTCGCCTTGCACTTCTCGGCAATGGCGCGGTCGTGGATGGCCGGCGATTTGCGAATACCCCAGTCATTGCCGGTGTCCGCGCCGGCCGCTTCATGTCCAACGCCGGCCGTCTTTTTGTAAATCCGACCGGATTTGGAAAATATGCGGGAGGAGTTGTCCAACGCCGGCCGGATTTGATGCAAAGTCGGCCGACGTTGTACGACGCCGGCCGGAAATTTTGCGCTGCCACCCGACGCGCCTACAATCCGGCCGGCCCCCAAAGGAGGTTCCCGATGGCAAAGCTCAGCACCACGAAATCGGCAGCCGCGCAAATCCAGGACGCAGGCATGGTGGTCGCCGCGGTCAAGAAACACGAGAAGGCGCTGCCAGCGCAGGCCAAGACGCTGGCCGCCGAGGTCGCCAAGCTCAAGGTGGAGGCCGAGCAGGCCAATGCCGTGCAAGAGCAGCTCAAGGCCGACCTCAAGAAGGCCGGAGAAGCGGTCAGGGAGAAGCTGGCGGCGCTGCGCGGCAAAAGGACGCGGCTAGTGCGGCTGGCCGAGGCGACGTTTGGCGAGCGGGCGTTGGAGTTAGGGGATTTTCGGACGGTTGGGTAGGTGGTGGGAGCGCTGGCGGGGCGGGCGCAAAGGGTCGAAGGGGCAAAGGGGCAAAATGTCGCCCGTCGGACCTCACCTCACGCACCGCACGCGGTATGCGCGGACCTTCGTGTTGTAGTCAGAGCTGCCATGGCGATAGCCGACGAGCCACGCCAAGGAGTTCGGCGCAACCCGTGCCGGCGAACCGGACCAATAGGGTGTCCCAGAATTCATGAACACCGCAGCAACACGCTGGCCCTCCGGGCGTGACCTGTCCACCGTGGTCATGAGCTCAACCACGGTTGGATGCCGCCATCCAGCCTTGCCGGCCAGCGTCAAGTTCGCGCAGTAAACACCTGCCGCAGATCCACTCAGGTCTTTGCCGCCGTCGCCGAGCGTCGCCTCGATTTCGTAGTTGCCGATGCGGTGGCCGGGTTTGAGCATGTGGCGAGCCTAACGCGGCGTATCGGTGACGGCAATCGTCCGACGAGTTATTCGGCGAGGTGACTGGCAACCGGCGATCGGCAAGAGCAGCGGGCAATCCCTGCCTTGACACCCCATGCACTCGCGCGCACTATCGCCGGCACGGGGTACACACGACCCTCCGCGGGTCGTCTCCGGCGTCCGCGGGCGCGACTTGGCGCTGCGCAGCATCGGCACTTTGCTCGGTGACGCAGCGCCATGGCCCATTCGCAATCACGACATCCAATGGGAGGGACACCATGTCGATGGCCGATGAGATCGAGAAACTCAATCAATTGCGACAGCAAGGCATCTTGACCGAAGAGGAATTTACCGACCAGAAGCGCAAACTGCTCAGCGGCACGGCACCTGGCGGGCCCATCGGCGCGGGTTCCCAATCCAGCCCGAGAGGCGCCTATGATGCACCAGGTACAGCGAGCAACAGTCGCTTTTCGGCGAGCGCACCCGGCCCGATGCCGCCGACTTACTTGGTCCAGTCCGTGCTAGCGACCGTGCTGTGCTGCCTGCCACTGGGCATCATGGCGATCATCAAGGCGGGCAAGGTGTCGTCGGCCTACAACGCGGGCGACTATGCCGGTGCCGATTTGGCCTCACAAGAGGCCAAGTCGTTCGTCAACTACGCGGTTATCGCCGGGATTATCGTCGGCGTGCTCTATGGCGTTGTTGGCGCAATGGGCGGCAAAATGTAGTGCGGAGCGCCAACGTGTCATTGCTCGCCGCGATTGCAACATGGAACGGCGTCGGTCAATCGGCGGCGAGCGCCCGGGTGCGCGCTGGCACGTTGCTCGCCTTGGCCGTGGCAGCCGTCGGCTACGTAGGGATGCACGACCCAGCCCTCACTGGCAATACGCCCCCCTGCCCGGCCTTGTGGTTGACTGGTTGGCAATGCCCGGGTTGTGGAACCCTGCGGTCGCTGCACAGCGCGTTGAATGGCAATGTGCATCGGGCTTGGTCCTACAATCCTGCAGCAGTACTAACAATTCCAGTAGCAGCATGGTGGGCGCTCGAAACCGCGGCGATTGCCATCGACGCCCCTCGGCCGCCGCGCATGGTGATTCGGCCGTGGATGCCGCGCCTGCTGGCTGCAGCGGTGGTGGCATGGTGGATCGGGCGGAACGCGGCACACTGGTTGTGACGATGGCTTTCGAGCGAGGTGTTGGATGAGCAAAGCGGATGAAATCGCCCGATTGGCGGCCCTGCGCAGCAGCGGTGCGCTGACGGACGGCGAGTTTGACGCTGCGAAACAGCAGGTGCTGCATGGTCCGGCTGCGGTGACCCGGCCGATCGCACCAGACCAGTCGCGTGAGGTCATGGCCGTGTTTCTGCCGGTAGACGTGGCGCCACTTGCGCTAGTTGCGGGCTACCTGGGCCTATTTTCACTGATTTTGGCACCCGCGCCGATTTCAGTCCTGGTGTCGTGGCTGGCACTGCGCGACTTGGAACGCAACCCAGGTCGCAGCGGCAAAGCGCGCGCATACTTTGGCCTGGGCATGGGCCTGTTCTTTTCAGCCATACTCGTCGCGGCAATCGTTGCGGGCGCGAGCGGCTGAAACAGTTATGCAGTGACATTGAGGGCACCATGCAGACCTGCTCACATTGTGGAAACTTCTGTCCAGACGACGTGGTGCAGTGCTTGCGCTGTCATGGCCGGCTAACGGGCCACACGGGCTTGGGTCGCGCAGACGCAACGATCGACCTGGAGGAACAAGCACCACCGGACCTCACGGGCCAGTGTCTGCAGGGCCGCTACCAGGTGACCCGCAAACTTGGCGCCGGCGGCATGGGCACTGTTTACGCCGCAGACGACACGCGCCTGTCGCGCCAGGTTGCCCTCAAGGTATTGGCGCCCGAACTGGTGGCACACCCGACTGCGCGGGCCCGTATGGCCCAAGAGGCACGGGCGCTCGCGCGCATCGAGCACCCCAATGTGGTGCGCGTGTTTGACGTCTTTGACGACGCCCAGCTGCTGGTACTTGTGCTCGAACTGATGGGCGGAGGCGACCTGGCCGCGCGCATGCGCGACCGCCAAGTGTCGAACACGACGACCGCCGTTGCCCTAATCGACGCAGTACTCGCTGGCCTTGAGGCGATCCACTCGGCCGGGCTGGTGCACCGTGACGTCAAGCCTGAGAACATCCTGCTCAACCGCCAAGGCGTTCCCAAAATCACGGACTTGGGTGTCGCGCGCGACGTGCAAAGCGTGCAACGGACGCAATTGGGTGCGCGTCTTGGCACTCCGGCGTACATGAGCCCCGAGCAGGCCCAAGGCCTGGCTGTCGATGCGCGCAGTGACCTTTACTCGACCGCACTGGTCTTTTTCGAGATGCTGAGCGGCCGCCTGCCCTTCGCCGGCACCTCGGAGTTTGACCTTCTGGCGGCGCGGGTTCAGCGCGAGCCGGATCTTTCGGGCCTGCCGCCGGCCGCACTGGCGTACGCGCCATTTTTGGTCAAGGCACTGGCACGCGATCCGGCCCACCGGTTTGCAGGCGCTGCCGAGATGCGCGATATGCTGGCAAATCCAAGCAGGCTCGTGCCCGGGCCGGTGCAGGGACAAGCGCCGACGATTCATGCAGAACAGGGTCGCACCCAAGCGCCGGTGCGGCCAGTCGCGGTGGCTGAGTGGATGACAGAACTGCAGCGTTTCGAGGGCTTGCGGCAGCAGGGCATCTTGACGGATGCGGAATTCGCTGAACAAAAGCGACGACTTCTGGGGCAACGTCCGGGACCCTGGGCGCCGCCCCAGGCCGGGTCGCCAGCGGCGTCCATGGCCGAGGGCGCTGCCTACCAGGCGATGACGCCGACGGATATCCTGTTTTCGTTTGAAGGCCGCATCCCACGCAGCACCTATTGGGCGTACGGTATGTTGCTCGGGTTTGTCGGCGCCGCGCTGATGATTGCGGGTGAAGTGCTGCTAGGCCACGACGCTGGCCTGGTGGTTGCGGGGCTCGCCTTGGTTGCGGCGATTTGGCCAGGACTCGCCATCTACGTCAAGCGCTGTCATGACCGTGACAAGTCGGGATGGTGGCTGCTGATCTTGCTCATTCCCTACTTGGGTAGCCTCGTCATTTTCGTGTCCCTTGGTTTGATGGAAGGCACGCGCGGCCCCAATCGCTTCGGCCCCGATCCGCTTGGGCGGCGCTGACACGCCAACTTGCTGGATTGCCGGCCGCTGGCCCGACAAGCCCACATCTTGGCCCGCCAACACCGACACGCCACAGGTACGACACAATGCGCGGACAGCTGGATGCGCGCCTACTTACACGCATACACGACGACACTCGCCGCGTCGCTTTTCAGGTTGCAGCTGGGCGCGCCACTGACCCAGGTCCAGTTGAACGACGCCTTGTGCAGCCACAAGTCAGGCGTCGCGTTGTTCTCCCACGCCGCAATCGCCTGGAAGTTGGCGCACAGCCCGCCGTCGGTGTCGGTATCGGGCGTCTCGCAGGTGGTACCCGCGACCTTGAACTGATTGCAGATGTTGACGTAGTCCGCCTTCTGCCAGGTCTTGGCCGGCTGGTAGGGCGTGCAGCCGTTCGGCACCGCATCGGCGCTGGCCGTCAACGTGTTGCTCTTGAGGCAGACGCCGTCGTAGACCCAACCACCCGTACACGGCTTCTGGCACTGGTTGTTGCAGCCGTCGCTGTCGTTGGTGTTGCCATCGTCGCAGCCTTCCTTGCTGTCGACGACGTTGTCGCCGCACTTGGCCAGCTTGCAGTTGGTGCGGCAGGCGTCGGCGGTGCTGTCGCTGTTCTTGGTGCCGGTGTCACACTCTTCGCCAGTCTGGACGACGCCGTCGCCGCACTTGGCGAGCTTGCACTGGTGGCAGCCGTCGCCGGGCACGTTGTTGCCGTCGTCGCATTCTTCGCCGGTATTGAGCGCCTTGTTGCCGCACAAAGGCGCAAACGGCACGAACTGCCAGTCGGCGCCGTCGCACACATCGAGGCCGGCATTGGCGGTGTTGACTGCCATCTGGCCCTTGTTGCCGGGGCCGCAGGGCCCGAGGTTGCTGGGCGACCCTGGCATCAACAGGGCTCCGGTCGCGGCGACCTTCTTGTCGGACACGTACTCGACCTGCACCGAAAACGCCTTGATTTGCCCGTCGTTGGCGTCCTTGCCCGGCTGGCTGTCGATGACCTGCAGGGTCCAGGTGCCGGCCGGGTTCTTGCCGATCCACGTGTTCAGGTCGCCAGAGACCGCGGCGTCGGGCTTGGGATAGGTAGCTTTAAGCGCAGTCGCAGTGCCCGACTTGTCGTGCAGCACATAGACCGCGCCGCCAGGGGCCGTCAGCGTCGCTTGCATCTGGCCTGTGCTGCTGGTCGCGATATCCACCGACACCGTCAGGGCCTGGGCCTTGCCGATGTCGCCAACCGTCACCTGGACCGACACGCCTTTCAAGTTGGCGTCGGGGATGTCCGCGGCCTTACTGGTCGCAAACGTGTCCTTGAATACGTTGGTCAGCAGGCCATTGCTGATCGCGGACAGGCCGTTGGCCGGCAACGCGCTGGCGTCGAGCGCGGTTGTCACGCAGTCGAGGCTGCCATCGGCCTTGATGCCTTTGACGACCAGGCCCGTCCCGCACGAAGCGCCGGTTTTGGCGAGCACCGGCAGGCCTGCGAGGTCGCCGTACGCACCGGTCTTGGCCACGTCGGCGAGTTTGGGCGGATTGAGCAGGTCGGCGTACTGCCCGGTCTGGGCTACCTTGGCCAGCTCGGCCGCCTTGGCGTAAGGGCTGAGGTCGATCTTGGCGAGGTCGCTGAGTTTGGCGTACTCGGTCAGCTCGATCTTTTGCAGGTCGGCGAGCTTGGCGTAAGGCTGCAGGACCTTGGGATCGAGGTGCGCGGCGCTCACACATCCCGAGCATTCCAGCGCGTCCGCGGCCGCCGCCCGCAGTGCAAACACCACCGAGCGCAGCGACGAGCGCGGCAGTTCGGGGTCGTTGCCGACGCTGATGCCGAGCCATGGGTTGGGCGTCTGCGACAGCACCGCCTGCGCAATCGGCACCTTGGCGCCAAGGCCGAGCGAGAAGCGACCGCCGACCACCGTCACCACCAGCGGGCCCTCTTCCCACACTGCGGTGCCGCCCTGCTGGGTCGGATACAGGCGAAACGTCAGAGCGTAGTCGCCATCGACCACGGCACCGCCGCTCGACAGGATGGCGCCCTCGACGGTCAGTGCGGTTGGTATGGCGAGGGCGGGGCTTGCGCCGGCAACCGAGCCGACCAAAGCGAGCGCGACAAGCACGGCGCGCAGCGAATCGGGGCAACACAAACGGGGCATCGCGTCTCTCCGCGCCGCCGGGCAGCTGGCGCAGCGGAAGGATTGCGCTTGCGGTGGGGTGCGTCAAGGGCGCGGCAAGGCGGCGTTGCCATGCTTGCAGCAATGCTCGTACAGTCGCTCGCACCGGGTCGTTTGCCGCACTGGAGGCCTGTGATGCTTGTCGTCCCCCGCCGAACTGAACGCCTGTTGGTCCGCCCGCTGTGCCCGGACGACCGCGCGGCCTTCGTGGCCGCGATGCGCGCTTCGGCAGTGCTGCACGCGCCTTGGATGCCTTCCAGGCCGCCCGAAGCCGACTTTGATTGGCTGTTTGACCGCCAATGGGAAGGCCACGCGACCGGTCGCTGCTGCAAGCTCGTGGCCGAGTTGCCCGACGGCATGCTGGCGGCCTTCGTCAACCTCAATGACATCGTGCGCGGCGTCACCGAGTCGTGTAACGCCGGCTGGAGCGTCAACGCGCTTGTCGGCGGCAAGGGCTTCGCCACCGAAGCCGTTGGGGCGCTGCTCGACGTGGCGTTCGCGCCCGCGCCAGAAGGCCTGGGTCTGCACCGGGTCGCCGCCGGCATCATGCCCGAGAACCTGGCGTCGCTGCGGGTAGCGCAAAAGTGCGGGTTTCGGGTCGAGGGCTTCGCGCCCAAGCTCATCCGCATCGCCGGGCAGTGGCGCGACCATGTGCTGCTGGCTAAGTTGGCGGAGGAGCATGAGATGAGGTCGGTGATCGATACGCAGTAAGTGGCTTGCGCAATTCGCTCGCACGGCCAGTCACGATCTGCCGCTACCAGGCGTTGTCTTTGCAGGCGCCGCCGATGCACGCGGACGTCTGCGAAGAGTTCCCCTTCGATGCGCCAGCATCGCAGGGCGTGTAGTCGTCCAGCGCGACGTGGGTGCAGACTCCTGCGCTGGCGCAAATGTCTGAGGTACAGCCGTTGCCGTCGTTGCAGGCGTCAGGCGCCAATCCGGCGCAAGCCGTGGCGGCCGCGCATTCGGCGTTGCCCCAGCGGTCGGCGCGGACGACGGTCGCCACGGCCTGGGTCGCTTCACCGGCAAACCCCACCGCGGCAAACCCGCCATCAGGCAAGGCAAGCAGGTCGTGGGCAACTGCGCCCTGTCGGTGCCATGCGAATTGCCCGTCGCCAGCGATGCGCGACCAGCGCGTTTCTGTTTTTGCACTGCCAATCAGCGAAGCGCCATCAGCAAATGCGTCAAATGCCGTGGTAGTCCAGAATGCCAACCACTGCTTACCGACTGATGTGACCCAGGTGCGCCATTGCTGGTCGCCCTGATTCATGCGAACGACGTAGGTCGCAAAGACGCCGGCGCCATAGGCATATGTGTTGCAGCCCATCAGCGTCGTTCCATCCGCTTGGGGCCGCACAATCGCTTCCTTGCAGGCGGAAGTTTGGCCTGCAGGCAGGCCGAGGCCATCGAAGTTCCACAACACGCCGGAATATGCGCCCGCGCCCTGTTTTTGGGTGAATGCCATGGCAAGGCTATGGTCAGGCCGGCGGATCAAGCTGGAGATCCAGCCACCTTGGTAGAGTTCATGTGACGAGGCGCCCGCCACGCCTCCGGCAGCGTCGATACGTACCAAGGACAGACTCGACGTCCAGTTTTCGAACCTGTGAACAGCGACTGCAAAGCCACCGCTTGCGAGTTGGACGACTTTGGCCACGTTGGCATTGAGAGCGATGCTCCAGACGACACTGCCGTTGGAGTCGAGACGCGCAACGAAACTGCTGTCGCCGCCAGCGGCGACAAGCACCCAGCCCCCATTGGCCACGCCGATGACATCGACCGCGTAGCTCGGACTGGGAAACACGCGCTGCCAAAGCGGTTTGCCATCGCTGGCGCTGCGCACGATCCAGGTCGCGTTGCCGATTCGGCCAACGACGGCGAAGCCACCGTCTGCGGCACGCGCTGCGGCAGCAAAGCCCGCAGGCTGCGGGCACGACCACTGCTGAACGAACACGGCGCAAGTTCCGGTTGGTGGCTCGCCGAGATAGCTCGCCGTGCAGCCGGTGGCATCGGTGGGCAGCGGCCCGGGGGTAGCGACGAAGATTGCGGCGTCAGCCCCGTCCGCAAGCTCGGCGCCGTCGATATCCGACAGCTGGTCAGGAGCGCTGTCGGCCGCTGCAGCAGGGCCGTCGGCGGCAGCGTCCACGGCAATTGCGTCGCTGTCACCGCTGCCGTCAACGACAAGCTCTGCGTCTGCGGTCGTGCCGACTTGTGTGGCGGGTTGCGCACAACCAGCAAGCGCGGCAGCAAGCGCGCCAACGAGCGCGGTGAAGCGCGCGGCTCGTGGAGAGACGTGCGTAAAGCGGTTACCGAAGATGCCAGGCGATGCGCGGCACATGGACACAGCTTGGCACTTGGCCCAATGGACCACAAGGCGCACGTTCAAGGCTGAGCAGGGCCCCGCACCATCGCCCAAATCGGCGGCACGCCCGGCGCAGCCACGACCTCTTCGGTCACTTCCAAGCCAAAGCGCCGGTAGTAGCCGATGTTGTTGGGATTGGTGGTCTCCAGGTACAGCGCCACCCCCAACGCATCGGCGCGCCCGACCGCGTGACGCATCAGCCTGCCCCCAGCGCCCGTGCCCTGCCGCTTGGGGTCCACGCCCAACACGTACACGTACACGTGCGGGCCGCGATGGTGCATGGCGTCGATGGCCCGCTGGACCTGCGGGCCGTTCTTGGCGATGTGCCAGCTCGGCCACGGCACCCCGGCCCGCTGCCAGAAGCGCAGAAAATACCCCAACCCCCGCGTCCACGGGAACGGAAACCGCCCCGGCTCAGCCATCAGGATCGCCCCATCCAGCGAGTCGCCGGTGGTCCAAGCGCCGCCGTCAGGCAACGTATGGGCCAGCGACTGGCCAAACAGGTACGGCAGCCAAGCAGCCCGCTGCCGTTCGCCCGGCAGCAGGTAACGAAACATCGGGTCGCCATCGAACGACCGCGCCAGCATCGCCGCTGCGGCCCGCTGCTCGTCCGGGCGAATCAGCCGCACCGGCGTGGCTAGTTGCAACCCGCAATCGGCGTGTGCACGCACGCCCCACTCTTACCGTCACAGGTGTCGGTCGTGCACTTCTTGCCGTCGTCGCAGTTCTTGTTCGACCCGGTCGTGCACTTGGCCTGTGAGCAGAAGTCGTTGACCGTGCACAGGTTGCCATCCTCGCAAGCCGCGGTATTGTTGACCACAAAGCAGGTGCCCTTGGCCGGGTCGCACTTGTCGTCTGTGCAGACGTTGTTGTCGTTGCAGGTCTTGGCGGTGCCGGCGCAGGCACCGGCCTTGCACACGTCCTTGTCGGTGCACAGTAAGCCATCGCTGCAGGTGGTGCCGTCTGCAGCGTCTTTGACGTCGCACTTCTTGTTGGCGTTGCAGTACTCGACTGTACACACGTTGCCGTCGTCCTTGCAGTCCTTGTCCACGGCGCAGTTGCCGCCGCAGCCGACAATCGGGGTGTGCAGACAGACGCCGGTCTTGGCGTCGCAGCTGTCGGCAGTGCAGGTCTTGCCGTCGTCGCAGTTCTTCTTGACGCCCGCGCACTTGCCGGCGACGCAGGCGTCTTGCACGGTGCAGGGCACGTTGTCGTCGCAGCCCTTGCCGTCCTGGTTGACGAACAAGCAGTTGCCGGTGTTCGGCTCGCACAGGTCGGCGGTGCAGGCGTTGTTGTCGGTGCACGCCTTGGGTCCGGTCGGGGTGCAGACGCCGCCGGTACACGCATCGCCCACCGTACAGGGCTTGCCGTCGCTGCAACTGGTGACCACAGTAACCGGCGGGTGCGTGCACTGCTTGGTGGTCACGTTGCATACGGTCGCCGTGCACACGTTGCCGTCGTCTTTGCACTCGCTGTCTTTGTAGCAGTAGTTGCCGCAGCCGCCAATCGGCGTGTAGGTGCAGTTGCCGGTCGCCTTGTCGCAAGCGTCGGTGGTGCAGGCGTTGTTGTCGTTGCAGACCTTGGCGGCGCCGGGCGCGCACGCGCCATTCTGGCAGGTGTCGCCGACCGTGCATGGCGCATTGTCGGTGCACGATCCGGTCGATAGCGCCGTGAAGACGCAGGCACCATTCTTGGTGTCGCAGGCGTCGCTGGTGCAGACGTTGCTGTCGTTGCAGACCTTGATGTTGCCACCCTGGCAGTAGCCGTTCTTGCAGAAGCTGACCGCCGAGCAGCCGTTGCCGTCGTCGCACTGGGTGTCGTTGGCGACCAGCGCGAAGTAGCACTGCTTGTTGTTAGTGTTGCAAGTTGCAGTGGTGCAGGGGTTGGTGTCCTCTTTGCAGTCCGCGGTCTTGTAGCAGTAGTTGCCGCAGCCGCCGATGGGCGTGAACACGCAATTGCCGTTCGCCGTCGCGCAACTATCGGTGGTACAAGCGTTGTTGTCGTTGCAGACCTTGCTCGGACCCGCGCCGCACTTGCCGTCTTTGCAGACGTCCGGGCCGGTACAGCCGTTGCCATCACTGCACTGCGCGGTGTTGTTGGTGCTGACGCACAAGCCGGACTTGGGGTCGCACAGGTCGTCGGTGCAGCCATTGCTGTCGTTGCAGACCTTGGGGTTCTGGCCGGTGCACTTGCCGCCGACGCACAGGTCAAGGGCCGTGCACAGGCTCTTGTCGTCGCAAACCGTGAGGTTGGCCGCTGACTTGCTCGCGCACTTCTTGGTGGCGAGGTCGCAGAAGTTGACGATGCACGGATCGCTCGACGCCGGGCAGTCCTTGTCTATGGCACAAGTTGCCGCGCAGCCGACGATGGCCGTGTTGCTGCACTTGCCAGTGACCTTGTCGCAGCTGTCCGTAGTGCACGGGTTGTTGTCGTTGCACGCGACCGCGGCGCCCGGTTGGCAGGTGCCCTGCACGCACAGGTCGTTGTTGGTGCAGGCGTTGCCGTCCTGGCACGCACCGGCCTGGTTGTTGTGGGCGCAGCCGCCGGTCTGCGGCAGACACACGTCGGCGGTGCAGGCGTTGGCGTCGTCGCAACTGGTCACCTTGCCGCCGGTACATTTACCCTTGAGGCAGCTCTCGAGCGCAGTGCACGCGCTGCCGTCGTCGCATGGAGTGCCGTCGGTGGCGAGCGTGGTGGCGCACTTCTTGCTCAGCGCATCGCAGATCTCGTTGGTGCAGGGGTTGCCGTCGCTCGGGCAGTCGCTGTTCTTGGCACAGTTGCCGCCGCAGCCGATGATCGGCGCAAAAGTGCAGTTGCCGGTGGTGGTGTTGCAGCTGTCGGCGGTGCACTGCTGGTTGTCGTTGCAGACTTTGGCGGCGCCAGCGACGCACTTGGCAGCCAGGCACTTGTCGGGGTTGGTGCAGGCGTTGCCGTCGGTGCAGGTGACGCCGTCGGCCAGCGCGTAGCCGCAAGCACCGCTCGCCTTGTTGCAGCTGTCGTTGGTGCAGATGTTGTTGTCGCTGCAGTTCTTGGCGGCGCTCGCGGCGCAGGCCTTGTCTTTGCACAGGTCTTGCAAAGTGCAGGCATTGCCATCGCTGCACGGCGCGGTGTTGGCCGGGTAGGCGCAGCCGCTGGCCGGGTCGCAGGTGTTGTTGGTGCACACGTTGTTGTCGTCGCAGACCTTAATCGTGCCCGAGCACTTGCCATCTTTGCAGGTGTCGGTCGCCGTGCACTGCGAGCCGTCGTCGCACACCGTGCCGGTCAGCGCGGTCGCCACGCAACCCTTGATCGCGTCGCAAGCGTCCTTGGTGCACACGTTCTTGTCGTCGCAGACTTGCGGCTTGCCCGGCGCACACTTGCCGGCCGCGCAGGCGTCGCCGACGGTGCACACGCTGCTGTCGGCGTTGCACTGGGTGCCGTCGCTCACGGCCTTGAGCCCGCACTTGCCGGTCGCGGCCTCGCACTGCTGCTGGCTGCACTCGGTGTTGCCCGTGGTGCCGCAGACAACTACCGTCTTCTGGTCGACCTTGCAGGTGCCGGTATCGCAGACCAAGGTGCCATTGCACAGGTTGCCATCTTCGAGCTTGGCGCAGTCGGCGGTGGTCTTGCACTGGCAAGTGGCGACGCCCGGCTGGCACTTGCCGTCCTTGCAGGTGTCTTTGTCGGTGCAGGCATTGCCGTCGTCACAGGCGTTGGCGTTGTTGGCGAACACGCAGCCGGCCTTGGCGTCGCAGCCGTCGCTGGTACACGCGTTCTTGTCGTCGCAGACGATCTGGCCGGCAGTGCCGGCGCACTTGCCGTTGACGCAAGCGTCTTTGACCGTGCAGGCGTCGCCGTCGTCGCAGACCCCCTGGCCAGGCGCGTGCTGGCAGCCGGCCTTGGGGTCGCATGAGTCGGTGGTGCACGGGTTGCCGTCGTCGCAGGCGTCGGGGGTGCCGGTGCAGGCGCCGTCGGTGCAGGCATCGCTGGTGGTGCACACCTTGCCGTCGTCGCACGCGCCGGCCTGGTTGCTGTTGGCGCAGGCGCCGGTCTTGGGGTCGCAGCTGTCGGCGGTGCAGGGGTTCTTGTCGTCACAGGTGTTGGGCTTGCCGGCCTTGCAGGTGCCGTTGGCGCAGGCGTCGCCGCCGGTGCAGGCGTTGCCGTCTTCGCAGGGGTCGCTGTTGGGGGCCTGCGCGCAGCCCTTCGCCGGGTTGCACTGGTCGTCGGTGCACGCGTTGCCGTCGTCGCAATTGAGGGTCTTGCCGCCGCATGCGCCGCTGGTGCAGGTATCGCCGCTGGTGCAAGCATTGGTGTCGTCGCAGGCGGCCCCGTCGGCCGCGGGCGTGCTGACGCACATCCCGGTCGACTTGTTGCACGCGGCTACGCTGCAGGCGTCGGTGCTGGTGCAGGCCACCGGCAGGCCGGTCGCGCACTTGCCGTCTTTGCAGGCATCGCCGGTCGTGCACAGGTCGCCGTCGTTGCAGCCGGCGCCGTTGTTGTTGGCGCTCACGCAGCCTTTTTGGGCGTCGCAGCTGTCAGTGGTGCACGGATTACCGTCGTCGCAGGCCACGGCTTTGCCGGCGCACTTGCCGCCGCCGCAAACGTCGCCGTCGGTGCATGCGGTACCGTCGTCACAGGTGGCGCCGTCGCCGTCTGGGGCGTAGTCGCATTTGCCAGTCTTGGCGTCGCAGGTGTCTTTGGTGCACGGGTTCTTGTCGTCGCAGGTGGCGCCAGCCACTACCACGCACTTGCTGGCCTGGCAGGTGCCGGTGGCGCAGACGCCGTCGGTCGCGGTGCAGGGCTTGCCTTCGGCGCTGTCGCTCACGCAGCCTTTGTCTTTGGCGCACTTGTCGTCGGTGCACGGGTTGCCGTCGTCGGCGCAGACCTTGGCCTTGCCGGCGGTGCAGGCGCCCGCCGCACACGTGTCGCCTTCGGTGCAGCTGTCGCCATCGTCACAGGCGCCGTCGCTTGGTGTATTGGTGCAATTGCCGGCGGCGCCGCAGGCGTCTTTGGTGCACGGATTCTTGTCGTCGCAGGCGATCGCTTCGTCGGTCTGGCCGTCACAGTTGTCGTCGATGCCGTTGCAGACCTCGCTGCCCGGGGCGACCGGCGCGCAGGCCGTCGGCTTTTCGCCGGCTTTGGCGCAGGTCGAGGTCGAGGCAAACTTGCACTTGCCGTCGGCTGAGTAGGTGCAGGCGGTCTTAAGGCCTTTGGCGACCGCGTCGTCGTTGCAGGTACAAGCCCCGATGGCGTCAGCGGGGGCTCCGGCGGCCGCAGCCGGCACGCACTGTTGGGCAGTCTGCTTGTCTACGGTCGCAGCGCCCTTGCACGCAAACCCGCTCGGGCAATCGCCTTCGGCTTTGCAGCCCATGCCGCAGAAGCTGCCGGCGTCGCCGTGGCTGACGCAGGCACCACCATCGCCGCACTCAGCGGTGGCGTTGCAGGGATTGCACAGCTGGGCTGAGGGCTTGACGACCACAGGGACGTCGGGGCTGGCGTCGTCTGGCGCGCCGCTGTCGCCAGGCGCTGCGTCGGAGCCACCGCCGGCGTCTTCGACCGTGCCATCGCCAGTGCCACCGCTGTCACCCGGCGAGGCGGCGTCGCTGCCAGGCTGCACGTCGTCCGGGGTCGCCACATCGCTGGCGCCGCCGCTATCTTCGGGTAGGGCCGCGTCACTGCCAGCCTGCACATCGTCTGGCGTCGCTGCATCCGTGCCCGAGCCGTCTTCGGGTTGCGCGTCCGCAGGTGCGACCGCGTCGGTCCCTGGCTGTGTGTCATCGGGCGTCACCGCGTCCGTTCCGGGTTGCGTGTCATCGGGCGTCACCGCGTCCGTTCCGGGTTGCGTGTCGTCTGGCGTGGGCGTTTCTGGGCCGACGGTCGCGTCCGCATCGGTGACCGGATCGACGTCTGCAAGCGTGCCGTCGGAACCGCCAGTTCCATCGCCTGTGCCCGCCGCATCGCCGGTACCGCCGCCGGCGTCGGATGTGGCCGCGACATCTGCGCCAGCCGCGTCGGCCGCGGCGACTGTCTCGCCGAGCGCGGTATCTGCCGAGGCATCTGCTCCTGCAACGGGTTCGGGCGACACGGCGACATCGTCGCCACAACTGGCGGCCACGACAGCCAGGGCAAGTAGCGCAATACGCAGACGGCGAACGGGAGCGGTCGTCACAGGGTCCTCCGGACAGCAGTTCAAGCGGCGCGTGCGCGCACGTTGCGTCGGCAGGCTAGCCGAGGTCAACTGCGATCTCCACGTTTCCACACAGATCGCGGCGCCGACATTCACAAATGTTCACGAATGGCCTGCCAACGGCTGCTGTCGGGTGCCGCAAGACCGACCGGCGTCCGCCTAGGGCCCACACAGGCCGCCCTGGCAAACCGCAGCAGTGGCACACGGTGTGGCATCCGGCATCGGCAGGTGCGTGCACTTGCCCTGCGCGCAACTGTCGAATGTACAAGGTTTTCCGTCGTCGCAAGCGGCCACCGCCTGACCGGTGCACGCGCCACTGTTGGCGCACTGCGCTTGCGCAAAGGCGTTGGCGGCCACGCCAACCATGCCGGTGTTCTTTTCATTGGGGCCGTGGACGCCGACGGCGACGACCTGTGTTGCGGACTCGTTGAGCGCAATTGCGTCCAAACGCGCCTTTTCGGTCGTCGGCAGCACGGCATACTCGACGAGCATGCCCAGACCGGTCAGGCGCCCAATGAGCGGGGCGGCCACGCTACCTGCCTCTGGAATCGCCCAGCCCGCGAAGTACAAGTCCTTGCCGCCAGGTGCCACCAGCAGCGCATGCGCGGCGGCGCCAATGCCAATCGGATGCACCTGTTGCCAGCCCCAGGTGCCGTTGTCGTGCAGTGCGCGCACGGCGATCGCAGCGATGCCGTTGGACTGGACGAACGAACCGGCGACCAGCCACTGTTCACCGTACCGGGTGATGGCGTGAAAGTACCCGTTGGAGACGGGGGTCGCTTTCCAGTCGGGCTGGAGCGCCAAGGTGACGCGGCGGGCGTACCCGGTTTGGACGACGCCATTGGTCACGCGTCCCACCACGATTGCGCCACTTCCATCGGGCTCCGCTGCGATATCGCGGACCTCGAAGAAATCAGCCCCCTGTGTGGCGTCGTCCAGCACGGTCTGCATCGCAACCGTCAGGTCGGTGTTCAGCCGGGCAACGTACGGCTTGGTCGGTTCGGGGCTGCCATATTCGCCAGCGACCCAGATATTTGGCAGCTGCACATCGACGGCGCGCCAACCCAGCGACGTGCTTGGCTTGGCGAAGGTGTCGGGCACGACGGACAGCTTGGGCGCGACTTTGTTGTCGATTGCGAACGTCACCACAAATGCGGCCAGCTGAGTGGACGGCTTGGCGGCAGTGCCCACGACCACGTGCGCACCAGGTGTGCCAGGCACTGGCATCCACGCCGCAGCCGCGGCAAACAAGCCCCAGTCGGCATCACTGTAGTTGGTACCAGCCAGTGCGACCCCTGCGGGTGTCAACTGGTAGCGCGAAACCTCAAACTTGCCACCCGACGGCTCGGATCCAAAAATATGCAGGATACCGCCACGCACATCGACAGCCACCGCGGCGTGCGGCAGGTTGGGCACGATGGGCTCGACCAGGGACCACACCCCAAGGACGCCTTTCTTGCAGACGCCGTTGTCGCAGGCGCCCCAACCGGTACAGGGGTCGCCGTCGTCACAGGGTTCCGCGGTCGCGTACAGCGCGAAGGTGCAGTCGCCGCCGACGCACTTGTCTTGCGTGCATTGCTTTTCGTCATCGCAGACCTTCTGCGGTCCGGCCACGCACGCTCCGGTCATGCACTGGTCTGACAACGTGCAGACATCGCCGTCGTTGCAGCCGACTCCGTCGTCGACGACGGCGAAAGTACACTTGCCGGTCGACCCGCATACGTCATTGGTGCAGGCGTTGCCGTCCGTACAGGCCGCCGCGCTGCCGGCCTTGCACTTGCCGTCCAGGCAGCTGTCGCCAGCAGTGCAAGGATCGCCGTCGTCGCAGGGCCCCCCGCTTGGTTTGGTCGCGGTACAGCCCTTCGCAGACTCGCTGCACAGCACCAGCGCGCAGGCATTGCCGCCAATGCAGGCGACGGGCTTGCCGCCCTTGCAGACGCCGCCAGCGCAAGCCTCGCCGGCGGTGCAGAACTTGTCGTCGTCGCAGGGCAACGTGTTTGGCACCGACGCACAGCCGGTCTTGGGGCTGCACGTGTCATGGGTGCAGACGTTGCCGTCGTCGCACGCGGGTGTCGCGGCGCCGGGTGTCGCCGCGCACATGCCAGCCGAGCACAGCTTGGGCGCGTCGCAAAGACTGTCGCCGCAGGGTGTCTGGTTGGCCTTGGGCAGCAAACGGCACACGGATTGAGCACAGCGTAGGTTCTGGCAGGGCCCGGCGGGCGGCATCAGTTCTTCGCAGACGTCGTCGCCGCCGCACGGAACGCGGTCGAGCGGCGCGCACAGCTTGTCGACGCAGATGCCGCCGCTGCACTGCGTCGATGCGCTGCAGACCTTGCTGCATCGGCTTTGGAAGCACTGCCCGGACGCACACTGACCGCCGTCGCTGCAGCTGGCACCAAACCCCAGCTTCTCCGTAGCGCCGCAGGCGACCAACGCCGCAGCCACCAAGGCCACGACCGACGTTGGCGGCGGGGGCGAGCGCATGGCGACCTCGGACCGCGGCAGCGGTGTTGGCTGAGCCTACGCCGGTGCGCGCCGCGTGTCATTTCGATGCATGAATTCCTATGTATAACATTTGCTTACAGATTCGAAGCGGGTGGTCGCTTCGTCAACCGCTACGCTGTACCCTTCCGGCGCGCCTGCTGCGCCCAAGCTGCCCGACATGCCCAAGCGCCGCCGGACCACGCTACTGCTCGCCCTGCTTTGCGTGGCCGGTCTGCTGTACTGGCGCCGCGAAGAGGTCGGCTTCCTGTGGCAGGTTCATGTGCAGGCACCATCGGCGCCGCCGAACCTGCCGCGCCTCGCAACCGCGCTGCGCGAAGTCGCCAATGGCTTTGACCAGGTCACAGACCTGCAAGCGGCACCGTCGCCGTTGCCTTCAACGTGGCTTGCAGTGCTCGAAAAGCCGGGCACAGCGTGGTGGATCGATCGCGCGACCGGCAGGCGCGCCGTGCTGTTGCGCGCAGAAGTGCTGACCGCTTCGGAGCAGGGCCTGCTGGGCCTGGCGTTCGACCCGGCGTTCGCCACCAATCGCCTGGCATGGACCAACACCGTCGTGCGCATCGGCGATGGCGACTACACCGCGATCGACGCGTGGCAGCTGCCAGAGGCGGCGACAGGGGCGAGCCTGCCAGACCAACCGGCAAGGCTGTTTCAGCGCACGCTGACGATCGCGCACCCCTACGTCAACCACAACGCCGGTCAGCTGGCGTTTGGTTCGGACGGCATGCTGTACATCGGCACCGGCGACGGCGGCTCGGGTGGCGATCCGCATGACCACGGCCAGAATCCGGACTCGCTGCTCGGCAAGATGCTGCGCATCGATGTGCGTGCCGTTGCTCAGGGCGGTAAGTACTTGGTGCCGCCAGACAACCCGTTTGTCGGCAAGGCCGGCTATCGACCCGAGATCTGGACTTTGGGCCTGCGCAACCCGTGGCGCTTCGCCTTCGACAGCCTTGGCCACCTGGTTGTCGCCGATGTGGGACAGCACCGGCGCGAAGAAATCAGCCTGGCCTGTCGCGGCTGCAACCTCGGCTGGCGGCGCAAAGAGGGCCGTGTGTGCTTTGAGCCGGCCCAAGGATGCGAAGTGCCTGGGTTGCGCGAACCGTTCTGGCAGGGCAGGCACCCGGACCACATTTCGCTGACTGGCGGCTATGTGTACGAAGGCCGCGCCATCCCGGCGCTGCGCGGCAAGTTCGTGTTCGGCGACTTTGCGGTGCGGCACCTGTGGGCCGTGGATCTGCCGCCCGACGGCGATCCGAGCCGCGAAATGCCGACGTACTGGCTGGGCGGCCACGACGGCATGGTCACCACCTTTGGCCGCGACCGCGACGGCGAGCTGTTGGTCGGCGACTTTTTGGGCCGCATCTGGCTGCTGGTGCCAGCGAAGTAGCTGCGCTGGCTTGAATTTGCCGCCGCAGAGGCGGCCAGCTACCCTGCACCCCATGAAGTCGAAAGCCCTTTTGCTGTGCCTGGTCTTGAACTGCTGCGGCGACCCGGCGGCCGTCAGCAGCGTGTCATCGGCAACGACCGGCGACGCCGCTGCGCTGGCAGACGGCACGCAAACCGACACGGGCGCGGCCTTGCTCGACGGCGCCACGGTCGCGGACACCCGTCCCGAAGACGGCCGCACCGACGGTGCTGCACCCGACCACGGCGGCCCGCCGGATGCCGTGGGCATCTTGTGCGACCCCAAGACCGCGTCGCCCCCGCCGGGCAAGGCCGACACCTGCAAGAAGGGCACGGCGCTGTGTGGCGGCGCCGGCCAGACCACCGCCGTCTACACCTGCAACTCGGTTGGGTGCTGGAACACCATGCCGTGTCCGATCGACGGCCCCTGTGTCGAGGCCGGGCCGGCCGGGGTCGGCTGCACCAGCGGCTTTGGCAGCTGCCAGGGCATCTACGACGCGTTTTTCTACCTGGTCGGCCACCACGCGCCCTGTGCCAGCGACGCGGACTGTCAGCTGCTCAAGGCGCGCTGCTCCGTCGGGCTGGGTGTCCACGGCGTAGCGGTCAATAAGGGCTTTGGCCAGGCGCAATTGGATGGGCTGGCCAAGACCGCGAACAAGCTGGGCTGCAAGCAGATGACCTGTGCTGCCACGCCGCCGCCGATTGGGGCCAAGTGCGGCAAGGGCGGGTGCGAGGCGTTTTGAGGCGAGGGCGGAGTTTGGTTTTGTCCGATTAAAACTCGATCGCTTTGCAAACCAGTGGAGCGGCGAGTCGGCTTGTAAAGACGCAAGCTTGCGACCCACCCGGCGAGCAAACGGAACCAATCCCAGAATGACTTATTCTGGGCCAGTTCCTTAAAGGGTGTATTCATAACCACGAAGCGATGGGATGCCAGTCCGGTCGCCAGTGGAGTCGGGCTGCGCTGTAGTTACCGAGCTGGCGCTGGCCTCTGGCGCTGTGTGCACCTGTGCGCTCGCATTGTCCCTGAAGTTGCTGCC
>SXGT01540891.1_pt1 | contig 22155 bp, 19 predicted proteins | sample 3176221 | NCBI WGS metagenome assembly SXGT01 (sample SAMN11356862, study PRJNA531348) | freshwater metagenome | isolation source: freshwater sample F1-120 | place: China: Fuxian Lake, Yuxi | collected 2017-12-25
AGCGCGCCGCCTTCATCGAGGCATCGATGTCGAGCACGCCGGCGAGCACCTGCGGCTGATTCGCGACCACGCCCACGGGCGCGCCGCCGATGCGCGCGAAGCCGACCACGATGTTGGCCGCGTGCGCCTCCGCGATCTCGAAGAAGTGGGCATCGTCGACCACCGCGCGGATCACGTCCTTCACGTCGTACGGGCGGTTCGGCTCGAGCGGGATCATCCCGTCGAGCTCGGGGACCTCGCGAAGAGGGGGATCGGTGCACGCCTTCCGCGGCGGATCCTCCTGGTTGTTCGACGGCATGAACGAGAGCAGCTCGCGGATCTGCGCGATGCAGGTCTTGTCGTCCGGCGCCGTGAGGTGGCACACCCCGCTCTTCGTCGCGTGCGTGGACGCACCGCCGAGGTCCTCCTTCGTCACCTCCTCGTGCGTCACCGCGCGGATGACGTCGGGGCCGGTGATGAACATGTAGCTCGTCTCCTCGACCATCAGGATGAAGTCCGTGATCGCGGGCGAGTACACCGCCCCGCCCGCGCACGGGCCCATGATCGCGCTGATCTGCGGCACGACACCGCTCGCGAGCGTGTTGCGGAGGAAGATGTCCGCGTACCCGGCGAGCGACTCGACCCCCTCCTGGATGCGCGCCCCGCCCGAGTCGTTGAGGCCCACGACGGGGGCCCCGACCTTCATCGCCAGGTCCATGACCAGGGAGATCTTCTTCGCGTACGCCCCGGAGAGCGACCCTCCGAACACGGTGAAATCCTGAGCAAAGACGAACACTTTACGCCCATCCACCTTGCCGTGACCCGTGACCACGCCGTCGCCGAGGACCTTGTGGTTCTCCATGCCGAAGTCCGTGCATCGGTGCGTCACGAACCGGCCGATCTCCACGAAGGAGCCCGGATCGAGGAACAGGTCGACGCGCTCGCGAGCGGTGAGCTTGCCGCCCTCGTGCTGCTTCTTGATGCGGTCGGCACCCCCGCCGAGGAGCGCCTGCGCGTTGAGCTCGTCGAGCCTCTGCATCTGGGGGCTGGGCGGGATGGAGGGCGGCATGGGCACGCCGTATAGCAGATTTGCCGAGAATTTCGTGTAGCCCGTTTGGGTACCTGGCTTCCCACCGTCGAGGCTCGTATCCTGGAAAGCCCGATGTCGCCTTACTCCCAAGCCCCGGCCTACCCCGCGCCCGGCGAGGTGGTCGACGGCAAGTACCACATCGAGCGGCTGCTCGGTCAGGGGGGCATGGGCGCCGTCGCGAAGGCCACGCACCTCCTCCTCCGCGCGCCGGTCGCGCTCAAGTTCATGAACCCGGACTACATCCGGTTCGAGGGCGCCGTCGATCGGTTCCTCAACGAGGGGATCGCGTCGCGCGCGATCCGTAGCGAGCACGTGGTGCAGGTCGACGACGTCGGCAAGCTGCCCTCGGGGGCTCCCTACCTCGTGATGGACTGCCTCGACGGGCTGGACCTGTCCGACCTGATCAAGCGCGACGGGCACCCCGGCCTCGGCGTGGAGCGATCGGTGCACCTGGTGCTGCAGATCCTCCGCGGGCTCCAGGCGGCGCACGCGTCCGGCATCGTGCACCGCGACATGAAACCGTCGAACTGCTTCGTGATCCACCACGAGGGCGAGGACGACTTCGTGAAGATCCTCGACTTCGGGATCAGCAAGGTCGCGCAGGCCGGGAGCGCGTCGCTCACGAAGACCAACTCGGCCCTCGGCACGCCGCTCTACATGTCGCCGGAGCAGGCGCGGTCTCCGAAGGACGTCGACTTTCGTTCGGACATCTACTCCGTCGGCGTCATCCTGTACGAGCTCCTCAGCGGCAAGACGCCCTTCCACTCCGACACGGGCGAGTTCACCGAGATCCTGTTCAAGCTCTTCACCGCGGAGATCCCGCCGATCCAGGCCGCCGTCCCCGAGGTGCCCACCGGGCTCGCGAAGGTGGTTCACCGCGCGCTCGCGCGGGAGGTGCTCGATCGGTACCAGTCCGCGCGCGACTTCGCCGAAGGGCTCATCCCGTTCGCGGGGGCGCGCTCCAACGCCCTCATCGGGAAGATCGCCACCTGGAAGCCAGAGAGCCAGTCGTTCATGCCCGCGGGGCACACGGTCCCGCCGTCGATGGTCGCGTTCGCGGCGCTGCGCGCGCGCGAGTCGCGCCTGCCGACGCAGGTGCTCGGCGCACAGGCGCAGCACCTCGAGACGCCGGAGACGTTCGAGAACACGATCCAGGTCGACGAGGAGCATCTCATGCGGCCGTCGGAGCCGCCCATCGTCCGCGTCTCCGCCCTGCCGGTCGAGATCCTCCGCTCCGATCCGCCGCCACGGCGGCCCTCGGACGCGCCCCCGCGGCCCTCGGAGGCGCCGCCGCCCGCGCTTCGCTCGCAGGATCTCCCGCTGAGCCCGATGGTCGCGGCGTCACGGACGAACCTCACGGCGGAGCGCGACGCGATCCCGCCGTCGCTGCCGTCGAAGAAGCGATCGCCGCTCGTGTACGCGATCCCCGTCGCGGGCATGCTGCTCGTGGTGGGCGCGGGGGTCGCGCTGAAGGCCAGGAACGGGGGCGACGCGGCGCCGGTCGCGACCGGGTCGACCCCCGCGCAGATCCTGCAGCCGAGCGCGCTCTCGACGTCGACGTCGACCCACGCGCTCACGGTGACCACGGCTGCGTCCACATTCCCGCCGGCATCGGCGAGCGCCTCGTCCGCGGCGAGCGACCCGGACGCCGCGAGCGCCGCGTCGAGCGCGCGCACGCCCCCCTCCGCGACCCAAGCCGCGCCGCCAACGACCGTGGTAACACCCCCCACGTCCACGAAGCCGTCCCTCCACAACACGACCCTCCAGCCATGATGAACCCCCGAACCTCCCTCGCCGCCGTCCTCGCGATCTCCCTCGCCGTCCCGGTCTACGTCCCCCGCGAGGCGCACGCGCAGCCCGCCGCCGCGAAGAAGCCGAAGAGCGTCCGCGAGGAACTGGCCGGGGACGCGCTCGCCGCATGGGACCGCGCCGTGGAGCTCTTCGGCGCGCAGAAGTGGGACGGCGCGCAGGCCGAGTTCCTCCACGCCTACGAGGCCTCGAAGAACCCGCGCGTCCTCTTCAACACGGCGATGAGCCTCAAGGCGGAGGGCCGCTACAACAAGGCCATCGACCGGCTGAGGCAGGAGCTCTCGGAGGGCGCCGGCAGGATCAGCAAGGAGGAGGAGGCCAAGATCAACGGCGAGCTCTCGGTCCTGTCGGAGTACGTCTCCACGTTGCTCGTCGAGGTGAACGAGCCCGGGGCGACGATCCTCGTCGACGGGGAGACGGTCGGCCAGTCGCCGCTCGACAAGCCGGTCAGCGTGACCGTGGGTCAGCGCAAGATCCAGGTGAGCAAGGCGGGCTTCTCGACCGCGACGGACAGCCTCCTCGTGTCGGGCAAGGTCCCCGCGAGGATCGCCATGAAGATCGAGCCGCTCACGCGCACGGCGCTGGTCGAGGTCGAGGTCCAAGGGGCGCCGTCGGCGATCGTCAAGATCGACGGCAAGGAGGTCGGCTCCGCGCCGTACAAGGGCCGGGTCGGGATCTCGAACGAGCCCCACGTCTTCGAGGCGAGCCAGACGGGGTACGAGGCGGCGTCGCAGAGCGTCGTCATCAAGGAGCAGGCCGAAGCGCAAAAGATCACGCTCTCCCTCTCGAAGCAGCAGGAGAGCGGCAAGCTCGTCGTCACCGCCACCCCGCAGGACGCCGTCATCGAGATCGACGGTAAGCCCATGGGCGCCGGCCGCTGGGAGGGCCCGATCAGCGCGCGCACGCACCAGGTCACGGTGCGGAAGAAGGGGTACTACACCTGGTCGCAGGACGTGGAGGTCCCGCGCGGACTGGACCGCTCCGTCACGGCCACCCTCAACGAGGACCGCAACAACAGCTTCGTGCCGTGGCTCATCGGCACCATCGTCATCGTGGGTGGAGGGACGGTGGCGGCCGTCCTCATGTTCCAGCCCAAGGACCAGACGCCCATCACCGGAACCCTCGGCCCCAACGTCGAGCACAAGGCGTTCCGGTTCTGACGGTCCGGAGGGGCGGAGAGGCCCCCTCGAGCTCCCCTTCGCGCTTCACCGTTTCCAGGAGATACACCGCATGCTTCGACGCTTCATCACCGGCATCTTCACGACGGGGCTCCTCGCGGGCGTGGTCACGTCCTGCACCTCGAAGAACGCCACCGAGCTCGTGGCCGGGGTCCACACGCAGGTGCAGGTCCCCCGCGACATGAAGGTCATCCGCGTCGACGTGGCGTACGGGGGCTCCACCATCTTCTGCAACGCGTACCGCGTGTACGACGGCCGCGTGCAGCTCCCGAAGTCGCTCGGGTCGGTGCCGACGGGCGAGATCGGGCAGTCGATCACCTTCACCGTCACGGGCTTCACCGAGGAGTCGCCGGACGTCGTCTCGGCCGCGTGCAACCTGAGGGCCGCGCAGGTCGGCAAGGACGACGCGCGCATCCTCCGGCGCAGCCGCCAGCCCTACGTCGGGCAGAAGATCCTCTACGTGCCGATCCCGCTCCGGTTCGCCTGCTACGACAAGGACTGCGACGCCACGGGCAACACCGACAGCACGTGCAAGGCCGGACAGTGCGTGAGCGCCGGCGTCGACGAGAAGAAGCTGCCGGTGTACTCGGACGACCTCCTCTACGGAACGACGCGCTCGTGCTTCAGCCTCGACGCGTGCTTCAAGGTCTCGACGCCGCCCATCACCGTCGACGAGGCGAGCTGCGTCTACGCGCTCCCGGGCGCGACGGGTGCCCCGAAGCTGCCGCCGCAGATCCCCGCCTTCCCGAAGACGGGCGACGGGCTGAACGTGCGCGTCATCTACGACGGCGGGTTCAACCGCGAGATCCTCGACATCGATCCGGACGAGGGCTTCACCATCCCCGACCCCGCGAAGCCGCAGATCTTCAAGCTGGCGCCGGGCCTCTGCGAGCTGGTCCACGGCGTCGACGCCAAGGGCGTGGACACCGCGCACCGCATCAGCGGCATCGAGGTGTCGGGCTTCTGCAACCCGAAGACCCCGTACCAGCCCATCTGCGAGGGCGACCTCAACGCGATCCAGACGGGCACCGCGACCGGCGTGGCCTCGACCGCGACGACGCCGAAGGCGTGCGCGTCCCGCGAGCTCAAGATCTCGCCGAACGCACTCGTCGTCCTCATCGAGAAGACGAAGGACATGGACAAGTTCTTCTCGCAGACGGCCGTGCAGACGACGCTCGGCCTCTCGCTGAACGATCCCGCGTTCCGCACGACGAAGATCGGCATGCGCTTCGTCCCGACGGGGACGGCGGAGGAGGCGTGCGCGGCGGGGACGGCGGACCTCGCGGACCTGACGGTCAAGTTCGACTTCGCCAGCGTCGTGCGCGGGAAGATCGCCGACGAGCTCAAGAAGCTGTCGCTCGATCCCTCGCTCGTCGCGCCCGCCGGGACGGCCACGAAGATCGACAACGCGTTCCTCCGCGCCTACTCGCAGCTCCGCCAGCTGGGGCCCGCGGCGGCGTTCAACAAGCGCGCGGTCCTCCTGCTCGGGAACAAGGACTTCTCGAGCAAGTGCGTCGGGAACCCCGCGACCCCGGACATCGCGCGAGCGGCGCGCGACGCGACGGCCTCGGGCGCGCCGGATCCCATCTCGACGTACGCGGTGCTCTTCGGCAACACGCCCACGCCTCCCGCCCCGGACACCAACCTCGCGCTCGCGGACCAGATCGCCAAGTCGGGCTCGGTCGATCCGGCGGCGACCGTCTTCGACGCGCGAACGAGCGAGACGAAGGGGTTCGACGCCTTCTACAAGGTCGTGGGTGACCTCGGCGCGTGCGTGTACGAGCAGCCCAAGGCCCCTCTGCCGGCGATCGCGGACAACGACATCGTGCAGTACTACGATCCCACGCAGCTCAAGACGGTGACCGTCACGCGTAACACGGCGTGCACCGACGAGAAATCCGTGGTCGACGGCTGGGGCAAGGAGAACGGCCGCATCCGAATCTGCGGCGCCCCGTGCACGCAGCTGCGCTCGGCGCTCAAGAACTCCGGCGCGATCTCCGCCGCCCAGGGATTCACGGCCCCTGCCATCCCGATCTTCGCCGTCCAGAGCTGCAAGTAAGGTTCGCGCTACGGCCCGAACATGATCCCCAGCGAGAGGCCCGTGTAGATCTGGGCGCCCGAGGCGACCTGGTAGGCCGGCGTCGTGATCGCCACAGGGAGCTTCCCCTCGGCGCCCAGCGCACGGCCCGGATCGGGCGCGACCTTCGTGTCCTGGTTGAAGGCGCGCGGGGACTCGCCGAGGAGCGAGAACGTGAGGTAGAGCGTCGTGGGGCGCCCGAGGCGATAGCCCACGCCGAGGTCGAGCGTGAGGGCGGGCGCCGTGTACGTGATGGAGTCCGGCACGTGCGTGTCCTTGAGGCCGGTGGGCGTCGACACGTCCCTCTTGAGGAACGCCCCGCGGTACGACAGCCCCACGCCAGCCGCGCCGATGAAACGGATCGCCTTCGTCTGGAAGGTCACCCGCGCGCGGAGGGCGCCCGTGCCGCCGGCGCGGTGGATCGCGAACGACTCGGTGCGCGCGGGGTCGGAGTTCAGGTTGAGGGGGTTCTGATCGTACGTGGCGCTCGGCTTCGTCTGGTCGTAGAGACCGAGGAGGAACAGCTCGAGGCCCACGGGATCCCAGTGGTAGCCCACGAAGCCGCTCAGGCCTGCGCCCATCGGGGTGGAGCTCTGACAGCTCTTCGGCGTGTTCTTCTCGCACGAGAGCTGCACGTCGTTGCCGTTGCCCCCGGGCATGGCGAGGCCGGTGAGGCCCACGCCGCCGTAGAGGCCGTCGAGCGCGTCGGCTTGCTCCTGGATCTTCCCGGTCTTCACGGTCTGCGGGAGGTTCAGGGTGATCGAGCGCGAGACCGTGTCCTTCTCGGCGAGGGTGATCTCCTCCTCGAAGGGATCGAAGCCTTCCCGACTCACCGTGAGCCGGTGCTTTCCCGCCGGGAGCGTGCCGGACCACACGCCCTCCCCCACGACCTTGTCGTCGATGCGGATCAGGCCCTTGCCGTCGACCACCGACACCTTGATCGTCGCCGTGGTGCTCGTCGCGGACAGCACGAGATCGCGCGATTCCCCCGCCTTGAGCGACACCTTCTCGGGCGCGGCCTTCGACGACGGGCTCTGCACGGCGATCTCGTGCTCGCCCGGATCGACCTCGCCCGACCAGGGCGCGGGCCCCATGTCGACGCCGTCGACGAGGACGCGGACGGGCTCGTTCGCCCTCTCCTTGACGGAGATGCGCGACTTCCTCGTGTCTTTCTCGAGCGTCACGTTGAGGTGGGCCGCACCCCGGGCCGCCACGTTGGGCGCCTGCTCGAACGGCACGAAGCCCGCCTTGGTCACACGGACGCGGTGCGGTCCGGTCGTGAGCGTGATCGGCTTCGACAGCGGCGTCTTGCCGACGGGCGCCCCGTCCACGTGCACGTCGGCGTCCGCCTCGTTCACCACGATGTGGAGCGTGCCGAGCATCGCCTCGATCTCGCCGAGGCGCTTCGTGATCACGTCCTTCTTCGGCTTCGGGAGATCCTTCGCGAAGTCCCGCAGGAGATCGCCGTAGGCCTCGCGCGCCTCGACCCACCTCTTGCCGTCGTACGCGGCGGTGGCGGCAGCCTCGAGGGTCGCGGCCGTCTTCTTCGGCTCCTGTGCGAACGCCAGGGACGGCACGAGGAGGGCGAGGGCGAGGGCAACGCGTAGCCTGCGCGACATGCGGCGAGGATAGGCAACCTTCGCGCGAAATTCCCTAGAATTCGGGAGGATCTTCGTAGGTCACGATCTCGCCGCGGAACGTGCGCAGCGCCGTCTTGCCGGGCGTCCACGCGACCACCGTGTCGCGCGCGAGGGGCACCTTGCCCCTGCCGCCCGGCGTGTCGCAGACCAGCCTCGGCAGCGCGATGCCCGAGACGCGCCCCTGCAGCTGCTCCATGAGCTCGATCCCACGCGCGAGCGGCGTGCGGAGGTGGGCCGAGCCCCGGACCGGATCTGCCTGCAGGAGGTAGTACGGGCGCACGCGCGCGCGAACGAGCCCGCGAAAGAGACCCTCGAGCGTCGGAGCGTCGTCGTTGACGCCCCGGAGGAGCACCGTCTGGTTCATCACCGGGAAGCCCGCGTCGGCGAGGGTCGCACACGCGCGGATCGCCTCGGGGGTGAGCTCCTTCGGGTGGTTGAAGTGGGTCATCACCCAGATCGGGTGAAGGGGGCGCAGGGCCTGCACGAGCTCGTCCGTCACGCGCATCGGGAGCGTGACCGGCACGCGCGTCGCCAGCCGGATCGTGTCCACGTGGGCGATCGCGCGGATCCGGGCGAGCAGCCTCGCGAGGCGCGGCGTGGCCATCGTCAGCGGATCGCCGCCGCTCACGATGACGTCGTGGATCTCGGGATGCGCGGCGATCCATGCCATCGCCGGCTCGAGGTCCGCCGTCGGGGACGGCCCTGCGCCGTCGCCCACGACCCGCGAGCGGGTGCAGAATCTGCAGTACACCGCGCACTGATCCGTGGCGAGGAGGAGCACGCGATCGGGGTACCGTCGAACGAGGTGGGGCGCGACCTCGTGCGCCACCTCGCCCAGCGGATCCACGAGATCGCCGGGCACGGTGGCGGCCTCCCACGCCGACGGCACGCACTGGAGCCGGATCGGGCAGCCCGGATCCGAGCGATCGGCGAGCGCGAGGTAATACGGCGTGATGCTGAGCGGAAGGCCCTCTCGCTCGGCGCGCGCCACGCCCGCGACCTCGTCGGGGGTGAGGGACAGGCGTGTCCCGAGATCGTCCAGGGTCCGGGTCGCCTGGCGGAGCTGCCATCGCCAGTCGGCGGGGTCGTCCGTGACCTCCACGATGCCGAGCGCGCGCTGCATCCTCGCCACCCGTTCCGATCAGCGGGGCGCCGGGCCGGCGTCCGGCCAGTCCGCGCGGACGGTCGCGAGCGCGGCCTCGTCGATCTCGACCGGGTACTTCTTCCGCAGCTCGGCGAGGGCGGCCAGCTCCTTCTCGCGCATCCGGTCCTGGGACAGCTTGATACGCACCGTGCGCTCGGCGGCCTCGTACGGGCGCTCGCGGGCCTCGAGCTTCTGGGTCAGGCGCACGAGGTAGAACACGCCCTTCGCCTTGACCGGCCGGTCGAGCACGTCGCCCGGCGCGGCGAGCTCGAAGACGGCCTTGCGGACCTCCGGCGGGACCCTCGTGTTCTCTCCGCGCGTGTCGCCAGGCGGACTCACGATCCCGTGATCGCCCGCGAGATCCAGGGGCACGTTGGCCTTCGCCTGGGGGTCCACCGATCGCGTTCGCACGAGCTCGCCCCACTCCGCGGCGGTCCTGGCCTTGCGCGCAAGGGCCAGCACGTCGGCGGCCGCCGGCTCGGTCGGGAGGACGATCACCGACAGGCGGCGTCGCTCGGGATCGGCGAAGTCCGCCCGGTGGGCCTCGAAGTACGCGCGCACGTCGGACGCGGGGACGTCGGCGGGGAGCGGGGCGCCCTTGTGGGTCTCCGCGAGGACGGCGTCGCGCAGGATCGCGCGGATCTCCTGCTCGGCGACGGGATCCTTGTCCCAGCCCTTCGCCTCGGCCTCGCGCGCCAGGAGCTCGACGTTGATCATCTCGTCGAGGAGCTCCTTGCGCCGCTCGGGGGACTGGTATCGGAGCCGATCGAACGCGTCCAGGTTCTCGATGGCGGCCGCGAAGTCGCCCAGCGTGATCGTGCGCGCGCCCACCCGCGCCAGGACCTTGTCGCTCTGCTCCTTCGTCAGCGTGACGCTCGTCCGGTGGCCAGCGTCCGGGGTCTGTGGCGTCCCGGCGCCGCCCTTGCAACTCTCGCAGGCGGGCAGGGCCACCAGGGAGAGCAGGATCGCGAGCGCGACGGCTGGGCGACGGGGATCTCGCATGGACGGGGTGTCAGATACCGCGATCGCGGCGACTGCGCCAGGGGGGCGCGTCCGTCGCCGGTCGCCGGTTGCATCACGCGGGCCATGCGGGTACACACGCGTCCATGCGTCCCTCCACCCGCAACATCGAAGCCGCGAGCGTGATCCCCCCGACGCCCCACGAACGGCTGCGGTACCGGCGGATCGTCCTCAAGCTCTCCGGCGAGGCCCTCGCCGGGACGAAGGGCGGGCAGGGCATCCAGCCGGATGTCCTGTCGGAGACGGCGGCCGAGCTCGCGGACGTGTACGCACTCGGCGTCCAGGTGGGCGTCGTCGTCGGGGGCGGCAACATCTTCCGTGGCCTCAAGGGCGCGAGCGCGGGGATGGATCGCGCGCAGAGCGACTACATGGGCATGCTCGCGACGATCATCAACGCGCTCGCGCTGCAGGACGCCCTCGAGAAGGCGAACGTCCCCACCCGCGTCCAGACGGCGATCGAGGTGCGGGAGATCGCCGAGCCGTACATCCGCCGTCGCGCGATGCGCCACCTCGAGAAGGGCCGCATCGGCATCGTCGCGGGCGGGACCGGGAACCCGTATTTCTCCACGGACACCGCCGCCGCCCTCCGCGCGATGGAGATCCACGCGGAGGCGCTGTTCAAGGCGACCAAGGTCGAGGGCGTCTACGACCGCGATCCGGTGCGGTTCCCGGACGCGTCGATGTACTCCAGCATGACGTTCGACCGGTTCATCTCCGAGCGGATCGGCGTCATGGACTCGACCGCAGCGACGCTGTGCCGCGACAATGGGCTCCCCATCCGCGTGTTCAAGCTGACCACCCACGGGAACATCAAGCGGGTGGTCATGGGCGAGCCCATCGGTACCACCGTGTCGGGCTGAACCTCAGGTTCCGTGGACCCACCCCAAGAGGGCGGTCCGATCCTGCGGGTGGAGGTCCACGAACGCCACACGGCACACGCAGACGCCGTCTCTCGGCTCGGTCGCCACGATCCTGGCGCGCACGGGCAGATCGATGCCGTTCCGCACGATCGACAGGTCCACGGTCGTGCCCGAAGGCGGGGCGTCGACCTCGAGGGCGAGCGCCATCGCGAGGCCCCCCTCGCTGAGGTCGATCACGGAGGCGACTGGGCGCGGCGGATCACGCTCGCGCAGAGGAGCGGCTCCTTCTCGGCGAGGCGCGCGATCTTCTCCAGCTGCACGTCGGGATCGCGCGCCATGGCGTGGAGGTCCAGGGCCACGTCGGGGAGGACCGGAGGCCGATAGCCCGGCGAGTCGAACTTGTGGAGGAGAGCGTTGCGCAGCGTCGCGACGTCGAAGCCCTCGGTGCCCGCCTCGAGCGTGACCACGCCGAAGTGCGAGTGGCTCCTGACACGCGCGGCCGGGGAACGCGGACTCATCTCGTGGGGACCGGGCCCGGGAGGGTGCGGATAAGAACCGCCGCCGATCCGGCGGGCGATCAGATGGCGCCGGCCCCCCCCTGACCTAGCGCCGCGCGGATCATCCGGGCGACGCAGCCCGCGGTGAGATCGAGGGGAGCGTCGTCGACCAGATCCCGCGCGTGCACGGTCTGCACGGCCGCCTCGGTCGCCACGTCCGCCAGCAACGCCGACGAGGCATCGTCGAGGCGAACGACGATCGCGGCCCCCGCCAGCGCCAGCGGCCACAGCGGTGCATAGGCCGGGACCATGGGCAAGGTCACGATCTCGACCTCGACGCCGTCGCCGAAGCGGACCCGCCCGAGTACGACGGGGACGGGGATCGAGGGCGTCGGATCGTGCGAGACGATGCCATCCTCGAGCCCCCCGATCGCGTACGACAGCTCGCCGAGGCGGACGGGCGCAGCCGCGAACACGATCCGCGCGACGGGCTTGAAGCCCTGCGCTCGCAGCCGGGCGGCGAGGGCCTTCACCTCCGCGAGGCGTTCCGGTGGCGCCACGACGGCGCGGGCCTTCTCGCCCATGCGACGGACGCGGCCGGTCATCTCGAGATCCAGGAGCGCCCGCAGGACGGCGGCGTCGACGAAGGGCACGTCGTCGAGCACCTCCGAGAGCGTGCCGGGGCTCTTGAGCCGGGTCGCGACGGCGGCCATCACCGGGGGCGCGGAACCGAGGTCGCCCGCGCTGCCGTCGCCCATCAGGAGCACGTTGGGCTCGCCGCGCTCGAGATCCTCGCGCAGGCGACGCGTCTCGTCGAGATCGCGCGCGAGATCCGTCTCGACCGTCGCGCCCGGGACCGCCATGCGAGGGATGAGGGGCGTCTCGTCGGGGATGAACGTGGCCGTGCCGTCCTCCACGCCCGCCATCCGCTGGAGGGCCTTCTCGGCCTCGAGACGGAGGTAGCTCGCGTCGACGATGTCCCCGTTCGCGAACCGCACCTCGCCCGCGCCCGGCTCGGCGTGCACGGTGAGCGTCCCCGTTGCACGATCGCCGCCGAGGAGCGCCAGGACCGAGAGGAGACGCACGCGGGAAAGCGCGAACCTGCGCGTCGCGGGCTGCGGCGTCTGGGCCGGCAGGGCGGTGATGACCTGCGCCAGATCCTCCACGGCGACGCTGGCGAGATCGTCGCCTCGCACCAGGACGGGCGGCGCTGCGGGGAGCTCGAGCGCGATCGCGTCCACAAGGCCGAGGCCCGACGCGGCCTGTTCGACCATGCGGCGGCTCGAGATGACCGCGTCGAAGCCGTGCGCCGCGAGCTCGCACGCCATCTCCTGGGACGTGGCGAGCACGGAGGCGATGCCGTGCGCCGCGAGCGAACCGGAGAGGACGCGGAGCGCCGCGAGATCCGCGTCGACGAGGAGGACGCGGTGCGAAGGGGCGCGCCGGTCGTTCACGTGGCCACCGAGAGGGCGGTGTCGCGGAGGCACTCCACGAGCACGTCGGAGAGGAGGGGATCGAACGCGTGCACGCCGCGGAAACGCCCCTTGACGAGCCGGCCGCAGCACACCCACGCGCCCATCTCACCGACGACGGCGGCGGCCGCGATCTGTGCGTGAACGGCCTCGACGTCGTAGACGCTTGCGGCGGCGAGATCGTCCCCCGCCACGGCCGCGCGTACGGCCGCCGCGCAGCCCGTGGAGGGATCGTGCGTGACGTGCACGGTCGTCGCCCCGCCGCGCCGCATCTCGTGGAGCGCCGAGAGCACGAGATCGGGGAGCGCCTCCGGTGCGAGATCGAGCGGATACGGCGACCGCCCGCCCGCGTCGACCAGCGGCCGCTCGAGGAGGCGGTCGGCGATCTCGGTGAGATCGAGGAGCTCGAGGTGGTAGAGGCGGGCGACGCTGCGCGTGTCGTCCTCGGCGCGACGACGGGAGATGGCGAGGAGGCGATCGAACGCGGCGCCGTCGTGCGGATAAGTGGCCGTACCCACGCCCATCACGCGGGGCATCCCCTGGACGTGGAGCGACGACGACTGCGCGCGACCGAGCCGCTTCTCGGAGGCTGACTGCACCGCGCGACGGTCGCCGGAGAGCGCGCGGACGACGCGACGCCTGCACTGGTGGGCGCCCGTCGTCGTCGTCTCGGGCAAGAGGAGGCACAGCGTGGCCTCGTCGATCGCGGCGAGCACGTCCGTGCGTCGCACGGAGTCCAGGATGATCTCCTCGAGCCGGCTCCGCGCGCGCGACTCCGCGGAGAACGTGAGCAAGGTCACGCGCCGTCCATGTCGCCGCGCCTTCGCGATCTCGCGCGCGGCGACGTCCTCGAGGAACGCCGGCGTGTAGACCTTGCCCCGCGCGTCCTTGATGGCGCCTCGGCCACCCTGGTCCTCGCCCGACTCGAGAGCGAGGACGACGCCGGCGACGTCGGCGATGCCACGCAGCGAGGCGTCGCCGCCAGGGCGCGGATCCTCCACGACGACGAGGCCGCGGACGCGCCCGTTCACCTCGGCGGAGAGGACGCGCGCGTCGCGGGCGCGCGCCTCGGTGCGGATGTCGTCGGCCAGCGCCAGATCGGGGTAGTCGCGCGCGTTCCCGGACGCCGCCCGCCGCGTGCAGCCGAGGGGCCCGCCGAGCGCCGAGAAGATGGCCACACCCCGCGCGCCGGACAGCTCGGTCGCAGCGTCGCAGAGGGTCCGCAGCGCTTCGTCGATCCCCGCGTGCACGGCGAGGTCGAGCACGCGGTCGAAGAGCTGCGTCCGGCGCTGCAGACCCCCGAGCGCGGCGCGCGTCTCGATGAGCGAGAGCGCCTCCTCGCGGCGGCTCCGTACGGTCGAGACCGCGGAGAGGAGGGCGTCCCCGTTCGGCGGCGACATGACGAGACTCCGCGCTCCGAGCGAGAGCGCCTGGATGCCCAGGTCCACCGCGGTACGCGGGACGAGGGCGACCACGGTCGTCTCGGCGTGGATCGCGAGCAGATGATGCACGAGCGCGAGCGTGGCGCTGCCCTCGCTCCCGACATCGACGAACGCAAGCGCGACCTCGCCCGCGGTCGCGAGGGTCACGGCCTCGTCGAGCGTCGCCGCGTGGTGGACGTCGTCCGTCCCCGAGGCCAGCGCGAGCGCGACCCGGTTCCGGACCGCCGCGTCGTCGGACACGACGAGGATCGAGAGCGGCTGCTGCGCGGGCAACGTCATGCGAGCCGCACCGTGCCCTCGAAGACGAGCTCGGCGGGGCCCCGCATCGAGGTCCGCCCGCTTCGCGAGCACGTGATCGTCAGCGAGCCGCCGGGCAGGGCCACCCGGATCGGCGCGTCGTTCTGGAAGAGGCCCTCGGCACACGCGGCGGCCGCGGCCGCGCACGCGCCGGTTCCGCACGCCTGGGTCGGCCCGACGCCTCGCTCCCAGACGACGACGACGAGCCGATCGCCCTCGCGACGGGCGAACTCGACGTTGGCCCCGCCGGGGAACGCCGGGGAGGTCGACAGCGCGGGCCCGACCTCGCGCAGGGTGGCCTCGTCGACGGCGGAGAACGTCACGGCGTGGGGGTTCCCGGCGTCCACGCGGCGGAGCGCGAACGTGGTCCCAGCCGCGCGGACCTCGACGATCCCGTCGACCCGGACGAGCCCCATGTCGACCGATACCCCGCCCTCCTCGAACACGCACACACGGGGCCCTGCGTCCGTCTCGAGGGTGAGGGCGGCCAGCACCTCCCCCTGGCCCGACGCGCGCGCGCGCAGCAACTCCGCGACGCACCGCACGCCGTTCCCGCACATCTCCGGGACGCTCCCGTCGGCGTTGATCACGCGCATGCGCGCCGCAGCGTCCGGACCGGCGGCGGGCAGGACGACGAGCACACCGTCGGCCCCCACGCCGCGCCGTCGATCGCACAGCCAGCGCGCGTCCTCGGCCGAGATCGCACGCAGGTCCTCGGCCTCGACGACGACGAAATCGTTCCCGAGGCCGTGGTATTTCGCGAACCGGAGCGTCCGCATGGCCCGCTGAGGGTAGCATGCTAGCGTAGCCGCCATGGGCCACCTTCGCTGGCTTACGGCGGGAGAGTCGCACGGGCCGAAGCTGGTGGCGACCGTGGAGGGGATACCGTCCGGGCTCCCGCTCCTCGCGGCGCACGTGGACCAGCACCTCGCGCGGAGGCAGCGAGGCTACGGCCGCGGCGGTCGCATGAAGATCGAGACGGACCGCGTGGAGATCGCGGCCGGGGTGCGGAATGGCAGGACGCTCGGCTCCCCCATCGCGATGATCCTCGAGAACAAAGACCACGCGAGCTGGCACGGTCGGATGGGCGCTGCCCCTTTCGCTGCCCCGCCCGAGCCCCTCACCCGGCCACGCCCAGGCCACGCCGATCTCGCGGGGGGACTGAAGCACGACACCCGCGATCTCCGTGACATCCTCGAACGCGCCAGCGCCCGCGAGACGGCGGCGCGCACGGCCGTCGGCGCCGTGGCACGCCGGCTCCTGTCCGAGGTCGGCGTCGACGTCTTCGCCCACGTCGTCTCCATCGGCGGGGTGACCGCGACGACCGCGGGGCGATCTCACGAGGAGGTCCGCGAGATCGCGCGCGGGAGCGACCTCGCGTGCGCCGATCCGACCGCCGAGGCTCGCATGAAGGAGGCCATCCACGCGGCGTCGCACGCCGGAGACACGGTGGGGGGCGTGTTCGAGGTGGTCGCGCTCGGCGTGCCACCGGGCCTCGGTTCCCACGTGCACTGGGATCGCAAGCTCGACGGTCGCCTCGCGCAGGCGCTCGTGAGTATCCATGCGGTGAAGGCCGCCGAGATCGGGGACGGATGGGCCGCCGCCACGGGGCGGGGCTCCGACGTCCACGACGCCATCGGCTGGGACGCGGCCGCGCACGGCTTCGTCCGGCCGACGAACCGCGCGGGCGGGCTCGAGGGCGGCGTCACGAACGGAAGCCCCGTCATCTGCCGCGCCGCGATGAAGCCGATCGCGACCTTGCGTCGCGCTCTCCCGAGCGTCGACGTGGTCACCAAGGAGCCCGTCGACGCCGCCTTCGAGCGCAGCGACGTGTGCGCGGTCGCGGCCGCATCGGTCGTCGGCGAGGCGATGGTCGCCATCACGCTCTGCGACGCGATCCTGGAGAAGTTCGGCGGGGACTCGATGGTCGAGCTCCTCCGCAACGTGCGGGGCTACCGCGCGCAGATCCACGCCTACTAGATCCATGCAACCTACACTCAAAACGCGCCCCCTGGTCCTGAGCGGCTTCATGGCCACAGGGAAGACGACCTGCGGCCGCGCCCTGGCGGGACGGTGCGGCGTGCCCTTCGTCGACGTGGACGAGGAGATCGAGCGCGAGGCGAACCGCTCCATCGCCGACATCTGGGCCGCGGAGGGCGAGCCCGGCTTTCGCGCGCGGGAGCAGGCCGCGATCTCGAGGATCCTCGAGGCGCGCGCGCCCGCGGTGATCGCCGTGGGTGGCGGGGCGCTCGTGGACGGCGCCACGCGGAGGCGGGTCCTCGATCGGGCGATCGTGGTCACGCTGGAGGCGGACGTCGACACGATCCTCGCGCGCGCGAGCGCCGGTGCCGTGCGCCCCAACCTCGGGGGCCCCGATCCGCGCGCCCGCGCCGTGTCGCTCCTCCTGGCGCGAAGAGAGGCCTACGCCGAGGCCCACGCCGTGATGCGCACGGACGACGTCGACGTGGACACGGTCGTGGACGCCTGTCACCGCCTGTGGACCGAGGATCCGCTCCTCCTGCCGCTGGGCGCGCGGAGCCACGCCATCACGTTCGTGCGGAACAAGCCGAATCGGCTCACAGACGCGCTCGCCACGCTGGGCCCGAGCGGGGTTGTCGTCGTGACGGACTCGAACGTCCACCGCGCGCGGCACGCGTGGCTCGACGCCGCCCTCGCGCCCCTTGCGATCGAGCCCGTCGTCGTGACGCTGCCCCCGGGCGAGCCCAACAAGACGCTTGCGACCGTCGGCACCATCTGGGACGCCGCCCTGGGTGCAGGCATCGATCGCGACGCGGTCGTCCTCGCGTGGGGCGGAGGCGTTCCGTGCGACATGGCGGCGTTCGCCGCGTCCACGCTGCTCCGCGGCCTCCGGCTCGTCGCCGCACCGACGAGCCTGCTCGGGATGGTGGACGCCTCCGTGGGGGGCAAGACGGGGTTCGATCACGCGGCGGGGAAGAACCTCATCGGCTCCTTCTGGCAGCCCAGCCAGGTCGTGATCGACGTCGATCACCTCGCGACGCTCCCCACGCGGGAGCGCGCCGCGGGCCTGGCGGAGGTCGTGAAGATCGCGCTCGCGCTCGACGCTGGCCTCCTCGATACGCTCGACGCGGCGCGCGGCGCCTGGCGCACGCTCCCGCCCGAGGATCTCTTGCCCGTGATCCGGCGCGCGGTGGAGCTGAAGATCCGCGTGGTGTCCGACGACGAGCGGGAGTCCTCCACTCGCGCGATCCTCAACCTCGGCCACACGATCGGGCACGCGCTCGAGGCCGCGACGGGGTTCGCGCGGCACCTCCACGGTGAGGCCGTGGCGATCGGCCTGGTGGCCGAGCTGGAGGCGGGTGTTCGCCGTGGCGTCACGCCTGCCGCCCTCGCGACGAGGATCCGGCACCTGCTCGCGGCGATCGGCTTGCCCACCGACGCGGCGCCGGGCGAGCTCGCGCGGGCGCGGGCGTTCCTGCACGCGGACAAGAAGCGAGCGGGCGGCCGGATCCGTCTTCCCGTGGTCACGGAGGCGGGCCGGGTGACCATGGATTCGGTCGGGCTCGCGGCGATCTGACGGGTCGACGTCGCTTTCCTCCGTTTTCTTGGCGGTTCGGGCGCGCTTGGTTAACCTTGACTGGCTCACCGGGCCACCACCCCGGGAGGAGGATCCCATGACCCGTCTCCGGGCCCAATCGGCCGTTGCCCTCTCCGCCGCCATGTTCGCCGTGGCCCTAGCCCCAGGCTGCGCCCACAACGATCAGAGCTTCTTCATCGACCACGTGATCGCGCCCCCGATCCGCCAGCCGGGGATCGCGTGCGTCTTCGACGCCAGCCGGACCTCGGCCGCCCTCTTCTCGGGCGCCGTCGATGCGAGCTTGGCCAAGAGCTACCAGGCGGTGCTCACTGTGGTGAACCAGCTCGTCCCCAAGGCCAGGGCCGAGGAGCTCCGGCTCGAGACGGCGCGCATCCAGGTCAGCGGCGCCACCGTTCGTGTGACGCAGGCGGACGGCACCCTCCTCGACGAATACACGAACCTCACCACGGGCACGATCGACCCGAACCTCGTCTCGGGAGCCGTGGAAGTCGTCGCGATCAGCCCCCGGGTGATGGACGCCTTCCGAGGAAAGGTCGCCCCGGGGCCGAACGCCGACGCGCTGAGGAAGCTCAGGCTCTGCGACCGCAACTCGAGCCAGATCATCACGTCGAACATCAAGGTGTTCGGGCGGACGCACGGCGGACAGGACGTGGAATCGAACGAGTTCGTGTTTCCCATCAGCGTTTGCCGCGGATGCCTCGTCGACTTCACGTGCGCGCCGGGGGTTCGCGCGCGCTGCGACAACCTCCCCATCGCGACCGAACCGCGGTGCGAGGCGGCTCCCTGTTACATCGGCCAGGAGGCGACGATGCCCTGTCAGCTCTGCGGTGCGGACGACGCGTGCGACTTCTCGAAGTCGAACTTCTGCAACTGACGTCGCGACCGCTCCGGTAGGCTGGCGGCATGCGCAGGTTCGCACCACTGCCGTGGGCGCCGTCGCAGCTGGCTTTCGTCCTCGCGCTCCTCCTGCTCGCGTGGACCTCGCGGGCTGTCGCCGAGCCGCAGGTCCACGCCGGCCTCGCCATGGGGGCCGTCGCGAGGGATCTCGGGGAGGGTGGGCCCCGGTTCGGATTCCACGGTGGGGTTCGCGTCGACGCGCTGCTGTTCCGCGCGCGCGGACGCCAGGTCGGCGTCGGCCCTTACCTGGACGTCGTCACCTCCGCGTTCCGTTCCGTGGAGCCCGGAGGCGGCGCCGTGGTGCTGCTTCCCGTCGGCGACGACCTCGCGGCGGCGCTCTCGGCCGGCGCCTTCGTTCGCTGGCCAGACGCGAGGCCGGGCCTGTCCAGCACGCTGTGGTTCGGGTACCGGGGATTCAACTTCCACGGAGCCTACAACCTCGCGAACGGTCTCTTTCTCCAGGGCCGCGCCGGGCTCGGAGGGCACCAGATGGACCTCGTCGGCGGCGCCCAGATCGATCTCGCGTACCTCGCGATGCCGTTCGTCTTCGCGTTCGAGGCCATCCGCCGCTGATGCTTTTGGGGTGCGAACCGCCACAGGTGGTTGATACGCTCGTGGGATGGAACGCCGGTCGGTCGAGGTCGTCGTGGGAGGGCAACGCTACAAGGTCGTGAGCACGGCGTCGGAGGACGAGCTCCAAAGGCTCGCGTCGACGGTCGACGAGAAGGTCGCAGCCTCGGCGCGGGGGCGGGCCTCTTCCCCGCAGACGCTCCTCCTGGCGGCGATGGCGCTCGCGAACGAGCTCGAGGAGGAGCGTTCGAGGCGCGTCGCCCTCGAGGCCCGGACCCGGGATGTGCTGCGGCGGGTGATCGACCGGGTCGATCTGGCGCTCGGGGAGGAGTGACGCCTGGCCGGCCCGATGTTTCACGTGAAACGTTCACCGATCGACCGGCTCCGCTCGGGCCTGGCCGCGCTCGAGCGGGAGGGGCTCCTGCGGCACGACCGCCCTGACCCCGAAGGGCCGCGGCCCGGCGCGGGCGGGCCGGGCGGGCTCTCCCTGAGGAGCAACGACTATCTGGGCCTCGCGGGCTCGACGGGCGCGGGGGCGTCGCGGCTCGTCGGGGGCGATCTCCCCGAGCACCACAGGGTCGAAGAGGCCGTCGCACGGTGGCTTGGGGTGGAGTCGTCGCTCCTCTTCTCCAGCGGCTTCGCCGCGAACGTGGGCCTTGTGAGCGCCCTCGCCCAGCCCGGCGTGCTGGTCGTCAGCGACGCGCTGAACCACGCGAGCCTCGTCGACGGCGCCCGGCTGGGGAGGGCCCGCGTGCTCGTGTCCCCGCACCTCGACCTCGACGCGGTGCGCCGCGCGCTTCGTGAGCGCCAGGAGGTCGACGCGTGGGTGGTGGTGGAGTCGTACTACAGCATGGACGCCGACTCCCCGGACCTCGCCACCCTGGCCTCGATCTGCGCAGAGCACGGCGCCGGCCTGCTCGTGGACGAGGCGCACGCCGCCGGGATCTTCGGGCCCGAGGGGCGCGGTCTGGCGGCCGCGGCCGGGGTCTGCCCCGAGGGCCGCATGGTCGGTCTCGGCAAGGCTCTCGGGCTGCAAGGGGGGATGGTCGCCGGCCCGGCGGAGCTCCGTGCGTGGCTCTGGAACCATGCGCGATCGTTCGTCTTCTCCACCGGAGCGAGTCCGCTGCTCGCGCGGGAAGCCTACCTCCGGCTGTCCGTGGTTGCGGCGGCGGACGGCGCGCGCGAACGCCTGCGCGAGCGAGCCAGCCGCCTTCGCGCCGGACTGGAGCAGATGGGTCTCTCCGTACGAGGGCACGGCCCGATCGTCCCGGTCGTGATCGGCCCCGTGGACGAGACCCTCCGGATCGCTCGCGCGCTCCAGGAGCGCGGGGTCCACGTCCAGGCGATCCGCCCGCCCTCCGTCCCTCGAGGGACCGCGAGGATCCGGATGACGGTGAACGTCCACCTCACCGACGCGGACATCGACCACGCCCTGACCGCGTGGCGCGCCGTGGTGTGATCGGCCGTCCGCGGTCGTCCGCGCGTCCTCGCCATCGGGACGTCGGGACGCGTCACCGGGGCCCCGACGTTTCACGTGAAACATCCTCGACCAGCCTGCCGCGCTCGAGGGTCACCGCCCGATCCCCGATCGCGGCGAAGGCGGCGTCGTGGGTCACGACCACGATCGTGACGCCCCGCGCCCGCTCCTCCGCCACGACGTCCACGAGCAGCGCCGTACCTGCAGCGTCGAGGCCCGTCGTCGGCTCGTCGAGGAGGAGAAGCCGGGGCTCGTGGACGAGGGCACGCGCGAGCGCGATCCGCTGGCGCTGCCCACGCGAGTACGTCGCGAACGGCCGGTCGGCGAACGGCGCCAGGCCGAAGCGCGCCACGACCCGATCCACGAGGGGACGTCCTCCGCCGTGCAGCCGTGCCGCGAAGACGATGTTCTCGCGCCCTGTCAGGTCGCCGTAGCAAAGCGACTCGTGCCCGAGCCAGCCAAGGGCGGCCCGCACCTCGCCGCGGTCCTTCCCCAGGTCATGGTGCCGGACGCGGCCCACGGTGGGCGTCGCGAGCGTGCCGACGATCGCAAGCAGCGTCGACTTCCCCGAGCCGTTGGGCCCGAGGACCATCGAGACCTGCGCGGTCGGGAAGGTGACCGAGACGTTCACGAGCGCGCGAACCGCTCCGTAGGTCTTCGTCACGCCGTCCACCTCGATCCCCATGGGCCGCGCATCTAGCATAACCTCGCACCCACATGTGCGCCACCATCTCACCTATGCCCCTTGCGTTCCCCGTGGCGAACGATGCTATCCTTCCGAGATGACCGCGGTCCCCTCCATCACGAAGGTGGAGCTACCTCTCATCGCCAAGCTTCGCTCCGTGGTGGAGAGCGCGCTCGAGGGCAAGCCGGAGGTCGTCGAGTTCGCCCTCGTCGCGCTGCTCGCGCGCGGGCACCTCCTCCTCGAGGACGTGCCGGGTGTCGGGAAGACCACGCTCGCGCGGGCTCTCGCGCGCGCCGTCGGTGGCGAGCTCCGGCGCGTCCAGTTCACGAGCGACCTCCTGCCGAGCGACGTCGTCGGTGTCTCGGTGTTCGATCAGCGGGTGAGCGAGTTCGTGCTCCGACAGGGCCCCATCTTCTCGAACGTGCTCCTCGCGGACGAGATCAA
>SXGT01347108.1_pt1 | contig 22149 bp, 13 predicted proteins | sample 3176221 | NCBI WGS metagenome assembly SXGT01 (sample SAMN11356862, study PRJNA531348) | freshwater metagenome | isolation source: freshwater sample F1-120 | place: China: Fuxian Lake, Yuxi | collected 2017-12-25
AAGAGGCCGCCGCTTGGCGGCGGCCTCTTTGACCATCTGGGCGCCCAGGTTGGCAAAGTGCTCGTCGAGCTCGAACTCCTTGGCCACGGTCACTCCGTACTTGGTGATGAGCGGTGCGCCGAACGAGCGGTCGATGAACACGTTGCGGCCCGTGGGGCCGAGCGTGACCTTGACGGTGTTGGCCAAGATGTTGACCCCGCCCAGGATCGCCGAGCGGGCTTCGGTGCTGTAGAAAATCGATTTAGCGGCCATGGTTGTTGGTCCTGTGGTGTGCGTGGATGGAGTGAATCCGCGACAAGTCGCGGACGGTAGCGCCTAGTCGGTGATGACGGCCAGCAATTCCGATTCTTTGAGGATGAGGAACTCCTCGCCGTCATACTTGATCTCGTTGCCGCCCCACTTGGCCAGCAGCACCTTGTCGCCGACCTTGACTGCGGGGGCGCGCAAGCCACCGTCTTTGAGGATCTTGCCCTTGCCGACGGCTTTGACCGTGCCGTAGACCTGCTTCTCTTGGGCGGCACTCGGCAGGAAGAGACCGCCGGCCGTCTTTTCTTCGGCTTCGGCGCGCTGGACCAGGACGTTGTCGTAAAGCGGACGGATGTTCATCGTGAGTTGGCTCCCGGCCGCGCTGCGGCGGCCGCGTTAGCGGTGTCCAAGAATCGCGCGCACGCCCCGCGTCCCGCCGCGGCCGTCGCCGGTCCCGCAGCCGAGATTGGCGGGCACTCACGCGAAATTCTTGTCAAAACACCAGGTGTCAGGGTGCCGACCGGGGGACGGCGCGGCAAAGGTAGGATGGGTCCGGGGGGCGTCAAGTGGCCGGCGTCCGTCTCGGCGATGGTTACGGCGCCATCTGCATGTCCGCCCCAGCGGCGTCGCTGTACAGCCCGGCCAGGCGACCAGCGACGTTTCGAACCTCGACGAATCGCCACGCCGGTGGCTCCATCCAGGCATCGGGCGCGACTTCGGCCAGCGCGCGCGACACTGCGGCCGGCAGCGCGTCGGTACTGCCCGACCACACTTTGACCGCCAGCCCCAGACCGCGATCGGGCAGCGCGATGCAGAACACGCCGCCCGCGCCGATCTTGACCGCCATTGGCGCCCGCGCATGGTGCACCACCGACGCGTCGAAGCGTTCGCTGCCCGAGGTCAGCTCTGGATGTTCGGCCATGGCACGGCCGATGCGCCCCAGGCGCGTGCGATCGAGATCGTCGGCCATGGCCTCGGCGACCACCGACCAGGCGCGGGCGATCGCCGACAGCGGCAGGCAGAAAGTGGGCACGCCGCAACCGTCGAGCGCGAGTTCGGGCGCCACGCCCGCCCACTCGCGCACGCGTGCCGCGATGCGCCGCTGCAGCGGATGGTCGGGCGGCCGGTAGTCGATCGACCAACCCGATCGCATCGCCGTGGCGAGCATGAAGGCGTGCTTGCCCGAGCAGTTGTTGTGGATGTCGGTGAACGGCCGGCCAGCACGCAACACCTCGTCGGCGCTGCCGGTGTGCATCGGCGGGTGCGGCGCGCAGCGCAAGTCCGACTCGGCGACGTCAAAGCGCGCCAGGATCTCGCGAACCCAGCGCACATGGATCGGCTGACCCGAGTGCGAGGCCGCTCCGACCGCGAGCTCCTCCGCCCGCAGCCACGGATCGCCTAGCAATTCCAAGCAGGTCGCCAGCTGGATGGGCTTTGCCGCCGACCGCCACGGCGTGCGCCCGTCGGGCCCTGTCTGGTAGACAATCTGGCCCGATCGCACGGCGATCGCCGACCACGGATGGCGAGCCTCGACGCACAGATCCAGGTCGAGTGCGCGCTCACCGTCTACGTGCAAGCCGCCGCGGGTCTGCAAAATCCAACGCATTGTCAACCATCGGCCACCAAGGGCCGGTCCCAAAGGGGTCAGTTGGTAGCGGCCGCTGCGGCCGTCGGCAACAGTATTGCAGGCGATCGGGATGGGCAATTGTCGGCGGCCAAAGGCTGGTTGCGCAAAAGCGTTGACGTCGGGCGCACTGAACGGCAAAATAGCGCCCCCCGTTTGCCCGGCGTTTGTCGGCGCAAACGCGCAATCGAGCAAAACGATTGCTCAAATTGGCACTGACAGACAGCAACAACGCGGTCACATCGCCGCGCGGCATGCCGACCGCGGCCGCTGGCCGACGCGCAGGACGGCCCGCCGGCCGGGCGACAGGAACTGACATGACGACGTACGCAATCATTCGCACCGGGGGCAAGCAGTACCGCGTGCAGGCCGGTCAGCAGGTGACCGTCGAGAAGCTCGCAGGCGAGCCCGGCGACACCGTAGTTTTCGACGATGTGCTCTTGGTGGCCGTGCAAGGTCAGGTGCGCGTGGGCGTGCCGACGGTGGCCGGCGCTCGCGTGGTCGGCACCGTCGTGCAGCAGACCCGCGACAAGAAGGTGCTCGTGCACAAGTACCGCCGCCGCAAGAACAGCCGCAAGACCATTGGCCACCGCCAGTGGATCACCCGCGTACGCATCGGCGACATCGAGGGCTAAACGGCTTCGGGATCGCGCGCCCGCACTCGCTCGGGCAAGCATCGTCACCCACGCTAGCTGGCGGCTGCAGCGACACATCGCGTCGTTGGCCGACCACAGGGAGTTCGCCACCATGGCACACAAAAAAGGTCAGGGCTCGTCGCGCAACGGTCGCGACAGCAACCCGCAGTTCCGCGGCATCAAGACGTACGGCGGCCAGACGGTCGGGTCGGGCGCGATTCTGGTTCGTCAGGTCGGCTCGACCTGGCATGCCGGCAAGAACGTCGACACCGGCAAGGATTTCACGCTTTTTGCGACCGCAGAAGGCGTGGTGCAGTTCGGCACGGCCGGCGGTCGCAAGACCGTGAGCGTGCTGCCGCAAGCCTAGGCGCGGCCGCCGCCGCAGACCGATCGCGGGGCTCGCTGCGTCCAAAGCGGCGCCACGGGTCGTCTGGCTGGCGCGCGGGCAAGGCAAGTCGCGGCGGAACTTTCGGCGCAGTGTCGCCGTCTAAGTTCCGCCTGCTCGTGAACGACGTCGGCAATGACGGTTGAACGGGGCGCAGGTCCCGTCGAGCAGGCGGCCGACAAGCCGCCGTGTGAAATCGGCAACCGTCCACGACACCGGCATCAGCGCTACAAATGGGCGGCCGCAGGTTTATTTGCCGCGACCCAATAGTGTGGAATACTGCGCGGCGGCGATTGGCGCCGTCCGCAGGCAAACGTACGGCCGCGATCGGCCGGCGACGACGGCACCCTAGCCTGGCGCGAAGACCACCGCCAGGCGGCACGACCTGGGCGCGCCAGGGTGTCGACCGGGTGTCGACCGGCGGGTTCTGAACCGCCGCGAGGTTGGCGATGGGCAGTGACGAACGGCGCGGCGGAATCGGCTTTGGCAATCAGCGCCGGGTAGACGGCGGTCGGCCGCCAGTGGACGAAGACGACGGCGGCGAGTCGACCCGCGCCATGGATGTGGGCGAGTTCGAAGAAGCCGAGCAGCCGACGGCCTACTCGCGCAGTCCGGCGCCGCCGCCACCGCCGCGACCGCCCGCAGGCCCTTCGCTGCGTCCCGGTGGCCGGCCTGGTGCAGCTGGAGGCCGCCCGGCGCCGCCACCACCACCACCGCCGCAAAGTCACGACGAACCAGAAGAAGAAGCTGCGACCCGCATGCTCGACGCGATGGATGTGGCGGATCTGCCCGGCCCGCCAGCGCGCGGCCAGTCGCCGCAGCGGCAGTTCGATCTCAAAGTGGTGTCGGGTCCCGACCGCGGCAAGGTGCACAAACTGGTCGACGGCGACTATCTGGTCGGCCGCGGCCTGGATTGCCAGATCGTGCTGGCGGACCCGGCGGTGTCGCGCAAGCATTTCCAGGTGCGGCGCAACGGCGATCAGGCCATCTTAGAGGACCTCGGCGGCCCCAACGGCACCAAGGTCAACGGCGAGAAGCGCGCCCGCCACAACCTGGAGCCGGGCGACCAGATCGAAGTCGGCATGACGGTTCTGGAGTTCCAGATCGACGGTCAGGGCAAGCGCCAGGGCAGCGGACGCCACGCCGGCACCGAAGAGCGATCGCAGCGGCCCGAGTCGCGCGGCATCGCTCAGGCCCGGCCGGCGGCCACCAAAGCGGGCGGACCCGGCAAGATGATTGCCATCGTGGCTGGTCTGCTGGTGCTGCTCATCGGCGGCGGCATCGCCGCGTGGTTGGTGCTCGGCGGCAAGGGTGGCGGGGGATCGGAGGCGGCCCAAGAGGGCGAGCAGACCGCCGACTCGCTGGTCGCAGACGCCAAGAAGGCCATTGCCGACAAGGACTTTGTCGCGGCGGTGAGCGCGCTCAAGAAAGCCAAGGAGATCGACAAGAGCCATCCAGAGTTGGGTCCATTGTTGCGCAAAGCCAGCGGCGAAGCCGACAACCAGGCGACGCTCGAAGAGGCGCGCAAGGCCATCAAGGAAGGCAACGTTGCGGATGGCTTGAAGAAGCTTGAGGAGATCAAGGACAAGGCCGACTCCGCATTCGCCGCGGAGGCCGAGGCGGACTTCAAGGGTGCATTGAGCAAGTTCGTGGCTGACAAGCTGGCAGAGGCCAAAGCCGCGCAAACTGCGGGCGACACCGCCAAGGCACAGGCTGCCGTCACCGCGGTGCTCGAGCACGACGCCGGCAACGCCGAAGCCAGCCAGCTGCAAGCCGCGCTGGGAGGGGGTGCCGCACCAGCGCCACCGGTCGCCGCCGATGCCGGGGCAGCGCCCTCCGCACCAGTCGCCGATGCCGCAGCGGCCGCAGCATCGGAAGCGGCTGTGCCGGCCGCAGCCGCGGGCGACAACAAGGCCGCACCGGCTGCGCCCGTTGCGCCGACTGCACCCGCCGCGGAGGCGGCCGGTGCCAAGAAAGCCGACTTTGACGGGGCGCTCAAGGCCTACGGAGCTCGCCAGTTCTCGGCAGCGCTGCAGGCGTTCGACGCGGTCGCCAATGGCCCGTTTTCGAAAGAGGAAAAGAAGAAGGCCAGCACGTTTGCCGCTGCTGTCAAGAAGGTCGAAGCCGCTTGGAACGACGCACAAGGCGCGGCCGGCAATCCCAAGAAGGCAGCGTCAGCCTGGAAAGCAATGCGCGAGGCGGACGGCGACATCAACGGCGCGCACAAGGCGCACTGCACGGACCAGTTGATCAAAGCCTACGTTGCGGCCGCCAAAGCTGCACGCGCTGCCGGCAACTGTCAGGAAGCGGTGGAGCAAGCCGAAGAGGCCAACAACTACACCGCCACCGGCACCCACCCGGACACCAAGGCCGTCATCGACGGCTGCAAGGCCGACGGCAAGAAGCTGCTGGACCAGGCCGAAGCCGCGCTGGCGGCGGGCAAGGGTCAAGTGGCCAAAGAGTTGGCGATTAAGGCCGAGAAGATCCTGGGCATGGATCCGCTGGCGCAAAAGGCCAAAGACATCCAGAAGAAAGCGGCAGCGGCTGGACGCGGCGACGAGTAGCCAAGACCACGCCGTAGGGCGCGCGTCAGCGAATCTCCACGGGCACACCCTCTGCCAGAAACGCGGCGACCTGTGCCAGTTCGCGCACGACTGGAGCGGGCGGTAGCGCCGCCACCAGCCCGGATCCGTAGGCACTCTGCAGCAGGCGCGGATCCAAGACGGCCACTACACCGCGGTGGCGCTGGCTGCGAATCAGCCGTCCAAAGCCCTGACGCAACGTCAACTCGGCCGCCGGCAGGCTGACTGCGTCGAACGCCCGCTGACCGCGAGCTGCTGCTTGGGCCCCGCGCGCCTGCACCAGCGGATCGTCGGGCGGCGGAAACGGGATCTTGTCCAAGCACACCACCCGAACCGCCTGTGCCGGCAGATCGACGCCGTGCCAGAAGCCTAAGGTGGCGGCCAGCACGGCGGGCTGATGCTCGACGAATTCGCCGAGCAACTGCTCCTTGGGGGCGTCGCCCTGGGCCAGCACTGCGAACGGCAAGGCCTTGCGTAAAAGCGGCGTCACCTCTTGCAGCGCACGCATGCTCGAGAACAGCGCCAGCACGCCGCCCGCAGCGGCCATCGCCAGATCGCACAGGTGATCGGCCACGGCGGCCGCGCGACCCGGCGCAAACGGTGCGGGCAGGCCGTGCGGCACGTACAGGCGGCACTGACGGGCGAAGTCGAACGGACTGGGGACACTCAGGCTCGACGTTTCCGCGGGCAGGCCCAGTTGCGCCAGCAAGTGGTCAAAACTGCCGGAGGTGCGCAGGGTCGCCGATGTCCAAATGCGCACGGCCGGGTCGGCGAGCAGGGTGCGCCGCAGGTCGTCGGCGACGTCGATGGGCTGACAGCGCAGACCCAGGTGCGCGCCGCGCGTCTCGATCCAGCGCACCCGGCCATCCTGGCCGGCGGTCGTCGGCAAGCAGGCGCCGAGGTCGGCCCGCAAGGCATACAGCGTCTCAGCGGCCTTGGACCACGCCGGATCGCCGGCCAACTGGTCGTCGCCGACCAGGGCCTGGATGCGGTCTAACGCCACGTCGGTGTCGGCGGCGATTGGAATCAGCCTGGCGAGGTCGGCGGCTTGCAGCACGCGCATCGGCAGCGCGCCGGCGGCGGCGGCCCAAAGCGCGGCACTGGTCACTTGCAAGCGGTCGACGCTGCGCCGCAATAGCGCCAGCAGTTCGGTGTCGCACAGGCCACTGGGCGTCGCGAGCCCGCACAGGCTGCGCAGGTCGTCGACCAATGCCGCGGTGCGCCGCGACGAGACGGCGTGGCCGAAAAAAGCCGCAGCGGTCTCGGCCAGCGCGTGGGCTTCGTCGATGACCACCACGCCAAAGCCGTGCAGCAGGCCGCCCTCGGGCCAGCGCTCGCGCACGCCGTGGTCGGCAAGCAGCAGGTGGTGATTGACGACCACGACGTCGGCCGCTGCGGCGCGGCGCCGGGCGGAGGCGACAAAGCAGCGCGACCACGCCGGGCACTGCGCGCCCAGGCAGTTGTCCACGGTCGAGGTGACGAGCGGCCAAACCGGGCTGTGCTCGGCGACGCCATCCAACTCCGATCGATCGCCGGTGGACGACAACTGGGCGAATTCGGCGACGCGGTACAGTTGGCTGCGGACGCTAGCTTCGGCGGGCGGCGCGGCCAACGCCCGCTGCACGCGGTGCACGCACACGTAATTGGCCCGGCCTTTGAGCACCGCCACGTGTGCCTGCCGGCCCGTCGCGGCCAGCGCCAGCGGCAGCTCACTCGCGACCACCTGGGCCTGCAGCTGGCGGGTGGCGGTCGCGACCAGTACCCGCTGGCCGGACTGCAGCGCCGGCAGCAGGTAGGCGAGGGCTTTGCCTGTGCTGGGGCCGGCCTCGCCCCCCAGGTCACGGCGTTCGGCGATGGCGCTGGCGACGGCGTCGACCATCGCTGCCTGGCCGGGGCGCGTCTCGTGGTGGCGGTCGATCGCGCGCAGGTGGCCGAGCGCAGCCTGCGCGGTCACGGTGGCACGCCCGGCGCCAGCTGCGGTCGAATGGCGCGGGGGTCGGTGGGTCGTTGACGACTGTAGACCACGACCGCGGTGGGGCCGAGGTAGCGGTGGCTGTCGGCTACCTGCTCGAAACCGGCGAGCGCCAGCGTCTGCGCCAGCGCCTCGGCGACCGCGCGGCTGGCCCGCGGCAGGCTGTCGTCGCCCGACAGGGCCCCCGCGTCACCAAACAGCACTACCGCGCGCGGCTGCTGGTAGAGCAGCGCCACCAGCTGAGTCGCTGCATCGCCGGCCTGGGCGGTGGTCAGCCGCAGCTGCGGCCAGGTCCCTGCCGGATCGACCAGGGCCGCGACAGGCAGCGCCCGCGCCCCCACGCCCAGGTGTACGGCCTTGCCGTCGCCGACGACGCTCGGATCCAGGCCGGCGTCGCGCGCAAACCGCGCCACCTTGCGCGGCGCCGCGCGTTCGGGGTGGTTGGTCTGCGCCAGAAGGTGCCAGGCGCCGCTGGCAAACAGTGCCACGGCAGAGACGCCAAGCAACTGGTAGGAGCGGCGCCGAACGCGCGGGTTGCCCGGGTCGCTCGCGGCAGCGCGGGTGGTCGCCAGCGCCGCCAGCCCCGCCCCGGTCAACACCGCTGCGCCGATGCGGCCGACGGCCAGGGCCTCCAGCACGCCGTCGATGTGGCCGCGCAAGGCGGCCTGCAGCGCGAACGCGGCCGCGCCCAACACCAACAGCACAAACGGCATCCAATCGCGGTCGCCCAACTCGCGCGGCACGGCCGGCAGCAACACGCCCAGCGACCGCCAGCCATCGCGCGCGCCAGCGCCGGTCGCCGCAGTCGGATCGTCGTCGCTGTCGTCACCCTGGTCGCCATCGTCGTGGTCATTGGCCGCTAGCGGCGAACGTGCGACGGCCGGCGGTGGGTCAGGGTGCACCAGGCCGCGCGCCCAGCCCCACGCGGCGGCCAGCAGCAGGCCCAGGCCGAGGGTGGCGCTCCAGGGCGGCGCGGCGAGCAGGTCCAGCTGCGCTGCCAGTGCGCCGACAGGTCCCACCGGTGTCACCAACGCCAGCGCTTGGGCTGCGGCCCAGCCACCGGCCGCCGGCCAGCCGGCATAGCCCCACAGGTCGGCGTCGAGCCACGCAGCGCTCGCCGCATCCGGTTCGGGCAAGAGGAAGCCGAAAACCGTAGCGCGGATGCCTATCGCAAACAGCGCTGCGGCGATCCACGCGGCAGCCGCTTGTGCGCGCAGACGGTCGTCGGCGACGGCCCGCCAGGCCAGGTACGCCCCTGCCGGCACCACCAACGCCAGCGGCGCCCACAACGCGGTCCCCAGCAGCACCACCAGCGCCGAAGCCCATGCGCGCCGCGCCTCGCCATCGCGCAGACCGCCGCGCAGCCACAGCAACGCGAGCAGCGCACACAAGGCCACCCATGGTGTCGGCGTCAGCCGATGGCCGGCCTGCATGGCCCACGGCCCCAGGCCACAGGCCAGCCCCGCAAACAGACCCGTCAGCGAGCCCCAGCCGGCGACGCGGGCATAGCCGACCGCCAAAAGTGGCAGCGCCACTTCGGCCAACAGCGTCGGCAAGCGGGCCAGCCCGGCGCTGCCACCGCCCAAAGCGGCCCACGCCTGTACGACCCGCGCCCACAGGTCGATCGGCGCCCCGTCGCGCATGGCGCCAAGGGCTGAGGCGGCCTCCGCCGGCGAGAAGTCGAGCGTGAATAGCAGCGCCGCCCGCAGCGCCAACGTCACCAGCGCCACGCGCACCAGCAGGGTCTTGAAGTCTTTGGGGTCAATGGTCATCGGCTCAACGCGCTGGCGGCGGGGGCGGTGCCCGCGACGCGACAGGATTCATGGGGCGGCCAGGCCAGCAGCAGCAGACGCGCCGCGCAAGGTGTCGGCCACCGCCTGACCGGTCCGCAAGGGACCGCGCAGGGCATGGTGCAACTGCGACCGCGCGCGCTCAGACACCAGCGCCCAGGTGGGCGCAGCCACCGAAGCAACGCGATCTGGATCGGCGCCGCGTACGGCATCGTCGATGGCGCGCAGGTCGGCGCCCGGCAGCCACGGCGCTCCGGGCGGGCAGCAAGCGCGGCAAGCGAGGCCATCGCCGCCCGCCGGCCAGGCGGCCCCTTGCGCCGCGACAGCCGCGCCGCAGCGCGCACAGCGGTCGAGCTCGGGCAGCATCCCGGCGACCCACAGCGCGCCCAGTTCGGCGGCGGCCAGCAAGAGCGGCAGCGCTGCCGCATCGGCGCGCCCGCAGGCGCCGGTCCAAGTGATCAGCCACAGATACAGCGCCGGATCGGCGTGGCCAGGCTGACACAGTTGACCGGCCATCTCGAGCAGGTACGAGCCCGCCACCAGCTGTGCGTAGGTTGGGGAAGGCCCAAGCAGGTGCGCCCGCGCCGCCGCGCCGCGCACCGTCGGCAGACCACCCTTGCGAGCGGGCTGAATGCTCGCCTCGACTTCGTTGAACGGTTGCAACGCTGCCCCTTCAAAGCGCTTGCGGCTGCTGCGCACCGCGCGGCCAAACGCATCGATGCGGCCACGCTCAGGGCAAAACAACACGGCGACTACGTCGGCGTCGCCCACGGGCTGCACCCGCAACACCACGGCGGGCGCGATCACCTCGACCGCGGTAGACGGCATCGCTTTGTCGACCGGATGTCAGCGCCGCGGCAGTTCGGCGTCGCGGCCGGGCAGCGGCGGCAGCGGCGACGTAGCCTTGCCCGGTTTGTCCGGCACCACAGGCGGCTGTGGCCCGGTGGCAGAGGCGGGCAGCGGCGCCTCAAGCGCGGGCCGCAGAGCGACGGGCGCCGAGCGGGCCTTGCGCTGCACCGACCACACAAAGGCCAGCGCGATGGCCGCAGTCGCGCACAGCAGCAACACGGTTGCCGGCGTCATCGCCAGCGCGCGCTGCGGCGCGTGCCGCAAGTAGGCGGGCGTCTGCGCCGGCTCGGCGTCCAGGGCCATCTGGGCTTCAAGTGCCTGCTTGCGAGCGACCGCAGCGTCGCAGTCGGCAACGAGGCGCGCCGCGTCTAGATCGAGGAACTCAGCATAAATACGAATAAATCCGCGGGTATACACGGGCGCCGGCAAGTCCTCGAACCGATCCTCTTCCAGCGCCGCCAACGTGGCCCGCGACAGCTTGGTCACGCGCGCTACGGCATCGACGGTCAGCCCTTTGGCCTGCCGCGATGCGCGCAACTGTGAACCGATGGTCTGCATGCTCAATGCTACGTCCGGCGACAACAAGGCACAGGCTTGGGCGCGATCGGGACGTTGTGCACGCCTGACCCTGCGCTAGTACCGCCCGCTGGCGGCCGGCGGTGATACCCCGTTTTGGGTGGTTTTGGCAAGGCCCGGCGGCTGATTTGGCGGCAATTTGGCGACCCCGCCCACTACGATATCCAATCTATTCAAACAGATGACAAGTTCTCCGCCGCATGCAGTCCGCCTGCGACGGGCAATTGCGCGGCGACGGCAGTTTGGGCTTAGATCGCTGGGCCGGGCGATCCGTCCAAGGCGCACCTGTGGGCACCTGGGTGCCACTTGATCCCCCAACCGAGGAATACGATGCGCAAATTTGTTTTTTCGTCCGCGATAGCGGCGCTGGCGCTGGCTGGCCTGTGGGGCTCGGTCAGCGGCGCGCAAGGCAAAAAGGGTCTGTTTTCAGCATCCCAGGCGGGTGCGCCGGCGCCGTCGATCCTGTCTGGAGCGCTGGGTTCGCACCTCGGTGCCCTTCCCGACGGCAAGCCCGAGGCCGACAAGGTGGCAATCCGCCTGGCCAGCGAGGCGCTCGACAAAGAGTTCATGCTGCAGGCCGCGTTTACCGAGTTTGAAGAAACCCCCAAATTTCACGGCCTGAAGTCGCGCATCGTCACCTTCAAGAAGCACCGCGGCAAGGTTTACATGCTGGAGGCCGCGACCGGCAATACCGGCTCCACCGACTTGCCGACCACGCTGTTGCTCGCCGAGTTTCCAATCCTGGCTGAGGCCGATGGCTGGATTGAGATCGACTGGGGCGCCGGCATGAAGAACGTGTTCTTTGCGGGCGAGATGCACGCGTCGGACGTGATGGCGCCCGAAGCGGGCGCGCCGGAGCTCAAGGCGCTCAACGTCCGCTTCGCATTCGTGGATTCGGCGGTGGTGACCAGCGACAGCCAGATCATCATCCGCCAGATTGCACAACTGGACCTGCCGACCGGCAAGCAAGTCAGTTCGGCGCCGACGGTCGAGATCAAGTACTACCTGACCCTGTACCAGCCCGACGCGTCGTTCAAGCCGACCGTGTCCAAGGGCTTTGAGACCATGGGTTTTTTCGAGGTCGCGCCGCAGATGCTCAAGGACGGCGGCAAGGTCACCTATGCCGCGCGCTTCCACGGCAGTAAGCCGATCACGTTCGCCATCTCCGCCAATACCCCGGCCGAGTACCGCGCCGCGATCAAGGACGGTGTGCTGTACTGGAACAAGGTCTTTGGCGAGGACAAGTTGAAGGTCGTCGACGCGCCGGCCGGCATCGTGCCCCCCGACTTCAACCTCAACATTATCCAGTGGATCAACTACGAGACGGCGGGATCGGCCTACGCCGATGCCCAGATGGACCCGCGCACCGGCGAGATCCTGCACGCGCAGATCTACCTGCCGAGCTCGTTCGCGATTGGCGGCAAAGAGATGGCGCGGCAAGCGGTGCTGCGCAGTCAAGCTGCCGCGGTGGGCGCCGCGCCCCGGGCCAAGCCGAGCAGCTTGCAAGTGCACGGCCACGCCACCAGCAACCTGTGCAACTTCGAGATCGCCGAGATCGCGCACCACTCGGTCGCGGGCCTCGACGCGATGTTGCTGCCGGACGTGCCCGACGGTCAGGTGCTCAAAGCCAGCCAGGACATGATCCGGGCGGTCGTCGCGCACGAGGTCGGCCATACGCTGGGCATGCGCCACAACTTCGCGGGCTCGCTGGCCAGCACCATCGCCCGCCAGGACATCGAGACCGTGTTTTCGGCCTACCTCAAGGGCGCGCCGGCCAAAGCGCTGCCGTCGAGCACGGTGATGGACTACCTGGAGACGCGCGAGTCGATGCTCATCGGCGATCTGATCGGCCGCGGCAGCCTGGCGTTGGACTACGACAAGAAGGCGGTGCTCGCGCTGTACAAAGGCAAGGAGACCCCGGCCGACGAGATGCCACCGTTCTGCACCGACTCGTCGCTAGGCAAGTACCTGGACTGCCTGCCGTTTGACTCCGGCAAGTCGATCGTGGCGTCGCGGTCGACCAACGTGGCGCTCAAGAGTGAGCAAGTGGCGCAAGCGGTGCTGGAGGCGACCATTGCCATGACCAAGACCCCGCCGCGCGGCAGTCAGCCGGTGGCCATCGACCGCCTGAGCTTCAACCCGCAGGCGATTGCGCGGTTCGTACTCGGCGACCGCCACCTGCTGTTCGCGGCGCTGACCGACAAAGCAGCGCTCTTGAGCGTCCGCCGAGCGCTGCCGTTCGAGGGCCCGATGACCGCCGACGACACCGAGAACGCCGAGCGCGCCTGGCTGAACAGAGAGTTCGCGGCGGCGGGCGGCGTCGCCAAGGTGTTCGCGCCGCTGCCTGCGGACTACGCCGATAAGGTGCTGGGCCACTGGAATGCGCTTTTGGCCGATAAGCGCTTTACCAGCGGCAAGCGCAAAGACGGGTCATCGTGGGCCTACAGCGACGGTGAGCTGGCCCGGCTGCGCAGCTTCGGCGCAATCCTGTTTGGCAAGTTCAAGAAGTCGTTGGTCATTGAAGACATTTTGATTCTGGCTGGCGCAGCGATGGGCGGCAAAGGCCGGCTGGCCGACTCGGACCTGAGCCGCGATCTAGCCGGCGAGCTCGAAAAGCGCGCCATCGCGATCTTGACGGCCACCGTCCCCGGCGGCGACGAGACGGTGCCGCTCGAAGGTCCCGCAGCGCGCTTTTTCGCCGACAACTTCGCCGACGTTGCAGCCGAAGAAATCCCCAAGGTCGCCGGCATTTCGGGGTTTGGCGGCTTCCCGACGGTGCCGCTGACGCCCAAGCCGGGTGTTGCAGTGGGGCCGGGAGGCGTCAAGCCAGGGCCCGGATCGGTAGGCCCGACGCCGACGCCACCCGCCGCGCCCAAGGTCATTGTCCTGCCCAAGTTCGTGTATCCGCTGGAAGTGCGCCGGGCCGCCGCTAGCCTGCTTTCGCCCGGTCGCTGTGAGGCGCCGGAGTGGGGCTTGGGCGAGCGCATCCGGGTGCGCGCCGCGTTCCTTAAGCTCGTGCAAGGCGTGCTGCAGGGCAAGCTGCCGGCCGGCGACGTCAAGCCCGATCAGCTGCCGCGGCAGCTGGTGCGCTGGATCATCGAGTTCAAGGCGGTGGACGCGGCCATCGGGGCGTAAGCGGTCGCGACAACGATCGCGCCACTTCAAGGCGGTGGATGCGGCAACTGCGGCGTAACCCGTCGCAGTGACGCCAGCGCAGCGTAGCGGCCATCGGCCGGCATGGCGTCCAGCGTGACGTCGTCCGCGACCAGGGCACTGGCGTCTTCCCACCACAGCGGCACGATCGGCCGGTCCTCAGCGATCTGGCGCTGCGCTTTGCCATACCAGACCGCGCGCCGCGGGCGCTCCAACTCAGCGCCGCCAAGATCGAGCCAGCAGTCGACCGCCGGGTGGTGGTAGCCGGTGCGATTGGCGCTGCCGACGGCCGAACCACTGCCCGTCGCGGCCAGGGCAAACGCGCGCAAGCCTTCACGGCGCTTGCCCAGCTGCCAGCCGGCACAGGCCGGATCGGTAGCCGCGACAGCCTCGGACCAGGCCGAAGGCGAGATGCCGCGACGGTCCAGCGCGGCGTAGGGGCTGGTCGAAGCCGGGTCGGGGGTTTTAACGGCGGCGTTGTCGCTGTGCAGCATCCAGGTCAGCTGATCGGGCTCGAACGGCTCGGGCAGCTGCAGCACGAACACTTCGAAACGCCCGGCGCGAACGTCGGCCAAAAACGTCGCCAGTTCTAACGGCTGCACGTGGGCATCGACGCCGATGGCCCGCCACTGGTCGGCCAGCGCCCTTGCCAGTTGTCGGCGTTGCCGGCTGGTCGAGACCTTGATTTGCAGGTGCAACCGCGCGCCATCGGGTCCAGGGCGCAAGCCGGCCTTGTCGAGCAGTTGCAGGGCGCGCTGCGGATCAAACGGCGTCTGCGGCAATGGCGTGCGCGCCCAGTGTCCAGGCGCAAACAGTCCGTCGGCGAGCCGCGCCCGTCCGCCCTGCACGGTAGCCACCAAGGTCGGCCGATCGATGGCCAGCGCCAACGCCAGCCGCACGTCGGCCAGGTGAAGCGGCGACAGGCGCAGGTTCAGGCCCAGGTAGGTCAGTGCAATGCCGTCGCCGCGCATCACCCGCGCGTGACCGGCGTGCGCCGCGCCCTGCAGAATCGCTGGCGACAGCCCGCCCCAGGCGATGTCGGCGCCGCCGCCCAGCACCGACAGCGCGCGCGCCCCCTCGTCCGCGATCGCCGCAAACAGCAGCCGCCGCGGCCCAGGTGCGTTCGCCGCCACCTGCTCCAGCAGCACGCGCTCGCCGCGCCCAGAGCCAACCACCCGCCAGGGGCCACTGCCGACCGGTGGTCCCTCGAAGCGATCTCGTGGCCGGCCGCGCAGCAAGTGGGCTGGCGCAATGCCGAGCACCAGATCGGTCCCCAGCGTTGCCAGCGGTTTGCGCAGGTGCAGATGCACCCGCAGCGGGTCCTTGGGGTCGGCCACCACCCGCGCAAAGCGCTTGCGGAATTCGCCGCCGATCGAGGTGCCGAACGCGGGATCCATCACCGTGGCGTAGGTGTAGGCGACGTCGTCCGCCGTCACCGGCTGACCGTCGTGGAAGCGGGCGTCGCCGCGCAACTGGACGCGCGCCTGCAGCGGCGTCACCAGCGTCAACTCCGCTGCGAGGTCGAGCGCAGGCGCGCCGTGGTCGTCGACCTGAGTCAGTCCGCGGAACACCAGGCGACTGAGCCGCGCCGATGGGCCATCGGTCGCCAGCCGCGGGTCGAGATCCTTGACTGGCGCGTCGACGGCAACCACGAACTGACGCGGATCGCGAGCGGGCTGACAAGCCAGAGCCAGCGTCGCCCACAGCGCGAGGTCCGCAGTGCGCATCGACTATTTCTTGTCGCGCTCGAGATCGCGGCGCAGTTGCTGCAATTCGGACTCGAGGCGCTGCAGCCGCTCTTGCCACGGCCCCTGCTGGCCCAGTCGGTCGGCGATGCTGCGAAAATGCTCGCGCTGCTTATCCAAGGGCTCGCGCGCCGCGGCAGCCAGCAGTGCCCCGCGCGACCGTGGGTGGTCGAGCGCGCCCAGTGCGTCGGCGACCGATCGCCGGGTCCGCGCCGAGCCGTCGTGCAACTGGGCCTCCAGCGCCACGCGGGCGTCGTCGCGCCGCTCTTTGTCGCGAATGCCAAACTCGGCGACCGCCAGCGCTGCCGCTTCGCGCAAGTGCTTGCTGCGCCCGGGCAGCAGCGCTTTGGCCACTGTCAACCAGTCGGCTGGGTCGGCGATGCGCGCCAGCCCCTGCAGCGCCGCGCCGTGCACCACGTCGTGGTACGACGCCTGGCTGGTTGCGAACAGCAGCTCGTCGCGCGCGCGATCGCGGTCGATGGCCAATAGCGTCCGCAGCGCCGCCGCCCGGGTCTCATCGCTCGAGTCGTTGCGCGCCGCGGCGACGACCTTGTCCCAGGCCGCTGCGGCGACCAGATTGCCCAGGCTGCGCAGCGCGGCGCGGCGCACCATCGGCTCCTTGTCGCGGGCGAGGCCATCGAGCAGCGCCGGCAGCGCTTTGTCGCGCGTGGCCCGGCCGAGCAGCTCGCACGCCTTGGCGCGCACATGGCGTGCGGCGTCCTTGCTGGCAGCGGTCTGCACGGCTTGCAGTGCCGCCAGGTCGTGCAGGCTGCGGCCGAGGTCCACCAGCGCACGCAACCGCACATCGGCCTGACCGCTATGCGATAGCGTTGCGGCAAGGTCAACGATTGGCGCCTCGACCTTCCAGTCGGCCAGGATTGCGGTCTGGGGGTCGACTTCGATCCAGGCTGGTTTGGCGCTCACACTGACGGTGTGCTCGCGACGGGCGGTGTCGAGCGCCAACGTGTGCAGTTCGGGCTTGGCGCCGGGTTTGGCATACACTGCGAGTTCGACCTGCAGCGCAAACGGCGGCTGCGCCCGCTCGACCTTTTGGGTTTGCTGCAACACCACCCGCAGTTGGCGCGCGGCGTCCTCCCACTTGAGTTCGACCTGCACCACCGGGTGGCCGGCCTGCTGCACCCAGCGCCGAAAAAAGCCGCGCAGACTCTGGCCGGACACCGCCTGCATGGCGCGGCGCAGGTCGTCGGTCTCGACGGACGCAAAGCGGTGGTCGGTCAGGTATTGCTTGACCGCCGCGAAAAAGACCTCGTCGCCGAGCCGGCGCCGCAGCATGTGCGCGATCCAGGCGCCTTTGCTGTACGTGTGGCGGTCGAACAAGACGTCGGGGTCGGGCATGCGGTCGCTGACCAACGGCCGCTGGTAGGCAGTGGCCTCGTCCAGATAGCCAGTGCGCATCGCCGCCATCGCTTCGTCGTAGCGGTCGCGGCCGTGCTCGGCCTCGTCCCAAAGGGCGTCGGCATAGCTCGCCCAGCCTTCGTTGAGCCAAATGTCGGCCCACGACCGGCAGGTCACTAGATCGCCAAACCACTGGTGGCCCAACTCGTGCGCAAGCAGCCCCTCGGCAGGGTGGTCGATCTCGCCGCGGGCGTCGGGCACGGCGCGGTGGGTCAGCGTCGTCAGGGTGGCGTTCTCCATGCCGCCCCAGTGGAATTCGTGCACCACCACCTGGCCATAGCGGCTGAACGGATACGGCACCCCCAGGCGCTTGCCCAGGACATCGACCATCTTGGGCAGCTTGGCATAGGCGCGGCGCGCGTTTTCCACTTCGGCCGGCAAAGCCCAAGTCACCACCGGCAGGCCCTTGTGGCCGTGATCGATCGCTACGAACGGCCCCACGGCCACCGTCAGCAGGTACAGCGGCAGCGGCAGCTTGGAGTCGAAGCGCGCGACCGGCTTGCCATCGACGTTGCCAGCGGCCAGCGGGTCGCCATTGGAGAGCGCAACCAGGCCATCGGCCGCGGCGATGGAGACCTGCCAGGTCAGCCGTTCGTCGGGGTCATCGGGCGCCGGCAGCCAATGGCGCACTTCTTCGGTTTCGCCTTGAGTCCACGCGTGCACCGGCCGGCTGGGCGCGTCGGCGTCGGGCCGCACGAAGTAAAATCCCATGCGCGGCACGCAATTCCAGCGCAAGCGCAGCGTCAGCGGGCCAGACGCGGCGGTCGGCCAGTCGATGGCCAGTTGCTTGTCGAGCGTTCGCCAGCTGGCGGGCACGGATTTGCTGCCCTGGACCCACGCGACTTCGTCGATGTTGAGCGACACGGCGTCGAGCAACAGGTGCGGCGTGTCGTGCAGTCGGCGCAGCTGGTAAACCGCGGTGCCGGCGACGGAGCCTTTGGCCAGATCCGGTGTGATCGTCAGCGCCAGGTGAACGAAATCGACTTTGCGGTCGGCAGGTTCTCGCCACGGGTGGCTGTCGTCGAGCCAAGGTGAAGCGCCGGCCAGGGGCATGCAGACCCCGGTGCAGCCCACCGCCACCGCCACCACCTGTGCCCAACCCCAAGCTGCCACGGGCCCTACCCCGCCAAGGTCTGCGTTTGATCGGCCCCGGCCTCGGCGAGGCTACCGCCGGCCGGCGATAGCGACAAGTCCCGTCCGGCTGCCGGGCATGAGGCCTGGGCATGGGGTCGTCAGGCCCCATCTGCGCCCGTGTGCGCTGGTGGCCGCGTTGCCGCGCGATCGTCCGGCGGCTATACCTCTGGCCGGCCCGCCACCGCGCGGCCTGGAGACGCGCGCCATGCCAGCCCAAGCAGCCCAAACCAACCAGCGCGGCCAGCAAGGCCAGCAACGCGGCGGCCAGCAGGCGGGCGCAGCGCAAGCCCGGGTAGCGCCTGGTGCTGCGCACCTGCCCAAGACCATCCGCCGCGGCTCGGAGGGCGCCGAAGTGCGCATGTGCCAGACGCTGCTCAAGAAAGTTGGTTTGGGGCCGGGTCCGATCGACGGTATGTTTGGCCCTGCCACCCATCGCGCAGTGGTGCAGTTCCAAGAGAAGCGCGGCCTGGAGGCCGACGGCATCGTCGGTCCCAACACCTGGACTGCGTTGCGCGAGCGCTCGGGCGCCGAACTGGATGCCACGCAATATGGCGCGCCGTCTAGCAACCGCGGCGGTGACCAGCAAACGCAAAAGCCACAGCTCCCGGGCCAGAAGCCCAGCCGCAAGCCGCCCGCCAATCCCAAGGACGAAGCCGCGCTGCGCCAGGAGATCCTGCGGGTGGCGGAGTCGCAGATCGGCACCACCGAGAAGGGCGAGAACCGCGGCGGCGCGCTCAAATACCAGCAGGCGTTTGGCCGCGGTCCGGAGCCGTGGTGCGCCGACTTCGTGTCGTGGGTGTATACCCAGGCCGGCAAGTCGACCAACAGTCCGTACTGCCCGACGTTCGTGCAGCAGCTCAAGAAGCAGGGCCGCTGGAAAGGCAAGAACGACCCGCAGCCCGGCGATCTGGTGTTCTTTGACTGGGACGGCGACAAGTCGGCCGACCACGTGGGCATCGTCAAGGCTGTCAACGCCGATGGGTCGATCACCACCATCGAAGGCAACACCGCCAATCCCAAGAACCGCGATCAGGAAGGCGTGTACCAGAAGAACCGTGAAATGAATACGATTTTGGGCTTCGGCGAAGTAGCCTGAACGGCTTGACTTTTGGCCCATCTGCCACTACCCTAGGGCCGCTTTGCGGCGCGCTCGGCTTGGAGCCAGCGCCAGCGCAGGTCGGCGTTCCCGCGCCGTTTCGTGAGGTTGTCGCGCGCCCACCCCGGACGGACCGGCTTGTGCGCGGCGCGGCGCCGCCTCGCCCCATCACCGACCCGGAACTGGTCGCCCGCCTTCGCCCCCGCGCGTCTGTTGCCGCAGTGCAGGTACTCCACCTGCCCGGAACGGTTCGCACGGCTCGGCTGCCGGTCAGGCGACCCTGGAACCCGATGCAGGTTTCGGCCCTCCTAGCCCTGCCCACCGTCTCCGCTGCCGCCGTGCTGGCGCATGCCTCGCCCCGATCCGGGCGATCGCCGCACACCGATTTTGCCGCAGCCACGGAGACGAACAGCAGCCCGGCGACTCAGGTCCACTCCAACGCATCGCCCCCCACCGACCCGATCGCCCGCGCCACCACGCAGCGGCGGCCGCCGCCCGTGACCTGTTGGCCAGGACGCGCCCGCTTCGCCAGGCCGGGATCGCCACCCCAGCGGATCGCCGCAGCGCGCTCCGCGTTCGCCCCACCAGGGCGGCTGGCGTCACGTGCCAGTTCGGGATGGCTTCGGTCTGCGCATCGCAGCGCTGGTCTGGCCCGCTAGGCGGGTCATCGGGGTTCCTCGGTTTCGTCGTCGGCTTTGTCGCCGTGCCCAGCGCACGGCTCGGGTGGCCTTGTGGCCGCCCAGGAGCCTCGAATGACCAAGCGTATGCTCATCAGCGTCGACCGTGACGAATCGCGGGCGGCTGTCGTACAAGACGGCCAGCTCGTCCACCTCGAAATCGAGCCCAACAACCGCAACACCTGCAAGGGCAACATCTACCGCGCCACAGTCGCGCGGGTCGAGCCGTCGCTGCAGTCGGCGTTCGTCGACTTCGGCAACGACAAGCAAGGCTTTTTGCCCGTCGGCGAGATTCACCCCAAGCTGCGCAACGGCAACGCCGACAAGCGGGCGCCGATCCAGGAGTTGATTCGCGGCCGCCAGGATCTGCTGGTGCAGGTCGGCCGCGACGAGATCGGCCAGAAGGGCGCGACGCTGTCGACCTTCATCTCGCTGCCAGGCCGCTACCTCGTGCTCATCCCCGAGAGCGACCAGGACAAGGCAGGGGTGTCGCGCAAGCTCTCGGACGAGGCGCGCGACCGCATCAAGAAGCTGACCGAGACCATGAAGGTGCCCGATGGCTTTGGACTCATCGTGCGGACCGCCGGTGAGACCGCGACCGAGACCGAACTGGCCAAAGACCTGCTCTACCTCACCCGCCAGTGGGAGCACATCTGCAAGCGCTACGACGAGTGCAAAGGCCCGACGCTGCTCTACGCCGAGCGCAGCCTGGCCGTGCGGTTCGTGCGCGACTACTTCACCAAAGACATTGAAGAGATCATCATCGACGACGACGAGACCCTGCGCGAGGTGCAGGAGTTTTTGGGCGTGCTGATGCCCAGGAGCCTTGCCCATGTGCACCGCTACGCCGGCGACGTGCCGATGTTTGCGCGCTATGGCATTGAGGGCCGGGTCGAGGACGTGTTTGCACGCCAGGTGTTCTTGCCGTCCGGTGGCTCGATCGTCATCGATCAGACCGAGGCGATGGTCGCGATCGACGTCAACTCGGGCCGGGTCAAGGAAAAGGACATCGAAGAGACCGCGCGAGCGACCAATGTCGAGGCGGCCTTGGAGATCGCCCACCAGCTGATGTTGCGCGACATGGGCGGCCTGGTCGTCATCGACTTTATCGACATGCGCGAAAAGAAGTACGTGCGTGAGGTCGAGACGGCGCTCAAGGACGCCTTCAAGAACGACAAAGCGCGCACCAAGATCGGCCACATCAGTGAATTTGGCTTGCTCGAAATGAGCCGCCAGCGCATTAAGTCCAGCGTCAACAAGGGGACTTTCGACAGCTGCCCGCACTGCTCGGGCACCGGCCGCATCCGCGCTTTTGAGTCGGTGGCGCTGGCGGTGCTGCGCCGGATCTACGAAGCCGTGGCGCAGCGGCGCATCCGCTACGTCATCGCGACGGTTCCGGCGCAGAGCGCGCGCTACCTGCTCAACTCGCGGCGGTCCGAGTTGGCCGGTCTTGAGAAGCAGTACCACCTGACCATCGAGGTCATCGGCGTCGAGGGCATGCCGGCGACGCAGGTGCTGGTCGAGTGCCTGGAAGAGGCGCCGGCCGAGAGCGGGGCGGTGCGCAGCGAGAGCGCCAAGATGACGCGTGTCCATCAGGAAGTGGATCTGGTGCGCAACACGCTGGTCCGGCGCGAAGAGACGCGGCTGACGATCGAGGCGGCGGCCGCGCGCCGCGGCGCGCGCGTGGACTACCAGGAGATCTATCGCGAAGTGCAGCAAATGGCACCGGCAGAGTCCGATGTCGTGGCCAGCAAGCCGCCGCGGCGCCCGCGGCACGAGAGCACGGCGGCGGCCGTCGTCGCCGAACCACAAGTGCAAGAGCCGGCCAAGCCGCGCGGCTTTCTGCCGTGGTTCAAGTCGCTGTTTGGCATCGGCGCCCCCGTCGACGCGGATGCGGATCTGGCGGCAACCATCGCGCCGGCCCTTGCGGCCCCTGGCGCTGGCCACGCCGCAGGGGATAACGCCGCTGCCGCGGTGGGCGGCCACACGCTGATCGACCGCTCTAACCGCCGTGACCGCGGCGATCGCCCGGAGCGTGGCGATCGCGCAGAGCGTGGCGATCGCGCAGACCGCGGCGATCGTGGGGAGCGCGGCGACCGTCCCGAGCGCGGCGACCGCCACGACCACGGCGACCGGCCGCGCAGCGACCGGCCCGCGCGCAGTGAAGGCAGCGAAGCACGCAGCGACGGCGCAGCCGGGGCGGCGTCAAACGGCGCCGCACGGACCGAAGGACCGCAGGGCCGCGCGGACCGCCCGGGTGGCGAGCGAC
>SXGT01135796.1_pt1 | contig 22147 bp, 16 predicted proteins | sample 3176221 | NCBI WGS metagenome assembly SXGT01 (sample SAMN11356862, study PRJNA531348) | freshwater metagenome | isolation source: freshwater sample F1-120 | place: China: Fuxian Lake, Yuxi | collected 2017-12-25
CCTTCGGTTCCGTAGGCGCACGCGGATGGGCTTTCAATTTTGCGAGAACTGCTGAAGCAACAGCACTTTAGATGCTGTTGTCCTCCTTTGCAAATCGCTGCAAATCAGAGCAAAACCATGCAAAATATCACGGTAATTGCAGTCGAGGGCCGGTAATTACCGGCAGCGAAACTAGCACATTGGACCGGGTTGAAAGCTGCCTCCAACGGCGTCCGCAGGCGTGTCACCAGCCGCTCATAAATGGAGCCCCATCGGATCGAAAAACGAGGACGCTTTTGAGACGATCCGGGGGCACATAGCGCTGTTCAACGAATGTGTCAGACTCCACCTTAATAACGAGTTGCGACAATAGCATGACCGCCAAAATCTTCCACCCACTGCTGGCGTTGATCGCATCAGCGACCGACAAAGAGCTAGCCCGATATGTCGAGTTTCTGAAGGAGGAGAACAAGATCCTGCGGGCGCGAGTCCCCGGTCAGATACACACAAGGCCAGATGAGCGGTCGCGGCTCATCAAGCTGGGAAAGGCGCTGGGCCAAGCCATTGAGGAGCTGATCACCTTGGTCGCCCCCTCTACGTTCTACCGCTGGTGCCGAGAAGAAGACTCAGGCAAGAAGAAGGCGAATCCCAAGGGCGGCCAACGCAAGTCGCGTGAGATCCGTGAATTCGTCATCGAGATCGCGAAGACCACGGGGTTCGGATACACGCGGATCATCGGTGAGCTGCGAAAGGTCGGAATCAAAGGGATCAGTCGGCAAACCGTGCGGAACATTCTTAAAGAAGAGGGCATTGTCCCGGGGCCGGATAGAACCTCGGACTGCTGGGACAACTTCGTCAAACGACACGCCAAGACACTTTGGGCGACCGATTTCTTCTCAGTCAAGGCAGTGACGACTCGCGGCCTGCGCGACATGTATCTGCTCGCGTTCCTGTGCTTGGAGACTCGGGAGGTCATCGTGTCGTCGTCCACCGAGCATCCGAATTCCGCCTGGGTGGTTGAGCAGACCAAAGAGTTCCTCGATCAGACGATGAACCGCGAGCAGAAGCCGTCCATCGTGATGCACGACCGGGACACGAAGTTCACCAAGGATTTCACGGCGACGCTCAAAGCCGAAGGCGTCCGGACAAACGTCTTGCCCATCGCCGCGCCTAATTTGAACGGCAGGGTCGAAAGGTTCGGACAGTCCCTAAAGTACGAGTGCTTGTTCAGATTCATTTTGTTTGGCAAACGGCACTTGGACTACATCGTCGCGTCTTGGGTGGACTACTACAACACGCGACGCAGTCACATGGAGCGTGGTCATCTGCCGCCTATCCGCAAGCGGGCTCCGAAGGCAGTTCGCAAGCTGTCGCGGGACAAGATCGAGGTCCGGTCGTATGTCGGCGGGTTGGTGCAGTCCTTCGAGCGACGGGCGGCATAGAGCCTGCAGACCGCGAAAAGAAGAGCCGAGTTCAAAGTTGTTTGCATCTGCCGCGTCGGATGCATTCAGTAAACTCCCGCAAGTGTCATGAAGTCATCGTTATCCACGAGCTCATGGCAAACCAAGGCTTTCATGTGGTTCGCGCCAAACTTACCGGCGTACCCATCCCCTACTTTCTTCAGGTGCTTCTTCACGGCAGCTTTGCCATTGTGCCTCAGTGCCCTGCAAGACAGCTCCACTTCGCTGATGAACTCTGCACCTGCTTTGTTGAATCGCTCGATTAGGTTAAGAGCCTTGAACTGGGTTTTGATTCTGTTGAACATTGCTCTGGTGATGGATGCTGGCCGGCGAAGGTCAAACGTAACCTTTGCGCGAGTGCCAGAAGAACAGTCAATCTCAACGTAGAGGTACTTGTCCGTCGGGAGGTCATCAAAGTAGAGGCTCGCGACCTCCCTGACTCCGTTCAGAAGCCACTTGGTACTCTTGAGGCGGTTGCACTTGCTACACGATGAAACGAGGTTTCGGGGAAAAACCGAGAACTCCGGAAACAAGTCTTTGGGTGCGTAGTGATCGACAGAATCCGTCTCGCCGATCAGGCAATACTGGCACATCGTCGATCCGCTGGCAGGCACGATCTCCAGGACTCGTCTAATTAAGGCGTCCAATGGCTTCGTCGGCACGTCGTAGCAGTGCTTGCAATCGTCCGCGCGACGGGTCGTCAGATTAGCGGCCGTGAGTGTTTCGAGGTTGGCACTACACACCTCGTAGTGCTGATACCGCCCCCTAATGGCGGGCCAAGCGTTTTGCAGCCGCGTCCTTCGTGGCCCTCGCTTGGCCGCAGTAATTGCCAAGAACGTGGCTTCATCGCCGTCGGTAATCGGTGTGAGAAGAGGCATTGAGATGTCCTACTGCTTTACGCTCTCCATGACGCTCAGAGCATTGAAACTGAGGCCGTGCGGGAACAGCCGGAGCAGTTGCGAATCGGTCAGATCAGCAGTCGCCGTCTTGAACCACTCGGTATAGAGGCTCGGCGAAGCATTGGTCTGAAACACCTCTTGAGTGATCGAGGTCAGGTTCTCACCAAAACACTCACTGCCAAGATCTCGGATGACTGTCGTATTTCCGTTGCGAATGAAGAGCCTGACGTACTTGGCTGGTATCTGCTGAATGACAAGCGGGGAATGTGTGGCGATCAAGGCGAATGACTTGAACTTGTCGAGCATGCGATTTAGCGAATAAAGCAGCCCAGCGACTGAATTGGGATGTTGGTGAAGCTCCGGTTCGTCCATGAGGACGATGGATTCCTCCTCCATGTAGGCAACAAGTTCGGTGATCGTGGATGCCAAAACAAGTTGTCCAGAGCTTAGCTTGGGAGGCCGAAGAACGACGCCTTCTTGCTCATCGGAGAACAAATAGCCGCTCATCGCCTCCATCGTGGTCGTGTCGAGAACGGCTTCGATCATTTCCTTCCACAGGTCCAAACGATCGACTTCGGATATCCGTGTGGCTGCCCCCCTAAGTTTTCTGAAGAGCCGCGGTCTGTCGAGAATCTTCCCCTTCGCATCGTGGATACCGCAGTAGATGTAGCTGAAAGTGCGCTTCGTTTGGGGCTTGTTGAAGCGATCAAAAGCACTGTAGGAAACGGCGATGACGCGCTTGAATGCGGGGTGCTCCGGTGTGAACTTCCCCACGGACAATTCGTCACCACTCAAGGCGGCCGCGAGTCTCCCGAGTAGCCACGTCTTCCCCGTTCCGTTTTTACCGATCAATGCCATGATCCGGTCTGGCAAACGTGGTTCGTTTCCAAGTTCAACCGATAGTGCGTGCGGTGACGACGCGCCGGGAAGCTGCATCTCGAATAGGAAGGAGCACTTTGTTTTCTCCTTTGGGGGTTCAGCGTTGAAAAGCGGAACGGCATCACGCAAGACGACGCGAGTCTCGCTGTATCGGAGCAAGGACGTGGTGAAAACTTCGAGGAGCTCGTACTGAGTCAACAATTGGGGCAGGAAGACAACATCACGAAGTCCGTGAAGAAGTTCCTCACGCAGTTCTTTCTTGAGGGCACGGATTTTTTGGTAGTAGTCCATCGACTGGCCGAGTGAGAAGTATCCTGCGGGAAGCTCGTCAAACTCGTTGTCGACCTTCGTTCGTTTGTGCTGACTCTCACTCGAAATCTTCACAACCCCCAACTCTGTGACAACTTTCTTGGTTGACACATAGTGCGCCTGGAACAAAGTCCTGTAGCCAAAATCATCCCACGAATCGGAGACTAGGGTTACGCACGGCAGCTCAGCCTTCTTGGGCGGAACACCCCCGCTCAAGACGACATAGAACTTCATGGCATCACTCCGGCATTTCTATTCCGAGAACTCATTCATGGCCGCATCAGATTCATGTACTTCGCCGCAGCGCGTAGGTGTAATCGACGTTCGAGAACTCTGACGGTAAGAGCTTGGCGAGTTGGTCGGTGGTGCGTTTGCGCATTTCGATGGCGAATTCGATCAGGGGAGTGATTTCGGCTTCGCGGAGTTCTTCGGGGGAGCGATGCGGGTGCAGGAGTTTGAGCATGCCGGCGACGGTCTTCTTGACGGCGTCTTGGTTGCGGCCGGTCATCGTGCCCATGTCTACCCAGGCGTTGACGTGGGTTTGGAAGTTGCGGCGGCGGAGTTCGGCGAAAATTTCGGCGAGGTAGTCGGTTAGGAATCCGTAGCCAGTCGCGTAATTGTCGGGGCGGATTTTCGGCATCTCCCAGCCGGGGAGATACGCATGGATGCGGTCGAGGAATGCTGCGTCTTGAAGTTCCGCCGGGAGCGGCTCGAAAAGTTGCCGATACTTCGCGTCCGGCTGGCAAAGCGCCATGTCGGTGTCGATGTTTCCTCCCAAGACGATGGAGCATGGTGCCGAAAACTCTTGGTCGCCGCGACTGAACTTCCCGGTCTGCATGTAGTCCTTGAGCATGTTGATACTTGCTTCCACGTCATCGAACCGGATGTGCGAAATCTCGTCAAAGAAGACGAGATGCTTGAGGCCAATGACGCCTAGCTTGCGGGTGTTCTTGTTGTAAAAGAGGCTGGGAACCGTTGCATTTGCACTACCGCCTGAAATCACAAAGCCGCGATTTGACGTGTTGCGAAACGTGTAGGTCTTGCCGGTTTCGCGTGGTCCTAGCTCGATCAGGTTGTAGTTGGACTCAACGAACGGGACCAAGCGCAGCAACATCAACAGTTTGACTCGGCGATCGAACTTCGTCGGATTGAAGCCGATGGACTGGATCAACAAGTCGATCCATTCGTCTTCGGTGAACTCCGGGCGTTTCGAGATGTAGTCGTCAACATCCAATCTCGTGTATTGCAGCGGCGTGAAGGCTCGGACGTAGAACGGGAATTTCTTGCCCTTGATCTCATAGGTGCCGTCGTACTCCAGCTCCATCGTGCCCCATGCGCCGCTGGTTAGCAGCACGTCGCCGTATTGATCCAAAATCTTGGGGGCAATCCGCACGGTGTTGTCGCCCAGCGCCGGAACGTCGGCCCAATAGTGATCGCGGGATTGGTCCAGCCGGACGCTGAATTGTCCGAGCAGCGTGTACTGTCCTTTTTCTTTGATGCGGCTCTTGATGAGTTCCTTCTTCGCGCTTTCGGCGTAGTGCTCGGTCAGGATTTTGTCGATCTTGGCTTGTCCGGCGACCGGGTCATCCGGCTCGACGTAGCGGCTGACGAGATACTCCATGACGTAGCGTGGGAACTCCTTGTACGCCTCGTTCCAGCGTGTCAACGGCTTGAGGATGACGCGGTCGCTGAGCGTGGCCAGGATTTTGGAATTCAAGGAGTCGAGCGGTGGCTGACTCGTCGTGCTAGTTGTCATGGAGTTTTCTCCGTCAGAGATCGTCAAAGCCTGCCAGCGCGTCCGTGGTCAGCTTGGTTTTCTTGGGATGGACTTTGACCGGAATGTTGAGGTTGCCGTCAACGGCGTCCCGCCACTTGCCGGATTGATCGGTGTGTTTGACGCGGATGCCAAGGACGGACAGCGTTTCCTTGGGATCAGACTCGCCATCGGGGCGCGTGCGATAAGTGCCCGCGACACTGATTTTGAATGGCCGGCTCGCGGCGGCTGAGAGGCGGCCATGCTCTTGCAGCAGCACTTCGTCGAGGTTGGTGCGAACCGTGATTTCAAATTCGACTTCGACGTTGCCTTGGTTTTTGACCGTCAGAGTCACTTCGGCTTCGTGATCTTCATCGACGGACACCATTGTCGGCGCGTTCGAGATTTCGACATTGGCGCGTTTCTCGGTGATGCGTTCCAAACGGGCGGCGGGCACGACCATTTCGGCGAACGACAGCCCGCCGTGCGAATACCGAGCGACGTTGCCAACGCCTTCACGCTTCAACCACGTCCGGCCGACGCACAGCGTATGCGGTTCGCCGGCTGCATCGACTGGAACCGAGGCAGTGAGCTGAGACGGTGTGAAGCCTTTCGCGTAGCGATAGTGAACCGAGTCCTTCAACGTGACTTGGTTCGACTCGACTTCTTGGCCAGTCACGGTGACGGCGCTGTCCGGCGGAAGCTCGATGAAGCCGTGGTCGGACGTGGCGAGAATGATGTCGCCCGGTTTCACTCGGCGGAGCAGATCGTCCAGGATGCCACGGATGCCGGTGTTCCGGTCGCCGAGCATGTCCTGTCGAATCTTGGCGTTGAAGGAGGCCAAGTCGCCGCGATAGTCGTGGCACTCGTCGGAGATCGGATAGATGAGCACGTTCAACGGTTCGGAGTGAGTGTCCTTAAAGGTTTTCGCCGAGCGTGCCCTTGTCGTGTCTGCATCCGTGACGAGCCGTACCTTGTCTTTGACTTCGTGTTTGGCCAATCCGACGTTTTCGGCGAACAACTGCGGCTCGGGGCGTGAGGCCGGATTCTTGCCGGCGGACCACACGGACGGTGGAGATCCAGCAAGCACACTACGCCGCGCATACAGCGTGTAGCTTGGTAACGTGCAGAATCTTGGCTGACCCGAAATCTGAAAGTGCTCGCCGAGCAGCGGCTGCACGACGGCTTCCCAAGTGTCGTAGCGCATCCCATCGAAGATCAGCACCCACACGCGGCGATCCGAATCGCCGGTTAGGATCGGGGCGAGGTCGTTGCCGAGTTCGTGTTTGATGAAGCTGACGAAACTGCGTGGGCTGATTGCCAGCTTATCGGGCGACGCGGCGATGAACTGCGACAGCAGCAGGTCGAGTTCATCCAAATGTTGCCGCACGCGCTGCAACAATGCGCCGTCCGACGGTGAGAATTCGTCGCCGTTGCCGAGCAAGTATTGGCGGGCGGCTTGAGACAAATCCGATTCCGTGAGTTCTTGCCAGTCGTGCAACGACCGAGCCGCGTCCAGTTCCAGCAGGTGATGCCCGCCGTGGATGTACCAATCCAGCAGTTGCTCGGCGTGTTTGAACTGCGGGACGGTCTCGGCCAACCGGCTTTCGATTTGTTGGAAACTCGCGGCCAGACGCACGATGGCTTGGCACTGATTGCGTCGTTCCGAGAGATCGTCGTCGTCGCGCGCGATCGCCGGATGAGATTGGCACTCGGCCACCCAGGCGAGTTTGGCACGATCGCGGCCGTTGAAGAATTCCAGTAGGCGTCCTTGCACATACGGCAGCAGGAGCGCGGGCGACGAAAGCACCGCGAGACCGGACTCATGCGGGTGATGGTCGATCAAGCTGGCGAGCTTTTCAGAGCAACGGGGCGTGATGAATTCTTCGGCACGTCGTTCGATGGTCCGCCACACTTGTGGATTGGCCTGGAGTTTGGCGATCACGTCGCGAGCCAGCGGTTCCAGCTTGTCGAGCGCGAGTTCGACCGGAAAGACATGGAGGCCGTTCAATTGGACGACGGGGTTTTGCAGTTTGGCGTCATTGGCGAACTTACGGATCAGCAGATAGGCCGCCGTGAGTTCGACGGCCTGTTCCAGCCAAAAGGAAAGGTGCGGCTTCACCTGCAACCGTACCTCGACGGTGAGCAGTTGGCGGATGACCGAGAGGTCGGGCGAGTCCGGCGGCACGGACAACAGGATTCGCAGGGCGTGAGCGATCGCGGGGGCCGGGTCGTGTTCGTCCGGCCAAATATCGGCGAGAGCCCATTCGGGATGGCGAACCAACAGGGCGAGAGCGGCGACTTGGCCGCGTCCCCAATCGTCGGGGCGGCCAAAGCGGTCGCTGATTTTCTTGGAGGCATCGGCGACACCTTCAAGCCGTTCCAGCAGCGTGTCTTTGAATTGCCGGAGTTCCATCGGCGGGAAATTGATCTTCGGGCACAGCCGGCGGAAGACAGCGGGCACGGACAGATCGAGCGGCTCACCTCCCTCGTTTCTGGCCAGGATGTCGGTCAGGTGCGACACGTTGATCCGGCTTTCGGCCGATGTGCCGCGTGCGAGCACAACGAGGACGTTCTTCTCCGCGCTCGCATTGCGGTACGAGAGCCGGAAGGAAACATCGTCGCCTCGGAACACGACCAGTCGCCAGTCGCGGCCGGTGCTGTCGGTCAACCGTTCTTTGCCGAGCAGTCCAGCGTCGGCGAGCAAGCGGTCGCCGTCGACGGCAATCGCCATGCGTGCGGCGGTTGGGCGCTCACTGAGCCACTCGAAGAGTATGTCGGCCGGACTTTGTGCCATGACGGTTCACCCTAATCGAACAACGTGGGGTGCTTCTTCCTTTTTTCGGCTTTGATTTCCTGCTCTTCCTGGCGGACGGCTCCGGAGACGCGACTGGAGGCGACGCCGGATTGCTTTTGGGCTTTCGCGAAAACGTCTTTCGGGACGTCGTCGCCGAGCACCGATTGGAACAGCCGCGTGATCAGGCGGTAGCCTTCGCCGAGATCGAAGTCGCGGAGCGTGGGTGCGGACTGAGTGTCTCCCTCTTCGACTTGGCGGCAGGCTTTGAACAAGACGTCGATCCAGTCGCAGCGTTCGGCGTCGGTCGTGGAGCGGCGGAGGGTCTCGGCGAGGTAACGCTCGGCGTCGTGCAGGACGCGGATCGAGCGGTCGTCGTTCATCCGTTCGCGTTCGTCGTCGGTCGGTTCGCGCCAGCGGTTGGTGTCTTCGTCGCGCCAGAAGTTTTCGGTGAGCAGTTCGTCGAGGCTCAGGCTCTGCGACACGTCGGCCGGCAGCAGGCCGACGGCGCGCATCCAGAGCGGTTTGAGTTCGCCGATCAGCATGGGGCGAGCGCGGACTTTCTGCCGCAGCCAGTCGATCGCGCTGAGGTCGTCTTTGACGGCGATTTCTTCCTCGAACAGTCCGTCATTGCCGTTGCCGCTGATCGCTTCGCCGCGCAGATACCAGCGCTGGCCGATCTTGCGGAAGTAGCGGGAGCAGACTCGTTCGATGACCGGCAGGTTGAGTTGCTCGACGCTCACGCCGCGCGGAATGAGCGAGTTCATCAACATGCTGTTGATGGTGGCAGTTGTGCGGTGCTCGTCGTTGTATTTACTCGGCTCGGATTGAATACGTGCTGGCAGCGACAACAAGTGCTGCCGCACGGCATCGCTCACCTGATGCTCCAAGTCGTGGTTGATCTGTTGCGACTCGGCACGGACCACGGCCGGCTTGTGGAGATTGAACAAGACGTCTTTGTCCACGACGTCTTCGACACCTTCCGCCCCTTTGATTTGCTTGAACGTCTTGTGCTCCTTGTCCAGCAGCAGCATGTTGACGATCTCGAAACCGGCATCACGAATCGCTTGTTTGATTGCTTCAAATATCCGCCCATCATTGTTGTTGAATTCAATGGTTGCCCATCGACTCGGTTTCAGGACGCGATATAGCTCGCGAAACGCCTCGGCCATTAGCTGCGAGTAATCGTCGATTGTCTTCGTGCCCCTGTCGTTCTTCCGATGCACGACTGCTTCGTTCGGTTCGTAAGTAAGTCGGCCCAACCAGCTCTCGTACAACCAGTTGACCTCGTTGTAATAGATGTTGGAACCGAACGGCGGGTCGGCAAACACGTAGTCGATCGCAGAGTCGGGGATGCCGGTCAACGCACCCGCGTGGCCAGAACGCACAATGGCTTCATTTCGATGGCCGCGTTGCGGCCATAAAAGTTTCCAGGCGCGATCAATTTGCTTGACCTTTGATTCGAGTTGACGAAGTACGTTGTCTTCGACTGGGAATGACGGAAAGTACAATTGACCCGTGAGAGCACTATTGCCTCCCTTCTTGAATTTGTATCGCGTCATCCTCTCGATGTGGCCGAAGGTGCCGGTCAAAGCAAAGAGTAGTACCGGTCGCTCTTCATCGCTCCGTGATGCCTCTTGCCAGAGGCGAGCGAGAGCACGCAAATTCCGCCGCGAATAGAAGTCCGCGAGGTTGGTGATGCCTCTTGCCGATAGTGCGTTTCGGGTGTACTGCGGCCCCTTGGTGTTGACCTTTTTGTCCGGAATGAACCATTGAATTGTCTGAGCGTCGATTTCGCGAATACGCTCAATCTCAGTCGCAGAAGTCATTCGCTCAGTTTGGATCGTCGTGAGTTCGACGCGCCGATTTTGGCCACTACGTCTTTCGCGAAGCCCGACGAAGATGTAGTTCGTCAAGATGGGCACTGTGCCACTGCGTTTGAGTTGCACCTTTTTCCATTCTTGTTCGCAGTTTCTGCAAGCAAAGTCCTCCGACACATTCGCGGCTTCATGGTCAACGGCCACGTCCCAAAGCGTGATATTCTCACCACAACCGCGAGGCACTCGCTTTCGGCGCACCATCGGCTTGCCGGCGTTCTTGCCGCGCGCACTGATCTTGCCGGTGGGTTCCTCCACTGTGATCAAGCCTTCGCAGCGGTACACGTCGGACCAAATCGTGTATTGAATCGTGGCGGGGATGCAGACCCACTCATCGACCTCGGCGAGATGCGGTGACACACTAGCCCGACGCGCAAGCGAGGGATCGGGCGTGGAACCATCCGGCTCGCTCGCCGGATTGGAACTCGCCAACGAGTTCGATTCTTTTTGTTCCGCGCCCGCTTGTTCCGATCCTCCCTCGCTTGCGCGTCGGGCTAGTGTGGGGAGTTCCGTGACGGGATAGCCGAGCCGCGATTCGACCTCGGCCCGCGTCAGCAGTTCCCACGTCCGTTCAACGCTGTCGTCGAGCAACCGCGCGGTCACCGCGCCGGCCGGCGGATTCTTCAGCCGAGCGATCAAGTCGGGACTTTTCGGCGAATACAGCCCGACCGCCGGCTCGTAGTGCTCGGTTCCGTAGAGCCAGGCGAACTCGTCCTTCACGGCGGCCTTGATCCGCTCGAACTCGCGTCGCAGCGCGTCCACGTCCACCGGCGTGTTGTAGTTGTAGGCAATGTGACAGGCCGCCGGAGACAGGTCGTTCAGAATGCAGGCTCGCGGCCCCACGCGGTCTTTCAAGTCGGGAAACTGAGCCAGCAAATCCTCCGGCGGATTCGCACACATCTGCGCCGCCACGCCCGTCATCCCCGACCCGCAAAACGGATCGAGCACCACGTCGCCCGGCTGGGTGTAATGCAGGATGTAGGGAATGATGCTGCGCGGCGGAACTTTGGTGTGGTACGAGTGCGCGTTGTAGATCGGGTCGTTCTTGCCTTCCTTGATGTCCTCGGCAAACGGCGGCCGCTCGTAATCGTCCGTCGCCGGGTCATACGGCTTGACGTGCTTGGCGAGAAACTCGGCCAAGGCGCGAGCCTGGTACTCCGGCGAGAGGTACGGTTGCAGGTCTTCGGACATTCGGTCGTCTCAAAAGTTGGTCTGGGAAGGCAGTGCCAAGTGAGAAGTGTAAAGTGAAAAGTGCAAAATGGGGGCGGACGAAGTGGTGTCTTCAAATTGGCACTTTGCACTTCTCACTTTTCACTTGGCACTCGGCGCTTCAAGGCTTCGTGGGCGGAGCGGGCACAGGGGCGGCAGGTGCCAGTCGCGCCAGCAATTCGGCGGGCGAAAGCACTTCCACCGGGCTGTTCACAAAATCGGCCGGATCGCGGGTGACGATCACATCCATGTTTCCGGCCATCGCCGCGACGATGAGCACATCGTCCTCGAAATCGGCTCCTGTCCGTGAATCCGCGTCTCGCAACGTGGCCTGGTCCACTGCCAGAACATCAAACGTCGCCAAGCAGGTGCGTACCGCCGTGCGAGCCGTGGCTGAGTCCGACTGCCGCCGCACGATGTAAAACAGGTTCGTCAACTCGGTCGCCACGAGCCAACCCGAAATGCCCTCGGACTGATGCGCGTCCCAGACCTGTTTGGATTCGATCACCCACGGCTGTCGATTGAGCACGACATCCAGGATGACGTTGAGATCGAAGAGAACTTTCATTGGCCATACTTTCTGGTCAGTTCCTCTTCGAGAATCTGTCGGCACTGAGCGTCATCAGGCGCTGGCTGTGGCATTTTGAGCAAGGCAATGACTTCGTCCGCCGAGAATCTACGCCGAGCGTGCTCGGTGGCCGCCGATGCGGCTTCCTCAGAGGCGTCGCCATTGCGTGCTTGGGCAAGCTGCGCTTCAACGGCACGCACCACAAACTCGCTTACCTTCTGCCCACGCCGAGCCGCGTGCTGCCGCACGTCATTTTCCAATGCGGCGGGAAAGTCGATTGTCAGCGTCATAGGACTCCTCACTTTCGGTGAGCGATTTCAACATCAATCACATCGTCGAACCAATCTACCGCCCGACCAAACCCGTCGCCAGCAATGGCCCGGCGTGAGCGGGCAAGCAGTGCAAAGTGAAAAGTGCAAATTAGGGAAGCATGCGGCCTGTATCTTCCAATTTGCACTTTGCACTTCTCACTTTTCACTTGGCACTGTCTTCATTCACCGGCGTCACCCAACCGCAAAAACACCCGCACACGCTTGGCCTTGCCGTGCTTCGACTTCGCTTCCTTCACCGCTTTGCTCAACAGCTTGGCGAACAGCGCTACCTTGTCGTCGATGCGGTCCTCCTCGATGGCTCCGACTTCCAGCACGATCGGGCCGAGCGGCACTTCCTCTTGGATCAGGTTCTCGTCGTACAACAGCTTGCGCAGGAACTCGACCAAATCCTCGGTCATCACGCCGGCCAATGAATCCGCCGTGGCCACCTGAATGATCTCCAGCAACTTGGCCAAGTCCGCCCGCCCATCTTTCTCGGCAGCTTGCTTGAGGATCGCCCCAATCGTCGCGTCCTTGAATCGTTGAAGCCGATCCGCCAACCCGGCAGTGACGACGCTCTTGAGCTTCGTGGCCTCCGTCGCCGGCGCGAGCATAGTTGGTGTCCAGCCACACTTGGGACACTTCGGGTCGGTCCCGTTGACACTGGCCTCGGCAGCGTCAGCGCAGACATCCAAACGCTTGTCGATCACGGTGAGGTCAGCCGCAACGCTCTGGCTCGAATGCAGCGGCGGGCCAAGTTCGACGATCGCGTTCATCCGGTCCAACGCTCGCACCTGCGGACGCAATGCCTCGGTTTCGGCTTCGACGGTTTTCAGTTGCTCGTAATAGGCGCGGTGCGCTTTGCGATACGCCTGCGTGTACTTCGTCTTCCATTTCTCGAACTCTTCCGTGCGGGCGGCGATGATGTCCGGGTTCGCCAACAACGAATCGAAATTCAGATACCCGACCAGTGCCTTCCGGTCGAACTCCAACGACTTGTCGATCTCGCAGGCCCCGTTGAAGTAATCCTTCGCGGCACTGAGATTGAACGCTTGGTCGTAGAGCTTGCGTCCCTTGGCGTACTGCTCATACGCCGCCGTGAAGTCGTCCTTATTCGGATAGCTCTCGCGCACGGCCGCATCGAATTCCTGGAACGAAGCGGCGATCGCCAAACCGTTCAGCCGCGTGCAAATCTCGGTCAACGCCTTGGGAACCGTACCGCCCAACTTCGAGGCGAGAGTCCCCAGAGTCTTCTGGACTTCGGGAACTTCGGTTTTCAATTTGGCCAGCACAGTCAACAGTTGCTCGTTCCGCACCGGCTCGTCGTCCGGCGTGGCCGCCGGCTTCAGCGCGTCGTCCAGCACGCGAGCATACGGCAACACTTCGTCCCAACCCTTCTGCTGCGACACGCACAACCGCGCGCCGAGCAACGCCTTCTCCAGCTTGGCGTTCCATTCGCACAGCGCGAGCGCGTGCGTCGTCAGCCGATTGCCGACCAACGGCTTTTCATTGATCAGCGTGATCGGACTGCTGGGATTCAACGCCAATTCGTATCCGCCCATCTTCACCAAGGCGCACAAGTAGAGCACGACCATCGACTCGGTCAGTCCATACGGAGCGGTGCAGAACGCCGTCTTGAGTTCCTTGAGCGGCACGTCTGTCCGTTGGGCAATGTGGGCACGAATCTTGGCCAACGCCTGCGACGCATCCGGCTTGAAGTCGCCGGGGTGCGACTTCGTGGTCAGCTCCAACCCGACGCCGAAGTTGACGACCGCATCCTTTTCCGCCTTCGCCGCTTCCTTCTGGAACAATCCGGCGAACACTTTCTTGGCGTCGTTGTCGGCGAATTCCTTCTTGAAATCTTTCGAGCTGAACAACGCCGTGTCGTACGCTTTTTCCAACAGACGCCTGCCCAAGTCCGCCTCGCGATCCTTGGATGCCTTGAAGATTTCTCCCGCCGGAATGCCATAGCCCTTCTGCGTGAGCACCTTGCCGCGCTTGAATTCGTCCATCTGGCACTTGAGCACCGCCTTCAACGCCTCACGCCGCTTGTTTTCAGCATACTCCTTCAAGCTGCCTTGGTTGGGAGCGGTCGCACTCCGCTTCAACTGTTCGGCGGCGAGCAACTCGGCCAACGCTTCGCGCGTGTCTTCGGAAAGCGAATCGGGATGACACACGATGACTCGCGTGTCCAGCAAGGCGGCCGTGATCTTGGCTTCATCCACGTCCGGATGATCGGTGAGATACACGATCCGAAAATGCTGGTCGGCATCTTTGATGGCCTCGCCGAACTCGGCCCGCCAGCGATCGCCGACGACGACCTCACCGCTGTATTGCGTCTTGTGAACTTGCCGCGTGGAACAACCCTTCTTGTACGGAAACTGATACTGAGCTGGCTTGCCGGCATTCTTGTCCAGCGCGGTCCGCAGATCGTCGGGCTGGAAACCGTGCAGGATGCCGCCGTCGACTTCCAGTTCGTGCTGAGCTTCCGTTGTCAGGTCGGCCACTTGCCAGAAGAGAGACGCAATCCATTTCTGGTTCTGCGCGTTCAGATCTTCCTTGGCTTTCTTCTTGAGCGGCGCGAAGAACTTGCTGGGATTGTCCTGCGCGGCAGCGGTCTCATAGGAATACAGAACCACTTCCTTGCCGTCGCGCGTCTTCTTGCCTGAGCGAACGGGGTATCCATCCTGGACGAGCCGGTTCAGCAAGTGCTCGGCCTGCGCCGTCGCACCGAGCGCGTCGTCCATCAGCCATGCGGCCTCGGCCACTTCCTGCGCGGAGAGTCCGTCTTTCAGATTTTCGGGCAGGCTCATGGCCCACAGGAACAGCGTTTCCAAAACGCGCTTCGCCTGCTCTTTTTCGTCTGGGGAAACGTCGAGCTCGGAGAGTTGATCAACGGCCGTGTGCAAGCCCTGAAAGTCGTCGCGATGCGACTCGTGATTCATCCCTTTGATGAGTTCGTCCGTGCGGATGATGTCCGAAAGCGTGATCAGCCGGCTGTCCTGCAACCGGCCGCCGTCCGAAAGCGTCTGCCAGGCAATGCGAATGGCCGATCGAGCCGTCGGCATACTGTGCTTCTCGGCGTTCTGCGTGATGCGGCGCATGACGTCGAAGGTTCGCGGCTGGAATGGGAAGATGGCCGCGAAGTATTCCAGCGACACATTGCTCTGCTTGATGAACCGGTACTCCTTCCGGCAGAAGTCGTAATAGTCCTTGATGTCGGTCGACGCGCCGGCCTGCAAGCTGCGGCACCGAAACGTGACGATCTCGCCGAAGTCCCCTTTGTTCTTGTCTGCCAGTAAATACAGCGGCAGAAAGCGATCACCCTGCCCGCCGCCGGAGAGCTTCTGCGGCATGTCCCCTTGGCTCGCGATGATGGTCACGATGTTGAGATGGTGCGTCGGCAGCACGAACGCCAGCGTCTCCAGAATCTCTTCATCCTCGGCGTAGGCCGTCGTGCCCTCGGTGTGCCGGTCTTGCCACGACCGGAATTCGTCCACCACGAACAGCAGCCCGTCGTACTTGCCCAGCTTCGTGATCTGCTCGTAGATGTAGGTGAAGCGCTCCTTGAAGTGACTCCTCAGTCGCCCTTCGGGAATCTCCGACCGAACTAACTCTTGGCCAAATTTCTTGACGCCGTTTTTCTTTCGGAACGCTTCGGGGGTGCAATGGTGTTCCTGCTCGAAGAACGCCACGACGGCCGGCCGCAATACCGCGGATGCGTCGTCGGAATACCACGCATCCGCCAACTCGGCCGACGTGAGCTTGATCTGCTTGGATAACTCTGGATTGTGTTGGTCGAGGCTTTCGCGAATCTGCTCTTCAAAGATCCGCATCAGGCTGTCTTTGCCATCCGAGTCGCCCAGCCCACGCAGCGAAAATGCGATGGGAAACATCCGCACCTTCGACAATGGCGCGGCGTATTCCTTCTTCAGTTCATCGTCGCGCAGGCACGGCCACACGCCCGCCTCTTGCCACACCAACAAGTCCACCAACGCCCCCAGGAAGTGCGTTTTGCCAGCACCGTACTCGGCCTGCACCCAAAACCCTTGGCCCTGACGATGCACGACACACTCAAACACTCGCTTGAAGTGCTCGCGCAACGCCGGCGTCAGGTAATACTCAGCGACGCAGCCTGCCGCTTTGTCCCGCTGAATGATGTCGGACAATGACGGGGTTGTTTGCGGTTCAGGTTTGAGCTGAACCAGCTTCGAGAGTTGTTGCAAAGACATCGAGTTGCCTCATCCACCAAATTGCTGCTTGATCAAAGTTGCATCGACAAAATACTCGACGAGTTGATCGGGGTCGCACTCCACCTCGTCCGGCCAACGGGGTTCCGTGGATTGCCCCTCGATCACCAGAAACACCATCGAAAAATCATCACAGAACCAATCGTTGAACTCCCGCACTCCCACGCTGTACCGCGCCAACAAGCCGGCGGAATTGACGATCAACACGACATGCTGGTGTGAAGGACGGGAGATCGCTTGCAGCTTCTGTCGGAGCGCACGAGCCAGATGATGGCGGATGTCGTCATCGTCGATTGGCAAATTGTCGGGGTCGAACAGATCGAGCAAGTCGAGCGTCTCGGTTCGCACACCATCCAACGCCGAGCGCAACGGGTGCTCCGAACCAACCCACAGGTTCAGCTCTTTGTCCCACGTCCGCTGCCGCAGGAGTTTGGCGAGATCATCCACAGTGGGCATCGTTCACAACCTCGCCTTGTTCGCCAGAAACTCGCCAAGACTCCAACGAGTGGTGATCTGCTCCAACTGGTCCGCCACGACATACTTGCCGAGTAACCCTGCCGCATCCGCCTCACGATAGGCGGTCCGCACGGTGTCCTCGCTCTTGAACCCCAGAAACTTCCAAAAGGGATCAGCCAAGATTCGTTTCAACTCCACCGTCCGCATTCCCGCCGGCGCAAATAGGTAATGCGTGAGTAACAAAAGCGCCGTCTTCGCTGGACCCACGGAGACCAACCGATCCTCGTCCCCCGAAGTCCGCTCCAACATTCCAATCTTCATCAGGTTGGTCTTCAACCGTTGCGAGGTTTTCTTGGTCGGCTCGCCACCGTAATAGCCGGAAAGAAACCGATCAAACACCGATGCCGGGACACGCATTCCCAACTCGATGGGGAGCAAGCACTCCGCCACGCAGGCTCCCATGACTGCTTCTTGCGAGAGATAGAGATGCCGCAAGACATCGGACAGGATCTTCTCGTCCCGATACGCGGCCCAGGACTTCCTCGCGATGCCATCCAGCCCATCGGGGAAAAACCAACGAATCACAAACCGCGCATTCCGAGTGCGGGTCTCAAGGCTGTTCTGCCCGAGCTTGGCAATCAGTTGCGTTCTCAATTCGTCGAGGTCGTGACAGTCGATCGACTCTTTGACGCCAAGGACCGCGTCTGGCAAATAGAGATCAGAGATGGTCTTCGCGGCCCCCGACGTCTTTCGGGCCGGCGGCGGCGAAACGCAAACCTCACCAACCTGTGGTGCCCCATCGTCATCGTCTCCAAAGAGACTGGCCGCTTTTTTCGCCCTCATGCCGATTCAATTCCCGCGTTCGCACGATCCCCCCTTGCATGGTGTCGCGACCGTTCGCAATTCACCTCAGAGTCGAACGCAGAATAAGAAGCGATGCGGACTTGCGATACCGACCGAGCAAACTCACGCCAATAAAACTTGGCCACGATTGATTGAATCTCGTGTTCGCTACCGCGAGGCTAAAGCTGGCATGCGCCTCGAAGAGTTTCAATCGTCGGAGTGCCCTTGCCGGTTAGACTCGCGCGAAGACGAATTTGGCCAACGCGCTGCGCAACACTGCGATGAAATCGCGTCATCTCCTTGATCGTCCGTTGTACGCTGTTATTGCGGCGCGGTGGCTTTCGGGTGGGTGGCCACGCAGTGCAAAAGAGCTGTGAAGTCTTCGATTTCAGACGCACAATGTCCTCTTCGGATGGCAGTGGCTTTCTGCCAGACGCAAACGGCGTAACGAATGCCGGCGGATCGGGAGACATGAGTGCTGTCCAGATACCATCGTGGTCGCCGTTCGCAGATCCATGATGAGCCACCTTGATGGCATCGCATGTCACGCGAGGACGAATCCGCGAATTGACAACTGCCTGCCAACCGCGATCCGGGTCGGCCACGCTTTCCAAATCGGCACCAAGTAGGACCGAACAGAATTCGGAATGGACAACCAGTGCTAGCGATTGATCGTTCGGGGAACATCGCGGAAAGCGTCTGATTTGACTCGCGACCCGTGGAATGAGCACTCCAAACCGGCTTGCGGCATCGGTCATCGTCTGCGCTGACGGGCTGAGAGTTGTCACCGTCGCTGAACCGACTCCATGCGATTGATAAAGCGGCAATCCATCCTGTGCCCAATAATCCGGGCCGGCTTGTGACTGGCTTTGGCTACGTCCCTTACGTTGGTGAAGCAGTTCAAGGATATCGCTGAACTCGCTTGTCGATGATTGTCTGGCGACCAGTCGGATCTGTTCTGAGGCGGCAAGGAGCTCAAAAAACTCTTGGGTCCGACACGCAGCCGAACATGCGAATTGAGCAGAAACCGCTTCAGCAAAAACTTGAGCCGCTCCACGGATATGGTCGTCATGCCAATGGGTAACGACCACAAGGCGGACTTGGCTCGCGATGTCGACTCCTAAAGACGACAAGTATTCGAGTGCGATCGGCTCAGTCCTGCCATCATTGAGGCAGGAATCGACGACCATCCATTCGCCCCGTCCAAGATGGACGACGACGCATTCGCCGAAACCAGGACCAAACACGGAAACTTCGAGTTCATCCGATGCCGGCGCGCTGCTAGTGGGTGTGGAGTTCAATGAGTTCCTCCGCACGCTTCCTTACCCGCTGAATCGCCCTCTTCGTCCAGCGCGGCGTACGGCGCAGGCGGATTTCAGACATCCGCCGAAGTTGGCCACCAGCGCTCGTTTCATAACCGATAGACCAATAAAAAATACCGCCGCTGACCAGCAGCGGCCGGTCGTCTTCTGGCACCTCGTCGATCGGAATTTCGACAATTTCGATGGGTAGGCACTCATCTGCGAGATCTTGGAGTTCTGCAAAAAAAGAGTCATCGGTGATGTCCGTGACGACTCCTTCCCATTGTTGAAGAACTCGAATGCGCTCCAATGGGAGCGTTCCGGGAGGCAAGCGAATCAACTGCGAGGCCAGACGCAGGCGTCGGACGCGATCCGTTGATTGACGCCCCTCGGTGTCACTCCAGCCAGTTCCCGTCTCAACGGGCGGCGCAAAAACACGCTCTCGTACGATTCCTCCAGAGACTTCACCCGTACTATTCGGTGAACTAAACAGACGCTCGTTAAGTGCGGCTGAATCTGCCGAGCCATGCGTCTCGTGATCGGGGATCAATGTCTGCGTGGTCATGGAGTCAACCGGCCTTCCGTCAATAAGTGCTCGGCGGCCGTCCGCGAGAAATCCAAGAAATCATCCCATCCCTGCTCGAGTGTCTCAACAAGTACGCTAGCCGATGTCGTTGAGTCGTCATCTTCGGGAAGGTCGACATCGTAGTGCTCATTAACATTGATCACGACACCGTTTTGCACCACGGCTGCTGGTTGAATGCTAATTTGAACCCGGTTTGCGGAACAATCGGGCCGCGTCCCCTGAATCGTCAGCGTATTCAGCCCGGGTTGGTCGAGGATACCGTCCCATGACGGCTTTGGTGCGAAATGATTTCCAAAGCCGTGCCAAGCAGCCTCTGAATCGAGTTGAAACCATTGAATGCTGTTGAACCCAAAGGCTCGTATCGGCGTATGTTCAAGGATTCCAAACGTGGCGGCCACAAGGTCTCGCAACGGTTGGTATTTGCGCGCGTCACGGGTTTCAACAGAGAACCGCTCGCTGGTTACTTGCAAAGTAAACCATTCCAGTTTCACCACTGTGACATCGGGACTGACGACTCGGACGTCCGACGCCTCGGCTTCTGCGTCGCGGATCAGTCCTTGGCGGGCAAACCAGGTGGGGTGAAAAATCGCCGGGTTGAATGAGCCAATCGCGACGATCGACACGCCCTGCCGTTCTGATTTCCCCGGCTCGCTCATGTTGCTTCCGTATTCGATGGCCGATTTGAGTTGGATGGATTGCCTGCAAAGCCCAAAACGAGAAGTGATGGGTTCCAACGTATGATGCGAACCACCCAATCGCAAGGCTCTAGGCTGGACTCCATCGTGGCGGCCAATCGGTGAACCTAATTTGGACCGACCGATGTGGATTGAGTGCGACCTCTAACAGGTCACGTCCGGCTTGGTGCTAAAAACAGGTGGCAACTCGCGTCAATATGAAGTGGGGACCAACTTAGCGGTCGGTAACCGCCAAAGCGCGGTTCGAGACAGCACGCTGAGACTCCCCGGCGGCGCGAGCTGTGTTGGTCTTCCTCAACGGCGGATCAACGCAGCTCGCGCCGCTTTTGTTTTTCCCATCCACCCGTTTCAGAAAGGACCACTCCGTGCCTGGGCTCACAGGTTCCCGAGCTTTGGGCCAGATTGTCTGAGCTGCTCGGTGATGAACAGACGCAGTTGCAGCGTGACGCACTGCAGACCACGCCGGTTCAAGGCTGACCTGCCAATCGCAGCCAACGATTTTTGAGTCAGCCTCGATGGGACGAGTCACTCGTCCGTCGAGGCTGCGTCGTTTCCACAACCCCAAATCAAGGAGACATCGTGTCACACATTGTTCGGATCCAAACTCAGGTCCGCGACGCGGCGGCGGTGTTTGCTGCTTGTCGTCGCAGCCAGCTTGCCGAGCCGGTGGCTGGCAAGCATCGAATCTTCAGCAACGAAGTCGAAGGGCTGGCTGTGCAGTTGCGCGACTGGCACTTCCCCGCCGTGTGCCGGCTCGAAACGGGCGAGGTGCTTTACGACAACTACGGAGGTCGTTGGGGTGAGCAGCGGGAACTCGACCAATTCATGCAGGCGTATGCCGTCGAGAAGGCTCGGATCGAAGCTCGCAAGCGCGGGCACACGATCACCGAGCAGTCCTTGGTAGACGGTTCCATCAAGCTGACGGTGCAGGTCGGAGGTGCCGCATGACGACGACCGCCAAGACCATCGAGATCACCGTCTCTCCGACCGGGCAGAGCAGCGTGCAGACCAAGGGCTTCACTGGCGGTGAATGCCGTGAGGCCAGTCGCTTCATCGAAGAGGCTCTCGGCCAGCGCACCAGCGAGACGCTCACGGCCGAGTTTCACCAACACGCCCAGCAATCGCAGGCCGTTCAACAGTCCGCGTGACGGCGGCACTTCGGGCGTAATCCCATCTATCTGCGGGGGCCGTTGAGTGTGTGACCGGACAAGTCCGGCGCACGCTCAGCGGCCTCCGTCTTTTTCACATCAACCAAACTCAACGGAGGTCATCCATGCCACTTTCCGAACAGCTCGCCGATTATGTGCGGGCCTGCTTCACCGGGATCTGGATTCAAAGTCATGAACACGAGGACGCGCTGCGCGACATCGCGCGGCTGTGTCACGACGAGAACTGGCGACTGGCAACGTGGGACATCGACCGCGGCTTGCGGTTGCCAGGACAAGCGACCGAGACGGCAGGTGCATCGGGTGGCGATCCGCTCGCGGCGATCCGGGCGCTGAACTCGTTGGCCGGCGAAGACACGTCGGCGCTTCTGGTGCTGCCGAACTTCCACCGGTTGTTGCAATCGGCTGAGGTCGTGCAAGCGTTGGCTCATCAGATTGTGGCGGGCAAGCAGAACCGGACGTTTCTGGTTGTGCTGTCGCCCGTCGTGCAAGTGCCGGTCGAGCTCGAAAAGCTCTTCGTGGTGCTGGATCACGACCTGCCCAGCCGCGAGCAACTTGAACAGATCGCGCGCGGCATCGCATCCGGTAAGGATGAATTGCCCAATGGCTCCGAGTTGCAGACGGTACTGGATGCCGCCGCCGGCCTGACGCGCTATGAGGCCGAGGGAGCGTTCAGTCTGTCGGTCGCCCGGCACAGTCGAGTCACCAGTGAAACGCTCTGGGAATTGAAGTCGCAGACTCTCAAGAAAAGCGGACTGCTGCAACTGCATCGCGGCGGTGCGAACTTCGACAGCCTGGGTGGATTGAAGGCG
>SXGT01357284.1_pt1 | contig 22145 bp, 22 predicted proteins | sample 3176221 | NCBI WGS metagenome assembly SXGT01 (sample SAMN11356862, study PRJNA531348) | freshwater metagenome | isolation source: freshwater sample F1-120 | place: China: Fuxian Lake, Yuxi | collected 2017-12-25
CCGGCTTCGCCCGCACCGGCCAAATGTTCGCGAGCGAGCACGAAGGCATCGTGCCCGACCTCATCACGATGGCGAAGGGCATCGCGGGCGGTCTGCCGCTCGCGGCGGTCACCGGCAAGGCCGAAATCATGGATGCTCCGCACGCGGGCGGCCTCGGTGGCACCTACGGCGGCAACCCCATCGCGACCGCCGCGGCACTCGGTGCTCTCAAGGCCTACGACGAGCACGATCTGCTCGGGCGGGCGCGCGAGCTCGAGGCGATCATCCTCGACGAGCTCACGACCTTGCAGGCGCGCGACGGCCGCATCGGAGACATCCGCGGTCGCGGCGCCATGATGGCGATCGAACTCATCGACGTCGACGGCAATCCCGACGCAGCGCTCACCGGCAAAGTTGCGAAGCACTGCCACACCGCCGGTGTCATCGTGCTGACGTGCGGCACCGACGGCAACGTCATCAGGTTGCTGCCGCCACTGTCGATCAGCGACGAGCTGCTGCGGGAGGGCATCCGCGTCATCGGCGAAGCCCTCGAAGCCAACTGACGCGCCACCCCACGACCACCTGCCCCGCGGACGCCACCACCGCACTCCAGCGATACGGAAGAGAACATGATCACCGAAGCCGAACTGCTCGCGAAGGTTCCCCGCGGCCTCTACATCGACGGCCAGTGGGTCGACGCCGAAGGCGGCGCGACGATGACCGTCAGCGACCCGTCGACCGGTGCGGTGATCGCGGAAATCGCGAGCGCGTCGGTCGCTGACGCGAAGAAGGCGATGGATGCTGCGGCGAACGCGCAGGCGAGTTGGGCGGCCACGGCGCCCCGCGTGCGCGGCGAACTACTGCGTAAGGCCTGGGAGCTCGTCATCGAGCGCGCGGACGAGTTCGCCCTGCTCATGACGCTCGAAATGGGCAAGCCGCTCGCTGAGTCGCGCGGTGAGATCACCTACGGCTCCGAGTTCTTGCGGTGGTTCAGCGAAGAGGCCGTGCGCATCACCGGGCGCTTCGGCTCGAACCCCGAAGGCACCGGAAACATCGTGGTGTCGCACGCTCCTGTCGGGCCGTCGTTCCTCATCACGCCGTGGAACTTCCCGCTCGCCATGGCGACCCGCAAGATCGCTCCCGCGCTCGCCGCGGGCTGTACCTCGATCATCAAGCCCGCAGCGCTGACCCCGCTCACCACGATGTACTTCGTCAAGACGCTCGAAGACGCCGGTGTGCCGGCCGGTGTGGTCAACGTCGTCACGACCGCCAAGTCGGGCCCGCTCTCGGCCGAGATCATCGGCGACCCGCGCTTGCGCAAGCTCAGCTTCACCGGATCGACCGAGGTCGGCCGCATGCTCATGAAGCAGGCTGCCGATGGCATTCTGCGCACCTCGATGGAGCTCGGCGGCAACGCGCCGTTCGTCGTCTTCGCCGACGCCGACCTCGACAAGGCCGTCGACGGCGTCATGCTCGCCAAGTTCCGCAACATCGGCCAGGCGTGCACCGCAGCCAACCGCATCCTCGTGCAGAGCGACGTGGCCGAAGAGTTCAGCCGACGCGTCACCGAACGTGTGCAGTCCATGAAGATGGGTCGCGGCACCGAGGAGGGCGTGCAGATCGGCCCCCTGGTCGACGACAACGCCGTAGCGACGTCGCACGAGCTCGTCGAAGACGCGGTCTCGCGTGGCGCAACGGTGACCACCGGTGGTCAGATTCCCGACCGCGATGGCTCGTTCTACCCCGCGACCGTGCTGACCGGTGTCACCGCTGGTACGCGCTTGCTCTCGGAAGAGATCTTCGGCCCCGTGCTCGCGATCGTGCCCTTCGACACCGAAGACGAGGCCGTCGAGCTCGCGAACGCGACCGAGTACGGACTCATCTCCTACGTCTACACGACCGACCTCGCGCGCGGCATGCGCATGATCGACCGACTCGAGACGGGCATGATGGGGCTCAACGCGGGCGTCATCTCGAACGCCGCGGCGCCCTTCGGCGGCATCAAGCAGTCGGGCATCGGCCGCGAGGGCAGCCTCGAAGGCATCGACGAGTACCTCACCACGAAGTACACCTTCGTGCCCAAGGGCTAGTCGCTCACTCTTCCGCTGCCGGGCGCTGTGGTGGCCGCCCGGCAGCGGATCTCTCTCGGTTCAGCCGAGCTGGTGCAGCGCGAACGCGAGCGAGAACCCCATCGCGGCCCACAGCCCCGTAAACGAACGGTCGGCGGCGAACGCTTCAGGAATCATCGTGTTCGACACCATCGCCAGCACACCACCCGCGGCAACGGCCGTGACGACAGCGATGACTTCGGGGGCGGCTCCCGAGAGCAGCAGATAGCCGAGCATCGCGGCGACGCCCGAGATGAGTGCGATGCCGACCCACAGCACCATGATCGAGCGCACCGATCGACCGGCGTGCCGCATGCCCGCCGAGCTCGCGAGCCCTTCAGGCAGGTTCGAGATCGCGACGGCGATGAGAAACGGGATGCTCACCGCACCTCCCTGCGCGAGCGACAACCCCAGCACGAGGCTTTCGGGTATGCCGTCGAGCAGTGCGCCGACAGCGACGACGAGCCCGACCGCGGCCGCGGAGCCAGCCGCGTTCGAGGTGGCACCCTGCACGGCGATCGACCGCTTGCGCTGCCGGGCGCCTCGGCGAGCGAGCAGCAGGTCGGCGAGCACGTAGGCCGCGGCCCCGGCGAGAAACCCCGCGAGTGTCGGCACGAGCCCGCCGGTCTCATGTGCTTCGAGCACGAGCTCGAACGCGAGCGTCGACACCAGCCCGCCCGCACCGAACGCCATGACCCCCGCGACGAGCGGCTCGGGAACCTTCCACAGCACGCCGATGGCGGCGCCGAGCACGAGCGCGCTGGCCGCGACGACGCCCCAGCCTCCCGCGAGCAGTGCTTCGAGCATCCCGTCTCCTCCTTGCACGCGTGCGTCGCGCGACAGCCTACGCCGCGGCTCGGGCTTGGCTCGCGAACGCTCGCGCGTGCAGAAGTCTCGCCCGTCGGTCCCGTGTTGCGGGCTCCTCCACAGCGTCGGCAACAAAGGACCAATGGCGCAGAGTTGTGCACGCCTGCGCGCGATAGGTCGAACGGGTGCACCCTGCGCGTCATGGCCTCCAACGACCTGCAGCCACTACCGGTGGACGATTCGTGGGTGGTACGAGCGACTGTCTCTGACGTCGGGATGCCGTACTCGCGCACCCGACGACGCGACGTCGAGCATCCCTACCGCGGCGTCGCAGCACACGGGGTCGATCTCGACGACGTCGTCGTGAGAGCGCATGCGCTGGGCTTGGTCACGGCAGACGATGCCGCCGTGAGCCATGTCTCGGCGGCTCGTGTGCGCGGGCTGCCACTGCCTCGTCGTTGTCGCCATGAACCAGTGGTGCACGTCTCGGTGCCAAGGCCGCGCCGCGCACCGAAAAGCGCGGGAGTTGCCGGCCACAGCATCGAGCTGCCGCGCGACCGGGTCGAGCATCTGCTGGTCGTGGCGTCGGGCACGCGCGAGTTGTTGCCCGTGCGGCTCGTCGATGAGCCGACGACGCTGGTCACGTGCGCAACCCAACTGTCGCTTGCTGATCTCGTGGCGCTCGCCGACGCCATGCTGCAGCGGGCAACGAGTGAGGGGCGAGCCGACCCGATGCCCGCTGCCCTCACACTCGGTGTCGGCAAGCCCGGTCACGCCCGGCTCGCGCGGGCGGCGGTTCTGCGTCGGGCGGGTGTGCGCTCAAGGGCCGAGACGCTCGTGAGACTGCAGATCGCTAGCGCGGGGCTGCCCGAGCCCGTGGTGGCCCATGTCGTGCAGTCGACGAGTCGTTCTTCTGAATACTGGACCGCCGAGGCTGACCTCGCCTGGCCCGCCTTCGGCGTGCTGCTTGAGTACGAGGGCGACATCCACCGCACCTCGCGTCGACGGTTTACCAGTGACGTGCGTCGGTTTGAGCGGTACGCAGACGAGGGTTGGCGTGCGCTGCGCGCGACCCGTGATGATGTGTTCGAGTCTCCGAGTGAGTTGCTGATGAGGCTCGAACGCCGTCTGCGCGAGAACGGTTGGCGCCCGCACCGTCGGTGGCGGCGTCGCGAGGTGCCGCCTGCCGTAGCGTGACTCGCGCCGTGACCGGGTGGAGACCCGCTTTGCGGCAGTGTGTCGTTCCGCACCTCAATCGCTGTCGACTCAGCGCAGACTGTCGACGCGTGCAGTGGAAGTGTCGATCGGTCCCGCGTTGCGGCTTCGAGCGGCGCGAAGGCAACACGGGACCGATGGAGGCCCGCCGTGCACGCTCGCCGACGCGCGCAATGCAGCTGGGGCATTCGAACCCGGGCGCAGGGCATCTGTGTCGAAGCGCTCTGCGCAGCGGGTTGTGGACAACCCGCGCCCACACCCCCACCCCCTCGGCAGGATGACCCGCATGTCGCACGCGGTCAGCACCATCACCGAGCGGGTGCGGCGCCGCGTGCGCGACGAACGGCTCGACCTCAGCGCCGACCCCGCGGCCGCCGAGCGGCTCGTACGCGAAGAACTGCGGGACTACGCCGAGCGCTCACTCGCCGGCAGTCTGCCGCCGCTGCCCGACGAGTCGCACGCGCTCGGGCTCGTGCTCGCCGACCTCACAGGCTTCGGCCCCCTGCAGCCCTACTTCGACGACCCCGAGGTTGAAGAGGTGTGGATCAACAGTCCGAGTGCCATCTTCATCGCTCGCAACGGCGTCACCGAGAAAGTGGATGCTCGCCTCACCGACGAGCAAGTGCGCGGCCTCGTCGAGCGCATGCTGTTGAGTTCGGGCCGCCGCGTCGACCTTGCGAGCCCCTTCGTCGACGCGAGTTTGCCCGACGGCTCGCGGCTGCACGTGGTGATCCCCGATGTGACGCGACGACACTGGTCGGTCAACGTGCGCAAGTTCTCGCAGCGCATCCGTGATCTCGCACGACTCGTCGAGCTCGGGTCGCTCACGCCACTCGCGGCGGAGTTTCTGCGCATGAGCGTGCTGGCCGGGGCGAGCATCCTCGTTTCGGGTGCGACGCACACCGGCAAGACCACGATGCTCGGCGCCCTGCTCGCGGGCGCGCGCCCGAGCGATCGCATCATCACGGTGGAAGAGACCTTCGAGCTCGACCTCGACGCGCCCGACGTGGTGGCGATGCAGTGCCGCACTCCCAACCTCGAAGGTTCGGGCGAAATCACGTTGCGTCGGCTCATCAAAGAGGCGCTGCGCATGCGACCCGATCGGCTCGTGGTGGGGGAGGTGCGCGAGGCCGAGGCGCTCGACTTGCTCATCGCCCTGAATTCCGGGCTGCCGGGCATGTGCTCGATCCACGCCAACAGCGCGCGCGATGCGCTCGTGAAGCTGTCGACGCTGCCGCTGCTTGCCGGTCGCAACATCGACGCGAGTTTCATCGTGCCCACCGTCGCGAGCGCGATCGACATCGTCGTGCACTGCGAGCTTGTGCGCGGCGGCGGTCGCCGCGTGGCCGAGATCGTCGCGCCCACCGGCCACACCGTCGATGGCGTGGTCGAGACGGCGTCGATCTTCGTGCGCGACGGGGCCGAGCTCGTGCCGACGGGCCAGCTGCCGCGCCGCCTCGAGCCGTTCGAGGCCCAAGGCCTCGACCCCGCGGCGCTGCTGGGGGCCGCACGATGACGCTCGCGGTTGGACTGCTGCTCGGCGCGGGGCTTCTGCTCGTCGCGTCGCCGTGGCTGTGGCCGCGCCATTCACGCGAGATCGAGGCGGTGGTTGCTGCTGTGGATGCTGCGCCGCAGCCGCCCGCCCGTGCCACCCTGCTGGCCCCGGTCGCCGAGCTTCTCGCTCGTGCGGGTGCGGCGAGCATCCCGCCCGGGGCTTTGCTCGCCGTCTGCGCGCTGGCAGGCCTCGCCGCGGCAGCCCTCGTGCTACTGCTCGTGCCGGTGACCGCCTTGGCGCCCGTCGCCGGAGTGCTCGCGGCGGTTGCCACGTTGCTCGTGCTGCGCGCACGGGCGGGCGCGCGGCGCCGCGCCCTCCGCGCGGTCTGGCCCGACGTCGTCGACCTGCTGCTCTCGGGCGTGCGCGCGGGGCTCAGCCTGCCGCAGGCGATCGTCGCGCTCGCCGAGTCGGCACCCCCGGCAGTGCGCGCCCCGTTCGCCGAGTTCCGCCGCGACTACGAACGTTCGGCCGACGCGGGTGCGGCGCTCGACGCGCTCAAGGCCAACCTTGCCGACCCGGTTGCCGACCGCATTGTCGAGACGCTGCGCATGGCCCGCGAGGTCGGCGGCACTGAGTTGCCGAGTGTGCTGCGCGGGCTCTCGCAGTATTTGCGCGCGGACGCTGCAGTGCGAGCCGAGGTCGAGGCCCGGCAGTCGTGGGTGCGTGTCGCGGCCCGGCTCGGTGTAGTCGCCCCGTGGATCGTGCTGCTGTTGCTGTCGACCCGGCCCGAAGCTGCCGCTGCCTACAACTCACCTGGTGGCGCGGCCCTCGTGCTCGGAGGCCTGGGAGCGAGCCTCGTCGCGTACCGCCTCATGATCGCGCTCGGGCGGCTGCCAGAAGAGGGGCGGTGGTTTCGGTGAGCCCACTGCTCGGCGGCGCGGCCCTCGCGGGGCTGACGCTTGGCGTCGGTCTCTGGTTGCTCGCGAGCCTTATGCCGCGCGTCGGTCGCCCGCGCCTCGCAACCCGCCTCGCGCCGTACCTCGTCGAAGTCTCACCGGCTGCGCGCACGGCAGGTGACCGCCGCCGCACTGACCCTCTGCCCGTCATCGCCGAGCTCATCGCGCCCGTCGTCGATGCCGCGCGCGGCCTGCTCGACTCGGTGCTCGGCGGTGAGCAGCTCATCCGCATGAGGCTGCGCCAGTCGGGTTCGGCGGTCACCGTCGCTGGGCACCGCACGCGCCAACTGCTCGGAGCATCCGTGGGCGCAGCCCTGGGCCTTCTTGCCGGTGCCCTCGCCTCGCTGCAGGCGGTTCCGCTCGTGCTCGGTTCGCTCGTCGGTCTCGTCGCCGGGGCGGCTGGTGGCATCGCCGCGGTGGATGCTCTCCTCGCCCGTGCCGCCCGCCGACGCTCCGCGCGCATCGCCCTCGAGCTGCCCACCGTCGTCGAGTTCGTGGCCCTGAGCGTCGCGGCCGGCGAGTCGATGCTCGAGGCACTGCGACGTGTCGCCCGCACGGGTTCGGGCGAGTTCGCCGCCGAGATCGCGCGCGTCGTGCGCCGCACCGCCGCGGGTCGGCCACTGGCCGAGGGGCTCGCCGAGCTGCGCGACGACCTCGCCGTGCCTGCCGTCTCGCGACTTGTCGAGCAAGTGCTCGCGGCACTCGAACGTGGAGCCCCCATCGCCGACGTGTTGCGCGCTCACGCCCTCGACGCGCGCGACGAGTCGAAGCGCGCTCTGCTCGAAGCTGCGGGAACCCGCGAAGTCGCGATGCTCGTGCCGCTCGTCTTCCTCATCCTGCCGGTCACGGTGCTGTTTGCCGTGTGGCCGGGGCTCATGGTGCTGCAGGTGGGGTTCTAGAGCGCGCCGCGCAAACTGCTGACCGTGTATGCCACGACGAAGAAGCTGAGAATAGCGGCGATCCAGCCGTAGCCAAGCACGAGGCCGGCGATCGCAAGGCCCCGGCCGCTTTCTCCGGTGCGCTTGATCTGCGACAGCGCGATGTGACCGAAGACGATACCGAGCAGGCCGCCGAGCAGGCAGAAGATGAATGAGAGCAGCGCCAGAGTATTCGTTCGAGGTTCGCTCGGCGGTTGTGCGTAGTGCACTGAGGTGCCATCGCCGCCAATCGGAACGGGAGCCGCGGCATAGGGCGACGCCTCAGTGGGGGTGTGGTGCGACGGGGCAGCAGAAGGCTCGGTGGCGGCTGGTTCGGTCGAGGCGGGTTCGATGGTCGACACTATTCTCCCTTGCGGCCGTCTGTTGGGGTGGTGTGCGGCCACTGACGAGCATCCGTCATTATCGCCACCGGCGCAATAGGCCAACGCGGCTCGACCGTTCGCGCCTAGCCGTCTGAGGGTGAAAGCGTCGCGTAGTACTCGCTCATCGCCGGAAAGTACGCGTCCCACTGCACCGTAGCCACGTCGCCGCCCGACAGTGCGGCGCTCAAGCGATCGAGGTAGTACTCCCAACCCGGCCCGACGTTCGACATATCGTCATCACCGAGCAACTGCGCGAAGGTGAGCGTCGTGAGTCCGTCGATCTCTGTGAGTTCCAACGAGAGATGCCAGGTGGATTCTCCGACACTCGTGTCGGCCACGAAGCGGCGCGGCGGTTCGCACTCGAGAATCGTGAACTCTTCGCCCTCGACATCTTCACCTTCCGCGGTCATGAAGAACGTCACACTGCCGTTGGCAGGGTCGCCCTCCCACCGGCCGATCCACCGTTCAAGTCGATCAGACTCGGTCACGGCGGCCCACACGTCGGCGATCGGGGCGCGGAACGTGCGGGTGAGCTGCACCTCCCGCCCGCGAGGGCCGTCGCCCAGTTGTCCAGTTGGCGTCGGTGCGTTCATGCTGTCTGCTCCTCACTCAGGGGGTCGCGACCGTCGTTGACGTCGTGGCGGTCGCGTCGGTCACGGCTCACGCGCCGCACTTCTAGTTCGAGGGCGTCAAAGCGCTCCGGCGCGACAGGCGCTGGCGCGGGGTGGATGCTCCGCTCAAGTTCGCGCACGGGCTCCCACCCGCGCGGCTCGATCGAATAGACCCGCGTGCGTCCGACCTTCGAGACCCTCACGAGCCCGCCGTCGAGCAGCACCTTCAAGTGTCGGCTCACCGCCGGGCGTGACACGGGCTCCGTGTCAGCGAGCTCGCCCGCTGTGCGGGGAGACTCGGCGATCGCGCGCAACAGTCGCCGACGAGTCTCGTCAGCGAGTGCAGGAAAGGGATCCACGCCTAAAGCGTAACAACATGGTTACGCGATGGGAAGAGTATCTAGCGCCGAGCAACTGCCAGCGCTGCGCTGACTGACTGGGCTCGCTCGAGCTCTGCGTCCACGGGCGCCACGACATCTCGCTGCACGACATCGTCGACCGAGGCAAGAAGGCGCCGTCGAGCTCTGCGACGCCGCGCGGCGGCGGTCACTGCGCTGAGCGCCCCCGACACCAAGCCGAGCAGCACCCCGACGAGCACGGCCCCGATGATGACGAGCGTGGGAATCGCCCAGCCCTCCAGCGGCCCTGACTCGACGCGAGGAATGAGCAGAGCGGGCATCCCGAAAGTCGGTAGTAGCGATGCCCCGACAAGCCACAGGGCTCCGACAACGCCGGCCACGAGCGTCAACCACTGCACGATGCCGACGATCGGCCACCACCACGATCCGCGGGCGGGCAGTGGCGTGCGCGCGATCGCCAAGTCGAGGTCGGCGGGCAGTCGTTCGAGTGCGCCTTCCGCAGCGGTACGCACCGCCGCGCGCCACGGTGCCGCGAGCCCTCGAGCTGCCGAGTCGGCGAAGGTTCGCACAGCGAGCGACAACCGAGCCTGGGCTCCCGCACTCAAGAGCGGCATGCTCGTGCGGTGCACGTCGGCGTCGGCTCCACTGCGTCGCGGCCCGAGCCCTAGCCGCGCGAGCGGGTCGGCCCGCAATCGCCCGATCCACGCCACGAGCGGCCATCCCGTCACTTGACTCGCGCGCTTACGATACGACCGGCCAACAGCGTTCGCCACCACATCCACTCCCGCGGCGGTGCCGACCTCATCCCTCAGTTGCGCACCCGCGCCCTTCAGCACCGTGGATGCCGCACCAGGGTCATCGATGCGCCCCGCGATCGTCTGCACATCGGCGGTGAGCCGAGCATCCCGGGCCGCGCGCGAAGCGGCAAGCTGCCCGATCGCGGCCCGAACCTCGTCGATGCCCTCCAGCGTGCGCGCACTCACGGGCAGCACGCGGGCGCGAGGCAGCCCGTCGCGTTCGATGATCGCCTGCAGTGATGCGACGACGGCCGCCCTGTCCGAGGCAGCGAGCAGGTCGATCTGGTTGAGCGCCACGAGCGTCACCGCCGCGTGCCGCGCGTGCGGAGCGATGAACTGGGCGTGCAGCACGTCGTCGGCATACTTCTGCGGGTCCACGACCCAGAGCAGAGCATCCACTTGGCCGGCTAGTCGCTCGGCGATCGCCCGGTTGCCCGCCTCGATCGAGTCGACGTCAGGCAGATCGACGAGCACGAGCATGCCGGTGCGAGGGTCGATCGGCCGGGTGCGCTCGACGCGCTCGCGAATCTGCAGCCAGTCGAGCAGGTCGGCGGCACCAGCGGCATCCCACGTGACCGCGAGGGCTTGCGAGGTTGTCGGCCGCCGCACGTGCGCTTTCGCGACCTCATCGCCGACGAGCGCGTTGACGAGGCTCGACTTGCCCGAGCCCGTGGCGCCGAACACGCCGACCACGGTGTGCTCGGGCGAGCGAGCGCGGCGTGCTTCGGCTTGCTGCAGCAGCGCCGCAGCCTCGTCGAGCAGTGCGCTCGGGATGCGCCCGGCCCCCGCCTCGGTCACGGTGCGCAGCGCGGCAATGCGGTCATCGAGTGTGGGCTTCGCAGTACTCACGGGATGCTCACCGCCCTCACTCGAAATCCGCCGCTCGCTCCACGTCGTCGACGAGCAGGCGCGACTCGCGTCGCAGCGCCTCAGGTGACGAGCCGAACTGCAGGGGTTCGAGTGCGGTGCCGAGCCGGTCGGCCTCCGAGTCGAAGAGCGCCTCGACGCGACGCTGCAGGTCGCTGCGGGCCTCTGCCGCGAGACGGCGCACGGCGTCTTCGCCGAAGATCGTCTCGAGCAGCTTCTGGCCGAGCACGGCCGAGCCGCCCGCGATGACGAGTTCGCCTCCGGTGAGTCCGCCCGTCGAGGCGAACACGACGATCATGAGCGCAACGGTCACGACGTTGAGCCCGAGCGAGAGCACGCGAGCCCGCACTCTCTTGTTGCCCGCGTTGTCGTGGATGAGCTGCATGAGTGCACCCTGCCACTCGCGAATCATGGTGGCGGCCTTCTCGCGCAGCTCAGGGCTCTCGGCCGCGAGTGCGGGGTGGGCCTCGGCGATCGAACGACCGGGGGCTGTGCGCTCGAGATCGGCCCACGCGGCGGCGGCCGCACGACCGGCTTGATCGATGATGACGGCCTGCAGTCCAGTCTCGATTTGCGTTTCGACCTCGATCACGGGGCTCGGCTTGCCCGTGATCCAGGCGGTCACGCTGTCGCGTGTGCGCGAGAACCACGACTCCACTTTGCGAAAGAAGTCTGAGGTGCCCACGAAGTCTTGCCAGCGCGCGAGCACTTCGCCGCGCAGCAGTGCGCCGTCTTGCGTTGCGGCGTCGACCGCGTCGATCGCTGCTTGGTAGTGCGCGTCGGCGGCGGCTTCGGCACCGTCGAGCCAGTCGAGTTGCTGCTGGCGAGCATCCGCGATGCGGGCCACGCGGTGGTCGAGATCGTGGATGGCCCCGCCGAGCGTGCGCGCCGCGATGCGGGCTCGGGCCGCGCGGTCGCCCGCGATGCCGTTGAGCCACTCGCGCGGCCCGTCGACCGCGCTCGACGGCAGCATGCCCAGCTCATCGAGCGGCTGCTCGTCGATCGAGAACACGGGTGCGTCGGCGAGACCGCGCTCGGTGAGCATGTCGCGCAGGTCGGGCAGCACGTCGTCGAGGGCTCCGGGCGGCACCCGGTTGAGCACGACGCCGACGGTGATCTGCCGAGCGGCAGCGCCCTCGAGCAAGCGCCACGGCACCGCGTCGGCATAGCGGTTGGCGGTCGTGACGAAGAGCCACAGGTCGGCGGCGGCGAGCAATTGGGCGGCGAGGGCCCGGTTCTCGTCGGCGACCGAGTCGATGTCGGGGGCGTCGATGATGGCGAGCGAGCGTGGAACGCTCTCGTGCTCGAGCAGCATGAGCTCGCTGATGCGCGCGGCCTCGGGGGCGTCTCCCGCAGCGCTCGCGGGCGTGCCCGCGGCGCTGACGCGGCCGCGCACCCGTGCGAGGCCGGGCAGGATGCGGTCACTCGCGAACCAGCCTGCATCCACGGGGGAGTGCACGAGAATCGGCTGCCGCGTGGTGGGGCGGATGACCCCCACGCGCGTCGTCGCGACCCCCAGCAGCGCATTGACGATCGTGGACTTGCCCGACCCGGTCGAGCCGCCGACCACTGCGAGAAGCGGTGCGTCAAGGTCGGCGAGGCGCGGCCGAATGTAGTCGTCGATCTGCCGCACGGCAGCCGCGGCCGCTTCGCGCTGCTCGAAGATGCCGTCGAGGTGCAGAGTGAGCCCGACATCGGCGAGCGAGGCGCGCAATCGCTCGAGCGACACGGTCGCCGGAGCTCGAGTGTCGGTCACGACTCCAGCATGACGGGTGCGGAGTCGCTTGGCGACCCGTGTTCGGCGCTCTCGCGGCAGGTCGTGTCGCAACGCCCCGGTGAACCCGCGCTGCTGCAGCGCGGCGCAGCACCCCGCACGGCATGTCGCGCCACTCTCCGGGAGGAGCCGACAACCACTGCGGCTCGCGCTGTGGACAGTCCGGGCAGCGCACCGCCCCGATCCACCACAATCGCCAGCATGCGCAGAATCCTCGACTTTCTCACTCGAGCCGATGACGACCGCGGCGACGTACCCGGCTGGGTCTTGATCACACTCATGACGGCCGGCCTCGTGATCCTCATCTGGGCGCTCGCAGGCCCCGCACTTGAGGGCGTCTTTCAGCAGGCGATCGATCGAGTCACCGGCTTCTAATGCGCGACGCCCGGCGGGCACTGCAGCGTCGCCTCACAGACGACCGCGGCTCCGCCCCCGTAGAGTTCGTGCTCGTCGGCGTGCTGCTCACGATGCTCACCCTGAGCGTGCTGCAGGTCGCGTTCGCCCTCCACATTCGCACGACCCTCATCGACGCGGCAGCCGAAGGTGCCAGGCACGCGGCGCTCGCCGACAGCGACCTTCGAGCCGGAGTCGATCGCACGCGCGAGCTCATCTCCACAGCGCTGGGGGAGGGCTACGCGCAGAGCATCTCGGCGGGCACGGGGGCGTTCGGAGGGCATCCCGTTGTCGTGATCACGGTGACCGCCCCGCTGCCGCTCATCGGCATGGCGGGTCTGCCCGAGGCGTTGGAGGTGAGCGGCCGTGCGGCACTCGAACCCTTGCGATAGCGAGCACAGCGACCGCGGCTCAGCCTCGCTTGAAATGCTCACCGCGGGACTCCTCATGCTCGTGCCGCTCGTATACCTGGTGCTGACGCTGGGCAGCATCCAGTCGGCGGCGCTCGCGACCGAGGGTGCCGCGCGGCAGGCAGCGCGCGTCTACGTGCAGGCAGACTCGCACAGCGCGGGAGTGCAGGCCGCCGCCCGAGCGCTCGAGCTCAGCCTCGACGACCACAACGTGCAGCCGCAGGGCACGAGCCTCGCGGTGAGCTGCAGCCCGAACCCCTCCCAGTGCCACACGCGTCGAGGTTGGGTCACGATCGACATCGCGGTGCGCGTGCCGCTTCCGCTCGTGCCGCCCGTCTTCGACCTTGCAGTGCCGCTCGCGGTGCCCGTCGAAGCAAGCGCCACCCAACAGGTGTCGCGATTCTGGGGCGCGCGATGACGCGAATGGATGCCCTCCGCCACCTCCGCGACGACCGAGGCTCGATCCTGCCACTCGTCGCCGGGTACGGCGCACTCGCGCTCGCGGTCGTGCTGCTCGTGAGTGCCGCCACATCGCTGTACCTCGAGCGCAAGCGGCTCTTCACTCTCGCCGATGGAGCCGCCCTCGCCGCCGCCGAGTCGTTTGACTTGGCCGACGTGCGGCTCACGTCCGAAGGTGCTCTGCGCCCCCTGCTCGACGACAAGGGCGTGCGCGCGGCCGCCGCTGACTACCTCGAGCAGGCTCCGGCCGGTGGGCTCACCGACCTACGGCTCGTCGCAGCGACGACCCCCGACCGGCTCAGCGCCGAGGTTACCCTCGCCGCAGCGTGGTCTCCGCCTCTCGTCAGCGTGTTCATGCCGGAGGGCATCCCGTTGCAAGTCACCGCGACGGGCCGCAGCGTCTTCGACTAGCGCGGCACCGGGCTACGCTGGCGAACAATGTCTGCCACCCTCGGCCTCGGCCTCGCTGCACTCGGGCGCCCCGCCTACATCACCCTCGGCCGCGAACGCGATCTCGGCTCAGGCAAGCAGCGTCCCGTCGAAGTGATGCGGGCCCGCACCCACGCGATGCTCGACGCCGCATGGCGCGCCGGCATCCGCTACTACGACACCGCTCGCTCCTACGGCCTCGCCGAGCGCTTCCTCGGCGAATGGTTCGACCGCCGCCCGGCGCGCACGGCGAAGCGCCGACGCGAGGCGACAGTCTCGTCCAAGTGGGGCTACCGCTACGTCGCCGACTGGAAGCTCGACGCCCCGACCCACGAGGTCAAAGACCACTCGCTCAGCGCGCTCGACGAGCAGTGGCCGCTCACGCTCGACGCCCTCGACGGAGCTCCCGACGTCTACCTCATCCACTCGGTGACGCCCGAGAGTCCCGCGCTCGGCGACACCGCCCTGCTCGACCGCCTGCGCGACATCGCCGAGCAGGGCGTGCGCGTCGGACTCTCGACGAGCGGTCCGCGGCAATCCGACGTGGTGGATGCCGCTCTCGCGCTCGCCGCCACCCCGTTCTCCGCGGTGCAGTCGACGGTCAACCTGCTCGAGCCCTCGGCGCTGCCCTCACTGCAGCGAGCCCACGACGCAGGGTGGCTCGTCATCGCGAAAGAGGTCTTCGCCAACGGGCGCCTAACCTCTACGGCGAACGCTCCCGAACTTGCCGCCGCGCTGCTCGAGCGCACGAGTGCCACGCCCGAATCCGCTGCACTGGGCTGGGCACTCGCGCAGCCCGCGATCGACGTCGCTCTCACCGGTGCCGTGACCGAGCAGCAGCTCGCGACCAACCTCGCGGCTCGCCCGCTTGAGTCCGGGCAGCTCGACGCGCTCGCGACCTTGGTCGAGCATGCTGAGCAGTACTGGGCGGCCCGCAGCCAGCTCGCCTGGAGCTAGCCGCGCAGGTCAGGTGCCTGGCGGTGCTTCGGCGACCTCTTCCATGAACGACTTGAGCACTGTCGCCGCCTGCTCGGGGCTCCAGCCCAACTCATACGACGCAATGTAGGCCGTGACGAGGTCGCCGTCGATCGCGGCGCGGGCGCTGATCGTCTCTCCGTCGGGGCTGAGCCACCACAGTGCTCCCGCTGACGTGCGCTGTTCTTGCCACACATCGGCCAGTCCCGGACTCTCAGTCTGTTCGACGCCGGCCACCCAGGCCGCTGAGTACAGGGCTGTGATGCCCGCGGTGCTGTAACCGTCGCCTGATCCGCTGGAGTACGCGCACGACGTAGCGTCGTCGATGTACGAATCGATCTCCCCGCCGCTGAGATCGTCGAGTGCGAGCGCGGTGACGAATGATTGGCCGAGGGTGCCGCAGAAGTCTCCACTCTGCGCACCGCTCGGTGGCGCCACCCACAACTGCTCTCGGGGGCCTGCGGAGATCACGCGCGCCACCACGGTTTCTAGCAGCTCGCGCGCTATCTCGCCGATTGCTGCTTCGCTCGCATACTGGCCGTCGCTGTCGCTGAAGCGCACGTCGATGAGCGTCGAACCGATGAGAGCTGCTCCCATGCACGCGCCCGGCGCCGTGCCGTTCGCCGGCTCACTCGCGAAGTAGCAAGTACCGGCTGCGCGATCCGCGCCATCGACTTCCCACGATTCGGCAAAGCCCGCCTCACGCTCCTCGAAGTCAGCGATGGCATCAGGTAACACGAGCACGTCGACTCCATCGTCGTAGCTCTCATCGGTGCGATTCTCTCCACCCCAACGGCAACTAAGGCCGCCGCGCTGCAACGACGGGATCTCGAACAAGGCACCGGGAACATTGGTTTCGTCGCGCCGAATCTCAACGGCAGCGGTGACGCGAGCCTGCACCTCGTCAAGGCTCAGCACCTCGTCGCAGTTGAGCGCGAAGACGGGGTTGGGTCGCGTCGCTGCCGGCTCAGCACTGGGGGAGGGCGACGGCGGCGGAGCGCTCGCCACGGGCTCGGCCTCGGGAATGCATCCCGCCAACAACAAGGAGGTCGTGAGCGTGGCGACGAGCACAAAGCCCGCATGGCGAAGCCGAGTCATGCTCGCACGCTAGCGGCACGCGAGCCCACGCAGGGTCTCGAAAGCGTTACGACACGCTCGCGTCGCGCAACCGCGCGCACGTCTCGGGATCGATGATGAACCCGCTGTCGGCGGTTCCGATCGACAGCCCGAGCCCGTCTCCCAGCGCGTCGACGATCTGGCGTCCGGTGAGCGTCACGGCGTAGGTCGCGAGGTGCGCCACTTCACGCACGCTCTCGCCCGAGTCGAAGACGGCGACGAGCGTCTCGCCCTTGCGCGGGCTCGACAGCACAGGTTGCAGCCCTTCTTCGCCCGGATCGACGACGCTCGGCACCCACACGGTCGCCTCGAGAAACGCCGCGATGACGGCCTCGACGGGCAGTTCGCCATGCTGGCCGCGCTGCACGGCGTCGCCGAGGGGTGTCAGGGGAGCTGCGCTGGCCTGCGTCTCGTGCGGCAAGTTCTCGTCGGCCACGGTGGCTCCTTCTGGCAAGCGGCGCGCGGCCGCAACGGGGGCATCCAGCCTGACACACGATCGCTGTGCACCATCCCGTGGATGCTCCACGACAGAATGGCCACGTGACCACCGATTCCGGCGCGAGCCCTGTGACGTTGATCAGCCTCGACATCGAGGCGGCAGGCCCGAGCCCCAGTGGCTACGCGATGCTCTCGCTCGGAGCCTGCCTGGTCGACCCGATCGCGCCGGGGCTGGAGGCGCCGGCGGAGTTCTACGTCGAGCTGCAGCCCGACCGCGATGGCGAGCACGAAACAGCGATGACGGTGGGTGGCTTCACTCTCGCCGGGCTTCGAGAGAGCGGCACCCCTGCCGCTCACGCCATGACCGAGTTCGCCGCCTGGGTCGAGAGCGTGACTCCTGCTGGCAGTCGCGCCGTCATGGTCGGCTTCAATGCACCCTTCGACTGGATGTTCGTCGCCGACTACTGCCACCGCTACCTCGGCACTAACCCGCTCGGGCACTCGGCAATCGATGTCAAGGCGTTCTACGCCGGCGTGACGGGTGAGCCCTGGCCGCGCACGAGCATGCCGCAGGTCGCCGAACGCTATGCACTCGACATCACGCTGACGCATAATGCGCTGGACGACGCGCGCGATCAGGCCGCGCTCTTCAGGGCCGTGCGCGCCGAGCGTGAGGCCCAATAAGGCTCAGCAGCACCTCCGCACCCCGATCAGGAGAAGCCCATGACCTCAGCCCAGGACGACTTGCAGTCGATCATCGAGTCTGCCGCGCGCCTCGGCGTGCAGCTCGACCAGGAGGGCGCTCTGCAGTGGCTCGCCGCGCTCGCCGCCGAGGGCGAGCAGCCGGTCGTCAGCGATGCGTCCGGCGTGTTCGGCCACCGCATCTCGATGCTCGACTTCACCCCGACCGACCTCGAGCGCTTTCGCCGCATCGGCCACGTCGTCGAAGTCACCGGGCCCGAGGGCATCGTCGAGGGTGCGCTCGCCTTGAGCGGCTCCGCCGCGCAGTCGAAGATCCAGTCGTTCCCTGGCGACTGCGACTACTTTCAGCGACTCAACATCAAGGCCGGCACCCGCGAGGAGGCTTGCCGCATCATGGCCGACTGCATGCGTGCCGCGGCCCGACGCACGGCCACTGGCGACCCTTTCCAGTTTCTCGAGGGCAAACTCGGCAGCTACCCCGACGACTGCACCCACGGCGGCGTGCAACGCTCCAAAGGCGCTCCGATTACGTGGACTCCCGCCGAGATTGAGGCGGAGGTCATCCACCTGACGATGGCCGACGGTTCCGAGCGCAACCTGACGTGGCAGGATGCCGCACTCGACCCCGGCTGGTGCAAGCTCGACTGGGTCGTCACCGACCCCGCGCGGCGCGCGCTCTCGAATGCGAGCAACGTCATCGACGTCACGTGGGAGGCCCCCGACGGTTCGATCGTGCCGCTCGATGGCTACCTCGATGCGTACTTCCAAGAGGTCTATCTCGAAGCCGACGACCTGCCGACCTTCACGAAAGTCGTGCAGCACGTCAGCGACGACGCGCTCGACGAATACGTCGACCGGCTGCAGCAAGAAGTGCGCAAGTACCTCACCAAGCAGCTCAACTACGGCAAAGCCGCCAAGCGCATGTACAACATCTTCCGGCTCTCGGGCAAGCACCTCGAGGCGGCCTTCGTGCGCGAGCTCTTCGACGAGCCGGCCACGATTCTCTACCAGGTGTGGTCGCTCATTTCGACGCTCGACAATGCCACGCAGCCCGGCACGAGCATTCCGATCGACGCGGTGCGCGACCAGGCAGACACGCTCATGCTGCAGGTCATCGACATGCTCGAGGGAGACGAAGAGGCCGAGATCGTGAGCGCCCTGTTGAGCCTGCGGCGCACGCTCGAAGACCAAGACGCAGGAGAGCGCCGCACGGCCGAGGTCGAGGCCGCGCAGAACCGTGTCATCAACCTCGTCAACACCTTCTTCCGCGAGAAGCTCGAGGGCGTGCCGAGCATTCGGCAGTACATGCTTGACATGCAGGCGCAGTCATGACGACTGCTGCAGGCGCGACCGCACATCAGCGACCGCGCGTGCTGGTCGTGCTGCATGACGTCGACGACAACCTGGGCGAGATCGCCCCGCCGCTCGCCGAGGCCGGTCTGCAGCTCGAGGTGTGGGATGTCGAGCGCGACCCCGGGGCGGCTCCGTCGGTGGATGCTGTGCTCGACTACGCCGGCATCGTCTCGCTCGGCGCCTACGCCGGTGTGCTCGACGAGGCTGACCACGCGTGGATGCCGCACGAGAAAGCGCTCATGGCTGCCGCCCTCGAGCACGAGGTGCCCGTGCTGGGGCTGTGCTTCGGTTCGCAGTTGCTCGCCGCTGCAGCAGGGGCCGCCTTCATGCCCTCGCCGCGCCCGGAGTTCGGCTGGACGCGCGCACGGCTCACGCGCGCCGCGGCCGACGACCCCGTGCTCGCGCCGCTCGCCCGCCATGGCGCGCAGCGCGGAGACAACGAAGTCGACGTGTTTCACTATCACTCCGACAGTCATGAGCTGCCCGAGGGGGCCGTGCTGCTCGCCGAGACCGACGGCATCATCGAGGCGTACCGGCTCGGGTCGTGCGCGTGGGGGCTGCAGTTTCACCTTGAGGTCGGGCTCGCCACGCAACTCGCCTGGATCGCCGGTGCGGAACGGGCGTTCGCGACCGCCGGGGTCGACCGTGATGAGCAGCGCGAGCGCAGTCACGAGAACTGGCGCGACTATCGTTCGCTCGCGCACGAGCTGGGCGCCGCCTTCGCGCAGCACGTGCTCTCCCGCGCGTCGCGCTCGGCCGCTCTCGGCGCCTGACCTCGCGCCGCGCCGCCGCGCTCGGCGGGCTCTCGGTCGTCGCCCTCTACCGTGGAGCAATGTCTGAGCTGCGCGATCGTTCCATTCTCGTTCTCGGTGCGACGGGCGGCCTCGGCCGCGAACTCGTGGCCTTGCTCGCCGAGCACGGAGCGCGGCTGACGCTGACCGCGCGCAACGCCGACGCGCTCCGCGAGCTCGCCCCGGAGGGGGCGGCGACGCTCGCCGCCGATCTGCTCGACGAAGCGACGCCGCGCACGGCGATCGCGACCGCTCTCATGGCGCACGGATCACTCGACGGCGTCGTCAACGCTGCGGGTGCGGTGGCCTTTGGTGCTGTCGCCGAGACCACCGACGACACGCTCGAGACCCTCTGGCGCCTGCACGTCGGCGCTCCCTTGAGCTTGTTGTGCGCGGCGACTCCTGCCCTGACCGAATCGGCCGAGCAGGGCCGCACGCCGTTCGTGCTCTCACTGAGCGGCGCCGCCGCCGAGATGCCGACGGCGGGGCTTGGCGTCTACTCGGCCGTGAAGGCCGCCCAGTCTGCCGCGCACCAGGTCGCCGCCCGCGAGTTGCGGCGCTCGGGCATCCGCGTCGTGGATGCCCGCCCCGGCCACACCGAAACCGAGCTGTCGCACCATCCGCTCGCCGGAGAGCGCCCCGCCCTGCCGATCGGCTACGCCCCCAGTGCGGTGGCCGCTCGGCTCATCGCCGCGATCGTCGACGACGAGCGCGACCTGCCCGCGAGCGCCTTCAGCGAGTTGCCGAAGGCGGAGGTCTAGGCGCCGCTAGCCGCGGTCGCGTGGCAAGTGGCGCGGAATCATCCACGCCAGCAGCCCGGCACCCACCAATCCGAGCGTGCCAATGACGGCGGCCCCCGCCGCCAGTGACGCGGCAGCGGTGACGGCGGTGAGCACGAGCGGAGCGACAGCCCCTCCCGCGTCGAGCACGAGGCGCCACGCACCGAGGAAAGGGGCGGGATTCTCGCGACCGGCGAGGTCGCTGCCCATCGTCATGAGAATGCCAGCGCCGAGACCGTTCGAGAGCGCAAGCGCAATCGTGACACCAATGAACCACGCCACGGGTTGTGGCAGTCCGGCCGTTGCCGCGAGCACGATGAAGGCCGTGCCCATGCCGAGGGTCGTCGGCAGCGCGGTTGCGAGCCGCCCGAAGCGATCCATGACCCACCCGCCAAGATAGAACAAACTCACGTCGATCGCGGCACCGAGGCCCACGACGGCCGCAGTCTCGGCCGCGCTGAGGCCGATCGCCACGCCCCACAACGGCAGCAGCACTTGCCGCGTCGCTCGCATCGCCGAAATGAAGAGCGCGGCCGAGCCGAGCCGCGCGAGCACCCCACGCTGGCGGCCGATGACGCGAAGCACGTCGAGTGGTGTGACGGCCGCGACATCGGTCGTGGGAGTACGCAACAGCAGACCGGCGGGGTCAGGCAGCACGAGCAGGCTCAGGGCCACTCCGGCGAAGGCGACGATGGCAATGAGATACACCGCCTCGACCGCGGCCGTGAGCGCGATGACGGCGGCGCTGAGAAAAGGGCCGAGCACGAGACCGAGTCGGTAGACCCCTCCCAGTGTTGAGAGCGCGCGGGCGCGGTGACTGCTCGGCACGGCTGTGGTCAAGAGTGCGTGGCGTGCCAGGGCGAACACCGCGGCAGACGCGCCGAGCAGCAGCATCGCGAGGGCGAGTATTCCGACGGAGTTCGCGAGCGCCGCAAGCGCTATCGATAGTCCTGCGGTGGCGAGTGCACCCAGCATCGCCCGTCGCTCTCCGACGCGCGCCACGATCCAGCCTGCCGGGAGGTCGCCGACCAGTTGACCTAGCAACACCATCGATGCCACGAGGCCGGCGGCGGCGAGGTCGCCGCCGGCTCGCGCGGTCAGGGCCGGCAGTACGGGCAGAATCGCGCCCTCGCCGAGCGTGAAGAGGAAGGTCGGCAGCAATGCCGGTGCGATGATCGAGCCCCAGCGAAAGGGCGGGGGAGGAGAGGTCATGGCCTCCTGATGCTACGCCGCCTCGCCTTTGAGGGCCCGCCGGTAGGCTGGTGTCGACATGATCGATCTCGACTTCAGCGAGCGCATCGCCGCAGCCCGCAGCACCTTCGCCGACATCACCGCCGTCATCGACCTCCCACGGCTCGAGCGTGAGATCGCCGAGCTGAGCGAGCAAGCGTCGGCGCCTGACTTGTGGGACGACACGGCCAACGCGCAGAAGGTGACGAGCGCGCTCAGCCACCGGCAGAGCGAGCTCAAGCGCGTCACCGAACTGCAGCAGCAGCTCGACGACCTCGATGTGCTCATCGAGATGGCGCGCGAGGCGGACGATGCGGATGCTGCTGCCGAAGCCGCGGACGAGATCGCCGGCATCGAGCGCACCATCGCTGAGATGGAGGTGCAGACGCTGCTCGATGGCGAGTACGACGCTCGACCCGCCGTCGTGACGATTCGCGCCGGCGCCGGCGGTGTCGACGCCGCCGACTTCGCCGACATGCTGCTGCGCATGTACTTGCGATGGGCCGAGCAGCATGGGCACTCGACCACGGTCATGGACATCTCTTATGCCGAAGAGGCCGGCATCAAGTCGGCCACCTTTGAAGTCGACGCGCCCTACGCCTTCGGCACCCTGAGTGTCGAGGCTGGCACTCACCGACTCGTGCGCATGAGTCCCTTCGGTGCCGCGGGCAAACGCCAGACGAGCTTTGCGGCAGTCGAGGTCATTCCGCTGCTCGAAGAGAGCGCCGAGATCGAGGTTCCTGAGTCTGACATTCGTGTCGACGTCTTCCGGTCATCGGGGCCGGGCGGGCAGTCGGTCAAC
>SXGT01692746.1_pt1 | contig 22142 bp, 8 predicted proteins | sample 3176221 | NCBI WGS metagenome assembly SXGT01 (sample SAMN11356862, study PRJNA531348) | freshwater metagenome | isolation source: freshwater sample F1-120 | place: China: Fuxian Lake, Yuxi | collected 2017-12-25
CCATCTCGAGCGGATTCTGCGTCGCGAGCACGAAGAACGGCTCCGACAGCTTGTGCGTCACGCGCCCGACCGTGACCGAGCGCTCCTGCATCGCCTCGAGCATCGCGGACTGCGTGCGCGGCGTGGCGCGATTGATCTCGTCGGCGAGGATCACGTTCGCGAAAATAGGCCCCTTCTGGAAGTCGAGGACCGTGTGGCCCGCGTCGTCCTGCATCGCGACCTTGGTGCCCGTGATGTCGGACGGCATGAGGTCCGGCGTGAACTGGATCCGCGAGAACTCCAGCTCCAGCGCGCCCGCGAGCGTCCTGACGAGCGTCGTCTTACCGAGACCCGGCACGCCCTCCAAGAGGACATGCCCGCCCGCGACGAGCGCGACCAAGACCCCGTCGACGATATCGCGCTGGCCGACGATGACCTTGCCGACCTCGGCGCGGAGCCGATCCGTGGCACGCTTGAAGTGAGACACCCGCTCTTTGACGTCCATGTTCAACGCTCCTTGCGCGACCCTTTGCGGTCTCCCGGCGGGCACCTTCGCTCGTTCCCCACGACGAGACGAATCACCGCGGGCGGATCAAATCGAAGTACTTGCGCACGTAGCTCCGCTTGCCCGCGGGCACGTGCTCGGCCTCGAGTTTCTCCTCGACGACCTCGGCGTAGTCCTGGTGGACCTCCGCATATTTGGCGGACGTGAAGCCCTTTTGCGCCGCCGTCCAGATGACCTTGCTCTGCGACTCGCCGTCGCCCTGCTGGCCCGCGACGAAGTCCTCGACCGTCTTGACCTCCATCGTCGTCTTCTGGCCTTGCAGGCGCGCGTCATGCCCCTCGCCGATCCCATTCTGGCCGAGGCGCGCGTCGCTTCCGGCCTGATGTCCGCGCCCCGGCATCGGCAGCGACATCCCGCCCTTCATGTCCCCTTCGGGCCCGAGCAGCAGCATCTCGCCGTCCTTGCCCTCCTGTCCGTCCCCTTGCCCGAGCTGCTGGCCGTCCTTGCCCTCGCCGCCCTGCCCGTCTTGACCGCCCGGCTGCCCGTCCTTGCCGGCGGCCGCGAGCTTGAATTTCTCCCAGGCATTCTGGGCCTGACCCTCGCCGCCTTCCCCACCCTTTTGGCCCTTGCCGCCCTTGCCATCTTTGCCGGCCTGCTCGGACGCGCGCCGCATCATCTCGCGCAGGTCGACCATCTTGCCCTCGGCCGCGCGCATCTGCTGCCGCCCCGACGCGCTCTTGGCCATCTTGCGCAGCGCCTCGGCGACCTTCTTCATGTCGGACGCCGACATGCGCTTCTGGCCGCCCTGCTTACCGTTTTGGCCCTCTTGGCCCTCCTGGCCTTCTTGGCCTTCCTGCCCCGCTTGGCCCTCTTGGCCCTCCTGGCCTTGCTGGCCTTCCTGCCCCTCGCGCTCGCGTCGCTTCAGGTCCTCCGGGCCGTTCCCCTGCCCGTCTTGGCTGTCCTTCCCGGCGCCCTGCATCTCATTTGCAAGTCGGCGCAAGAGATCCTGTGCCGCCTGATCCAGGTCGCGCGTCAGCTCCTCGAGCTGTCGCCGCGCCTCGGCCATCTGCTCGTCCTCGCGCTGGAGCTGCTCGAGCTGCCGCTCCAGCTCCTTCAGCCTCTCCTTGTCCTTCAGGCGATCTTTGTCGTTGGCCTTGGGCGGCGCCTTGGCCTCCTTTTCCTTCAGGCGGTCGCGCTCCTGCTTGAGCCGCTCCTTCTCCTTCTGGCGGTCGTCCTTCATCTGCTTGGCGAGCTCTTCGAGCGCCTTTCCGAGCTGCTTCTCCTCGACCTCCGTCATCTCCTTCTTCTCGAGCTGCTCGCGCAGCTTGTCGACCGCCTTGGCCGCCGCCTCCATGTCCTGCTTCTTCAGCGCCTCGAGGAGCGGCTTCAGATCCTCGTTCTTCTTCTCGGCCTTCGCGCGCTTCTCGGCGGCATCCTGTAGCTGCTTGGCGACCGCCTCGGCATCCTTGCCGTGCGTCTTTTTCCACTCCTCGAGCGCCTTCTCGAGCGCCGCCAGCCGCGCATGCGCCTCCTCGGGCGTCAGCGTCCCCGCCTTCAAGGCGCGCACGAGCTCGTTGAGCTCCGCCAGGAAGTCCTTGATCGTCTCGTCGAGCGCCGTGGATTCACTCTCCTGGAGCGCCTCGGCGAGGTCCTCCAGCTTCGCGACGTCGTCCTTGCGCAGCTCGGCCTTGTCGCGGGTCGGACCCTTCGCGGGCGCATTCCATGCGGCCAGGCCAGCCCCGTCCATCGACCCGACCCGCAGCTCCAGCGCGAACACCGTCGGGATCGACACCGCCAACGCCAGCGCGATGGCAATCCCACCGACCGCAAACGCCCCCCACTGCCACGGCGCCGCACGCGCCGGCGACGCCCGGTCCAAAACGCCGATCGCATCCTCGATCGCGGCCTCCTGCATCGGCGTCGGCTGCGCCTCGCGCGCGAACGCGAGCGCGCTTCCGATCCGCGAATGCAGCTGCCCCGACGCATCGAGCGCCGTGGCCAGCCGGATGTCATCGAGGCGCCGCGCGAGCCCGAACGCCACGGCGAGAACGGGCAGCGCGCCCGCGACCCACCCCGCGATCGGCAGCGCCTCCGGTGGAAGCAGCCACGTCTTGACGAGCAAGACGACCACCGCAAACGCGAGCAGCGCGGCCGCACCGGAAACGAGCGCCAGGCGCAACGCCAGCTGCGCGCGCACGCGGCGCCGAACGCGTGCGACGACGCGCTGAATCGGTCTCAGTGTCTCGGCCTTCCCCATACGCCGTGTGCTCCTCGGTCCGAGGATCTCGTGACCACTGCCTCGGGCAGCGTCCGCGAGGATACCGGAGCCAGAGACGAACGAGACCCCCCAAGGTTGTATTTCTCGGGCAGTTCATTCGAGAACGAGCTGTGGGGCGCCCGCGCGCCTCACTTGCGCGGGGATCCCGGGCGCTCCCGGCGGATTTGGAGGCGCCGCGAGCGCCGACCTCCGGCCGCACGCGCCTACTGCAGCGGCATCACCCGGAAGAAGACCCCCGCGCCGTCGCCATCCTGGCCCTCGGACTCCCAGCCCACCATGAAGTGGCCAAGCGCGAACGGGGCCATGAAGAGCCTGGATTGATCCGACGCCCAGGTACGGTTCGCCACGACGCGCGGTCCGATCGCCGCCCCCGCGGCGCTCAAGCGCTGATACTGCACCGCGAGACCCGCTGCATCGAGCCCCTCCGAGGTCCACCCGACCAGCGCCGTGCCGTCGGTGGCGAATGCGACCGTCGCCCCCTCCTGGACGCCCGCGGCGCGGTCGTACGGGACAAAGTCCAACCCGACCGAGTTCAACGACGCCAGGTTGAAGAGGCGACAGGCCACCCCGGCGCTGTCGGCCACGTCCTGCCCAAACGAGTCCCAGCACGCGAGCAGTCCGAGTGCATTCGGGGCGACGCTCACGGCGACGCGCCGTTGGTCGAAGGCCGTCGTGGAGTTGGCCCGGACCGCGCCCGTCAAGGGCGCACCGGCCGCGCTGAACTTCCGCAGGTAGATCTCGTATCCGAGGTTCGGGTCGGGGTCGTTCGACTCCCAGCCGAGGACGAAGCCCGCGCTCCCTGGAATTGCCGCGGCGAAGGGCCGCCGTTGGACGTCGACGGTGTCCGTCGCCACGCCGAGCTCGCCCGTCAGCGGCGTGCCATCGGCCGCAAACAACCGCGCGACGACGTCGATCTTGGCGGCCCCGCCGACCAGCGAGCTCCACGTGACCACGAACTTTCCGTTCGCGAGCATCGCGACGGACGGCTCCTGCTGAGCGTCTGCCGCCGTGACGTTGACCGGGAACTCGGCGCCGAGCACCGTCCCGTCACCGTAGAAGAGCCGTCCGTAGAGCCCCGCGGAGCCGCCGTTCGCGCCGACCGCGTCCCACACGACCACGAACCGATCGGGGCCGCCCGCCACCGCCGGCCTCGCCTGGTCGGCCGCCATCGCCGTGTTCACCTGGAACTCGGCCTTGACCTCCCGGCCCTTGTTGTCGACGACGCGCGCCAGGACCTCGGTCCCGGTGTCGCCGAACACGGGCGACTCGTAGACGAGCATCGCGCTGTCGGCGCTGGATACCGCGGCTTTCGGATTCGCCTGGTCCCCCACGACGGTCGTATTGCCCGCGAGCTCGAGCTTGCCGACGGCGCTCGTGCCGTCCTTGTTGAAGCGCCTCGTCCAAAGAACGGCGTTGTCGTCGATGAACGCGACGACCCATTCGTCGCCGCTCAACACCTGCACTGTCGGCGTGGTCTGGTTGCCCGCCACGATCGTGTTGACGGTCACATGACTGCCCTGGAGCTGGCCCTGGGCGTTGTAGCGACCCGCGATGACGGCATAGCCGACCCCGTCGTTCGTGGCGTCGTCCCAGGCCGCCACGAAGCCGTTGTCCGCGAAACGGGCCACGTCGCCGAGGCGCTGATCGCCGGTGGTGTTCTGGTTCAGCCGGAAGGGATTGGTGCCACCGAGCTTGTTCCCGCTCGCGTCGTAGCGCTGCCCGTAGAGGTCGCGATCGGTGCCGTCGGTGTTCTTGCTGACATCCCACAGGACGAGAAAGCTCGAGTCGCTGAAGCCGAGTACGCGGACTTCGTAGACGGTCTTCGAGCTGGCTCCGGCATCGGCCACCAGCACGGGCGCGCTCATCGAGGTCGCGCCGTTCTTCCTGAAGCGCTGCACGTAGACCTTGTTGGCGGGATCGATCCAGGCGAGCAGGAACGTGTCGCTGCCATCGGGCACGACCGTGGCCTGGAAGCTGTCGAAGACGTTCGCGTCGGCGGCCACCAGCTCGGTGTCCGAGCCAGGGCTGAGATCGGCGGCCAAGGGCGCGTAGCGGATGGCCCCGGCCGTCGCGCCCACGCCGGCCCACTCGTGCTTGTCGGTGTCCAGAACGCCGAAGGTGCCGTCGGAGAACGCAAGCGGCCGCGCGCCCAAGAAGAAGCCGTAGTGGTAATTGGTCATGTCGCGCACAGAGCGCTTCGCGAGCAGCGTGCCGTCGTAACGGAACTTCGAGGCCGCAATCGAGATGGTGGTCGTCGAGCCCACGCCGTAGGGAGCGCCCTCGCGGGTCAGGACCACGAAGTCGCCGGTCGCCTGCACGGCGATCGGGGTCGAGGGCTCGGGCTGGTACGTGTCGAGACTCGTGAGCCGGACCTCCTCGTTCTCGCGGCTCCCGAAGGCGTCCGAGAGCCGCAGGTAATTCTGGCCGCCGGCGATCTGGTCGAGTCCCCCGTCGGTTCCCTGCCACTGGGTCACATACCGGCCGTAGCCAAGCGACCCGATCGCCGGTCGCCGCTGGCCGGGGCCGTTCGTATTGAGGCGCGCCTCGACGCAGGCGTTGCTGCCGCCGAGGCACTGGCCGTTGTGGCAGCCATCGACCAACGTGCACGCATTGCCGTCGTCGCATGACGTCCCGTCCTGCTTCTTCGCCCTGATGCACGCCTGGTCGCCGGGGTCGCAGTAGGCCGTGTTGCATTGATCGCCGACCTCGGCGGCGCAGTCGCGCGCGACGCCGTCCCCGCAGACGCCGGTGCCATCGCAGGTCGTACCGATGAGGCAGAAGTCCTGACTGACGCACGTGACATCGGGGGGTCGAGGCTCGCGCACGCAGGTGTGCTCGGTGCCGCCGGCGTTCTTGCAAACCCCGGTGTTGCACGCGTCACCCGTCGAGGCGCAGCTCACCGGCGCGCCCGGCATGCACACGCCGCTGGCGTTGCAGACGTCGCCGCTGCTGCACCCGTCGCCGTCGCTGCAGGCGGCATTGGGCGACTTGAAGGCGCTCCGGCACTTCTTGTCGAACTCGTCGCACGAGCCGACGAGACAACTGCCGGCGGTCGCCTGGCAGGGGTTCGCGGTGCCGACGCAGGCCCCCGCCCCATTGCAGGCATCCGCGCCCGTGCAGAAGGCGCCGTCATCACAGGCCACCGTCGACCCCGCGAAGCCGCCCGCGACGCAGAACCCGAGCTCGCACTTGTCGTCGGTCGTGCACGCGTTTCCATCATTACAAGGGAGGTCGCTCGCCAAGACGAAGTCGCAGCCGCCGGCGGCTTTGCAGGTCGCCGTATGGCACGCGTCGCCGGTCGCGCACGCAGCCCCGACCGGTAGGCCGCGGCTCGCGGCCGCGCTCGTCAGGCTCGTTTGGCCGTCGCTCGCGACCGCCCGACAGGCCACCAGATCGCAGTCGTGTAGGCCTGTCACGGTCGCAGTGCCGAGCGTCTCGGTGCCGCCGTTGATGCGCCAGTAATACGTGTAGGACACCGTGCCGGCGAAGTAGCGTGCCGGCGTGACGAAGTCGCAACTGACGACGCCGCTCGCGCCGCTCGGCGCGTTCACCATGACGACCGGCGCGGTCGGCGTCGGCGGGACGATCGTCGCCGTCGCGCTCCTCACCGGGGTCCCGACGTCGCCGCCGTTGCGCGGCGTCGCCTCGCAGCGCAGCTGGTCGCCGGGCACGAGCATATCGGGCGTGATGGTGGCGGCCGTCTTGCCCGCGATGAGCGTCTCGGTCCCGCCGACGACCTTGTACCAGGCGTAGCTCACTTCGAGCGGATCGCCGTCGGCGTCCTGCCAGCCACCCGGGTTGCAGGTGAGGGTTCCGCTGGTGGTCACGGTGCTCTTGTCGAGCGTCGCACTCGCGAGGCTCGGCGTGCTGTTCGCGACGACCGGCGCGGACTTGGCGACGACCAGCGGCGTGACGCCGCCGTGCCCATCGTCGGCGCGCAGGGCGCAGCTCACGCTATCGCCCTTGGCGTAGGCCGTGTTCGCGAGCTCGGGTCCCGCGGCACCTTCCACCACCGCGCCGTTCACGTACCAGACGTAGCTCAGCGCGAGCGTATCCCCGTCGGCATCCGCCGCCTCCGGTGCGACACAGCGGACGACGGCTTCCTCGGTGAGCGGCCCGCCGCCGACCGTCGTAACGCTGACGTTGCCGACCTCGGGCGAGGCATTGCCGAGCACGACCTCGTTGCTGGTGGCGGGATCGGAGCGCGCCGAGCCATCGGAGGCCCTCACGCGGCACGCGACGCGCGACCCGCGGTGCGCCGTGCCCCCCGTGCTGTCGCCCAGGAGTCCGGCGACGACGGATCCGGCCATCGGGGTCGAACCCTCGAAGCCGTCGACGACCCAGGTCGGCTCGTGCGTCACGGAGTCGCCGTCCGGGTCGACACCGGGCGCCGTGATGTTGCACGTCAGCGTCGTCGACGCGTCGGCGGTCGTCGGGGTCAGCGAGACGGTCGGGGCCGTTGGGGCGCCGTTGAGGACCAGGACCGGCGAGGACGCCACGGGCGGGCTGTCACCGTCGCTCTCGCCGTCGCTGGGCGTGAGCGTGCATTGAATGTTCATCCCGCGCTCGGTCGCCGAGGCGCTCAGCGTGCAGCTGCCATCGCTGGCGAGCGGCGTCGCGCCGTCCGAGAAGGCGCAGCGGTTCGCCGGCGCGTCCCCGTCGGCGTCGTACCAGCCAAGGCACGAGCAGGTGATGTCCTGCGACGCGTTCGGCGCGGAGGGAAGCATGAGCACGGCGCTGCAGGTCGGAGGCGTGTTGACGATCGTCACTGCGCTGACGCCCTCGAGCCCGTCGGCCAGGCCGTCATTGGCGACGACGTGGACCTCCCAGACCTCGCCCTTGGTGGTGAGGGCCGGCGACACGGAGGCCGTCGTGACCTCGGCGAAGACGCCGTTCTTGAGCCAGCGGTAGCTGTACGCGAGAGCGGTCGCGGCGCGGTTCGGATCGGCGGCATCCTTGGTGACGCTCGCGACGAGTGTGTCGCCGGTCGTGGGCCTTGCGGGCGTGATCGTGACCTCGGGTGCGCCTGGGGGGCTGTTGATCGTGACGGTGATCGAGGCCGTCGCGACCTTGCCTTCCCGGTCGGTGGCGCCGAGGGTGATGACGTGTTCGCCGGCTGCGAGGGTGGCGATCTCGAAGGTCGTGCCGCCGAGCGTGTTGGCCGCCGCCTGCGAGAGCGGCGCCGTCACACGGTTGCTCGTCCATGCAAGCGTCAACGCGTCGGGGGCGTCGTGGTCGTCGCTCACGGTGCCGGTCAGCGTGAGCGGCTCGCCGGACGCGAGGACGGCCTGATCGAGCGGCGCGTGGATGACGACCGTGGGCGCCTCGTTGCCCGTGGTCGTGCCATCGAGCGTGATGTTGCGGCGCTCGTTCGACTCGCCGCAACCGACGGCGGCCGCGAAACTGGCCGACACCAAGAGAGCCCGGACGGAGGTGATCCTGCGAGCCATGACGTACTCCGATGGTGACGGTGCGATCCGTGGGCCGGACCTGCGTTCTGCCTTCGCGCGATGAAAACCGACGGTATCGGCTGCGATGGGGCCTTGGAATGAGCACATATGCTCAACTTCCGGCCCGACCGTGCGAACTCGATCCGCGTCTCGCGTCTGCGGTGCTAGGGTCGCTTCATCGGGTCCCAATCACGAAGGGGTTGCTCCGTTCGCCCGCCGTCCGGGCGCGACGCGAGGACCTTCGAGACCTGCCGCGCGGCGCGTGCGGCCGTCGGGAGTTGCGCGATGAATGTTAGGACCGCCACGAGCCCCAAGAACGAACGCCAGAGCAGCCCCGCGGGAGCGGCCGGAGCGACCCATGCGCCCGCACCGTCGGTCGTGCAGACCAAAGCCGCGCTGCGCGGCATGGACTACGCGACGCAGCTGAAGGCACTGTCGCCGACGGGGCACGACGTCCAGCGCGAGGCCGCCGAGAACGTGCATGCCGCAGCCGCGCAAGGGACCGCGGGGTCGGGCGGGAGCCTCCCGCACGCGGGCGTCATCCAGCAGGCGTTCGGACGCCACGACGTCTCGGCGGTGCAGGCCCACGTCGGCGGCGCGGCCAAGAGCGCGAGCCAGGCGATGGGCGCCGAGGCCTACGCGAGCGGGAACCATGTCGCGTTCGCCGATGCGCCGAGCCTCCACACCGCCGCGCACGAGGCGGCGCACGTCGTCCAGCAACGCGCGGGGTGTCACTCGCGGACGGCGTCGGGCAGACCGGCGACGCCTACGAGCGGCATGCGGATCAGGTGGCGGACGCGGTCGTCGCGGGGAGGTCCGCGGAGGGGCTTCTCGGAGTTGGGTCGGGCGGGGGTGCGGGTGGTGAGGCGGTGCAGAGGAAGGAGGACGACGAGAGCCAAGGGGTACCGCTTGCCAAGCTCAATGTCGCGCAGGCCAACCGAGGTGCGGGGGATGCGAGTCCCTACTCTCCCAACGATGTCGTGCAGGGATACCCCGACTGCCATCTCCTCGCGTCGATCGCAGCGATTGCCCAGACGCATCCCGAGGAGTTCGACAAGATCATCACGCGCGAGGGAAAGAACTTCCGGGTCAAGCTCGGCGGGAAATCGGTCCTCGTCGACAAGCTGATGCTGGGTGCAAAAGCGGGCTCGCAGGACATCAAGCGCTTCAAGCAGATGCTCGAGCAGGAGAAGGACCCCGCCAAGCGCCAGCGCCTCGTCGGTGTGATCGCGCGGTACGAGCGGGAGGCATCGTCGGCCCTCCCCGACGGAGCAGGTGCGCACTGGACCGACGTCGTGAACGGTAAGCCAGAGGTCTGGGTGGCCATCATCGAGGAAGCGTTCATCCGTAAAGAGGGCGTCGGGGTCGCTCAAGGCGGCGATCCCAAGCACACCCTCGACCAGCTGCGGGGGGCCGAGTACGCCGAGCAAGTATTCTGGGCGCGGCAGGACCCGGCGACGGCGCTCCGCGCCATTCAGGAAGCTGTCGTCCTGAAATACCCGGCCGTCATTTCGACGACGAAGGCACCTCCTGACAAGGGCGTCTACCCCAAGGGGTGGCCGTACCAGGTCGCCGTTGGGCATGCCGTCGCGGTCAAGGGCATCCGCGGCGGCAAGATCCAAGTTTGGTGCTCCAACTCCGGGGATCTGGAGATCGGGATGGCCGCGCTGAGCGACGGCTTCGTCGAGCGGGTGACATGCAGCCGCCCGAAAGAGAACACGACCTTGGGCACTGCCGGCGCAGGCCAGCGGTCCCAGAAGAAGGCCTGAAACGAGCCTCGCGGCCGAGACCCGGCGCGGTTCCACGAGTGGATCGGCTTCGGCGGTGCTCTCGCCACGCACGGCGCGGGCGAGCGCCGCCAGGAGTCATCCGATGCCTGCACGCCAGCGGGCGCCTCGGCCTGAGGGCTGTTCCTTCTTCCGGGGCTGCTGGCGCAGAGCGTCGAGCTATCGCGGGCCGAGGACTCGACCACCGTCGTTCGACTGGCCGACCAGGGCAGCGCGACTGCCCGAGCAACGCCGATCGGGTGCTCGACGAGGACCCGTGGACCGGTCCACCTTCGGGCGCGAGTGCGCCACCAACTGCGGCGTAGTGCGCCACCTCGGGATTCGACGAGTCGACCAACGCCAAGCGACCGGTGGACCAGCGGGCATCGAGTCGTCCACCAGGACCGATCGACCACTCCACCAGGACCGATCGACCACTCCACCGACGGCGATCGACCAGCAGCTTTACAGTGGTGGACGCGCGTTTCGCGGAGGCCGCGGGCCATCCGTGGCCGAACGCTGCGGCGCGCGCCGTGAGTAGTCCTGCCTGATTTCTCGAGGGGCACGTCGGCGCCGTTGCGGTTCGGGCGGCGAGCGGGTCCACTGCGTGGCTTCAGACTTCTGCCGCCTCCGGAGACCCCGCGCATGAAGGTTCCGATGGTCCGCGCTGCCGTGATGTTGCTGTTCGTGGGTGCCTCCTGCGCGAGCGAGCCGGAGGGGGCCGACCCAGCCGCGACCACCGCGGACGCGACCGCCTCTGCCGATACGACCGCCTCGGATTCGTCCACCCCGGGCGCCCCCGAGGCCCCCGACGCCTTCGCCCCGACTCCCTCCGTCGCCGTCACGTCGCCCACCTCGGGTGCCACGGTCGCGAACCCGGTGACCTTCGCGATCACCGCGGCGGGCGTCGCGCGGGTCGGGCTCGATGCCGACGGTTACGCGCTCGCCGCGCCCTGGGATCCAGCGACCGGGACGACCCTTACCTACACGTTCAACGGCACGGGCTATCCGCGCGTCGTGACGCTCAGCGGCTATGACCGAGCGGGCGCCGTCGTCGCGACCGACGTCCTGACGTTGACCGTGAAAGACCTCTCCCCGCCGCCCGACACCGACCCCGCGACGGTCCAGATCGACGCGCCCTACTTCTATCAATACGACAACGCCTATCAGCCCGGATCCACCTGCGGACTGACCAGCGCGGCGATGATGGTCGACACGTTTCATCCCGGATCGGTCACGCCCGACATCCTCTATGTGCGCTATGGCTTGGCGCAGGGTCAGACCCCGGCCGGGCTGGCCGCGCTCTACGAGGCCGAGGGGCTACACTCGGCCTGGACCACGGCCGGCACGCGCGCCGAAATCCGTGCACACCTCGACGCCGGACGCCCCGTCGCAGCCCACGGCTGGTGGACCAGCGCGGGGCACGTCACGCTCATCATCGGCTACGATCGCGACGACTGGATCGTGAACGATCCGGCCGGGGATTGGAGCAACTGCTACGGCTGCGGCCAGGGCCGTGCGGTCCGTTATTCGATCGGCGGCGAGTGGGATCAGCGCATGAGCGGCGACGGGGACCTTTGGTGGTCGACCGCGGCCACCGACACGTTCTGACCTCGCGCGAGGCCGCAGGAAACGGGGCCTGGCGGGATCCTCGCCTTCGCCGCCGAGCAAGCGGAGGTCTGCGTTGGTCGCGACTTGCGCCGCGAAGCACGTGTGCTCAGGCGGGGCTGCGCGTGCTAGGATGTACGCCATCACGTATCTCGCGTGCTCTTGGCTCGAGACCCCGCAGGTCTCCCCGTCTCTCCGAGTCCCATGCCCGCGCTTGCGCCACCCGACATCGCGAGATCGGTCACCGAAGACGGCTCCGAGGAGGGGGCTCGCGGGAGCCTTCCCGAGCACATCGGCCCCTACCGGGTCGAGTCGATCCTCGGGCGCGGCGGCATGGGCGAGGTCTATCGGGCCTTCGACCCGCGGCTGCAGCGCCAGGTCGCGGTCAAGCGGATCCTGCCGGAGCGACAGAGCGCGCGCTCGCGGGCGCGTTTCTGGCGCGAGGCGCGCGCGCTCGCCGCGCTCAGCCACCCGGCGTTCGTGGCGATCTACGATATCGGCGAGGACGCCTCGCCCGGAGGTCCGGCGCTCTACCTTGCGATGGAGCTGGTCGACGGGCAGCCGCTCCAGCTTGCGCGCCGGGGGCCGTGGCCCGCTCCCGCGGCGCTTGCGCTGGGGGTCCTGGTGGCGCGGGCGCTCGCGGTGGCACACGGCGCGGGGATCATCCATCGCGACGTAAAGCCGTCGAACATCCTCGTGCAGCCCAACGGGGTCGCGCGCGTCATCGACTTCGGATTGGCGCGGCGAAGCGACGACGACCACGAGGGATTGACGGCCCAGGGGTCGATGATCGGCACGCTCGCCTTCATGGCGCCGGAGCAGGTCGCGGGCGAGGCGCTCACGACGGCGACCGATGTCTTCGCGCTCGGCGCCGTGATCTACACGCTGCTGGCGGGAACGTCGCCGCATGGGCGGGCCTCGGACGAGGCAACCGCGGCGGCGATCCTGGCCGGGGCGCGGCTGCCGATCGCGGAGGCACGCGCCGATCTCGCGCCCGCCATCGCGGCCTGGATCGAGCGCGCGCTGGCGCGCGACCCGGCGATGCGCCCGAGCGCGTCGGAGCTGGCCGATGGGCTCGCGGCGATCGCGTCGCAGCTGCGTTGGACGAGCGGGCCGGAGGCGGTGCGCGAGGGTCTCGCCGCGGTGCCGAGCTCGCTCGCTCGCGCTACGTCGATCACCGTAACACCGGGGGTGGAGACCGGCCCCCCGGGGGCCGGGATCGGTGCGCGCGGGCGGCGACGGGGCTGGATGATCGCCGGTGCCGTGGCCCTCACGGGCGTGGCGGCCGGCGCGCTCGCCGTGAGCGGATCGTTCGGGCCTGACCGCGATGAGGCGACGGCGGTCGCGCCCGAGGACCCGCGCGCGGCGCCGCTGGAGGCGCTCCGCGGGATCACCCGCAAGGTCGTCGCGGTCCTGCCGTTCGCGGGCGAGGACGAGGCGACGCGTGCGCTCGGCGCGATCGTGGCGGATGGCCTCCGCGAGTACCTCACGCTGGCCCCCGAGGAGGTCGCGTCCGTTCCGCTCGTGGAGCTCCTCGCGCGGACCACCAGCGGCGAGCTGGAGGCCGTCACGAGCGCGTCGTTGGCGCTTGCGCCGGGGTCGCCGGGGGTGGTCGATGTCGTCGTCGCGGGCGAGGTGCGGCGCGACGGCGAGAGCGCGCGCGTGACCCTGACGCTCGTCCTGCCGGGTGCCGCCGCTGAGCAGGTGGCGACGCTGACGGTCCGCACCGAGGGTGCGGCGCGCAATCCGCTCGCGCTTTCGCGCGCGCTGGTGGCCGACACGTATCGCGCGCTCGGCGTGAAGACCGTACCCGCGCTGCCGCTGATGACGCATTCGGCGGCGGCGTGGCGCGCGCTCATGGACGCACGCGCGGCGAGTCTTCTCGGGCACGAGCGGGCCCAGCGTCGGGAGGTCAGGCTCGCGCTGGCGGCCGACCCCGGATTGCCGGAGGCGCTGCTCGCGCGCGCACGGCTGCAGCTGGGCGATGGTCACGGCGACCTCGCGCGCGCGACGCTGCAGGCGTTTCGCGCGAACGCCGTCGCGGCAACACCGCGCGATCAGAGCCTCGCGGCGATCCTCGAGCTCGATCTTGACGGCAAGGGCATGCAGGCGCTGCAAGCGCTCGAGGCGCACCTGTCGCACTGGCCGCGCGACCTCGAGGCGCGCCTCGAGCTGCTCGGGCGGAAGTTCGTCGGAGCCGGCCGCGCGACGCTGCGCCAGGCCGCCGACCTCGCCGAGAGCGTCCTGCGCGTCGCGCCCGGCACGCCCTACGCCGCCTCGAAGCTGGCGCGCGCGTACTCCTGGCTCGGCGAGCCCGAGAAGGCGCGGCGGCGCCTCGAGGCGCTGGGACTCAGCGCCAAGAGCCCGGGGATGGCGGCGGCGTTTGGCGAGCTCGATCTCTACGCCAAGCGCTACGACGAGGCGATCGCCCACTTCGACGGTGCGCGCGAGGACGATGGCGAGCACACGTTCTACGCTGCCAACATGCGCGTCGCGGCTCAGATGTTGCGCGGCGATTGCTGGGATGGCGCGACGAGCGCGCTCGGACTGCTCAACGACGCGCGCTCCGAGGCCGATGGCCCGGCGAGCGACTGGACCTACCTCCTCTACTACAACGCGCTCGTCTGCGCCGAGCGGCTGGACGACGCGCGCGTCGCCTCGGAGCGCTGGGCGGCCCGCACGGGGCGGGACGCGGCGGCCATCGGCTATCGCGCCTGGCGTTGGGACGCCGAGCTGCTCGCGGGGCGCAAGGAGGCCGAGGTCGTCGCCGAGGTGATGACGGAGGTCCAGAAACCGTCGCCCGACCCTGGTCCACAGGTGATGGCACTCCAGCTGTTGGCGCGGATCGGGCCGGACGCGAAGGTCTTGCGACAGCTGGGCGAGGAGCTCGCGCGTGAGCTCGTCGGCTCGCTCGATCGCGGGGCGGACGCGGTGGGACCGTACCTCGCGCGCCTGCAACGCGCGCTGGTGGCGCGGGCTGATCTGCTGGAAGGCAAGACGGCCCGGGCGCTCGCGACGTTCGAGGCGCTGCAGCGTCCGGGCGCCTGGGAAACCCAGCGCGAGGGTGACCTCTTCGAGACCACGCGTTGGGCGCGCGTCTACGCCGAGGCGCTCGACCACGCCGGCAAGACGGCCGAGGCCGAAGCGACCTGGCGTCGGATCCTCGCGCTCGGCTACGAGCGGCTGCTCGTCATGGAGGTCACGGTCGCGGCGCGGCGGCGCCTCGCGGCACGCTGACCGTCAGCCAGCCGGCGGCGGCCCGAGCAGCGTTCGCAACGCCATGGCGGTCGCCAAGAGGCGGTTGTGGCCTTCGAGCCCGAGCTTCTTGCAGATCCGCGCGCGATGATTCTGGATCGTTCGCACGCTGACGAATAGCGCGCGCGCGATCTGCCGGCTGGTTCGATTGAGGGCGACGTGCTGGACGACGAGACGCTCGGTGCGCGTGAGGTTGGCGATCCCCTGGGTGACCGACGACGGGAGATCGGCGACGCGCAGCAGCGGCCCCGGGTCGAGCTCCGCGAGTCCATCGTCCTCGAGCCCGTCGCCCTCGTCGTCATCCGCCTCAGGCGAAGCGTCCCCGAAGTGCGCGGAGCGCTTGCCCACGACGAATTCGTCGCTGTCGGGCCCCGGGCCCTCGACCCCGACGGGCGCCTCGATCTGCTCGCCCGCGGACACGCCGATCCCACGCCACAGCGCCGCCGCATTCGCCCTGGTGCCGCCTCCCATCGGTCTCGACGCGAGCAATGCCATCAGCTCGGGCGAGAGGCGCGGAGCGCCATCCGGTCCGGTGAACCGCGCGTTGAGATCGGTGTGGGCCGCGAGCTCGCGTCGCGCGATCTGCATGGCAATGAGAGGGATATCCTCGCGCCGCGCCGCCAGCGACGGCACCGTGATGACGTGCCGGAAGCGCACGTGAATGCTCGGCGAGAAGACGCCTGAAACGGCCGTCGCGACGACGCGCAGCGGGGCGCTAGTTCCCCGCGTCAGCTCGAGGCCGTGCCCATCGTGCATCAGGCGGGCAAGCTGCGCCGCGTTGTCCGGCGCCTCATCGAGGCCGTCGATGATGACGGCCTCGATTCCCGGGCGCGCGGCGATGGCGAGCAGCGCCGAACGTACTTCGTCCGCGCGCACCTCGGCGAGGCCGAGGACGGCGACGCCGCTGCCCCCGACAGCCCTGGCCGCGAGGTCCTTGCCGCTGCCCGAGGCTCCGGCGATGAGCGCGTGGCCGAGACCCCGGCGCGCGAACGCGATGGCCTCGCGGAGCTGCCATGCGGCGAGGCTCTCGCCGACGATGCCGAACGGATCGGGCTCGCCAAATGCGTGGAGAGCGTCGGCGCTGAGATGGAGCAACGCGGGGAGGCAGGGAGGGCGTTCGACCACGACGAATACGACAACGCCGGCGACCGCGATCACGTCGCCCGCGCGCACGACCGCCTGACGCGTTTCCTTGCCGCGGACCGCGAGCGCACGGCGCCCGATGTTCTCGACCGCGAGGCTGGCGTCGTCGACGCGCTGGATGCGAAGCTGCTTCCACGAGAGGCGACGGTCGGAGAGTGGCGCGGTCGGTGCCGTCACGCCGGGCCGTTGCCTGACCAGGGCGGCGCGCACGACGTCGGCCTCCGGGTCGCTGCCGCGTCCGAAAACCACGACACGCTCGTCGCCGTGGGGGACGAAGATGAGATCGCCGATCCGCGTCGGGTCCTCGCGGTACCAGGCGACCACCAATCCGAGGCCGGGCGCGAACTCCTTCGCGCTGCGGGCGACACGACCGGACGCGTCGTCGGTCGTCGTGGGTCGTTCCATGAGACCTCAATCATAGCCCAGGAGGTCTGAACGGCAAGCGGCCGCGCGGCGCTCGGCACGTCGCCCGACCACGCGATCCGCCGGCCCCGCAGCGACGCGACGTCGATGCGCGCGAGCAGCTGTGCTCCCGCCGACGGGCCCGCAGCGGGCTCGGGACGCGCCCCGCACGACCCCGCCGCAGGCTGCATGAGCGCTCGAAATGAGGGTGCGCGGCCGGCCATGAGCAAGTGTGCTCTATTTGCGAATCCGCCGCGCTTGCGCTTTGACCCGTCCGTGCCGGTCGCCGCACCGTCGGCTCACATTCACGGACTTGGCGGCCGTCGTCGGTGTGGTACGGTCGTCGCGCAAACCGTCAAACCAGCACGCCGGCCCGCCAAGCGCGAGCCTCACCGCGCGGCGTCCCTCGCCCCGCCGCATCGTCCCTGTGTCCTTCGACTGCCACGCGCTGAATCGTTGGATGGAGTTCACCATGACCGATCATCTCATTCATCTCGGATCCCGGGCCCCCGCACGACTTGCGAGCCTCCTCGTCGCGGGCCTCGTCGTGCCCATGGCCGCCTGCGGCTCGGACGACAAGAAGCGCATCGGCGATCTCTGCGGCGACAGCGGCGAGAGCTGCGCGTCGGGGTTCTGCTACGAAGGTCAGTGCCTCGATCCGGCGTCCGACAACGATGGCGACGGTCTCATCAACGGGCTCGAAGCGCAGCTCGGCTCGAACCCGCTCGCCCGCGACTCGGACGCGGACGGGGTCGACGATGGCGATGAGCTCGACACGCAGCGGGCGAACATCGACAGCGACCGCGATGGCAAACCCAATGTCCTCGAGAGTGCCACCGCCGACGCCGACAGCGACTGCATGCCGGACCAATATGACCCCGAAAACAAGGTCGCGAACCCGGGCGGATGCTGGGAGCCCGCGTTCGTCGTGCCAGACGCGGGCGGCGTCGTTTCGCATTCGGAACCGTTCACCGTCCAGGTGCGCGTCACCGATCCGAAGGACGCCACGAACGACTTCACCGGGTTCAGCGCGACCCTCAGCGTCGATGGCGTCGTCCCGACCGGCGCGGGCGAACGGCCCACCGTCGCCGTCCCCGCCAGCGGCCTCGTCAGCTTCGAGACGAGCGCGCGCTCGGGTCCGCACACGCTCGGCGTGACGGTCACCGACACGCACGGGATGCCGCGCCGCGCGGAACGCTCGGTGAACGTCAATACGCCGCCCACGAAACCCGCGATCGCCGTCTCCCCCGAGCACCCGCAGACGACCGACGACTTGACCGTCAGCGTGACGACGCCCTCGACCGACACGACCTTCGCGGCCAGCGCCGGCGGCGCGGTGAGCTATACGTACGCGTGGCGGCGCCTCCCCGACGGGGACGTCTGGGCGAACGCGACGCTGCATGCCGATCGCACCACGCGCGGCGACGTGTTCGAGGTCCTCGTCACGCCCGACGACGGCTTCGGGCCCGGGGAACCGGCGCGCGCCGAGGTCACGATCGTCGACAGCCCGCCGAGCTGCGACGGCGTCCTGCTGCTCCCCTCGACGACCTCGACGAGCCAACCGATCGATTGCCGCTGCGCCGGCTGGAGCGACCCCGACGGCGACACCGATCAGAGCACGTGTACGTTCGTCGACACCGCCACCGGCACGCCCATCGACACCGCTGGGTCCTGCACGCTGCCCGCCGCGGCGACCGAGCGCGGCATGGCGATCGGCTGCACCCTCACCCCCTCGGACGGCACGACCTCCGGCACCCCGGTCGCGAGCGTGGCCAACCAGAGCGTGCTCATCCTCAACAGCACCCCGACGACGCCGACCGCCGCGCTCACGCCCGACGCTGGCAACGCCGGGATGGACTTCGCGTGCAAGGTCGCGACGGACGCCACCGACGCCGACGGCGACACCCTCACCTACACCATCGCCTGGCAGCTCGACGACGCGACGGTCTCCGCCTCGCCCTCCGTCCGGCCCGCGTCGCTCGGCGCGCGCAAGGGCGATACGCTCTGCTGCACGGTCGCGGCGTCCGACGGCAACGCGTCGTCGCCGGCCTCGACCGGGGCCTGCGTGACCCTGGTCAACGCCCCCCCCCGAGCTCGGCACGGTGCTCGTCCGCGTGGACGGCGGCAGCTTCCCCGCGACCCGTCGCGACGTTCTCCGCTGCGTGCCGCAGGATGCCGCCGATGCCGACGAGGACACGCTGACCGGCACCTTCGTCTGGTATCAGGGCGACGCCGTGATCGCGGGCGAGACGGGCGCGACGATGTCGGCCGCCGCGATCGCCGCGGGCACCGTCGTGAGTTGCAGCGCGAGTGTCTGTGACGACGACAACGCGTGCACCGCGGCCGTCACGAGCAAGACGGCCGCCACGATCGCGAACGCGCTCCCGACCATCAGCGCGGTGACGATCGTCGACAGCGACGGCCAGGCTCAACGCGACGACGTCCTCACGTGCAGCTGGAGCGGCTGGGACGATCCCGATGGCGACCCCGAGACCGTCGCCTACGCCTGGCTCGTGACTCACGCCGCAGGCGGCGACCCGACCGTCATCGCCGGGGCGACGGCGGCCACGTTCACGGTCGACGCCGGGCTCGCCGTGGGCGACACCGTCGGCTGTCGCGTCACGCCGATGAACGGGAGCGAGGCCGGCCCGTCCAAGGACAGCGGGAACCAGATCCAGATCATCCCGTCGGTTCCGGTCGCGCCGGTCGTGGCGGTCAGCGCGCCGTCCGGTGCCGAGGGCGTTGCCACCTGCAGCATCGCGACGCCGGGCAAGTGGATCCCGAGCGACGCGGTCTGGACCTGGTACTGGTCCGTCAACGGCCAGCCCGAGGTCGCCGGCGCCGCCACGCGCGCCTCCGACGCCATCGCTGACTGCGATCTCTTGCGCTGCCGGGTGGCGATCGCGGCAACGGGCGTCGCGCTGGCCTCCAACACCGCGTCGCTGCAGATGCCGCTCGGCGCCGACTGCGATGACGGCAACGTGTGTACGTCGGCGGTCTGCTATCAAACCGGCGGCTGCCGCGCCATCCCGCAAGACGGCGACGCCTGCGACGACGGCGACCCCTGCACCGACCTCGAGCAGTGCTCGGACGGCAAGTGCGTCGGGACGGTCGACACCTGTCGCGAAGAGCGCCTGAGCGTCGGCGCGACGGCTCTCGGCCATCCGTTTCTCGGCTCCGGTCCGACCGGCGGGTACGCCACGACCTGGCTCGCGAACGGGATCACCGGCGGCGTCGTCCGCGCGACCGACGGCGACCTGAGTCCGGTCGGCGAGGAGCAGCCCGTGGGCCCCGACTGGAGCAACATCGGGGCCTCGATCGCGTCGGGCCCGACCATCCTGCCCGACGGCACGATCATCACGTTCCGAAACGGCACCATGTACAACAACCCGTACTTCATGACGACGATGGGCTTCACGGTCTACCTCAGCCGCTGGTCGCCCGAGATGAACTTCATCGACGAGGTCGGAGCGGTCGGCTGGTACGTGCTCGGGTGGGACGGCGGCGGACGATTCGGCTCCTATCACCTCGAGGCGCTCGCGTTCTCCGACAACACCATGGGCGTCCTCAACGCGCTGAAGATCACGGCCGTCTACAACGGCGTGACCTACAACAACTGGCACGAGCCCATCCGCTACCGCACGGTCGGAACGGACCTCGCGCTGGGCGCCGAGACGATCCTCGTCCCGACGTCCGACATCTTCGACGCGGCCAGCTGGGATGTCGCGTCGGTGCCCGACGGGACCAATGACGTCCTCGTCGTTTGGGCCGACGCCACGAACCAGAACGTCAAGGTGCAGCGCTTCACGCGCGCGGGCGTCGCGGTCTGGGCCGCTCCCGTCGCCGTCGCCGCCCAAGGCGCGGTCATCAACCAGATGAAGGTCGCGGGCTTCCATAGCGGTGGGTTCGTCGTCATGTGGGAGGCACCCGGCGCCGACGGCAACGGCAAGGGGATCCTCGGGCAGCTCTTCGACCCGACGAGCGCCAAGCTCGGTGCGGCCTTCCAGGCCACCGCCGCGACCGCGGGCGACCAGGGACTCGGGGACCTCGGCGCGTTCTCCGACGGCCGCTTCGTCCTCGCCTACCGCGACGCGTCGGGCGCCACGCCGCGCTATCTGGCGCGCACGTTCTCGGCGACCCCCACCGGCGCCGTCGGCGATACGACCGGTATCGTGAACGAGGTCTCGACGACCTCGGCCAACGTCCCTGCGCTCACGGTCCTCTCGAACGACGACTACGTCGTCGCCTGGACCGACGCGACGAGCGTCATCTGGACGCGCCGCTATCACCCCGACAGCACGCCCTCGCCGGGTGCGGCCGAGTTCCGCGGCAACGACGACATCACCAACCACCAGGAGACCCCGAGCGCCGCCGGGACGGGAAGTGGCAACGTCATGGTCGCTTTCAGCTCCAAGGTGGGCCCGGCCGCGGCCCTGGGCACCGAGGTCGTCGCGCGCGTCTTCGACCCCGACGGGCTCGAGTTGCGCCCCGATCAAGTTCTCAACACGTTCACCAACGGCAACCAAACGACGCCGGCCGTCGGCGCAGGCAACGACGGCTTCGTCGTCGCTTGGACCAGCGACGGCGAGGACGGCGACGGAGAAGGCCTCTTCGCGCGCCGGTTCGACGACATGGGCCTGCCGCTCGCCGCGCCGTTCGCCGTCAACACGACGGCCGCCGGCTACCAGCACGAACCCGCCGTCGCGGCGGCCAACGACGGAACGGCGGTGCTCGCCTGGACCGCCCAGGCGGACGCCACCTCGGTCGCGGATGTGGTCGTGCGCGTCTTCCCGCCGGGCGGCCCGGCCACCAGCGAGCTGATCGTCAACACGACCAGCGCGGGCTCGCAGGACCACCCGACGGTCGCGGTCGTCCCGTTCGCCGCGCAGGCGGTGGTCGCCTGGCAATCGAAGGACGAGGACACCAGCGGCTACGGGATCTTCGTCCAGAAGGTCGGCTTCGATGGCACCAAGGTCGGGAGCCAGCTGGCGGCCAATACGACGCTCGCGGGCGACCAGCGCAACCCGAGCATCAGCGTCGCGCAGAATGATACTTTCGCGGTTTGCTGGGAGTCGGTCGGCCAAGGCGTCGGCGCCAAGATCGCGGTCGTCTGTCGGCGCTTCAAGACGAGCACGATGGTGCCACAGGGAGCGGAGTACTTGCCGTTTGCGTACGGCAATGACCAAGCGACGCCGGTCGCGCGCTATCTCTCGAGCGGTGCGCTCGCCGTCGCGTGGGCCGGGCTCGGTCTCGACGCCGAGGGCTCCGCGATCCAGCTCGCGCGCGTCAACGCGGTCGGAGAGCGCGTCGCCCCGCGGGTCCTCGCCAACCGCTTTGTCCAGGGCGATCAGATCCGGCCCTGGCTCGTGCCGATGGACGACCGCCTCTTCGTCGGCTGGCAGTCCAATGGCCAATCCGGAACGCCGGGACAGGGCGATATCTACTTCCGGATCCTGCCGCTGACGCCCTGACGTGAGTCTCGTCCCCAGCGCGCCCGCAGCGTGCGGGGGGCTGCGGCCGGCCAGAGCACATGCGAGCGTGGAAATGGAGCACCTCTCGCCATGTCCGCGCACGCCCCGGGCCGCTATCACTTGGGCTGTCGGATCCCGGCGCGAATTCGTCGCCGCGCGCCCCGCGTTTTCAATGCAGAGGGTCCGGTCCGTCTTCGCGTCGTGGATGCCACGATCAAGGCAGCCAGTCGCGGAGGTCATGCGTGCAACCGTCTAACAACGTCAGATCCGATCGCCACAGAACCC
>SXGT01446664.1_pt1 | contig 22141 bp, 23 predicted proteins | sample 3176221 | NCBI WGS metagenome assembly SXGT01 (sample SAMN11356862, study PRJNA531348) | freshwater metagenome | isolation source: freshwater sample F1-120 | place: China: Fuxian Lake, Yuxi | collected 2017-12-25
AGTAGCGTCATGATCAGCGTACTTAAGACGAGCGATCAGATTAGGCTCGTGCTGTAGGCGAGCGCCATGGGGTTGTTCAGAAATTACCACCGGAAAACCTCCAGCTTGAGCAATTTTCAAAATCTGGAGTGACTCTTCATCGTTTTTGGGGCAAATTAAGATCGTATCTAACATATGGCGGACATTACTCAAGTATAGGCAAGTCATCACCATCTTCCACATCAAGCAACATTTGATACAAATCTGAAACATCGTCAACATCATTCAGTTGAGGGAAATCGCTGTACAGGATCTTGAAAAAATTATCGGCCTTGAGTCCGCTAGCAGTGACTCCACCCAACAAAGCCAAGCGTGCAACTTGTAGAATCATGTTTATATGAACCTCGGGTAGGGTATATAAACCAAGATCCAAATACACAATGCGATTGAGCTGTGCATTAAAAACTAAGTTAGTGCCGTCTAGGTCTGGCAAAGTACATGGCTGATGTTGTCTGGCCAGACGAATATTCTGCTTGACCGCCTCGACAAAATGCGTCAGCGTTAATTTAAGCGCGTCATCATCCTCAATATCAACCGGGTAATACGCGCCTACCCTGGCCGGGTCTGCTAACTCGACGTACTCTTGAACTAATAAATTGAGGTCGGGATTGTCAGGATTTTTGATAAACCGGGCTTGAGCGATAACCTTGCCGTAGGCGGCGCGCAAGCGCGTATAATTGTCTTGCAGCCTGAGTTTATCGGCGTCATCGAAACCGTTTTCTCCTCTCACCCAGCGTGCATCTTCAGAACGTACATCGCCTGATAATCTTGCAAAATCTTTAATCACAACACCCTTGTCACGGGCATTAGCCGCTTGTTTTTTTGGTTTATAAACATCAGTCTCGGCGCCAGCGCCAAGTTTTTTTATAGCATATTCGCCCATGCGATTACGTTCAGACATAGCTAAAAACCGATCCAAATATCTTGCTCTGCCACTCGGAATTCAAGTTGCTTGGTGGTGTCGATTCCTGGCGCGAAGTCGATTTTTGATGCCAAGGTGTCAGCCGCGATGTCCTTGGCGTGTTCTTTAAACATCGTCTGTACTTCATCGGATTTCGACCAGACCTTAAGCACGATACGATCAGCAATCGTGAGACCAGCATCCTTACGGAGGCCATTCACGCGGCGGGTCAGCTCGCGCGCCATGCCTTCACGCACAAGCTCGGGCGTCAGCGTCAGGTCGAGCTCGACTGTGAGCTCTGAGCCCTTCTCCACGGTGGCCTGTTTGACGTTGACTTCATCAAGAATAACAGCCAGCAGAGCTTTTGAGAGTTTACCGCTCGGAGTCACAATCGTAACGTGACCAAGAACCTGTTTAACGGCCTTACCAGCCTGATCGCGCACCTCCATGATGCGGGACACGATGGCCCTAACTTCACCCATAGCCTCAAGTGACTTCTTGTTGACCTTGGCAGCTTCTGGCCAGCTCGCCAAATGCACCGATTCGCCCTTGCCATCCCAGGGTTTTTTGTTGATTTCTTGATACACAACTTCGGCTAGGAAGGGCATGAAGGGCGCTAACATTTTAGAGAAGGTGCCGAGCACCGTTCGCAGGGTTGCGAGCGCCTCAGCGCGATCCTCCCCCGCTGTCTTCATACGATCACGTGAGCGGCGAACATACCAAGTTGATAAATCAGTCACGAACGACTGCAAAACGCGCGCAGAGTCGGCCAGCTCGTAAGCCTCAAGGGTTTGAGTCTCAGTTTCGAGCGTCTGGTGCAAACGAGCCAAGATCCAAGCATCAAGCACATGTTTCTCGTTCGGCTCGCGACCGTCATCGTGCTCGGCATAGAGCTTATAAAAGCTCAAGCAGTTGCGCAGAATGGTGATGAATTTCTTCCCCACCTCGTCAACGCCAGATTCAGCAAAACGAATGTCACCGGCGTGCACCACCGGGGTTGACATCAAGTAGTAACGGACAGCGTCGGCGCCATACTTTTCCATGACCATCATTGGGTCTGGATAGTTGTTAAGGCGCTTACTCATTTTTTTTCCATCTTCAGCCAGCACGGTGCCGTTCACGATGACGTTCTTAAAAGCAGGTTTGCCAAACAAAGAATTGGCAAGCACATGCAGGGTGTAGAACCAGCCACGGGTTTGGTCTTGGCCTTCAGCGATAAATTCAGCTGGAAATTTCTTGGCAAAACCAGCTTGGTTCTCAAACGGATAATGGAGCTGCGAGTACGGCATGGAACCAGACTCAAACCAACAATCGAGGACCTCGGGGATACGTTTGTACTCCCGACCGTCGACCGTGAAGGTCAAATTATCGATGACGTGCTTGTGCAGATCTTTCACTTCATGACCGACGAGCTTTTCGAGTTCGGCCTTGGAACCAATAACGTAAACGTGACCATCCTCAGACTTCCAAACTGGCAGCGGCGTGCCCCAAAAACGTGAGCGGGAGATGGCCCAGTCACGAGCACCTTCAAGCCACTTTCCAAAGCGACCCTGTTTCATGTTGTCCGGCACCCAGTTGATGGATTCGTTGTTCTTAACAAGCTCATCATTCATGCTCGAGACCTTCACAAACCACGAGCTAGCGGTGTAGTTCAAAAGCGGCGTATCGCAACGCCAGCAGTGAGGGTAACTGTGCACGACCTTCTCCTTAGCGAACAGCTTACCCTTGTGAGCCAGCCATTTGATGATCTGAATGTCCACGTCACTATACGTACCCTTGGCCTTCATCGGAACACCGGTGACTTTGTAGCCTTCAGCCTCAAGGGGATCAGCGACCTCGGGCACAAACTGACCGTTCATCTTCACGTGGAAAAGCGGCTTCACGTTTTCGGCTTCCCCAAGCACCATGTCGTCCTCACCAAAGGCGGGAGCGATGTGGACAATGCCTGTACCGCTATCATCCGACACAAAATCTGCCGCTACGACGCGGAAGGCGTTAGCGTGATCAAGGAAGTAAGGGAAAATGGGGTCGTAAGTTGACTCCGACAGCTTGTTACCTATGAAGGTTTCGACAAGCTTGTGATCCTGATCCTTAAAAACGTGTTCAACGCGTGACTTAGAAACAACGTACTTCTCCCCCGCGCTCTCAACCAAGCAATATTCCATGTCAGCACCAACGGCTAACAAAACGTTGCCCGGCAAAGTCCAGGGGGTGGTCGTCCAAATGAGCGCCTTAGCACCAGCATACGATCCGCTCGTGAGCTCGACCGCCACAGTTGTCGTGATATCCGTCACGTCGAGATAGCCTTGAGCCACTTCAAAGTTTGACAGTGTCGTTTCGCAACGTGGACACATGTGCATGGGCTTGTAGCCCTCGTAGATGAGGCCCTTATCCCAGAGGTTGCGGAAGACCCACCAGATGGACTCCATGAACGGAACGTCCATGGTGCGGTAGGCGTTGTCCATGTCGACCCAGCGGCCAAGACGACGGATGACTGTCTTCCAGTCCTCGGCATACTCCAAAACTTGAGCTTCGCAGCTCTCGTTAAACTTACCCACGCCGTACTCCAAAATGTCCTTTTTGGATTTGAGGTCAAATTTCTTTTCAACGATATTCTCGATTGGGAGACCGTGACAATCCCAACCCCAACGGCGCTCGACGCGGTAGCCCTTCATGGTCCAATAACGGGGCACGACATCCTTAATAACGCTGGCCACAATATGTCCGTAGTGGGGCAAACCGGTCGCAAACGGAGGACCATCGTAAAAAGTATACGGACGCGACTCCGGGCGATCATTGACTGATCGTTCGAAAATTTTATGCCTCTCCCAGTAAGCTAAAACCTCATGCTCTTGGGCAGACTGCAAGGAACGCAAAACCTCTGACATATAGAGAGGAGTTTAAGGCTAATTGCAAACATTGTCGAGTTGACGATAGCCTGAGTGTGGGCGTATACATGGGTGCACAAAAACTAAGTATGAATATTCTATTAACAGGTGGAGCTGGTTTTATTGGTTCAAATTTAACTCGCTGTCTGCTTAACCAGGGTCATCAAGTTACTGTTTACGATCTTTTCACGACCGGTCATACCAACAATTTAATCGGTGTCGATGTACCCATCATCAAAGACGCTATCAGTAATTTTGATCAACACGATCTAAGCGGCATCGATGCCGTTGTTCATTTGGGCATGCCGTCGACCATGATGCTATACCGCAATAACCCGGTCGAGTGCATGCACGAATCAGTGATCGGAATGCATAAAATCTTGGAAGCCGTGCGCGTGCATGGCTGTAAATTAATCTTTGCCAGTTCATCAAGCGTTTACAACGGTCTCGAAGCTCCCCATACCGAAGAGCGCGAAGTCTTGGTTAAGGATTTTTACACCGAGGCGCGGGTGGCCATGGAAAGACTAGCCAAAGTGTACAGTGATCTGTACGGTGTCCATTCGATTGGTTTTCGTTTTTTTGCAGTTTATGGCCCGAGAGAAGAAGCAAAAAAGGGTTATGCCAACATGATTTCTCAATTCATGTGGTCAATCATGAAAAATGAATCTCCGCGTATCTTTGGTGACGGTTCACAAACTCGAGACTTTACCTACGTTGACGATGTCACCCGCATTCTGACGGCAGCGCTTGATAAAACTTTTGAGCAAACCGAAATCTTTAATATCGGCACGGCTCACAATTACAACTTTAACGACATTGTTCAGGCAATCAATGAAACTTTAGGCACAAACATCAAGCCTGTATATATTCCTAACCCAATCCGTAATTACGTGCCTTGGTTGTTGGCTGATATCACCAAACTCAAGCAGCATTTTGCCGCGCCGACTATTCAATTGCACGAAGGGGTTCGTCGCCTAGCAAACTACTACACCAATGACTCTCAACCACCGGACATGGATAATATGGAAACTTACTACGTGTCGACAATTAAGACAAAGGCTCCGAATGAATAATCTCGTGATGTCTAATCTGGTCATAAACGACCACGTCTTGGTTGACGATACACCCTTCAAGGGTGCAATTCTCAATCACAGCTCCGGGCAGCACAATCGAATTAGTAATTCGGCTATTCAACACTCGACAGGTTGGATCAATATGGTTGGTACCCATGAAAATATTCTTCAAATGTTGCTCCTGAAGCGTCAATGGGATGGCTAAATCAGCTCCGGCGTGTCGATGAGCATGCAAATAAGCATCGAAAGTGCCGATGTCGTTCCAATAGCCTGGCAAACGGTAACCACGAACCTCAACACCCTGCGCTAACAGATAAATAAACACCGCTCCAAGCTGATCGGGTGTCTGGGTGGCGGCTGCAAGCACATGTGACAAAATCGCTTGGGGGAAATAAAAACAACCAGTTGCAATCAGCGTGGTTGGAGGTTGTTCAGGTTTTTCTAAGAAGCGTGTGACTTGATTCCCTGCCATATCAACAACGCCCAAACGCTTAGCCAGCTCCCGATCACCAACGTCGTAAACCACTAGTTTAGGTTGGTCCAAATCGGCTGACAAAAACTGTTCCAACGAAAAGGTAAAAAAATTGTCACCGCCGATCACTAACCAGTTCTGCTGTTGACCGAAGTGGTTGATAGCCTGAGCAACTGCCGCTAAGGCGCCGCGTTTTTCGCCTTCAACTTTGGCAGGTTCGACAAAAATCTCTATCTTACGATCGAGATGCTGGGCGCGCCAAGCGTGAAACTCGGACGCAAAAGCGTCGTTAGTGCTGACTACAATCTCGGCCTCTACCGGCAGCTTGTCGAGTATGTGAGACAACACCTGTTTGCCCGCAAGTGGTAACAACGCTTTCGACTTATCCAAGGTAAGTGGCCATAAACGTTTGGCGAACCCACCTGCTAAAATAAGAACTTTCATGGGCTGAAGCTTATAAAAATCAAGCCATTTGATCAAGTACCAAGACTGGCGCGCACTATCTAACGCATCCGCTATACTAGCTAATACTTATGCCAATCAGTGTTTACATTGGAGCAGATCACGCTGGTTTCGCCCTCAAACATAGTCTGAAGGAACATCTAGAAGAGCAGGGCTTTGTAATTGAAGATTTGGGCGCCCACGAGTTCGACCAGCATGACGATTATCCCAAATATGCCACCGCCGTTGCTCAGGCCGTACGCCAACATCCGGGTTCGTTTGGTATCCTGTCCTGTGGCAACGCTGAAGGCATTGCCATTGCGGCCAATAAATTCCAGGGTATTCGGGCTGGTATTGGGTATTCGATCGAGGCCGCTAAGACGATGCGTAACGATGACGACGCTAATGTACTTGCTATCCCGGGGCGACTAACTATACCTGATGATCCACTAGAAATTGCTGCGGTCTTTCTAAAAACCCCTTACTCTAAAGCTGAGCGACATGAACGACGCCTGCAACAAATCGACGAGCTAGAAAACTAGTATGGAAATCTTGCCTGGGGTCTTAGCTTACGATGCCGTTGATTTCCGTAAACGCTTGCTCCATCCAGAGCTTGGCAAAGTTGCCTCTACTTTTCATGTAGACGTACTCGACGGCACACTCTTTGGAACAAGCTGTTGGGCCGATCCAAGTGTTATAGGCCAGTGGAAAAATCTGCCAAACATTGAACTCCACTGCATGGTCGCTAAACCCGTTCCGCTGGTTGAAACTTGGAAGGCAAAAGTTCCGACACTTAAGCGCGTCATCGTGCACTTTGAAATTGGTTACAGCCTAACCGATACTCTTAAGCAACTAAGCGCCCTTGAAGTTGAAGTGTTAGTCGCTGTCAATCCCACTACAGCCATTGATCAGATTAAGGGGCTGCCACTCGACAGTCTGCAAATCATGGGGGTAGAACCCGGACAGAGTGGTCAACAATTTCTTGGAACATCCATCTTATCCAAAATCCGTCGAGCACAAGCCCTATTTCCAAATTTGACACTTGTCCTTGATGGAGGTGTTTCGGTAGCTAATATTAAACAAATTATGGCTGCCGGTGCGGTGCGGTGCGTGGCTAGTTCAGCACTCTGGAAAGCCGAAAATCCCGCTCAGGCCTATGCTGAACTGCTAAACAAAACGGTTTGCTGACGTTTACCTATATAAATCCTGTGTTATACTGTATTTATTCACATTTTTCTTAAATAAGGCTATGACACTGACTCATGTTCGCCTGTCACTTAGCGTCGCTGCCCTCTTGTGTGTCATTGGCGTTTCCGTCCTGGCACTCGCAGTACCCAAAACTCAAGCTTTAATTGCTCTTGAATCCGGAGACCTGATTCGCGGAGAATCTTTTTCAGCTGTTTACTACCTAGGAGCTGATGGCTTCCGGTATGTTTTCCCTAACGATAAGGCTTACTTTACTTGGTATACAGACTTTGATGACGTCCTCGTAATTTCAGATGCACAGCTTTCTGATATCCAAATTGGTGGGAACGTCACATACAAACCTGGCGTAAAAATGGTAAAAATTAATACTGATCCCAAAACCTACGCTGTTGATGCTGGTGGCACATTGCGCCATGTGGCCACTGAAGCAGTAGCTGTAGCGCTTTACGGTACCGCCTGGAATACCCAAATTGACGATATCGCCGATGGATTCTTTCCGAACTACACGATTGGAGAACAAGTATTATCGTTGTCTGATTTTACTCCGTCGTTGGTTACCGCAGATATCATCGACATCAGCACTGACAAAAATTTAGTCGAATCAGTCGATTTCATCATCACCGATGACGGTTATGAATCCATCGACATCACAATTGACGTCGGTCAAGGCGTCCGCTTCATCAATGAAGGAACACAAAATCACTCAGCCACTGCTGATGACCTGTCTTGGGGCACGGGCACGCTCATGACAAGCGATACATTCATCCGTAAATTTGAAGAACCAGGCACCTACACTTTCTTTGACAGTTACGACAGTTCCAACACTGGAGCTATCTACGTTGAAGACTAAGTTACGCAAAAGAAAAATACAGGACAAAAGCACGAGGCAATGGCCTCGTGCTTTATTTTTGATGCTATAATCAAGCTAGTATGAAATTAATTCATTGGATAATTTTTGGCTTAGCCTTCTGGGTTATTTTAGTGCCGTTTATTGCTGATGACATCTTTTTCCTGTTCGTCCGAGAATCCATGATGACCAGCACTGATCTGGTCAGCTTACTGCGCTGGGACGATCTGTTTATTGGCCTAGGTATTGCCATCATGGCGCTTGTGGTGGTCACGCTAGAACAGCCCACGATACGCACGGCTGGCCTGCGAGCTATGCACTGGCTACAATTTGGCTTAGGTACATGGATTGCTGCGGCTCCGTTTGCGCTTGAATTTGATATGACTGCTTTTACTTGGTCTCACTTTGTAACCGGTTTTTTTGTTGCGATCTTCGCACTCATCCAAATCAATCTCGAGGGGGCCAAACATTAGGCTATGCCTCAAGTTAGGCAAACGCTCACACCCCTAACCGAAGCCAAGCTGCGCAAGCTTGAACTTAAAGCCAACGAAATTCGTCAAGACGTATTAAAGATGCTTACCCAGGCTGGCAGCGGACATTCGGCTGGCCCACTTGGCATGGCAGATATTTTTACAGGGCTGTATTTTCATGTCCTAAAACACGACCCGCGCAAACCTCATTGGAATGAACGCGACCGTCTACTCCTAAGTAACGGCCATATTGCACCTATTAGATACGCTGCTATGGCGCATGCTGGCTATTTTCCAAAAGCCGAACTTGGCACGCTAAGAAAACTTGGCTCACGACTCCAAGGCCATCCGGAATATCGCTTGTTACCAGCGCTTGAAAACACCTCAGGCCCACTCGGCGATGGCTCTCCACAAGCAGTCGGCATGGCCTATATAGGCAAGCTTGAAAATGCTCCTTGGCATGTCTATTGCTGCATGTCGGATGGCGAGCTGGCCGCCGGCATTACCTGGGAAGCGGCTCTGTTCGCTGGTAAACATAAACTGCATAACCTCACCTGGATCATAGACAGAAATAACATCCAAATCGATGGCTACACTGAGGACGTCATGCCGCTTGAGCCCCTCCACGATAAATTCGTCGCCTTCGGCTTTACAGTTCTTGAAATCGATGGCCACAACATTCGTGAGTTTGTAGACGCCTGTGACCGTGCCAAAGCTACCTGGGAAACCCCTACCGTCATCATTGCCCATACAATTCCTGGTAAAGGCGTAAGTTACATGGAGTTCGAGCCAGCTTGGCACGGCAAACCACCACACAAGGGCCAGGAGCTCAATTCAGCTCTCAAAGAACTGCGAACGCTCGACAGTAAGATTCAATCAGAAATGGAATAGTATGAAAAAGCTCGATAACAAAACTATAATTATTCCGATTGTCGGCAGCCTACTCGTCATCATTGCTTTAGTACTCATTTTCAAGCATCAATTCGAAAGAGACCTACTTGCTCCTGAGCTTGGGATGTACACCTATGACGAGAATTCAGACGTTGCTGCTGTGAGTCCGGAATTTAGCGGTGGTAAAATGGCTATTAGCGCGGATAACAGCCGCGTACATTACCCCGAACCGAGCAGAGGTGGTCAAACAGCCGCCGAAGCTGAACAGCGCATCATCAAGACTGCTGACATCGCCATCGGCGTTGATGGCGTCGAAGGTAAGACATACGAGATTATTTCAATCGCTACCGGTAAGGGTGGCTTTGTACAGTCGTCTACTCTCGTTGAAGATGAAGCCGGCTACAAGAGTGGCTACGTAACCGTCCGTGTACCGTCAGCGTCGTTTGAAGACACCATTAAGACTATCAAAGACCTGGCCGTGCGAGTTGATCGCGAGTCGATCACTGGTCGTGATGTAACAGAGGAATATACTGACCTAGAAGCTCGCTTACGCTCTGCTAAGGCCCAAGAAGAACAGTACCTAGAAATCCTCGCCAAGGCCGAAACTGTCCAGGACATCCTGGCCGTACAGTCCTATCTCCAAAGCGTCCGCTACGAGATCGAATCACTCCAGGGTCAGATCAACTCTCTAGGTAACCAAACGGAGTACTCCACCATTAGCGTAAGCATAGTTGAGGAAGTGCGCGTCCAGGTCCCGACCGAAAAGTTCGACCTCGTTCGCAACATCAAACTAGCTCTTAAATACGTAGTCATTCTAGCTCAGACACTGCTCACTTACATAGTTTGGTTAATTATCGTCGGTGGGGCGATCGTCATTCCACTTGGGTTATTCGTTGGCGGAGTTATTTGGGTAATTCGTCAAATCATCGCTCGCCTGTAAACATGTATGCCACTCGTGAAGGCCGCCAAACTCTCGTCCAAAGTCTTTCATAAAGACATCCCACGCATCCCAACACGCAACGGTTTTGGAGATGGTTTGGTATTGGCTGGCGAGCGCGATAAGCGTGTTATGGCACTGTGTGCTGACCTGACCGAGTCGACAAGAACCGAGGCCTTCAAACAGGCCTTCCCAGATCGCTTCGTTCAACTTGGCGTCAGCGAGCAATCACTGGCTGCCATCGCGGCTGGTATGGCCCTAGCTGGACGCATTCCCTTCATCGCGAGCTACGCTTGTTTCTCACCAGGTCGCAATTGGGAGCAAATTCGTACGACTGCCTGCCTGCAGGAAACGAACGTAAAGATCGCCGGAGCTCATGCCGGTGTTTCCGTGGGTCCCGACGGCGCTACGCACCAAATGGTTGAAGATATTGCCATCATGCGAGTCCTTCCCAACATGACCGTACTAGTCCCGTGCGATGCCATTGAGACCCGCAAGGCTGTATTGGCGGCGGCCGAGCATGAAGGACCGGTTTACATTCGCTTCGCACGTGAGAAAACACCTGTGTTCACCACTGACAAATCCCCTTTCGTAATCGGCAAGGCACAAATTCTCTACGCCGGTAGTGATGTGGCCATCATCGCCTGCGGCCCCTTAGTGTACGAGGCCCTACTGGCCGCCCAAGAACTTGAAAAACACGGAGTGACCGCTAAAGTCATCAACTGCCCAAGTGTGAAACCGCTTGACGAACCAACACTCATCGCTGCCGCCAAGCAATGTGGCGCGGTGGTCACGGTTGAAGAAGCCCAAGCCGCGGCTGGCCTGGGTGGCGCAGTGGCCGAGCTGCTGGGGACGAATTACCCGGTCCCACTCGAACGTGTCGGCCTAGAAGACACCTTTGGCCAATCCGGCACACCTGACGAGCTCCTGGAGCACTACAAGCTTACGGCGCCGTGGATCGTGAAGGCGGCAAAACGGGCCATCAAAAGAAAAATGGGTAGATAGACATTCGGGCTTTGGCCCGTTTGTTGTTATCCGTTAGTCGAGGTAAGATAATTGCCATCTATGGATAGCGTTCGTATCAATAAATACCTGGCCGATCGGGGTGTCTGTTCCCGTCGCGAGGCCGATAAACTCGTGGCTGAGGGCAAGATTACCATTGACGGTCAGGTGGCCGTTATGGGTCAAAAGGTCACTGGCACTGAAACAATTGAGGTCCACGGCAAGCCGATCACAATCAATAAGCCGACCAGGGTGTACATCGTCTACAACAAGCCCGTCGGTATCATTTGCTCCACTGATCCCAAGGCCAAGGACAACATTGTGGACGCCGTTGGATACCCCGAACGTATTTTTAACATTGGGCGCCTCGACGTCGCCTCGTCGGGTCTGATTTTGCTAACCAACGACGGCGACATCGTCAACAAAATTCTCCGGGCCGAGGGTAAACATGAAAAAGAGTACGTTGTGACTGTCGGCCACAAGATCACACCCGACTTTTTGCATAAAATGAGCAAAGGCGTGCTGTTGGAGGATGACGACAAAAAGACTTTGCCAGCTCGAGTCGAACAGATCTCTGACAAAACCTTCAAAATTATTCTAGTCGAAGGTCGTAACCGCCAAATTCGCCGCATGTGCGAGGGACTAGGCTACAGCGTCGACTCCCTGGAACGCATTCGCATCATGAACATCAAGCTGGGCAAGCTCAGAATTGGCGAATGGCGACATTTAACCGAAGCTGAAGAAAAAGAACTCATGGATACCTTGGTGTAAGGCTATGTCCACGCTCATTGGCGTCATAATTTTATTGATTGCCGGCTCAGCCGCCTTGGCAGGGTTATCAGCCGCTCCCTGGCTACCCACCAAACCCAGCCAACGACGTCATTTGCTCAATAACCTCAAACTCAACGACGGCCAGACGGTCGTCGATCTAGGTTGTGGCGATGGCTCGATGCTATTTGCAGTCGCACGGCTCAATCCCCAGGTAATCTGCATCGGCTACGACATCTCCCTACTCCCCCTATTTATCGCTTGGGTGCGTAAATTTTTATTCTTCCGGGCTTATCGTAACGTTCACATTCGCTTCGGAAACTTATTCAAGCAAGATCTTCACGGTGTCGACGTAGTCTTTATCTTCTTACTCTCAAAGTGCTACCCCAAGCTGTGCGCCTCGCTTCAGGGCAAACTCGAGGATCAGGCGCAGGTAATCGTAGAAGCCTGGCCATTGCCAGGGATCAATCCGCGGGAAATACTCAAAGCTCAGGATTTATTGCCAGTCTATATTTATTCAGGCAAGGACTTACAGGCGTAAGCAGACCAAGGTAGACTGTGAGCACTATGCTCGACTTACTGTCTATCGGCGCCATCAAACTGAATACCTTTATCGTGCTTCCCGAGGCCTCGGTCATGTGCGAACTCAAATCCGTGGAATGCAAGCTCTGTATTGAATACGGCAAAAAGATCCCGGTAGCGCCCTTTGTTACCCAAATCGCTGGCAGCGCCCCGAACGTGGCGGTCGGCCTAGCTAAACTGCATCTCAAAACCAGCATTGTCAGCTTCATGGGTGATGACCCGGTTTATCATCAGGCGATAGCTTTTTTAAAGCAACACAAAGTGAGTTGTAGCCTTGTTAAAAAACAGAAAGGCCTGCATTCAAGCGCTGCCGTAGTTTTGAACTTTAAGGGTGAGTCAACTCAGCTCGTCGACCATGTACCCCACGAGTATCGACTCCCAACCTCAACCCCAGCCTCAAAGTTCATCCATATTTCTGAGCTCGGTGGCGGTTACGAAAAGCTCTACCGCGACGCGATCGCGCTCGTAAAAGCTCGTGGGGTCCGTCTGAGCTTCAACCCTGGCTCCATTCAAATCAAGGAACAGAAAAAGGTTTTCTTTGATCTCCTCCGTGTTACCGAGGTGCTCTTTTTGAATATGAGCGAAGCACGCCGGATCGTAAAGGCTGAAAACAATCAACAAATCCGCGGCATCATGCTCAAACTTAAGGCGCTTGGCCCTCACTACGTGGTCGTGACCGATGGCCAGAATGGCGCTTATGCCTTTGATGGGCAGCAACTTGACCATGTGCCTATGTTTCCGGGCAAGCGGGTTGAGGCCACCGGTGCGGGTGACGCATTTTCGACCGGTTTTTTAGGCGCCCTGCTCAAGGGTAAGCGTCACGACGAAGCGCTACGCTGGGCTTCGGTCAACGCCGCTTCAGTCGTAGGCGCCGTCGGGCCTACCAAAGGACTACTCACGCAGACCGAAATTCAAACACGACTTAAAGCGAGGAAGTCGTTTAAAGCCCAACAGCTCTAAATATGCATTTCCCGTTCTTCATCTTGCCCTTCGATCACCGCAACGGCTTAGCCAAAGACGTGCTTGGGACTACCTACCCCTTCTCTGAGGCCGACCTAAAAAATGCTCAGGACCTCAAGCACATGGTGTTTGAGGCGATTCTTCAAGTTCAGGACAAATACCAGGGGAAAGGCTCACTCGGCTGTTTGTTTGACGAAGAAACTGCTCTCGATGTTATTCTGAAAGCTAAAAAAATTGGTTTACCGATCACGGTTTCCATGGAAAAAAGCGGTACCAAGACGCTCGAACTCATCCATGGCGATAAGTTCGGCGAACGCTTGAACGAGCTCCGACCAACTTTTGGAAAAATTCTTGTACACTATCATCCGGATGACGAAAACAAGAATGAGGCGCAACGGAAAATTATTAGAGAGGTTTCAGACTTTTGCGAAACCAATGGTGTGCCGCTCATGCTTGAAATTCTGCTGGATAAAATGAACGGCCACACCCCCGACGACATGCTTAAAGTCTTTAATGAGATCCACGGAGCTGGTATTAAGGTTGGAATGTGGAAAATTGAAGGCTTTGACAGTCCCGAGGCTTGGAAAACAATTGCTCCCGAAGCTCAAGCTCCAATGATTATCCTCGGGCGTGGCCAAAATCAAACTGCAGTCGAGACCTGGATCCAGGCAGCAGCCAAAAGCGGTGTAGTCGATGGCTTTGCAATTGGTCGAACCATCTTTCAAGATGCCTTATCCGCATATTCGCAAGGCACCGTGTCGCGCGCGGATGCCGTAACACAGATTGCCGACAACTACCAACACTTTATTCAACTTTGGGAGAAACATTCAACTCAAGCCTAAATATGTTTGACGTTATCACGATCGGTGCGGCTACTCGAGATGTTTTCTTAGTCTCGAAAGACTTCCAAATCATCAACTCCCCCCGCTTCGTGGGTGGGCAGGCGGAGTGTGTAGCCCTGGGCAGTAAGCTAGATGTTGAAAAGCTGGTGTTCTCAACCGGTGGCGGGGCTACAAATGCGGCCGTCACCTTTGCACGTCTTGGTTTCCAGACAGCAATAGTGGCCCGCATCGGCAACGACGATCCGGGAGCTGCAATTGTCGAAGATTTAAGTTTAGATAATGTTCACACCGAACTGTTGCGTGTCTCAACCAAAGAACAAACAGCTTATAGCACGCTCTTAACTGCCAAAAACGGCGAGCGCTCAGCACTGGTTTATCGCGGGACCTCGAATTCATTTAGTACTACCGATATTCCATGGAAAAAACTCACCAGTAAGTGGTTGTATATCACTACGCTCGGCGGCAATTTAGAGCTCCTACAGAAAATCTTGACTCAAGCCAAACGGCAGGGCATCAAAGTTGCGCTAAACCCTGGTCGGGCCGAACTAAAACGGGCGGTTGAAATGCGTGAATTATTGTCGGCGATGTCGGTCCTTATCGTCAATCTAGAAGAGGCTCAACAATTAGCGGAATCCGAAGATAAAGACCCGGTCAAACTTGCTAAGCGGCTCAGCTACCCCGAACTCACAGTCATTGTAACCAACGGCTCGCAAGGCGCGTATGCCTACGCCAATGGGCAAGCCTGGTATACACGGACAACTAACGTCAAAGCGGTATCACGTACAGGAGCTGGTGATGCCTTCGGTTCTGGCACGGTAGCTGGATTAGCCAAGGGCTTAACTCTCGATGCGGCCTTACGTGTGGGCACATTAAATGCTGAAAGCGTGATCCAAAAATTCGGCGCCAAGGCTGGTATACTTACAACATGGCCGAAGCCGAGACAATTAGCTCGTGTAGGCGTTAAACTAGTCAAATAACTGTGTGCACAAGGAGGATATGCAGAGTAAACACGCTTTAATTTTGGCGCTGTTTGCGGGAGCCACAGCTCTCTTGATTGTCATCTCAGGTCTGTTGAGTTTAAGTTTACTCGAAGTGGCTGAACCGTACTTGGATACCCGTGGTTTCAAACAACCTAACCAAACAGATCGCGCACAAAAAATTAAATCTCCAACCTTCATAACTAAACTTGAGGGCACCCAAGCTCAAATTGTTGAGCTTAATGATGATGGTCAAGTGGTGAACTTGATATATGTATCAGAACTTAACGATCCAGTGGCTGATTTTACGCTCTTTGCCGTACCGCAAACAAACTACTCTGGTAAAATTTACGTCCAATCAATGCAAGATGCCAAGAGCAAGACGCTAATTGTGTATCCACTGGAAGTTGCGACCGGTAAAATTGGTCCAGCTACGCTGAATACGCCCAGCAATAAAGCTAGCCTGTCTCCTAATCAAAATCGAGTTGTCGTGATTAACGTCATGGAAACGACCAATATTATTGCTTACGATATTACTACAGGGTATCAATTAGGAGCTTGGACGCTGGCTGCAGATGAACACCTAAACGAACAGGCTGAACAAACTTATACCGAGGACGGACTGCACTGGACTGACAACAATTGTCTTGAATATTCGGTGTGGGCTAATGACGACAAGAAAAATCGAACCGTGTGTATTTAGACTACCGGGTGAGTTCGAACTTATGACCAAGATTTTAGTTACTCGTGCACTCCCCGACCAAGGCATTAAACTTTTGCAAGCACGTCCTGACATACAGCTGAGCATTTACAAACAAGATCGAGCTATCCCACGGATTGAGCTATATAAACGCATCAAAGGCTGTGATGTTTTACTTTCGTTATTGACTGACAAGATCGACGCTGAAGTCATGGATGCTGCCGGCCAGAAACTCAAAATGATTGCCAATTATGCCGTCGGTTTTGATAATATCGATCTTAAAGCCGCTAGAGAGCGCGGAATCGTGGTTGCCAACGCGGCTGGTCCAGAGATCAACGAATCAGTAGCTGAACATACGATTGCGATGATCTTGGCCTTGGCCCATCGGATTGTGGAAACCGACGCTTGGACACGCCAGGGTAAATATCAGGGTTGGGGCCCCAAAATGTTTCTTGGCTCCGACATCAAAGGCAAGACACTTGGGCTGGTTGGCGGCGGGGCGATCGGCACAGCTGTCGCACGACGTCTCAAGGACGGTTTTGACGTAAAGATCGTATATACTGACATCAAACGGAATCAAACTCTGGAGGCACATGGTGCCAAATTTCTTAACCAAACCCAACTCCTTCGCCAAGCTGACTTTGTCAGTTTGCATGTCCCGCTCTTACCGTCGACCCGTCATTTGATCTCAACCAAGGAGCTGAAGCTCATGAAAAAGACAGCTTTTCTAATCAATACTGCCCGTGGTGCTGTTGTCGATGAAAGCGCTCTTACAAAAGCACTGTTGAGAGGCACTATCGCCGGCGCCGGGCTAGACGTGTACGAATGTGAGCCTTTGATAGACTGTAATCCAAACGATACCCTCGAGCTGCGTAAGCTCCCGAACGTCATCCTCACTCCCCACACGGCTAGTGCAACCATGGAAGCACGCCAAGCCATGAGTAAAATTGCTGCAAAAAATATTCTCGCGTTTCTGGATGGAAAAATTCCGCCAAACGCAGTAAAATTAACTCATTAACTACTCTATGACCAAAACCACCAATCACAAAAAGCTCATAGTCTTGGCGCTCGCCATTATTGCTCTGGTACTCGTGTCTTCTGTACTCAAAAATCAACCGAGCGTTGTTGATCAGCCAACCTTAACGCTATCAGATAATCACCCAAATACTCAAAACTTCGATTTGTTGTTACCAGATGACTGGCCATACACCGATACCGCTATCAAAGACGTGCAGAGTCTCACGCCTAATCAAAGCTTGCTATTTGGCATCGTGCCAAGTGCCAACGAAAACGGTGTGCATTATTTTATAACCACTGCCCCAAATCCAACGGTTGAAAATCAAAGGCTTTTAAGCGTATATAAGTACCATGATGACTATAACTTCGAACGTATTTACCGAGTTAGCTATGGTCCAGAAAAAGGTCTGACAGGAATTCGCAGCGGCACGCATATCGACTTGCACGCCATTGGATACGATAACAATAACCTCATCATTTTAGCTCAAGATGCGGATTCCTCACCCGGTCGTTGCACCGAGGTCCTGACTCTAGGCAGACAGGCCGATGATGACGTGTATGAAATGCTGAGTCTAGATTTATCCGACCCGTTCCGCTCAGGTTTGCAACCCTATAGAGTACCAGACGACACCTACAATCAAGCCCTTGCAAAACAAAATAATTGCCCAATAGAATAATGTAAAAGAGCCTCCCCAGGGAGGCTCTTTTGGTGGACTGACGGGGACTCGAACCCCGGACCCTCTGCTTGCAAAGCAGATGCTCTACCAACTGAGCTATCAGCCCATGAGCGTCGATAGGATACTCGAAATTAACTTTTGTCGCAAGTCTGTGTTCCTAGGCCTGGCTGTTTAACTGTTATCGCTAACTTTCAGTAATCAAACTGAAAACTATACAAACATCGCTCAATTGCATCATCAACGTCAAGACATAATTACTGAAGAGCAGATAAAAGTCTTTGCAACACGCTCTGATTGATATCATTTTCCAAACACGCCTTTGGCAGACTAAAAAATCAACCAATGATAAAGTTATACACAATACACAAAAAAATTTTGGCGTTTAGAAAAAATTCTCGCTATACTATCAGCAACGTCATGAACTACCTCGTGACGAACAAACGAAAAACTTTTTTTCTAAAAAGTTTTTCTATCTAACTCAGGAGGTGTAATATTCTATGGCAGCAAAGAAGAAAGCCAAGAAGCCTGCTAAGCGCAAGGCTGCCGCCAAGCGCAAGCCAGCTAAGAAGGCTACCAAGCGCAAGGCCGCAAAGAAGCGACGCTAGTTTCGTAACAAAGATCCTCCGTGCTTGAGGACCGTATCCCTTGGAGGAGACGGTGCTCAAAACAACCTGGGGATCTTTTGTTTTACCTCGTTTTCCTTAAAGATTTTGACCTTTCCGTAAACGCCATCGTAGCCAGGCACAATCGACATTTCACCTGCTCGAACACGACGAATAGCTTCAGCTATGTCGTCACCAAATTCGCTCTTGATGTCGCTCAATTTAGCATCGAGCAAAATATGAAACTCGTTACCTAGTAGTGCGATCATGTTTTCGTACGTAGTGGCTACTTTTTTCGAGCCCGACGAAGACAAGCCATACACTTCTGCTAAAATTTCTGGGAGTGGCACTATGGATTTTTGTGAAACATGATTGTGAGGCATGGCAGTCGCCTCTCGGTCATGTAAATCTGCAACGCGTGACATGACACCGATTGTGAGTGGTCGCTTACACTTTGGACACAGACCACCAAGATGTTTAGTTTGTCCGGGATCAAGCGAAACGCCACAATCGACGTGGCCATCAAAGTGATATTTACCCTCTTCAGGATAAAATTCAATCGTATACAAAAACTTTTTCTGATCACGCGCACGCAAGACGTTCATGAAACCGTCAAAAGAAAATTCGGATTGCTCAAGATCAAAAACATTAGCCTCACGACCAAATTTTTCAGGACTGTGTGCGTCGGAATTTGAGATGACGGCGACGTTATCGAGCATTGAACACGAACGGTTCATGAGGGCGTCGCTCGACAAACCGGTTTCGATAGCGAAGACGTGTTCAGTCATGGATCCAAAGCACTCCTCAAGCGAGTCAAAGCCTGACTTCGATCCAAATACAGAAAACCAGGGGGTCCAGGCATGCGCAGGAATGAGCACGGTACGCTCGTCGATATCCTTCAGTCGTTTGTAGAGCTCTTCAGAATCGAGTCCGAGGATCGGCCGACCATCTGCCTTGAGGTTGAAGCCACTATCAGCCAACCATTGATTAATCTGTCTAACGGTCTCGAGCGACGGGGCTAAAATTAAATTATGAATGCGTCGAGTTTTGTCATGCTTTTTGTAAATCTGGGAAACTTCGGTAGTCAGCATGTAACGCATGTCCGGATACTTGCCATCGACCAGCTTGTACAGACCGGGCTCTTCTTCTACAAGTTTGCTTGCGATCTCCAAAAACCACTCCGGATGAGTAAAATCTGCCGTACCCAAAACATTCACCCCCTTCTTTTCGCACCATAAAGCGTTGTTTTCAAGAGTCAGCTTTTGTGAGCAAGCCCTAGAAAATCTAGAATGAACATGCCAATCGGTTATACAGCGCACATTGCTTTATTGTGACTTCGTCAAATCCGGGGCCTGAGTCAGCATATTTTCGGCTAAACGTAACTCTGCCGGCGTATTAATGCCCATGACTTCCAGCGCCTCGACCGTTTGTGAAGCGATTGTCAGACCCTGCAAACAAGCCCGTTCTACAAGATCGGTTAAATAATATTCACCACCTGCGTTTTTATTTGTAAGTGATGCAAGATTTTCCCACACCCATGGAGCTGGTAACACATAAATAGCCGGATTAAGCTCTGTGATCTCACGTTCTTCAGGGGTCGCGTCTTTAAACTCTCGCAAGGCCGTAACCTGGCCATCGTGATCTCGCAAAATACGACCCCAGGCCTTGAAACCTTGGTAATCTCCCTCAAAATTTGGCACTTTCGCCGTCAGCATAACAAGGGCCTGGTGGTGTTGCCGGGCGAGCTGGGTTAACTTACGCATGACGAGAGCCGGGATAAAGGGGTGATCACCATAAAGTACTAGTAGGTTCTTGGCATCGCCGCAGGCCTCACGAGCAACCTTGAGAGCATGCCCAGTGCCTAATTGCTCCGTCTGCAGGACATAGTCGGCTCGTTCCCCTAGAGCCCGTTGAAACAACTCGAGAGTGTCAGGCGCCACGACAACGATCGGACGAGTATCAATGCCCGCTTCCTCAACCCGAGCTACTAAATACTCAATCATGGGCTTTCCGGCAATTTTTACCAGAGGCTTTGGGACTTCGGATTGCATGCGCTTTCCTTTCCCAGCCGCCAGAATAACTACCTTGGTGTCAGACATAATGCTGCCATTATGCGAGAGTTGGCTATTGATGTAAAGAGTGACTAATGTTGGCCAAATCATCATCTTTTATTATTGACAACAGAGCTTTTTCAGAATATCTTTGCTTGTCGGTTTCTATCGACATTGGCATAACCCGTCAACCGCTTGAGAGTGACAAATGAAAATCGGTACCCACGACGGCAAGTTCCACACCGACGAGGTCATGGCAATAGCACTCCTGCTCTTGCTCCACCCGAATGCGGAAATCATCCGCAGCCGAGATCCCAAGATCCTTAGGACCTGCGAGATCATCGTTGACGTCGGCGGCATGTACGACCAAATCATGGGCAGATTCGACCACCACCAAACGGGTGGTGCCGGAACATGGCCGGACGGAACGAAGTACTCGAGCTTCGGGCTGATCTGGAAAAACTTCGGCTACGATGTCTGCCACTCGACTGAGGTGTACGATACCGTCGGACGCCTACTCGTACTCCCTGTCGACGCCCGCGACAACGGGCAACAGCCGGAGTGGCGGACGCGTGACACTCCCTCGGTCGCCGACTTCATTGATAGCTTGAACGGCAACTGGGACGAGACGATTGACGAAGATGCGGCATTCAAAGAGGCTGTCAGCTTCGCTGGTAAATTCCTAAGACGTCTCCTCGACAAAACCGGGGCGGAGGTCAAAGCGTACGCGCTCGTGCGTCAAGCGCTCAAAACAAGCCAGAATCCGCAGCTCATCATCCTTGAGCACGGCCTGCCTTGGCACAGGGTGATCACAAAGGAAGCACCGAAGGCCCAGTTCGTCATCCTGCCAGGCCGAACCGGAAGCAACGAATGGCTGGTCCAAGCGATCCCGGTCGAGTCGGAAAACCCACGACCCTTCCGTCGCCTGCTCCCGGAGACGTGGGGCGGACTGGCCGGCGCAGCGCTTGTTGAGGTGACTGGCGTGCCCGATGCCAAGTTCTCACACAATGGCGGCTTCATAGCTATCGCGCACTCCCAGGAAGGAGCGCTCGCCCTGGCGCAGCTGGCCCTCCTCGACACGTAAACTCGCACACCCGCGAGCGAAATGCAGACCGCTGACGTCGTCTCGAACGACGCGTCATGGTTGGCACTTCCGCTCTCCGGGTGTGCTCTTTGTTTTATGAGATCCCTCCTAACGTCGGGATAAACAAAAAAGCCGAGCTTACGCTCGGGTTGTTTGTGTAAATGGTTGCATGGTCCTGGCGACAACCTACTCTCGCCACACTTGACTACCATCGGCTCATGCAGGCTTAACGACCGTGTTCGAGATGGGAACGGGTGTGACCCTGCAGAAAGTGCCACCAAGACGATGCCACCATTTACTGTTGATTTTGAGATAAGAGAAGTAACAATCATTTAACGTGATTGGCTGTCTAAAATTAGTCAGCTACTAGGAAGAAACTGAGTACGGCCGAGGCGTAGGTAGCCCTACGGTGAGGCCGAACGGAAGTTTCTGACAACGTAGATGACAATTTTAGACAGTCAATCTCGCAATTAGTGAGTGGAGAGCTGGACCTATTAGTACGGCTTGGCTACACGCGTTACCGCGCTTCCACCTGCCGCCTATCAACCTAGTAGTCTCCTAGGGGTCTCATATGAAAATTAATCTTAGGGTCGGCTTCGCGCTTAGATGCTTTCAGCGCTTATCCGAACCGAACTTCGCTACCCGGCAGTGCTCCTGGCGGAACAACCGGTGCACAAGAGGTTCGTCCATCCCGGTCCTCTCGGACTGAGGATG
>SXGT01854065.1_pt1 | contig 22131 bp, 18 predicted proteins | sample 3176221 | NCBI WGS metagenome assembly SXGT01 (sample SAMN11356862, study PRJNA531348) | freshwater metagenome | isolation source: freshwater sample F1-120 | place: China: Fuxian Lake, Yuxi | collected 2017-12-25
GAGCGCCGCGGCTACAAGGTCGAGCTGATCGATCATCATTCGGGCGAGCAGGCGGGCATCAAGTCGGCCACCATCCTCGTCAAGGGCGAGAACGCTTATGGCTGGGCCAAGACGGAAAGCGGCGTGCACCGCCTCGTCCGGATCAGCCCCTATGATTCCAACGCCCGCCGCCACACGTCGTTCGCCTCGGTATTCGTCTACCCGCAGATCGAGGACGACATTGCGATCGACATCAAGACCGAGGATGTGAAGATTGACGTCTTCCGCGCGTCCGGCGCCGGCGGACAGCACGTGAACCGGACGGAATCGGCTGTTCGTTTCACCCACCTGCCCACAGGCATCGTCGTGCAGTGCCAGAACGAGCGGTCGCAGATCAAGAACCGCGCCACGGCGATGAAGATCCTACGGTCGCGGTTGTACGAGTTCGAGATGGAAAAGCGGCGCGTCGAATTGCGCAAGCTCGAGGATACCAAGGCGGACGTCAACTTCGGCAGCCAGATTCGCAGCTACGTCCTGGCGCCCTACCGCCTGATCAAAGACCACCGCACCAAGCTCTCCATCGGGGATGTCGACCGCGTATTGGACGGCGAACTATACGACCTGCAGCATGCGTGGCTCGTGTTCAAGCGCACCGGCAAGACCGTCGCGGCGGGCGACAAGGACGACGTTCCCGAGTAGATGGATCTCTCTCTCGCGGCCATGCTTCTGCGGCGGGGCGAACTGGTCGCGATCCCGACGGAGACCGTCTACGGCCTCGCCGCCAACGCCTTGGATGCGGCGGCGGTGGAGAAGATTTTCGCCGCCAAGGGCAGACCGCGAACCAGTCCGCTGATCGTGCATGTCGACTCGATCGGGATGGCGCGGTCGCTGGCCGCGGATTGGCCTCCGGCGGCGGAGGCGCTTGCCCGGCGATTCTGGCCGGGTCCGCTGACGCTGGTGGTTCGCAAGCGCGCCGCGATCCCGGATATCGCAACGGCCGGCCTTCCCACGGTCGCGCTCCGCATGCCCGCTCATCCGATAGCGCTCGAACTGATCCGCGCGTGCGGTTTTCCGCTGGCGGCGCCGAGCGCGAATCCGTTCACCGAGTTGAGCCCGACGACGGCGGAACACGTGCGCCCAGCCCTGGGCGATCGTGTCGCGATGGTGGTGGACGGCGGCGCCTGCCCAGTGGGAATCGAATCGGCGGTGGTGTCGGTGGCCGGTGCGACACCCGTGCTGCTGCGGCCCGGGTCGATTTCGCGAGAACGGATCGAAGAGGTGGTGGGGCCGCTCGGCGAGTTCGTATCCACGGGCGGCGCCGACCCTTCCCCCGGCATGCACCGGCGCCACTACAGTCCGCGAACCCCGCTGTACCTGGGCGATCCGCCGCCAGAGGGCCGGGGCGTCTGGCTGTATCGCGAGCGGGCCCGCGAGGGCGGAATTCGTATGCCTTCGGACGCGGAGGGCTACGCCGCGCGGCTCTATGAAACGTTGCGCGAACTGGACCTACGTGGCGCCGACTGGATCGCCGTGGAGCCGCCTCCGGACGAACCCGAGTGGGAAGCCGTGCGCGACCGCTTGACGCGGGCGGCCGAACGGTGAAAATCGGGGAGATCCTGTTCCAGGGCGAGTGGACCGAGGACCAGGTGCTCGCTCGATGGGATGCCTCGCTGGCCCGGTGCTCCACCCCGGAGATCGACGCGGAAATCGAACGCCGCTGGGCGGAATGGACGGCGAAGCAGCCCCGCGCGTTCGACGGCGCACTGGTTCGCGCCGCAAGCGTGGACTACTCGCCGGAACGCATCGAGCTTTGCTGTGGACCGGCCGGCTATCGCGACTACGTGGGGACGCACGCGTTTCCCGGCGCCGTCGACGAACATCGCGCCAACCCGCTCTCGGTCTGCTGCGCCGTTCGGACGGCGGACGCCCGGATCGTGGTGGGTCTGCGGAGCGGAACCGTGGAATCGCCCGGAAAATGGCATGTCGTGGCGGGTCATGTCGAGCGCGAGCGGCATGTCCGCGGCGGCCGGGTGCTACCGTTCGACACGGTCCGCGACGAGCTTCGCGAGGAACTCGGCATCGCCGCGGCGGATATCGAGGAACTGATCTGCACGGGAATGACGCGAGCCCCGGTCGCGTTGAAGCCGGAACTCACCTTCTTCGCGCGCGTCTCGCTGACGATGGACCAATTGCGGATCGACGATGAACACGCGCGGATCGCCGGCATCCCGGCGTCACCGGCGTCGATCGAGCAGTTTCTGGCCACACACGACGTAACCGCGCCTGGACGCGCCTGTCTACGTTCGTGCGCGCCGGCGCTCGAACGCCGATACTGGTGAAAATGCGCACCTCTTTGTTGCTCGTTCTTGCGGTGGCCGCTTTCGCCGAGGCGCCGCTTCGGAAGAATCCCGATGTGGCGGGCGCGATCCGCGTGTTCGAAGCGTGGATCGACGGCCAGATGGCGTATCGCGGACTGCCGGGGATCGCGGTAGGCGTGGTGCACGGCCAGGACTTGGTGTGGTCGCGCGGGTTCGGGTTCGAGGATGCCGCGCGCACACGGCCCGTCACGGCGAAGACGAAATTCCGGATGGCATCGCACACCAAGGTTTTCACCGCGATGTCGGTGTTGCAACTGCGCGATGCGGGGAAGCTCCGGCTGGACGATCCCGTATCCCGCCATCTTCCCTGGTTTCGGGTGAAGCCGGCGGGCTCCGGCGATCCGGCGATCTCGATCGAACATCTGCTGACGCATTCTTCCGGCTTGCCGCGCGAGGCCGCGGCGCCGTATTGGGTCACGTTCGAGTTCCCTTCCGCGATGGAGATCCGGCGGGCGGTTCCCGGACAGCAGGCGGCGTACGCGCCGGAGGTGCGGTGGAAGTACTCGAATCTGGCGTTCGCGCTGCTAGGGCAGATCGTGGAGTCCGCCTCCGGCGAACCATATCGCGACTATGTCGAGCGGCACGTGCTGCGCCCGCTGGGGATGAACGATTCGAGCGTCGACGCGCCCGCGCCCGGTATCGCCACGGGCTTCGGACGCCGCATGCCGGACGGATCGCGGAAACCGATGCCGTTCACCGATACCAAAGGACTGGGGCCGGCCGCCGGGCTCACGTCGACCGTGGAGGACATGGCCCGCTTCGTGTCGCTGCAGTTCCGCGACGGCAAGTCTGGCGGATCGCAAATCCTGAGCGGCGCCACGCTGCGGGAGATGCGGCGGCCGCGGATGCTCGAAAACGACTGGTCCCGCGGCAACGGTCTGGGGTTCGCGGTGTGGCGGGATGAGGACAAGGTGTACTTCGGCCACGGCGGGTCGTTGGCGGGCTACAAGACGCAGACCACGATGCAGGCTGGCGGCCGCATCGGCGTGGTGGTTCTCACCAACGGCGACGACAGCCGGCCTAGCCAGATCGCGGCCAAGCTGATGGCGACGGTGGGGGAAGCAACGGCGAAGGCAGCCACGCCGCCCGCCAAGGCGCCGCTCTGGGACGGTTCCTGGCGGCGGTTCGCCGGGTTGTACCGCTCGATCTGGGGCGACAGCGAAGTGGTGGAGAACGGCGGGATGCTGGTGATTGTCGATCCCACGGGAGACGCGCCGGAGGTGACGCAAAAGCTGATTCCGGCGGGCGGCGGCGAGTTCCGCTTGGAAGCTTCCACGGGCGGCGCGGCGGTGGGTGAACCGGTGCGGTTCGTGGAAAAAGACGGGCGCGTCACCGCGATGACGGTGGGACACGTACGCATGGAGCGGGTGAGGTAGGTTGAAGCTGTCGAAATCCTGGTTACTGGTCTGGTTGGGCGCCGCGGTGGGTTTGTCCGCTGCGATGTACCGGGTGTGGAGCCAACCTCTTGGCGCGCGAGCGGCGGTGGTGCTCGAGTGGCGCGACTCCGCGGATTCGGCGTGGTTTGAGCGCATGGCGAAGTCCGCGTTCGAAGGCGGCGAATGGAGCGCGGCGGCGGTCGAACTGGGCCTGTATCGACGCGAGGGGTTGCGGCCGGTGGAGATCACGCACAGGGTCCGCCAGGACGTCTCGTGGACGGTCACGCCGAAAGGCGCGACGATCCGCTTCTCGCACGCGAACGGCGATTCAGCGCGGCAGGCGGTGGAGCGGTTCGCCTCCCCGTTCCTCGAGAAGATGCGGATCGCCGGACAGGGGAGCCAGCCGGTGCGGGAGATCTCGTGGCCGTTCATCCTCTCCGCCGTTGGGGTCGGCGCGGGGCTGGGAGGCGGATTCAGCGTCCGCCATTATTGGCGGAAATTCATGGGGTTTTAGCTGCGCCGGAGCGGCCCGAACGGGTATCCTGGGCGCGAGGAGTCGTATTCACGGAATGAACCCATTGGAAATGATTTTGAACGCGGGCGGCGGTGGTGTCGTCCAGCAACTCGGGCAGCAGTTCGGCCTGGGCGAGGATCAGGTGCAGTCGGCGCTGGGAGCGTTGCTGCCGGCTCTGGCCGGCGCGGTGCAGCAGAATACGCAGCAGGAAGGCGGGCTCGAAAGCCTGCTCGGAGCGCTGTCGGGCGGGAACCACGGGCGCTACCTCGAGGATCCGTCGCTTCTCGGCGAACCGTCGGCTGTCCAGGACGGCAACGGCATCCTCGGACACCTGCTCGGAGGCAAGGATGTGAGCCGCGCGCTGGCTAGCCAAGCGGCCGAGCAGACCGGCCTCGGTCCCGGCCTCATGAAGGCGCTGTTGCCCATGGCCGCCAGCCTGCTGATGGGATCGCTGAGCCGCGGCTCTTCCCAAGGCGGTCCGCTGGAGGCGTTGATGGGCGGCGGACAGGCTCAGACCGCTCCCCGGCAAGCGGAAGGTTTGATGGGGATGCTCGGGCCCCTGCTCGACTCCAACCGGAACGGCTCCGCGATGGACGACATTCTCGGCATGGCCGCCCAGATGTTGTTCCGGCGCTAGCAGCCCGTGGTGCAAGTAGCATGGTTGCGCGCGGCCATGCCATGGCTGCGGCGGCGGCCATGGGCGGCAAACGCCAATGCGCGGAGCCTGCGTTGCAAGTCCGATGCGCCCAGTGGGTTGCGGCGGCGCCGGGCCGCTTCCTTCGTTGCGGCTCCTCGGAGATGTCCCGCATCGACTACGACGCCGCGCCTCGGATTCGGCCCGGCGGCGCTCGCAACGCGACTCATGCTACTTGCACCACCGGCTGCTAGATTCCCGATGCGCGCCGCCGTCTGGCTCTGCGCCGCCGCCACGTTGGCGCAGGACCCGGCGTTCCGGACCACCACCAACCTCGTTGTCGCGCCGGTGACCGTCACCGGCCGCGACGGCAAGCCGGTGGATGGACTCACGGCGGCCGACTTCGAGTTGTTCGACAACGGTAAGAAACAGCCGTTCGACGCCGACGGCTTCATCCCGCCGATCGCGTTGATCGCCGCGATCCAGACCGGCGCCAGCGCCGCCGCCGCTTCCACCAAGATCCGCCGCGTGGGCGCGATGTTCGGACCGCTGGTGGCCGGCGACCGCGGACAGGCCGCCGTGATCACCTATGATGCCGAGGTCCGCGTCGCGCAGCCTTTCACCCGGGATATGGCTCGCGTGGCGAACGCCGTGGGCGACATCGCGCCTCGCTCGCCGGGCGGTAAGATGCTCGACGCCGTGGAACTGGCGATCCGCATGTTTCGCGAAGGGCCGAAGGACCATCGGCGGGTGCTGCTGCTGATGGGTGAGTCCAAGGACCGCGGCAGCGCCGCCAAGCTCGCCGACACGGCGACGGAGGCGCAGAAGGAGAACGTGCTGATCTACTCGATCGCCTACTCGCCGTTCCTCACGCCGTTCGCGGTGAAGCAGCAGGAGATTCCGAAGTCGCCCGGCGGCGCGAACATGAATCTGATCGCCATCTTCGAGGAGATCGGGCGGCTGGGCAAGGAGAACGCCGCCGATCTGCTGGTGCATCATTCCGGTGGCCGGCGGCTGGGATTCCTGAAGCAGAAAGCGCTCGAGAAGGCGGTGACGGCGATCGGCGAGGAGTTGCACGCCCAATACCTGCTGGGATTCACGCCACCACCCGGTTCGCGTGAGGGGCACCACTCGCTTGTGGTTCGGGTCAAGTCGAGGCCGGATGCCGTGGTGCGCGCGCGTCCGGGATATTGGCTGGCTGCTCCGTGAGTCACCGCTGCAGGATGTCGCGCACGTACTCCTGCGTTTCCCGGTAAGGCGGAAGCCCGCCGAGCGCGTCCACCGTTGCGGGTCCGGCGTTATAGGCTCCCAGCGCGAGACTCCAGTCGCCCGAGTACCGGTCTAGCAGTTGGCGCAGGAACCGGGCTCCGGCCGCGACGTTTTCGGCGGGATCGAAGGGGTCCTTCACTCCGAGCGAAAGCGCGGTGTCCGGCATCAACTGCATCAGACCGGACGCCCCCTTCGGCGATTGCGCGCAGGGAAAGAAGGCGGACTCCTTGCGGATCACTTCTCGCAGACGCGCCGGGGGAAGGTTCTCACGGCGCGCGGCCTGGTCGATCAGGGGATCTAACGCGAGGTTGTCGATAGGATCGCAGCCAGGCCGGAAATAGGAGGTCTTGGCCGCGGGCGGCGGAGCTGCCGGCGGATCGGCCGCGGGCGGGGCAGCGGTGGGGTCGACTTTCATGTCCTCGCTCTTCGGCCACGGCATGGTGAACCAACCGGAGTCTTCCTTCGGCGCTCCGATCTGCTTGCGAACGGACTCCCGCTGCTTGTCGAGAGACGGCTTCATCCGCTCCGCCAGCGTGGGCGGACGATCCGCGGGCTTCTCCGTCTGCCCCAGACAGATCCACGCCGTCACGAGGAGAGTCAGAACCCGCATGAGCTACAATCGGGCGAATCCGCGCGCGGCGCGAGGAATAGGTGCGAATCCAGTGGCAATCAGCGATCTCCGTATTACCAAGGTGCAGGTGCACCGCATCGAGGCCGATCTCTCCGAACGCTTCGGCTGGTCGCTCAATTGGACCCGCCGCCGTCGGACTACGCTGGTGGAGGTCTCCACCGCCGACGGCATCACCGGATGGGGTGAGGGGACCTGGGGCGGCGAAAACCTGCTCCGGTCGCCCGGCGTCGTAATCGGCCGCTCGGCCTTCGAGATCGAAGGCATCCACGAAAGCCTCCGCGCCCCGAGCGTCAACCAGCGCCGCACGGGTCCGCCCTGCTCCGCCGGACTGGACATCGCGTTGTGGGACATCGTCGGCAAGGCGCTCGGCAAGCCGGTCTGCCAGTTGCTCGGCAAAGTACACCGCGACCGCGTGGAGGCCTATTGCACCGCGCTGTACCGGAAAGACTGGCCGGATCTTGCCGCTGGATTGGCCGAAGAGGCGCTCGACTGGAAACGCCGCGGCTACCGGACGATGAAGATGAAGACCGGCTACGATCCGGCCACCGACGAGCGGATCGTGCGCGCCGTGCGGGAGGCGATCGGCCCGGACATTGGGTTGGGCGTCGATTCCAACTGCGCCTACGACGCCGGAACGGCCATCGCGCTGGCGCGGCGGCTGGAACGGTTCGACCTCATGTGGTGGGAGGAGCCTCTTCTCGCGGACGATCTCGAGGGATACGCGCGCCTGCGGAACTCCACTTCGATCCCGATCGCTGCGGGCGAGAGTGAGAACGCCGACTGGCTGCACGACAACTACGTCCAGCCGAGACTAGTGGATATCCTGCAGCCGGATCTGGAGTGGGTGGGACTGACGGGATTCCGCCGCTTAAGCCACGCCTGCTGGCTCGGGCGGATACGGATGGTCCCGCACAATTGGGGTACCGCGATCCGCACCGCGGCCACTCTACACGCGATGGCCACGTGTCCACCGCTGACCGAAGCGTTGAACCCGCCGCGGATTCTGTTCGAATTCGACCGGACGGAGAGCCCCTTCCGCGACGCGGTGATCGAACAACGGCTCGACATCGGCGATGACAGCGCGATGGGCGTGCCGATGGGACCGGGGCTCGGCGTCGACGTCGTTCCCGGGCAAGTGGAGCAGTTCCGGACGGATCTACAGGTTATCGATGCACGCTAAGGCGGCGCCGCTCGTCATACTATAAAGAGAGGACAAATGATGCGCATGACCCGGTTGAACCGCCGCCGCTTCGGATTCTCGTTGATGGAACTGCTGATCGTCGTGGCGATTCTGATGATCATCGGCGCGGTCGCCGTGCCGCGCATCAACACCGCGCTGGTGAACGCCAAGGAAATGGCCGCCATGCGCGAGATCAACAATCTGAATCAGGCGGAAACGCAGTACATGTCGCAATACGGGCGGTTCGCCACATCGTTGACGGAACTCGGTCCGCCCACCAGCGGCCAGCCGACGCCGTCGGGCGCGGACCTGATCTCGGGTGAAATGGCGAAGGGCGTCAAAAACGGCTATCAGTTCGTCCTGCAGGGCACGCAAACCGGATTCACGGTCAATGCCAACCCGGTGAGCTACCCGACTACCGGACGCCGGGGTTTCTTCTCCGATCAAACCGGCGTCATTCGCGAGAACTGGGGCGCCGAGCCTGCCACTGCCTCGAGCGGCGAACTGGGCGCAACCGCCTCCGGCGGAGCCGCGGGCCAGAAGAAATAGCCCCCAAACGCACAACGCACCGACGGGAACTCTCTCCGGGCCGGGATCGCGCGGCGATCGCCCAAGAGATATAATCTCCCAATGGTTGCGCCCTCGTTCCGCCGCGGCGAGCGCGTGGTGATCGGATATTTCGTCTACACCGCGTTGTTGACGCTGGTCCACCCGCAACCGGTTTCTCACAAGATCGCCGCCGCGCTCGCTCCCTCGCTGCTGTTGGGCGCGGTGTGGGCGGCGCAGCGGAGCGGCGCCCGCTGGACGGAGATCGCGCGCGACTGGGCTCCTCCGGCACTCATCTTGGCCGGCTATTTGCAGTTGGAGTGGTTCCGCGCGGCGCCCGACGTAGCTCTCCAATCGAGGTTCGAGGGATGGGACCGGGCGCTGCTCGGCGAGTTGGGTCTCCGCCGCGCGGTGGAGGCCGGCGGTTGGCCGGTCCACTGGCTGCTGGAATTGAGCTACACGCTCCTCTACGCGATTCCGGCGTTTTGCATCGCGTCCCTTTATCTGGCGCGCCGCCGCGACCGCGTGGACACTTTCCTGTCGACGTTCGCTCTCGGCACATTCGCCGCGTACGCGCTGCTTCCCCACTTTCCCACGCTGCCGCCGCGGGAAGCCTTCCCCGGCGCTGAACTTCCCTCCGGATCGAACGTGTGGCGCGGAGTGAACTTGTGGTTGCTCGGGAAGTTCGACATCTCCACCAGCGTGTTCCCCAGCGGCCACGTCGCGGTGGCGTTCTCGTCCGCGTTCGGACTCTTCCGCGCGCTGCCGGAGAATCGCCGGCTCTTCGCTGGCGTCCTGGCGTCGGCCGGGGTGGTATACATCGCCACCGTCTACGGGCGCTATCACTACGCGGCCGACGGAGCCGCCAGCATTCTGATCAGTCTCGCGGCATGGGCTGTGACGGAGGCTCTCGACCGCTATGCGTAGCGCCTTGTTGCTGGTCTTCGCGGCGGCCGCCACATCGGCGCCCCGCGTGCCGGGGCCACTCCTTGAAATCCGGCTGCTCGGCCAGATCGCCAGCGATTCCTCGCGCGACGGCGATCCGCTCCGAGCGGTGGTGATCGCGCCTCTCGAAGTGGATGGCAAGGTCGTGCTTTCCGCCGGGACTCTGGTGCATGGCGCGGTTCGCCGGGCCCGCGCCGTGGGCTTGGGGTTCGCCCGCGAACGCGCCTGGATCGACCTCGAGTTTTCGGCGTTCGAACCCGTTGGCGGAGTGCGCGCGCCCTTCAGCGCCGTCTTGCGCGCCATCGACAACGGCCGGGAGGAAGTCCAGCGAAGCGGCCGCATCCGGGGGATACTGGCGGCCGATGGACCCGGCGGTTACATCCGCGGATTGTGGATGCGGCCGAGCATGGGTTTGTTTCCGAGAGCCGCGATGGGCCTGACCGGTGGGACCGGGATGGCGTGGTCGAGATTGGCGCTCGGTCCGGTGGGCGCGGTGGGCTTGTTTGCGGCGCGGAGCGCCATCCTTCGGTGGCCGGAACCGGAGATCCGTCTGCCGGCCGGAACCGAGATGAGGCTGGAGCTCGGCTCGGTTCCCAGCGCCGCCGCCGATCCCCCCGCCATCGCTCCGCGAGAAGCTCCGGCGGACCTGGCGGACGAGCCGTTCACGCTCGCCAAACCGGGCGGCCGTGCCGCGGACGATCTAATCAATGCCGCCTTTCTCGGCTCGCGAGACGAACTGAGCGCCGCCTTCCTCGCCGCGGGCTGGGTTGCGACCGATCCACTCACGCGGAAGTCGTTCGGGCGTGCCTACAAGGCGTTTCTGACCATGGGCGGCTATCCCGCCGCGCCGGTGTCGCCCATGCTCTACCGCGGGCGGCTGCCGGATGTGGTGTTTCAGAAATCGCTGAACACCATCGCCAAGCGCCACCATATCCGCGTCTGGCGTGCTGGCGAGCGCGAGGGGCGTGACTTGTGGCTGGCCGCCGCCACGCACGACGCCGCCATGACGTTCGACATTCGCGCCATGACCCTGACACACGTCATCGACGCGCGGATCGATCAAGAGCGGACCAAGGTGATCTCAGACCTCCTGTTCGCCGGATGCGCCGAACCCGCCGCGTTCGTCGATCGCGCGGCGGCCGCGCGAGAAAGGCCCATCGAGACCGACGGGCGGCTCGCCGTTATTCGGCTGCTCCACTGCGAAACCGCCGCAACCGGCTACTCACTGGACGTGGAACCGTTGGACCGCGGATTGCTATCGCGCGCGATTCGGCGGACCGTGCTCGAGACACGCAACTACGTGGTGCGCGGCAACGTGTACTACCACGCCTTCAAGGTCGCGCAGTGGCGGCCGCCGCGACCCCGAAACGGCGAAAGAAGCTCGCTTCGTTCCACGCGGGACGTTCGTCCGCCCCAGCCACTATCCACGCCAGATTCTCGACGATCCGATTGAACAGCACCGCCGCGTCGCGATCCACCGGTTGGGCCAGATCGTCGCCCACCGCGTGATACCGCTTTTCCGTCCATTCCTTCTGGAGCTTGTCTTCGGGCGACCCGGGCGCATATCCCACCTTCAGCGCCACGGCCGGCACGCCTCGTAGGATGAAGCTGTACTGATCGCTGCGGATGAAGCGGTTCCGCTGCGGTTCGGGATCGGCCTGCACGGCGACGCCGGCGTCGCGCGCCACCTTCTCGAGCGGACCGCGGAGCGTGGACTCTTCCAGGCCAAGCACCATCAGGTGTTTCATCGGGTGAATGGGCAGGAACATGTCGAAGTTGATGTTGGCGGTCATCTTTTCGATCGGGACCGTGGGATGCGCGGCGAAATGGCGCGAGCCGAGCAGCCCTTTCTCCTCCGCCGTCACCGCCACGAACAGCACGCTTCGCCCGGGAGCGCCGCGCGTCTTCAGGGCGCGAGCCACTTCGATCATGGTGGCGATGCCGGAGGCGTTGTCCATCGCGCCGTTGAAGATCCGGTCGCCGTTCACCGCCGCTCCCACGCCGATGTGATCGATGTGCGCGGTGAGCGCGATCGACTCGGGGCCCGTTCCCACGAGTTTGCCGCATACGTTGTCGGACACCAGCCGGTCGACGCGGATCGTGGCGCGGGCGCGAATCGAGAGGGGAAGGGTGAACCGGGGCAGACGCTCACCGCGATCCATGGCGGCGAACAGGTCGTGGACGGTGTGACCGCTCCCGGCGAACAGCTTGTCCGCCTCGGCGGGATTCACGCTCGCCGACAGGTCGAGTCCACGCCCGTCCTCTTGCGTGGGGTCGTCCAAGCTCATCGCCGGGGCGAGGCGCGACCGCACGGAGCGCTCCCACGGGATGTCGGCGGATCTGGGGTTGGTAATCGAGATGGAGCCCACCGCTCCGGCGGCGCGCAATGCCTTGGCCCGTTCGGCGGTGGAACTGAAGTGCGCGCGAACGGGTCCGGGCAGCGATGCCGGCGATCCGCTGACGAACACGGCGATCTTGCCCTTGACGTCCAGGCCTTCGAAGTCGTCATAGCTCAGTTCCTTCGCCGTAAGCGCGTAGCCGGCGAAGACCGCCGGCGCGTCCAACGGGCGGGGCGATGCCGACATCAGCCGCAAGGAGAACATCGCCGTGGAGCCGAGCGCGAGCGGCTCGGCGGCCCCGTTGCGCACGATCTCGAGCGACGACTTGTCTTCGTCAATCCGGCGGCGCACCAACGCCACGGGCTGCAGGAATCCCTTGGTTCCGCACGGAGTGAGACCGATTTCCTTGAAGCGCGCGGAGAGGTAGGCCACCGCTTCCTTATGGCCCTTGGAGCCGGTGTCCCGGCCCATCCGTTTGTCGCTGGCAAGGAACTCGATATGCGACCACCACCGCTCGCCTTCCGGCGCGGCGGCGAGAGAAAGGAGCGGAGAGAGCGTGATCAGTAGTAGTCGGCGCATGACATGTAGTAGCCGCATCGCTCGCACACCAGCTTGCACTTGAACTCGGTCAGCCGTTTGGAGCAAACCGGGCAGTAGAGCATCGGCTCGGATTCACCCGGGATGGCCGGGGGCGGGGGCGGGCCGGGATCGAGTGGCATGACGCGAACGGAAAACCCATTATAATTGGGCTAGCCCGAATGAGGACGATAATCGCGGTGGCGCTATTGCTGGCGGGCGAAGCGCCGGCGCAGCAGAAAGCCGCCGAGCGGTCCATCCGCCGTCCTGCGCGGGGAACGCGCGGCGCGATCACCGGCGGAACCGAACACGCCACGGAAGCGGGCATGCGGCTCTACCATCTGGGCGGCAACGCAGTGGACGCGGGAGTGGCGGCGATGTTCGCCGGCGCGGTGTCGGAGTATTCGCACTTCGGCTTCGGCGGAGAAGCGCCGATTCTCATCCGCACGCGCGAGGGCAAGGTGTTCGCGATCGCCGGGGTCGGCACAATGCCCAAGTCGGCGACGGCGGAGTTCTTCCGCCAGCGAAAGATGCGTCCGGGCGAAGTGTTCATCATGGAGCCGAACGGGCTGAAGGGGATGGTCCCCGCGGGCGGTGTCATGCCGGCGCTGGTTCCCGCGATGCCGGAGGCGGCGCTGGTGGCGCTGCGGGAGTTCGGAACCAGGTCCGTTGCCGATGTGATGCAGCCGGCGATCGATCTGGCGGATGGGATGCCGCTCGACGATCAACGCGCCAGCAGCATCTACCGGTCCAAGCAGTTCTTCGAATTGTGGCCCTCGTCCAAGCGTGTGTTCGCGCCCCGGCCGGGCACGCTGCTTCCCGGCGACATCTTCCGCCAGCCGGACCTGGCTCGGACCATGCGCGGGATGGTGGAGGCCGAGAAGCGCGCCCGGGCGGCGGGTGGCGCGCGCCAGGCCGGCATCGACGCGGCCCGCGACTACTTCTACCGCGGCGAGATCGCCCGCAAGATCGACGCGTTCGTGCGCGATCACAACGGGCTGCTCTCCTACGACGACATGGCGTCGTTCCGGCTGGCGCCGGAGGAAGCCGCTTCCACCACGTATCGCGGCTACACCGTGCACAAGCCCGGCTTCTGGAGCCAGGGGCCGGTGCTGCTGCAAGCCCTGAACATGCTCGAGCTCGAGGAAGTCCGTTTTCTCAAGCGGAACACCGCCGACTATCTGCACCTGCTGGTGGAGACCTTGAAGCTCGCCTACGCCGATCGCGACACCTACTACGGCGATCCGAAGTTCGCGAAGGTGCCGGCCGAACGCCTGCTGTCGAAGGAGTACGCGCGCGAGCGCCGTGCCATGATCGGACCGCGCGGGTCCATGGATTTCCGGCCAGGCGCTCCCGAAGGGAAGACGGGCTCGCATCCGTCGGAAGCGGTGATGGTGCGCATCCGGATCGACGACGCGTTGGCCGCCGCGGACACCACCACCATCAACGCGATGGACCGCGAAGGCTCGGTGTTCTCGGCGACGCCCTCCGGCGCGTGGCTGCCTTCGGTGATCGCGGGCGATACGGGTGTTCCGCTCACGCAGCGCGCGCAGAGCTTCCTGCTGGTGCCAGGGCATCCGAACGAACTGGCGGGCGGCAAGCGGCCTCGCATCACGCTGAGCCCGACGATTGTCACGCGGGACGGCAAGCCGTATCTGGCGATCTCCACCCCGGGTGGCGACAATCAGGATCAGGCGATCCTGCAGCTTCTGCTCAATACGATCGAGTTCGGCATGGATGCCCAGGATTCAGTGGAAGCGCCCCGCTTCCAGACGCGCCATCTGGTGTCCAGCTTCGACAATCACGCGATGGGCCCGGGCGAGTTGATCCTGGACGAGCGGATTCCCGGGCAGGTGCTGACCGACATGACGGCGCGGGGCCACAAGACGTCCGCTACGTCGCGCTGGAACAACGGATCCGCGCCGACGATGATCCGGCTGGCTCCCAACGGCGTGATCGAAGCTGGAGCCGATCCGTACGGATTCCGCGCCGCCGCCGCGTGGTGACTTTGCCGCGGTGACCCAAGGCTTCCTGTTCGAGCCCGAGGCGCCGGAGTTCCGAACGTGTCTGGCGGCCAAACTGCGGGCGCTGGCCGCGGCAGGCGTGTACTTCGGGACGTCGTCGTGGAAATATGAGGGCTGGCTCGGCCAGATCTATACGGAGGAGCGCTATCTGACGCGGGGCCGCTTCTCGAGCAAGCTGTTCGAGCAGGCCTGCCTCGCCGAGTACGCGGAGACGTTTCCGGCGGTCTGTGGCGACTTCTCGTTCTATCAGTTCCCCACGCCGGAATTCTGGGCGAAGCTGTTCGGCTCCGCGCCGCGTACGTTGCGGTTCGCGTTCAAGGTCCCCGAGGAGATCACCGTGCGCACGTTCCCCGGACACCCCAGATATGGCGCGCGAGCCGGGCTGGCGAACCCCGCGTTCCTCGACGCGGAGATGTTCACACGGCTGTTCGCCGAGCCTCTGGCGGCCTATCGGGATCGCGTCGCGGCGCTGGTCTTCGAGTTCGGAACGTTCCCGCGAACCGCGTATCCGGACGTGGAGCCGTTCCTCATGGACCTGGATCCGTTCCTGGCGAAGCTGCCGGCCGGATTCCGTTACTCGATCGAGATCCGCAACCCCGAGTTCCTGACGCCGCTGTATTTCGCGCTGCTTCGCGACCGGGGAGTGGCGCACGTGTACAACTCCTGGACCCGGATGCCGGAACTGCTCCAGCAAGCGGAGAATCCGGCGGCGCTGACGGCGGATTTTCTGGTGGCCCGCGCGTTGCTGAAACAGGGGCGCGTTTACGAGGAAGCGGTGAAGAAGTTCCAGCCGTATCGCGCAGTGCGGGAACCGTACGCGGCCGCGCGGACCGGTCTGCGCGAACTGGTGAAGAAGGCGCGAGAGACGAAGCTGCCGGCGTTCCTGTTCGTCAATAACCGGCTCGAGGGCAACGCGCCGGAGACGATCGCGGCAGTGGTGGACGACTGAGCGATTTCGGCCAAATGAGCATGGTACATTGAGCGCAGGTCACGCCATGCTTCAACGTCCGGTCTTGCTTTCGCTGCTGTTCGCGGCCGGCGCCGCCGCGCAGAGTTCTTCCGCGACCCTGGTCGGCCGCGTCACCGACAGCACTGGCGCCGTCGTGCCAAATGTCGCACTGACGGCTATCAACATCGATACCAACCAATCGCGGAAGGCCGCCTCGAACGAGGCCGGCGAGTACACGATTCCCTTTCTGCCGCCGGGTTCCTACCGTCTGGAAGCGGTGTATTCCGGTTTCCGCGCCTACAAGCTTGCCCAGCTCCCGCTGCAGGTGGATCAGACGCAACGCGTCGACATCGTCATGGAAGTGGGAACCGCGGCGGAGAGCATCACGGTCAGCGATACGCCGCCCGCGCTGAACACCGACACCGGCGCGCGGGGCGAGGTGACCACGGCCGAGGAGATCAAGGAACTGCCGCTCGACGGCCGCAATTTCGCCGATCTGGCGTATCTAACCGGCGGCGTCATCCCCAAGGGCGACGGCGGCGACGGCGCCTTCGCGGTGAACGGCGCCCGGGCCGATAACTTCGGCTTCGTCATCGATGGCGTGGAGAACACCCAGAAGCGCAACACCGGCGCGATGGTGAATCCGCCCATCGAAAGCGTGCAGGAGTTCAAGGTGATCACTTCGGGCTTCAACGCCGAATACGGGCGCTACGCCGGGGGCGTTCTGAGCGTGTCCACCAAGTCCGGGACGAACCGGCTGCGAGGCGCGTTCTACGAGTTCGTCCGCAACGACATGTTCGACGCCCGGGCTTTCTTTGCCGTAACCAAACCGAAGCTGCGGCGAAATCAATACGGCTTCAACGTGACCGGACCGGTCCGCCTGCCGAAGATCTACAACGGGCGCGACCGGACGTTCTTCTCCTTTTCCTGGGACAGCCTGGACGCGGTCACGGGCAAGACGCAGCGCGGCATCACGCCGTGGCCGGAGTATCTGAAAGGCGACTTTTCGCGCGCCACCAACGCGCTCGGCCGGCCGCTGGCCGTGGTGGATCCGCTGGCCGCCAACGCTCCTTTCCCCCGGAATCAGATTCCGGTGAGCCGCTTCGATCCGGTCTCGGTCCGGATGGCCGCGTACTATCCGGCCCCGAACCTGGTGGGCGGCGGCGTGAACAACTTCATCTCACAGGGCAACGGAACCAACAACAACAACGGCTACAACGCCAGGGTGGATCACCGGCTCACCGCCAGCGACCAACTCTCGTTCGCGGTGATCTGGTCGAAGAACGATAGCTGGGATCCGGTGGCCGACAGCCGTTCGCCGCTGCCCATCTTCGGATCGGTGAACCAGCCGCTCAGCCTGCTGTCCTATGTTCGCTGGGTGAAGACGTTGACGCCCGCGCTGATCCTGGACGCCAAGGCGAGCTTTTCGCGCAAGACGAACAATCAGCGGTGGCCGTTCGCGGCGGACAAGGATTGGGCCGCCGAGACCGGATTCACCGGCGGCATCGCGAATCCGATCGCGTCCGGACCTCCCGAGTTCAACGTGAGCGGCTACATCATTCTGGGTCCGGCGTACGATCTGCCCAAGCTGTGGGTCTACAACAACTATCAGTACACCGGTTCCATCACCTGGCTGACCGGCCGCCACACAGTGAAAGCGGGCGGCGAATCGCTCCGCTTCCAGTATTTCTCCAAGCAGTTCGGCGGCACGCGCGGACGCCTGACGTTCCTGGGACGCAACACCGGCGAGGCTTTCGCGGACGTGCTGCTCGGCTGGCCCAATAGCGCCGCCCGCCAGTTGGATGGCGCGGGTCCGTATCATCTGGTGTCGAACTACACCGCGTTCGTGCAGGACGACTTCAAGGTGACGCCTTCGCTCACGTTGAATCTCGGCCTGCGGTACGAACTGATGAAGCCGCCGCGCGAGAAGTACGGCGCGTGGTCGATGTTCGTGCCCGAGTTGGGCAAGCAGGTGATCTCCGGGCTGGGCGTGCTGTCGCAACAGGAGTTCGACTCGCGCATCGCAACCAGCGGCTTGGCGGCCAACACGGTTCGCGCCTCCGAAGTAGGTCTGCCGGCGACGATCATGCGCGCCGACACCAACAACTTCGCGCCGCGGCTCGGCTTCGCGTGGCGCCCGTTCGACAACGCGCGTACGGTGATTCGCGGCGGATACGGCATCTTCCATGGGTCGAGTTCGCTGTATCGCATGGACGAGTACAGCGACACGTATCCTTTCTCGATCAACGAGACCTACAACGCCATAGCTGGCAATCCCCTATCGGTGACAGTGGCGAACGCCTTCCCGGCCACCCGCCGTTCGGTGGGCGGAACCACGTCCACCTACGGCGGCCCGGCGAATCCGCAATCTCAGTATCTACAAACCTACAGCCTCACCGTGGAGCGCGAAATCGGCAAGGGGACGGTGCTCGATATCGCCTACGCCGGATCGAAGGGGACGCACCTCCAGCGCCGGTTCGACCTGAATCAGCCGGGCCGCGAGCAGGCTTTGCGAAGCACCAGACCCTATCCCGGATTCGCCACCATCAGCATCATCGCCGACAGCTCCAACTCGATCTACAATTCCGGCGCGCTCACCTTGCGGCGGCGCGTGAACAAGCAGATGTTCATCCGCGCCGCGTACACGTTCGCCAAATCGATCGACGAGAGCTCCAATACCGGCGGCACGATTCGGTACAACTTCCCCGGTGCTCAGGATTCGCGGAACTTGAAGAGCGAACGCGGCCGCAGCGATTTCGATATCGGACACTCGTTCGCGGGAAGCTTCGTGTGGAGCCCGTCACTCTCGCGCAACGTGTTCCTGAAAGGCTGGCAGATCGCGGGAACCGCCACGGTCTACTCGGGACCGCCCTATACGCCGAAGGTCGCCAACTTCAACTTCAACAACGGCGAAGCCAGCCGCCCGGACCGCCTACGCAAAGGGACGCTGGAAACCTCCTCCATCGACCAGTGGTACGACCGCTCCGCGTTCCCCGTCGTGCCGCTGGGCGCATACCGGTTCGGCAATTCGGGACGCAATATCCTCGACGGGCCGGGCACTTTCATGGTGAACGCCTCGGCGTCCAAGCGCATTCAGATCCACGAGCGGACGTATCTGCAGATCCGCGGCGAGTCGTTCAACATGCCGAACCACCCGAATTTCAATCACCCGGAAAACCGAGTGGACATCATCAGCGGTGGGACCATCACGCGCGCCAGGAACAACCGCAATTTCCAACTCGGCGCGCGACTGGAGCTCTAAGACGATGTGGCACTTGGCTTGGGCGCTGTTGGCCCAACACTGGCCCCAGGCCGGCGGACCGGACGGCACGTGGTCCGCGCGCGGACCCGAGCCTCCTCTCTCGTGGAGCGTGGAGCATGACCGGAACATCCGGTGGCGGACTCCGCTGCCGAACGGCGGCCAAAGCGGCATCGCCGTCTGGGGCAGCCGGATCTTTCTGACGACGTTCGCCGAGGGCGAGAAGGGCTTCAGTGCGCGAATCCTGGCATTGGCGGTGGACGCCAGGACCGGGCGCATCCTGTGGCGGGCGCCGGTCGACGGCAGCGAGAAGAGCCCCATGATGTACGCGTTCAGCGACGCCACCACGCCCACTCCGGTCACCGACGGCAAGCACGTCTGGTTCACCAACGCCGCGGGCAGGATCGCCTGTTTCACGATGGACGGCAAGCCGGTCTGGCAACACGACTGGAAACCGTGGGGCGCGCCGTTTCCGTTCAACAAACAACACGAGCCGATTCTGTTCGAGGACACGATCCTGAACCTGGAGCCGCGCGACGGCGGCGAACAGCCCGGCTGGAACTACCTGCGCGCGCTGGACAAGAAGACGGGCAAGACGCGCTGGATCGCCGAAGACGCCACCACGGCTTACAACCCCGCCCGGTTCGGACTGCGGGCGGACGGCTCGCCCGCCTTGCTGCATGGCCGCGGCGGCTGGCACGACGTGCCGGAGCGTCCGGTGGGACTCTCGCTCACGGATCCGCGCGACGGCAAGACGATCTGGCGCTTCACGCCCGGCGATGGCAAGGAATCCGCGCCGCGCTGGCAGGCGCTCTACGTCATGCACTGGGACGCGCGCCACGCCTATTGGTTCGAACTCGGCTCCGATGAGAAGCATCTGGTGCTGGACGCCGCGAACGGCAAGCTGCTCCGGGAGCAGTCGCTGTGGCGTTCGGTGGACTACCGGCAGTGGGATCCCGAACGCCGCAAGCACATCGTTCATCGCGGAGTGAACCTGCGGGAAGTGCGGGAGCTATCGCCGCGCAACAAGCTTGCGGCGGACGATGTCATCCGCGTGCTGCCGGCGTGGCACGCCAACATCGTCGCGGGCGGCTATCACTACTTCCTCACGACTACCGGGCACCGGAGAAACCGGATGCCTCCCAAGGGCCGCGCGGGTCCCACCCACAGCGTCGGCCGCGTGCATGTGGAGTCGGGAAAAGTGGAGTACCTGGAACTGCCCGCGGCGGTGGTGAAGGGCGAGCGAGTGTACGGAGTGGCGGTGAAGTCGAAGCCGGTGAACTCGCGCGGCGTGGACGTGGCTTCCGAGGAGCGGTCGCGCACCGACGGCTGGGAGATCGCCGCGTTCTTCGGCTCACCGATCGCGGTGAACGGGAAGATCTACTTCACGGGCATGACGGGCATCGTCTATGTGATCGACGCCAACGCGCCGGTGCTCGACGAATCCGCGCTGTTGGCGGTCAACGATCTGGGACCGTCCGGCGAGACGTGGAGTCTCAACTCTCCGGCGTACGCGAACGGGCGGCTCTATCACCGGTCGGCGAAGGAACTCGTCGCGATCGGGCGCTGAACGGCTGGAGTCATTCAGCGCCGGCGCGCGCGATCCAAGCGTTCCGCGAGTTCCGGTGGGAGAGACGCCTCGATCTCCGGGGTCAGAAGTCCGGCCTCGTCCAGATCGTTGATGTGAGCTTCATCCTTCGCCCGGAAGCTGGTCAGCTTCATGCGAACCAGATCGGCGAGGGGGATCAGCCGGAGTCCGCGAACCACTCGGGGGGAGTCGAATAACGGCGTGGCGGTCAGGTACTCCGGGCGGACCTTCTCGCCGGAAAATACCAAGTGGACGGCGCGCCGGGCGCTCGGCTGGTCTGCCCGCACCAACATGTCGACACCCGCCACGTGGCGAAGCTCCATGCCGAAGGCTTTGGCGGCTTCGGCGATCCGAGCCAGATCTTCCCGTCGCACGGCGATGTCGATATCCTTCGTCAGGCGTCCGGCATCGGGTTCCGCTTCCTCGACGTAGAGGTAGACTGCCAGTCCGCCTACGATGCGGTAGTCGGCGCCGGCGGAAGATAAGATCTCGCCGGCGATGTGGGCCAAATCGAAAAGCTGTTCCACGCGATCCTCGAAGAACCGGTTGATGACTACCATGCTCCCTTCATCCTACGCGCGACTCGAAGGCTGCCGGACCAGCCAAATCGCGAGGATACCTAGCGCATACGTGAGCCCGCAGATCGTGCCGACCCGCGGATAGTCTCCTCCGAGCGCCGAGAACAGCATCCCGGCCGCCATGACGCCGGCGGCTGTCGCGAAGCGTCCCGAGTTGTAGGCGAGGCCGCTGCCGGTGGCTCTCACCTCCACCGGAAACAGTTGCGGCAGATACACGGCGAGCCACCCGAAGAACAGCGTCGCCACCAGGCCCTGCGCGAACACCACGGCATGAAACCCGGGAACCTGAGGCGCGGTGAGTTGAAACATGGCGATGGTCAGCGATGTCGCGCCCACGCTGATCAGCAGGTAGCTCCGCCGCGCACCTAACCACCCTGCCAACTGCGCTCCGATCAGACTGCCGATCGTGGCTCCAAGCGCCCAAAACCCCTGCGTCGCCGCCTTGTATTCGGCATTGGCGGCGCCCGCCACCTTGTCCGACCAGGGGATCATCCATTTGCTGGCGGACCACGCGCCGACCAGCGGGATCGAGCTGACGACGATCGCGGCGAGAGTGATTCGCAGCAACTCCGGGCGGAACAGATCCGCCAGCGGAGTCCGCTTCTTCGGCGCGCCGCGGCGGGAGGCCAGCCAAGCCGGCGACTCCGGCAGCCAGAACGACACCAGCAGCCCCAATACCGCCGGCACGCCCGCCAACTGGAAGATCCAGCGCCAGGAATCGGGCGTGACCGGCCATACCCGCGCCAGTTGAGACAGCAGGAGGATGCCGGCGTTCAGCCCCGCCGCCATGATGCCGGACACCAGAGGCTTCGACACGGCGGGCCAGCTTTCGGTCACCAGAGCCATTCCGTTGGGCCACATGCCGCCCACTCCGAGTCCCACCAGGAAGCGCAGCAGCAACATCTGCTCCGCGGTCTCCACCCAGGCGCCCATCCACGCGAAGGCGGAGTAGAACACGATGCTGATGCCCATCGCGCGCGTACGGCCGATGCGATCGCCCAGGTTCCCGAAAGCGATGCCGCCGATCGCGGCGCCCAGCATCAAGGCCGCGGTGAATCGCGCGAACCAGTCGCCGCCGAGCGTGGGGGTGAAGGCGGGTCCCAGCAGGCTCTTCGACACCGAGAGAGCGGCGACTGGCATCATGCCGAGTTCCGCGCCGTCGAACACGAGGCCCAGGAACGATGCCGCCAACACGGCCAGGCGTAGATTCCGGCTCAGTTCCGCTTCCGGCTTGTTTCGACTATCCGTCATGCAGTCCAGGATCGCAGACGTAACGGTTCCGCGTCCAAGCCGGGTTCGAATGGTGGCCAGGGACGGAGTTGAACCGCCGACACGCGGATTTTCAGCCCTCGGGCGGCGGAACGAC
>SXGT01381370.1_pt1 | contig 22129 bp, 19 predicted proteins | sample 3176221 | NCBI WGS metagenome assembly SXGT01 (sample SAMN11356862, study PRJNA531348) | freshwater metagenome | isolation source: freshwater sample F1-120 | place: China: Fuxian Lake, Yuxi | collected 2017-12-25
GCGAGCAGTCGCGTTCGAAGAGATGGATCGCCTCTCCGTTTCCGAACCCGAAAACCTGAATTTCCACGTGACGGGCGCGTGGTACGAAGCGCTCCAGGAAAACAGTCCCGTCGCCAAACGATTTTTCAGCCATTGAGGCCGTGGCGCTTACCGTTTCCGCGAGACGATCGTATGAATCGACCCTGCGCATGCCGATCCCGCCACCGCCGGCCGAGGATTTGACGAGCAGGGGGAAACCGACTTCTCCGGCAAGTGCTTCGAGATCGACTTTCGATCCGGTTTCGATCCGCGGACTGCCGGGGACCACCGGAACACCGGCCGAAGCTGCGATACGCCGGGCCCGGTCCTTGTCGCCCATCGACCGTAGCGTATCGGGCGCGGGGCCGACCCAGATCAATCCCGCGTCCATGACGGCTTCCGCGAATTCGGCATTCTCCGACAGAAACCCGTAGCCGGGATGGATGGCATCGGCACCGCTCGCTGTGGCGGCTTCGACAACCTTGCCCGCGTCGAGATAGCTCTGGCGCGCCGGTGCCGGCCCGATCGCTATCGCCTCGTCCGCATCTGCGACATGCAGGGACCGAGCGTCGATCTCCGAATAGACGGCGACCGTTGCAATTCGCCGCGCGCGCGCAGATCGAATGATACGCCGAGCAATTTCGCCGCGATTGGCAATCAGCAGTTTGCGCATCAGGCTTCGGCCTCGATACGCATCAGGACGTCGCCCTCCGAAACGCTATCTCCTTCAGCGGCAAGCATTTCCGTTATCCTGCCCGAGGACGGAGCCTCTACGGGGATTTCCATCTTCATGGATTCGAGCACCATGACGATGTCGCCCTCGGAGACCGTTTGGCCTACCGACTTCTCCAGTTTCCAGACGACTGCGGTCATCTCGCACATTACATCGATGACGGTCATGGGTAGGGCTCCACTCGCTGATGGCTTGCAGGCGCGATCTCATTTTCGCGCGGTGGGATGGAATCTAGAAACTGGCTGGTAAAGATGGCGGTCTCTTCGGGCGCCTCGTGCTGAACCCAGTGGCCACGCCCTTCCTGGATGAGAATGGGCGAACCCGGATAGTCGCGGGACAACGCTTCCTGATAACGCTCATGCAGGCCCGCCAGATAAGCGTCGGCGCCGCCCCAGGTAGCAGCAAGCGCTCGAACCGGGCGCGAAGACAGCGCATCCCGCAACACGCCCGACTGCGAAAGCGCTTTGCCGCGTATGCGTGCCCGACGGACATTGATGTCCTGGAGGTGCACGGCTGTGGCGTCGGGCCCGGCGCCAGGCGAAAGCATGACCAGGCCAAGATTGGCCGCATGGATTTCCTCGCGCTTCGCGCGCGAGAGGCCGGAGCCCAGGCGCTGTGTGCGTTCAATGCTCGCAGCACGGATTCCGAGGGCGCTTGGTCCGTAAAGAACCAAACCGCGTGGCTTGGGTGAATTGGCTCCATCGGCAAGGCGACTACAGAGCAGCCCGGCAATCGAGCATCCGAACGAGAAACCGATCACATCGATTTCGGCGAAACCTGGCGCCAGTTGAGGGACCAGCATATCGAGCCCGTCGCTGATTGCTGCAGGGATCGCGTGTGCGAGGTCATCTGAGATCGGCATGTCAGAATCGCCATATCCGGGAAGGTCCGGACAGAGGATCATGCGATCCCCCGCAAGCCACGGGATCAGTCTGAGGAAATGTGTCCAGGACCCGAAGCCTCCATGAAGGAGGACAACCGGACGCCCTTCACCCCACACGCGCCAGACGGTCCTGCGCCCCTGTAGCCGCGTCTCGTACACGCGCGAACTGGCCTCGAGCGAAGCGGCGGACGGTGGGTATCCAGCGGGTTGGGGCGCCATGGTGTCAGTGGGAGAACGCAAGCTGACCGGATGCCTGCACGATCTCTGCCCGACCTGAAAAGACTGGACGATCGCCGACGAGCCCCTCGATAGAGACCGTGCAAATCTGATCGTCCGATACGCTGTCCACGGTCGCATTCATCACGACCACGTCGCCTGGACGTACAGGAGAGAGGAACCTGCCACCTATCTGGCTGACATGCGATGCAGGCCCCGCCCAATCCGTCAGGCACTGGCCTGCGAAGGCCATGGTGAGCATCCCGTGCGCGATCACTCCACCCAGACCGGCCGACTGCGCGTGAGGCAGATCGTAGTGGATCGGATTATAATCACCCGATGCTCCAGCATACATGACGAGCTGGCGCGTGGTTACAGGCGCCTTGCGAAGCTGATGCGTTTCGCCTGGCCGCACAGGCCAGGCCGAAGTAGCTGCGGGTGCCATCGGGTTCTCCTCGGCTTCAGCGCTGCAGGGTCGAATCGAACTCCTGCGCGAGCTCCGACTGGCCAACGATCTGTGCGGTGCGGTCGTGACCGGCGTGAAGCACGTGGGTTTCCAGGTCGCGTATATATCGGCTGAGGGGGAACTCGTCGAACAGCGCCGTTGAACCTGCCGCGTGGATGATCTTGTGAGACAGGTCGAACGCAACCTCGGCGGCGATGCTTTTGGCGCTCATCGCCAGAAGTTCCGCTTCGACAATCGGCCGGGTGCGGTAGGCTCTGATCGCATCGTGGAAAATCGACTCTGCGCTCTGCAACGCGATCTTCATCTCACCAGTACGCATCTGAATCAGTTCGGAGTTGCCTCGCCCGCGACCGACGATGTATTCGCGGTACCAGTTGTACATGCCCTCGGTGGTGCCGAGATAGTTGGCGGCAAAGCCGAGATGAAATTTGCCCTGCCAGCGCTTGCGCGGATAGTCGCCGGGATTGCCGAGCACGTTGGCGTCGGGCACGAATACATCGTTGAGCGTAATGACAGGACTATCGGCCGCGCGCATGCCGGCCGGGCGATACCAGCTCGTGTCGATCGTCACACCTTCCATCGACGGTTCGATGATCAGCATGATGTGATTTTCCAGGAAGTCCTCGACGCCTTCTATCGCGGCAAAGATGATGGCAAATCCCAGGTCGCTGCCGTTGGTCGCGTAGTTCTTTTCGCCGCGCACGATATATCCACCGTCAACCTTACGCGCGGTGGTGTTCATCATGTACATGTGCTTGCGCTTGGCTTCCGAGCCGACGAAAGAGCCAAGGAAGGGCCTCTCGAACATCGGCTTGAGATAACGCTCCCGCTGGTCCTCGGTCCCGAGCGCCTCCACGGCCCAAGCGGTGTGATTGGTTACCTGGTAGCAATGAGCTGTGCCCGAGCAGCCGCGTGCGATCACACGCAGGCCCTGAAGGAAAGTTGATGGATCCGCGTCGGAATCGACATTGCTTCCGCGCCCACCGATCTCCTTCGAGAGCGTTGTGGTCAGCCAGCCGTGATCGTGCAACTCGCGAATGTTCTCGCTGGGCATGACGCTGCGCGCATCGTAGTCTCGGCCACGCGGCCGAAAATTCTTCAAAGCCAGTTCTTCCAGCTTCTGGATGTCTTCGCTCCTGAGCGCATCGACTGGATCGATCACGTTGTGTTTCCTCTCTCTTTTTATTGCCTGGCTGTAAGACCTGCGTTCAGCCGCCTCGCCGGGTTTCGGGCCCGCCACTGAGGTAGATGACCTGGCCATTAACGTATGAAGCGTTGTCGTCGCACAGGAACGCCGCCAGATGGGCGACGTCGGCGGGGACGCCTACACGGCCGATCGCGATGCCCTTGGCACGCTGTGCCATGTATTCCTCGGGAGAAAAGCCCAGCCTGAGCGCCGTCGCGCGGGTCATCTCGGTGTCGATGAAACCAGGCGCAATGCAGTTCACATTGATGTTGAAGCGCCCGAGTTCGAGCGCGAGCGTGCGCGTAAAGCCCTGAATGCCTGCCTTGGCCGTCGAATAGTTCAACTGGCCCCGATTGCCGAGCGCCGATGTCGAGGAGATATTGACGATCTTGCCGTAGCGGCGGTCCACCATGTAGCGCTGCGCCGACGAGGTGCAAAGGAAGGTGCCTCGCAGATGAACACCGATCACCAGATCCCAGTCGTCGTCGGGTAGTTTGTGGATGAGATTGTCGCGCGTCACGCCGGCGTTGTTCACGAGGATATCGATGGTGCCGTAGCGCGCACTCACCGTTTCCATGGCCGCATCGACGGACTCGCGATCGGATACATCGCATCCAAGCCCAATCACGTCCGCACCGGTCTGATCGCTGATCTCGGCAGCCGTCTGCTTCGACTGGACCGCATCAAGATCGATCACCGCTACATGGCAGCCATCAGCCGCAAACTTCTCAGCGATCGCGCGCCCGATGCCGCGAGCTGCGCCCGTTATGACGGCGGTCCGGTTGGTAGAGTGCGAGTTCATTCCCTGCCTTTTGTCCCGAATTGCGATGTGCATGCAGAGATGCACTTTGATTGCGTCTTGCTAGCACTATTGGGCGATATTGTAACCACAAAAATTGTATCATTGCACGCAAATTGATTTCATTCCTTGGCTGGAAATTCACGGCGGCGCGGCTTGCCGCCGCCGGTGCCCGGGCAGTTGGGCAACGGATCGCTTCTGGCTTGAAGATTTGCGGGTGCTAGTTGGCTGGCTGCAACGAACCTTGGGGATTGCGAGCCGGCGTCGGCTCCAGCGTGACGCCCAGTCGCTCCGCCGCATCGACCCGCAGCTTGTATTTCTGGATCTTGCCGGTGCCCGAAGTCAGAGGAAATTCATCGATGAAGTAGACGTGCCGGGGCAGCTTGTAGCTGGCAAGACGGCTCCTCAGGTCCGACAGCAACTTGTCTTCGGAGAGTTCATGCCCCGGGCGAAGCTTTACGTAGGCGATGCCTATGTCGTTTTCGCCAGGCCAGGGGATGCCGACTACGGCACTTGCCTCTACTTCCGTGCGGGTATTGATAGCGTGCTCGATCTCGCTCGGGGCTACGTTGAAGCCACGTGACTTGTATCCCTCCCCGTGCCGCCCGACGAAGACCAGCCTGCCGTCTTCGCGGAAGAAGCCAAGGTCGCCGGTTCGCAGCCAGCCTTCAGGTGTCAGTGTCTTCGCGGTTTCCTCGGGTTTCTTGTAGTATTCGAGCATGTTGCAATAGCCGCGCGCCCATATCTCGCCGGTTTCACCCGCTCCGACAGGCTCCCCGTTCTCCGGAGTCCTGATGCTCACTTCGATGTCGGGTAGTGGCCTGCCTTGGGTAGTGTGCCGGACCTCACGAGGATCGTCCCAGCGATTGCGGGTCAGCACCGTGGACGTTTCGGTCAGGCCGTACCCGGTCATCATTCCCGGAATTCCAAGCCTGTCGCTGACTGCATCCAGCACATCGGGATCGATGCTCAACACATAGCCAATGCGAAGCGATGAGCGATCGCGTTCCTGGAAATCCGGATGATCAAGCAACTGACGCACGATCGGAGGCAGCAAGTGCATAACAGTCACCCGCTCGTGTTCGATGGCGCGCAAGCACGCGCCGGCATCGAACTGCTCTCCCAGAACCACCTTGCCGCCGCGGACCCACAAGGTCATCGCCCCATTCATGGTGGCCATGGAGCCGAAGAGTGGGATCGCCATGTACAGGCAGTCATTTTCCGTGAAGTCGACCGGAGTTCCAATATCCCAGGCCTTACGCCAGACCTGATGGGAAAGAACAGCCCCCTTGGGCAGCGCCGTCGTGCCAGACGAATATCCGATTATACCCGCGCAGTTCACGTCATCGACCATGTCGGGAAGATCAAGACCGGGTTCGGCTGCCAGAGACCAGTCGGTTACCCCTGAGTAGTTGTCGCCGGGATGATCGAGAGCGATAATCCATCTGAGTTTGGGTAGGCGTCCACTTCCCAGTTCGCCAGCCTTTCCTGTTCGAACGGCCGGCGCCAGCTCTCCTATTTCGCTGATGAAATCACGGAATGCGCCTTGGCCCGGAACAATGACTGCGCAGCTATCGGATTGGTCAAGCTGATAGGCGATCTCCTCGCCCTTCAGGCGCGTGTTGATCATGACGACCACGAGACCCATCTGGGCGGCACCGAGCCAGCACCATAAGAACTCCGGCCGGTTGGGCAGCAGGATGGATACATGGTCACCGCGCTTGAGTCCCAATGCGGCAAACCGTGCCGACATCAGGTCTGCCTCATTTTGCAGGTCGCGGAAAGTGTATCGGTGATCGCGGAATACGAGAGCTTCGCGATCGCCGTAACGACGGACGATCTCCGCGATGCTCTTCGCATACGTCAAGCCCGTGAACGGATTGCTCGGCAAGGGCAGGTTCTCCTCATCAAAGGCTTTGAAATAGGTTGATATTTTGCTTTTGATGCTGCGCTCGGAAGACTGGTCCTCCATGGCGAGCGCGGCTATACTCCGACGCGTTCGGTTTATCTGGTGCCGCTGACCGCGGACTCGTTGTCTGCATCAATCTGGAGCTTTTGCGGGGGTTGATCTGACTAAGGCAAAAGGCCAACATTGATCCAATAATTGTAGGCTCAATCATGGTGACATTTAGCACGGCAGGGCCTTCAGCGAAAGGGTAATGTCCGTTGGATAGGGGCAATATGTGGGTACCTGACATCTCAAAAGCCGAGGGTCCGCGTTACGTGGCGCTAGCCAAGGCAATCAATGAGGCGATCGACAGCGGCGAACTTCCGCCGGGCGCGCAGCTTCCGCCTCAGCGCGATCTGGCGCTGCGGTTGGGCGTCACGGTCGGTACCGTCGGGAGGGCCTACAAGATCGTCAAGGCGCGCCGGCTGGTTACGGGTGAGGTCGGTCGTGGAACCTTCGTGAGGGGCGGTTCGGGCGACGGCGAGACAAGCCCCAGCTTTCTGCCCGTCCTCAAGCCCGGTACGATGGACTTTGCTCTTTTCAGCAGCAACAATCAGGGTCTCGTCGATGCCCTTTATACCGCCTTCAGCGAAGCGGCGGGCAGCGTGTCTCATCTGTCCATGAACCGCTACCCTCCTGCAGCGGGATTTCCGACGCACCGTACAGCCGGTGCTACCTGGATCGGCCGCTCGGGCTATGAGGCTGTTCCGGACAACGTCATTGTCTGCAACGGTGCCCAGCAGGCTATCATGACGATCCTGCTGGCTCTCGGCGATAACGAGAATTCGGAGATACTGTGCGAGCAGCTTTCCTACTCGGGGATCAAGGCGCTGGCTTCCATGCTGGGCCGCAAACTCCGCGGCGTCGAGATCGATAGCCACGGATTGGTCCCCAAGGCGTTGGAAGCCGCGCTTGATGAAAGTGGATCGCGACTTCTTTATATGCAGCCGACTGTCCACAACCCGACCGGGTCGGTAATGCCCATGGCCCGGCGCCGTGAAATTGCCGAGATCGCGCGTCGACGCAGCGTGGTCATCATCGAGGATGATACTGCGATTGGTGGGCTGCGCGACCGTCCCGCACCTATCGTAAGTCTGCTGCCTGAGCAGACGGTCTACATTACCGGCTTGGACAAATGTATCAGCCCAGCGCTGCGGGTGGCCTACATCGCGAGCGCGCGGCAGAACTACGACCGTATCGTAAACACTATGCACGCCATGACATTGGCCAATCCGCCCATTCAGGCGGAGGCGGCTGCCTACCTTATAAATTCGGGCGTGGCCGATCGTCTCGCTAACTCTCAATACGATAAGCTTGCGGCCATTCACAAAGCGGTCAGCGAGCGTCTTGGGAACATCCCGCATCACAGTCATCCCGCAGCCTTCTTCCTTTGGCTTCAACTGCCGGACCACTGGACCGCACGCGAATTCTGCAATCTCGCGAGCCAGGTCGGGATATCGGTCGTTCCTGCGGACAATCATACCGCGTCTGGCACTCCGCCTGCGGCCATCCGCATAACCTTGAGTCCGACCCAGCGTATCGATGCCATCGTCGACGGCATCGACAAGCTCGTCCGACTCTTCTCGGAACGTGTCACCCCGACGCTCACGGTCTGACGTCAGAGGTTGCCGATGATGGCGACCGAGCAGACGTTTTGGTGGGGCGCTCCGCCGAGATTGTGGATGAGCCCCATCGACGGAATTTTCGTCTGGCGCTTGCCTGCGCGCCCAAGAAGTTGAAGATAGATTTCATAGGTCATTCGAAGGCCCGAAGCTCCAATCGGGTGGCCGAAACATTTGAGCCCGCCGTCGATCTGGCACGGCACGCCTCCATTTGCATCGAAGAACCCGTCGCGGACGTCCCGCCACGCTTGGCCTTCGTCTGATAGGGCCAAGTCCTCCATCGTCACCAGCTCGGTGATCGAGAAGCAATCATGAACCTCGGTCAGGCTGATCTGCTTGCGCGGATCCGTTATCCCGGCTTCCTGATAGGCCTTGCGCCCCGCAATCCGGGTCGTAAGAAAGTGGCTTCCGTCCCAAGTGTTGAAGCCGGATTCGACGCCGTTCGACACCGAAAGCTGCAGCGCCTTGACCGAGATGAGGTCGGTCTTGCCAAGGCTCCGCGCAATCTCTGGCGTGGTCACGACCGCACAGGCCGCGCCGTCACTGACACCGCAGCAATCGAACGTGCCGAGAGGCTCGGCAACCATTGGGGCGTTGAGAACCTTCTCCTCGGTGAGGAGGTTGCGAAGATGAGCCTTTTCGTTTTTCGCCCCATTTTCATGGCTCTTGACCGAAACGTGCGCCATGGCCTGCTTCAATTCCTGAGCCGGAATGCGGTGCTTCGCACTATAGGCGGAAGCAAGTTGAGCGAAGGCTCCGGGTGCGGAATAGTTGGCCCACCACATCGAATTCAACACGCCGCGAGTTGCCTCGGGCAGGCCGCCATAGCCCGTGTCCTTCAGCTTTTCCACGCCGAGCGCGAGCGCGATATCGCACGCGCCAGATGCCACGGCATAGACCGCACCGCGCAGAGCCTCCGATCCGCTGGCGCAGAAATTCTCGACCCGCGTTACCGGGATGTTGGGCAGCCGCAAGGCGAAGGACAGCGGCAGGCCGCCTTTGCCCGCGTGCAGTTCGTCTTTGGCAGTCGCCAGCCACGCGGCGTCGATCTGCGACGTCTCGATACCTGCATCCTTCATGCACTCGGCGTAGGCTTCTACGATCAGGTCTTCGACGTCTGCTTCCCAGCGTTCTCCAAAACGCGAGCAGCCCATGCCCAGGATGACAACCTTATCCTTGATTCCAGTAGCCATCATCTATTCTCCGGTTGTCGGTTGGGGTGTCGCTTCGGGAATTGCCTTCCAGAAATAGCGACGGAAGTTTCGCTTGCGATCGACTTCCTTGATGCGGAACGCCATGCGCATCGCGCTGCCTACATCGAGTTCGCCGGCTTCGATTTCGCCGAAATTGGCGAACATCCGGCCGCCGCCTTCAAACTCGATCAGGCCGTAATAGGCCGGTGGATCAGGTGTGAAGGAAAGATGATCGGCTGACCACGTAACAACGCGTGCGGGGACGTTCGGGAATGCAAAAGGTTCCTGGCTGTCTAGCGCGTTGCAGTCAGGATTGATGCAATACCGGCTTCGCGGCAGTTGGCGGGTGTTGCACTTTCGGCATTCTCCACCAACCAGTCCGAATATAAGATCACGGCGGCGCCACAACTGCGTAAGCGCGGTTTTGGGATCGCCTTCTGCCCGCATGCCGAGTTCGCGGTCGATGAGATCGTTGAAGGCAAGATATTTTCCGTAGTCCTCAATGGCGCGGCGTCTCGCGATCGCGCCATTGAGACCGAGCCTCGGACTGATGCTGCCAATCAGTTCGGTCGTGCGCAGGATGAGCACGTCGCTGCCTTGTCCGAAGGAGGCGAGCAAGATCGTCTGATCAGGTTTGGCACGGGCGAGGACTTCGGCCAGCATCAGCAGCGGATGGGCCGAGCCGGTATCGCCGATCGTGCCTTCGTGGGAAGCCGCGAGGGCCTCTTCCCGAAAGCCCATTTTGGCAGCGATCTTCTGACGGGCCTGCGGTACCGGGGCTGGAAGGATTACGTGGTCGATGTCTTGCGCGGAGAGTCCCGTATTGGCGAGAGCCGCCTGGATTGCGCGCGGCAGTATCTTCATGACGCCTTCGTCGCGAATCCACCGCTCTTCCCAATAGTAGTCGTATTTCTCTTCGCTGGCCCGGAAGTGGTCGACGAAATCGAGCGAGATCGTCTCCGATCCCAAAAGCTGCGCAATCACATTATCGCAGCCCAGGGTGAAGGCGGCTGCTCCGTCGCCGAAACGCGTCTCATGAGGCGCCCCGGCACGCGTGCCGCGGTGCTCACTTGCGATCACAAGATGCTGGCGGGCGCCCGCATCCGCTTGCAGTGCGCCCAGTAGCGCCGAAGTTCCGGCGCGCTGGGAGCCAGTCATATCGGTCGTATTCAGCTTTTCTCCGAGATTCAGCGCCATCGCGACGATGCCGGCATTCTGGCGGTCGGCGTGGGGAAACGACGTAGATGCCAAACAGATCGACCCAAAGTCTGGAATCGCGCCTCGTTCGTTCAGCGGATGAAGTCCGTCACGTGCCGCCTCCACGGCCATGGTGATAACGTCTTCGTCCCAGTTGCACATGGCGCGCTCGCCCGCCGGCGGCTTGCCTCCGCGGCCACCATTCCATGAATGTGCCTGCGCTACGGCGGCGCGCGTAAGCCTCAGCCGCGGCACATAGGCACCAAATCCGGTAATTCCTCTCATCGAGACACTCCTGGGCATTTGCGGGCAACAATGGTCATTCTTGGCTCATGAAAATGGTCCATCGGATTTTCGCGATTTCGCAGCTTGGAAATGACCTGCGGCGTGCATTGATGTTCATGTGCGCAGATCATCGCGGTGCGGGTCCGGCGGCATGGAGTGCCACCTCCCAGTCCAGATAGGCCTTCATTGTTGCGAGATCGCCGGTGTAGGGGGCTTCCACCAGGTCGGGCAGATAGCGTTCGGCATTCGCAGGGAGCCCGGTTTCCACCGCAAGCCCGGCATTGCGCCATCCTTCCAGTCCCCCCTTCATGATCGCTACCTTGCGATAGCCCTCATCGATCAACTGGGAAGCGGCCAGCAGCGCCTGCGCGTCGTTCTGGCCAATTACGAGCAACGTCTTTGACGCAGGATAATCGCTGACCGCATCTTCGAGCCATCCGCGAGGGGCCCAGATCGAGCCGGTGGCGTGCCCCGAGCGATAGTCGCGGCTTGTCCTTAGGTCTAGAATGGCCGGTAGCTCGTCATCGTAATCTGCATCCACCGTGTCGGCGACCTCGGTTGGATCTATAAATGGCACGGCCTGCCTCAGTCGGGCTTCGTTCGGGATGGACGGTCGCTCATGGCGACCTGTCGCCACCGGGTGGCCAGCCTGGCTCCAGCGCTCAAAACCTCCGGCAAGTACACTCACGCTCTCAAAACCCATGCGCTTCAACCAATATCCCGCCAGATGCGCACGGAGTTCACCCGCGTCACAAAGCACGACGGGGCGCCCTGGCGTGGTGAGGAACTCGTCAGTTCGTTGGATGGCCTGTCCACCGGGCAGGGCGATCGCCCACGGAAGGTGGCCGTCACTGAACTGAGAGACCGGCCGCAGGTCCACAATGACCGGGCGACGTGCGGGGTCGTCTAGGCGCGGGGCGAGTTGATCCGGCTCGATCATCCCAAGCCCGATCGACTGCGCTAGCGCGCGCGCCTTCTCCAGCATCACCAGGTCGTTCTGGTCCGCGCTGGCAACTTCTGAAGGTAGATCGGTGGCACCGGCTAGGGTCTTTTCTCCGGCCAAACGCCAGCCCATCGTCCCGTTTTCCAGAGCCCGGACATTCTTTATGCCGAGATGTCTGGCGGTGGCGGTTGCGATGATGGAACGCGTGCGGCCCGCGCAATTGATCACAACGAGATCATGGTCGGTGGATAGCCGGCCAAGCGAAGTTGCGAGATCGAAGCCGGGCGTCGAAACGGCTCCGGGCAGATGATGGTGGACAAATTCTTCTACGGTTCGCACATCGCGGATCGCGATATTTGCTCGATTGGCTAGAAGTTCGGACAGTTCCTGAGCCGTGATTGCAGGAAGCCGGTCTTCCTCGAGTACCTTCTCGCCGAAAAGCTTCGAAGGCACGTTTGCTCCGGTCGCTATCGCGCCTTGCGAAGCCTGCCAAACAGAGAGACCGCCCTGGAGGATTTCGATGTCGGTGTAGCCGAAACCGGCCAGCGTTCTCGCAGCAAGTGAGGCGCGTCGGTCTGACCTGCCGTCATTGAGCGTGCCGGCATCGTAGACCACGATCCGCGTTGCCAAATCGGGAATGATCGATCTGATGCGATACTCGAGCATTCGCCGTGGAAGAGCGGTAGCTGTGGGGATGTGCCCCAAATGGGCTTCGCCAGCCTCACGAATGTCGAGGAGAGCCCAACTCCGGCGGCAGTAGCGGCCTTCCGGGCTTTCTAGCAGGCGTTTAAGTATCGCAGGTTCCATCGGCGATCCTCGTCAGCTCCCCGGAAGCCGATTATCGGGTGCGCGATAGACGGCCACACGGCGATGGCTGAAGACGAGTTCGCCGTTTTCGCGGTCGACGCCACGGTTTTCCTGTACGATGAATTCCATCTTGCCGGAGCGGCCGGTCTTCTCGGTCACTTCGATGAAATGCACCCGGCAGGTCAGGCTGTCGCCGGCAACGATCGGTCGCACATAACTAAAGCTCTGTTCGCCCGCCAATATTCGCTTGCGATCGATGTTCGACCACCACCGCGGCTCGTTTGGCGGCAGGAAGCTCACGGCGAATGTCGGAGGCGCAATGACGTCCCGCCAGCCATGCGCGCGGGCGTAGGCAACATCGTGATAGAGCGGATTATCGTCCCCGATCGCCTTCGCGAATTTGATGATCGCGCCGCGTTCCACCTCGATGTCGAACGGATCGCTCGTCGTGCCGATGAGGCTTCGGTCTATAGGATGGGGATCGGTCATCAGTCCCGCTTCCATTGGCTGATCGGGCGCTCCAGGATGGCGGATGCAATCATGTTTTTATGGATCTGCAGGCTTCCGCCGTAGATCGAGCCACCGCGAACCTCAGCGTAGCGATGAACGAGCGGGTATTCTTTGGTGTAACCATTGGCGCCGAGGATCTGGATCGCGTCGTCGCAGATCTGCTTGGCTGCCTGCGATACGAAGACTTTCGCGATCGACGTTTCCGTCGGATTAGGCAGCCCGTTCGCCGACGCGTTGGCTGCGGCGCGGTATAGCAGCAGTTTCGCCGCATCCAGCTTCACCCGCATTTCCGCGAGCATCCATTGAATGCCCTGGAAATCGCTCAGCTCGCGATTGAACTGCTTGCGCTCCTTGGAATAGGCAAGCGCATAATCATAGGCGGCTTCGGCCGAACCGACCATGCGCGAGATGCTGCCCAGGCGTTCCGCGTTGTAGACACTGATCAGCTTGCCGAACGCGCCGCCGTCGATGAGAACATTGGAAAGCGGAACGCGGCAGTCGTCGAAATAGAGCTCGAAAAGCAACTCGTCTGCCATGTTGATTGTGCCGCTGGAATGGCTGAAGCCGGGCGCGTCGTGAGGGACGATAACGGCGCCAATGTCGGATGCCTTGCCGGTCGTGCCGAAGCGGCAATAGACGAGCGTGTAGTGGTTGACGTTCACGGCACTGACGAACTGCTTGCGTCCATTGAGGACGACCTCATCACCTTCTATACGCGCACGCGTCTTCATGGCGGTCGCGGCAGATCCAGCTTCGGGCTCGGTAATGCCGATCGAGATGCCGATCTTGCCTTCGCACAATGGCCTCACGAAACGCTCTTGTTGATCCTCGGTGCCGTACTCTGCGATCGCACCGACCGCGCCAGTTGAACTGCGATGCGCAATGCCGCCCAGCGACGAATGACAATGCTGCATCGTCTGGGTCACGAGAAGGGTATCGAGAAGCGGCAGACCAAGGCCGCCCTGTTTCTCGGGCAGGTTCAGGCCGAGCAAACCGTGCTCAGCCATGGCGAGTCGAAGCGCGCGGGTTTTCTCTGGTCCTGAGGGGCCGTCCAGCATGGACCGAAGGTGCCGTTCGTATATCTCACGGCCCACTGTCGTCAGTTCCACCTGTCTTTCGCTTAGCTGAAAATCCATGACGCGCGCCCTGTGTCCGAACCAAATTGATGTCACTTTCTTCTTGAATTGAAACCATCATTGTGTCAATAAATAATGTATCAATTATCGACTGTAAGCGTCTCCTTCACAGGTTCGCAGGCAGGAAATAGCAGGGAGGCGAGTGAATGCGATGCATGTAAATTCCGATGATTTCAGATTCGGCATGCGTCACCTGGCGGCCGCAGTAAACATCGTCTCCAGCCTTCAGGATGGGGAGCCGAGAGGTCTTTTGGCGACCGCCGTTTGTTCGGTGAGTGCCGAGCCGCCGCTCCTGCTTGTCTGCATCAATAGGAGTGCGAGCCTCTACGAGGCCATAACGGGTTCTGGCCGCTTTTGCGTCAACGCGCTTCGGGCCAACCAGCATGCGTTGGCGCGCAACTTTCTGAACGTCGAGTCCAAATGCCGTTTTGACGGGCTGGGATGGACGAGCCTTTCCACGGGCGCGCCGGCGATCGATGGAGCGCTCATCAATTTCGACTGTGAGGTTGAACAGGCGGTGACCGCCGGCACGCACATGATCTTTGTCGGGCAGGTTGTTGCAACGCGTTGCGAAGGCGAGACCGACCCTTTGCTTTATTTCCGGAGCGGCTACGCCGGTTTGGGCGGCCTGCCGGAAGATGGTGTTCCCATGGGCGCCGCCTAGAAGAACAGCCGCCAAAAGCACGTCATCGATGTGCCGCGGTGCTGGGCACCGTGAGCCGAGGGACCCTGGATGGAAGACGAGACGATTTCGGAACTTGAAGCCCGGCGGCAACGCGCGTTGCAGATGGGATCCGAGAAGGGGAGGGCGAAGCTGGCAGCAGCCGGCAAACTCGACGCTCGGGCGAGACTGGATCTGCTGCTTGATCCAGGCAGCTTCGTGGAGATTGGCATTCTGGCGCGGAGCCAGCATCCTGAACTGGCTGAACGCACGCCGGCGGACGGGTTGGTTGCGGGCCATGGCCGTATAGACGGTCGCCTCGTCTATGTAACCTCCGAGGACGCTACAGTCCTGGGGGGTACGCGCGGGCGAGTCGCCGAAGCAAAGACTGCACGCATCCGCGAATTGGCATTGCGGCACAAGGCACCTTTCATTGCGCTGATGGAAGCAGGGGCCGGCCGTTTCCAGGAAAGCAACGGGGCGATTGCGGCTGCTGCCGGAAACCGGTTCCGCGAGCATTTCCGAATGTCTGGGCGGGTACCGCAGATTGCCGCGGTCATGGGCGGTTGTTTTGGGGGACCTTCATTCACGGCAATGCAGTCCGATTTTGTGACTATGGTGAAGGGCACCGGCTTCGTGGGAATGTCGGGTCCAAAAGTTGTGCGGATAGGCGTCGGACAGGATGTAACGCCGGACGAGATCGGCGGCGCCGACATGTCGGCGAAGATGACGGGGCAGGTCGATCATGTCGGCGAGAACGATGAAGCTTGCCTTCGCGCAATTCGGCAGTTCCTGTCTTACTTGCCGGACAACTGCGACCAACTGCCTGCGCGGATCGCCGCCAAGGCTGCGGCCATCGACACCGAGGAGGGCAGAGCGGAGATCGTCCGGCTCGTCCCTGAGAACGGGCGCCGCGCCTATTCGATGGAGAGGTTGATCAAGCTTATCGTCGACGGCGGCGAGCTGTTTCATTACCGTCAAACTTACGGACCAAGCCTGATCACGACATGGGCCCGCGTTGATGGCCGCAGCGTCGGTATCCTGGGGAACAACCCCATGAAATCCGCAGGCGCGCTCGATGACAAAGCCGCTCGCAAGGCGCGGAAGTTCGTCGACATCTGTAACGCGTTTCATATTCCGCTGATCTTTCTTAGCGATTGTCCGGGCTTCATTGTCGGTCCGGAAATCGAGAAGCAGAGGATGGTCTCGCTTGCCTCGCGCCTGCTGAACAGCGTCATCGCCGCCCAAGTGCCCAAGGTCACGATCGTAATCAGGAAGGCGATAGGGCTAGCGTATCTGGCAATGGGCGGCAAGACGATGGGCCCGGATGCCATCGTCGGCTGGCCCGGATCGGAATTTGACGTGATGGGAACCGCCGCAGGCGTGGAACTTGTTCACGGCCGCGAAATCGACGCGTCCGACGACCCGGCCGCGACGCGTGAAGAATATCTCGAGCGCGCCCGAGAGCAGGCAGCGGGATATCGTGCCGCCGAGGCCGGTCTGATCGACGACATCATTCATCCCGCAGAGACGAGGCAACTCATTCTGGATGTTCTTGAGAGGACCGCCGCCTCCATGCAGGCCGGTTTCATCCAGAGGGTGGATCCGTGACCGCTCCGCGCGATTTTCCGGCTACCGAAGCTCCGGCAACTGGCCCCGTATGGGATGAACTGTTCGATGTCATCGTGGTGGGGTACGGCGCTGCAGGAGCGGCCGCTGCGGCAGCGTCAGCAGAGGCCGGCGCCCGCACCCTGCTGTTGGAAAAGATGCCTTTCCCGGGCGGATTGTCGATCGCATCGGCCGGGGGCATCCGTATTACGGATAATGCGGACCAGGCATTCGATTATCTGAAGGCAACATGCGGCGGGCGCACGCCGGACGAGCTGCTGCGCGTGCTTGCAGACGGGATGGCCGAGGTTGCCGAGTATATCAAGGCGATCGGGACGTTCTGCGATGCTGAGGTTTCGACCGCAAAGGTTCTCGGAAACTACCCTCTGCCGGGCTTCGAATCCCTTGGCTATTGCGAAGTGACGCGCGTTCCTGCGTTGGAAGATGGCGGAAGCTACCATGCGATGTCGTCGATCAGTAACGGGACGCGGCTCTTCAGTCTGCTTGAGATGCATGTGGACCGGGCAGGCGTGGAAGTTCGCATGAATGCGCCAGTGAGCCGGCTGTTGCGCGACGACCGGGGTCGGGTCAGCGGGCTGCTGGCCAATATCGATGGCAAGGAGCGACGCATCGGTGCGAGGGGCGGAGTGATCCTGACATGCGGCGGCTTCGAGGCCGATCACGAAATGCAGCGTCAGTACCTGCAAGCGGACCCAATCCTGACTGCTTCTTTCCGGGGCAATACCGGTGATGGCATTCGGATGGCACAGGCCGTCGGGGCTGACCTTTGGCATATGTGGCACTATCACGGCCCCTATGGGCTGAAGCATCCTTCGGCGGACTATCCCTTCGGGCTTTTCCTGAAAGCCATACCGATGTGGACGCCAGGGCGGGTGGATGAAGTCTCCATGCTTGGGGTCGAACCCAGCCAGCGCAGACTCGGCGACAAGCGTCTTGCAGAAATGGCATGGATTGTCGTGGACCAGGGCGGCCGCCGGTTCATGAACGAGTATCCGCCATATCCGGGCGATGCGGGCGTGAGGCCGTTCGACGCGTTCGATTTCCTCACCCAGAAATTCGCCCGCAATCCGGCCTACATGATCTTCGATGAAAACGGGCGAAAGAAGTACCCGATGGGTCGTGCTGTCCATAACGATCCTCATCCGCGATACGTCTGGAGCGCCGACAACCTCGCCGAAGTCGAGAACGGAATCTTCGAGCGTGCGGATACGATCGAGGAGCTGGCCGGTAAAATGGGCGTTGACTCGGCCGAGTTGCGCAGCACCGTCGACAGTTGGAACGCAGCCGTCGCGGCGGGTGACGATCGCGACTTCGGTCGCCTTGCCGAGACCATGGTACCCATCGATACGGCGCCCTATTATTTCGGCTGCGTCTACCCGGTGGTGATCAACACGCAGGGTGGGCCACGACACGATATCGAACAGCGCGTCGTGGACCCGTTCGGTGAGCCGATCTGTGGCCTTTACGCTGCGGGCGAGCTTGGGAGCCTGTTTGGGCATCTTTACATGAGTGGTGGCAATCTGGCCGAATGTATCATCGGCGGCAGGATCGCCGGCAGGAATGCGGCTGGTGAAGCCTGCTCGAAGGATATTTGCGCCCTGCCGGCAACGCAGAACTGAACGAGGTCGGCATGGACGCAGTCCGGACGGAAATATCTGACGGCGTCCTGTCGATCGAACTGAACCGGCCTGACAAGCTGAACGCGCTCGATGCGGAACTGCTTGAGGAGTTCGGCGCAGCTTTGAGCGAGATTGAGAAACCTGCATCTGCCGTCGGAGCTGTTGTACTGAGCGGGGCTGGCCGGTCTTTCTGCGCGGGTGCGGACAGGGACGCTCTTTCCCGGATCAGCACGGAAGCGGAAATACGTCGACACGTCGAGGGTCTCAGGCGCGTTTTCCTCTCGCTCGCCGAGGCCAGGGTGCCCGTGATTACAGCGGTACATGGGCATGCGCTTGGGGCGGGTTGCGGTCTCGTGACCGCGAGCACGGTGGTACTTGCGGCGGAAAAGACCCAATTCGGCTATCCTGAAATGGCGTCGGGCATTCTTCCGGCCCTCGTCGCGCCACTTTTGGTAAAATGTGTCGGGCATCACCGCGCGCGTGCACTGCTCCTCTCGTCTTCCCGTTTCTCCACCGACGAGGCCGTGGCGATGGGGATCGTAACGGCATCATGTCCAGGAAATCCTCGGGATGCTGCCGCTGCACTTGCGCGCAGGCTGGCCTCGCAGCGGGCCAATCTGGTGTCAGGGCTGAACCAACTGCTCAACGACGCGGGCGAGCTTGATCTGCGGACTGTGCTGGATCGCGCAGCCGAGCTCAACATATCCGAAAAAATAAGGGCCCTCTGAGGGAGCCTGGATCGCGGCCGCCACAAATCCGGCGCCAAACCAAAAATTGCACCCATGATAAGGGTGCAATTTGGTTATAAAATGCTAATTTTTGTTGACACAGAGAACGGTTTCCCGATACTTGCACTCGTCTTCGTGCCAACTTTCGTATGATGGTGGCAGACGACTTGGGAGGAAATTGATGATCGCGACGAAGCGCTTCGTCGGCTTTCTCAGCATTGCGATAACGCTGCTGGGAGCCGTCGCAATCTTGCTCATGATGGTCCACATCGTAGCCGACGGATTGCTCCGGACGTTCTTCTCGTCGGGTGTGCCGGGCACGATGGAATTCGCATCGTTCTACTACATGGTGGCCGTCACCTTTTTGCCGCTGGCATACATCCAGATCGCCCGTGGCCACGTTATCGTGGAACTTTTCACCGGCGCGCTGCCGCGCCGGACCAACTACACCATCGATGGCTTCATTGGTCTAATCCTGGCAGCAGGAGCGGCATATTTTACCTACGCGGCAACCTGGAAGGCTCTGGCTATGACCAGGGTCGGCGAGTTCGCCATAGGCACGATCATCCTGCCCACATGGCCTACTCGCTGGTTTCTTGTCGTGGGACTCGGCTTGCTTGCGGTCGCTGCATTGACGGAAGCTATCGACGACCTGCTTACGGCATTCGGCCGCAGAAGCGTCGAGGAAGCCGACCGGCAGCGCGCCGAGCAGGCAATCTGGCTGGATAAGCTGTTCGGCCTGGAAGAAATCACTACATCGGAGAAGCATTGACAATGTCTTCCATCGCAATTGGCGCGGGCGGCATTGTCGTACTGCTGCTCTTGATTGCTCTTCGCATGCCCATCGCTCTTGCGCTCGCAGGTGTCGCAGTCATAGGAATTGGGTTGATACGTGGTCCTGCTGCCGCCTTCGCAGTTCTGGCAGAACAGCCCTATAATTTCATCGCGCACTGGTCACTGTCGGCGATCCCGATGTTCCTGTTGATGGGAACGGTTGCCTACCATGCCGGTCTGACCAACAGTCTCTACAAGGCCGCGCGCGTCTGGTTGATCCGCCTTCCGGGCGGCTTGGCAGTTGCCAGCACGATGGCCTGCGCCGGCTTTTCCGCCGCTTCCGGATCGAGCGTGGCGACATCGGCTGCAATGGGCCGTATCGCCATACCCGAGATGCTGAAATATCGATACGATCCGGGTCTCGCGACAGGTTCCGTGGCGATAGCAGGAACGCTCGGTTCTCTCATCCCGCCGAGCATTCTCATGGTGTTCTACGCGATCTTCGCGGAAGTTTCGGTGAGCAAGGCTCTTCTGGCGGGCGTTCTGCCTGGGCTCCTTTCTGCCGGCATGTTCGTCCTTCTGATCGTCGTGCGTTGCTCGCTGAACCCCAATCTGGCGCCGGTTTCCATTGAAGAGCGCTTCACTTGGCGCGATCGCATGGCGGTGCTGCTGGAAGTGTGGCCGCTGCCCCTGCTGGTCCTTGCCGTGATCGGGGGAATGTACTCGGGCGTGTTTACAGCGACCGAGTCTGCGGCGGCCGGTGCAGCCTTTGCCCTCGTGATTGCGGCCGCGCAGCGACGCCTGACGTGGAAGGTTCTCCTAAGTTCGCTGCTTGACGCCTTGAAGGGCACTGCAAGCATCATGTTCATCGCTATGGGGGGCTTCCTGCTGGCGCGCTTCATGGCGATCAACGGGCTGCCCTTTTACATCTCGGATGTTGTCCAGGCGATGGCTGTCGATCCACTTCTTTTCATCATCGGCATATCGGTCATCTACATCATTCTGGGCATGTTCCTCGACGCCATGGGCATCATGCTTTTGACACTCCCGATCATGATTCCGGTGCTCCATTCGATGGACATGGACATGATCTGGTTCGGGGTGATCCTGATCAAATACCTGGAGATCGGGCTAGTCACGCCCCCGGTCGGCCTCAACTGCTTCGTTATCAAATCCGTGGTCGGCGATCGGGTTTCTTTGGAGAAGATATTCAAGGGTGTTAGCTGGTTCATCGCGGCCGACCTCGTAACTCTCGCCCTGCTGATCTCCTTCCCGATCATCGCTCTCCTGATCCCCAATCTCGTACAATAGCAATCTTTGTCTTGGATATTCTAACGGGAGGTAGAAATGAAAAAGATTTTACTAGCACTGTCACTTGGAGCATCTATTGCGGCGACCGCTGCAGCCGCCGACACCAAGAAGATCGTATATGCGAGCTATCTGAGTCCGCAGCACATAACCAATCCGGTCATGCAGGAGTACTTCGCAGCCGTTACCGAACAGACGGGTGGCAGCGTCACGTTTGAGAGCCATGTGGGCGGGTCGCTACTTTCGGGTCGCGATATACCGGGAGGGGTACGCGACGGCTTGGCCGATGCTGGCTACTTCGTTGGCTCATACATCCCTTCCGAAATGCCGGTCGACAATTTTATCGCCGAGTTCAGCCTTTGGAACGACGAGCCTCTGGTCATGACTGGCGTGCTGAACGAGCTCGTACTGTTCAAATGCCCGGAGTGCGTGGAAGAGTACGCGAAATTCAACACCCAGTTTCTCGCCACTTACGCACTGACGCCTTATGTCTATCATTGCCGTTCCGAGCTCTCGACACTGGCCGATTTCAGCGGCAAACGCGTTCGCGGCATTGCTGCTTACGCCGATCTCGCCAGGGCGTTGAATGCGGCTCCTGTCAATGTGAGCCCCGACGAGGCGTACGAGGCCCTCGATCGCGGCGTCATAGATTGCGCGCTGCATTCGATCGCGGCCCAGAAGGCGCGCTCTTATGGCGAAGCTGCCAAGTTCGTCATTCTGGATCCCCTCGGCGGGTTCCTCGGCGCGTCGACCTTCAATTTGCGGTTCGACAAGTGGAATGAACTGACCGTCGAGGAGCGCGATGCGATACGTGACAACCTCGCTGCGATGGTGACCAGCGCCATCTTCAACTACATCAAAGAAGATGAGGATGTGATCGAGGCCTACACGAAGTCGGGCACGAAGTTCTACAATGCAGCACCAGAGTTCGCGGCCAAGATTGAGGACTTCAAGAGCACCTACCTTCCGACAGTGCTCGAGAAAGGAAAAACGCTGGGGGTCAAGGATCCCGAAGCCATAGCCAATGCAATCACCGAACTGACTGACAAATGGCGCAAGCTTCTAGAAGAGAATGGCAGCGACCGCGAGACATTCCAGCGCCTGCTGCATGAGGAAATCTTCTCGAAGATCGATACATCGGCCGAGCGCGGCTAATTCTTCCTTCGAGCGTTATGGAAGGCCCGGCCGATATTGTGCCGGGCCTTCTTCATTTTTGGTCCGGACTTCAAGGTGTGGACGCAGATGAACCGGGCGATCGACGTGGTCAGGTGGCGCGGTTGCAGGAACTGCTACATCATGTCGAGCTGCAGTTGAGATTGACCACGGCCGTCTCAAGCCCGTCTCGTTCAGCGATATCGGTTCTCAACCCCTGCAACTGCCTGAGCGCACGGCGCTATTCAGAGATGACTCAAACCGCCAAAGAATGAGGGGCTGGATGGTGGGCGTGACAGGGATTGAACCTGTGACC
>SXGT01618042.1_pt1 | contig 22117 bp, 16 predicted proteins | sample 3176221 | NCBI WGS metagenome assembly SXGT01 (sample SAMN11356862, study PRJNA531348) | freshwater metagenome | isolation source: freshwater sample F1-120 | place: China: Fuxian Lake, Yuxi | collected 2017-12-25
AATAAGCAACGTAACCTTACTGATGCCCACGCTAAAAGTCAGGGTCTGTTTTATTTGTGGTGAAAGTTTTGCGGCCTCAAGATCTCCGAGTGTATGAGGCCATTGAACAGTATCATCATTTCCGTAAAAAGCGAGGGTGACGCCAACGGGAGTAGAGTCACCATCAATAGTTTTGGTAATTGCAATAGGTCCGACATTGGTGACGGTCTGATCAGGGCTAGAGGTATCGAGAAGACCACCTTCAGCACTTGCTGGAGTTAATCCCTGTCGTTCAACATCTATCTGGAGGCTCTGTAAAATCGTTTCATAATTTCCATTACTCGATATATCAACACTGAGACAATTAACAGTTGAACCGATAGGCGCAGATGATGGTGGGATAGTTGTAGTATTCGGTACGACATCCATAAATTTCGTCCCACAGGCAACCGTAGTCTTCCCTCCGACAACCGGAAAATCAGTATCAACAAAATCCCCAGTCGTCACGTGTTTTCCATCATACGTCATATTGAGGTCTTCGGCATTTGCAACGGAGTAGGTAGTAGGAGTATTGCAAAGGGCATCTGCGGGAACACTCCCGGCAACACAAAAATCCCATGAAGCATGTGCTGGAAACGTCATAGGCGCATCAGGAAAGGTGACCGTATTTTTCTGTTTATCAATCACACGCACATCAGCAACCTTCGGAATATATCGCTCAGTAAACTGACCCATGGTACTTATACCACCTCGCGTAAACGTCGCACTGGTCATGACGAGCGGCTTGTCGCATGGATTTTTAATATGCCAGCATCCGAGTTCAACACCCTGATCTCCCTGAATTACCGTCTGGTTCATAGGAGTAATTCCAGTTTTCTCATCCTGCATGGCGGTCAACGTGAAACCAGTACACGCCGCAGAGACCTCCTGGCTCGTATCTGAAGAGAGCCGAGGAAGATCAGGTGACGTATCAGGGGCAAATGCCTGAGTCGATCTCGAAGACTCCATAGCATCGTCACTACATCCGCTACTGAGGACAAGCGCTGCGAGTGCCGCTGCGGGACGTGAAATGTTCATACAATAAGGCAAAAAGAGACTAAGGAGTGATTATAACGAATTTATAAAAAATGTCAACTACGTCAAAAACACGCTCTGTTTGAGAATCGAAGCTCCCTATATTTCTATCTGGGGTGCCAGAATAGACGCTATCCGAATGTGGTTTAAGAGTCAAGAGTACGCTTTATAACGTTCACGACGTCCATTTTTTAGATCCTGTCCGGACAAGAGGGGGAGGGGGGTAAATTATGACGTAATGGTATGAATAAAGGTCGCCTATAACCCGCGGAATATTTTTCAAAGCTGATATAGGTTAAGGAATTCACCAGCTTGATATGTTGTAATAACGGAAGAATGCTCTTATGATGTTATCGCTTTAATTACCATAAATATGAGTAAAGAGAATGAGTTGATTCTAGGAAGGATTTTAGCCTTCCCGTCTGAAACCCGAACAGTCGAATTCAAACGACTGGGGTCGAATAAAAACGATGCCTTAGATAGAACACTGGAATCGATTGTTGCCATGGCAAATACCGATGGCGGTAATCTTATTCTTGGCATTGATGATCCCGAAAAGAGTAAACTTAAGGGTTTTGACAGAATTTTTGGTATCGAAGAGAATATTCAGCTTTATGATAGCCTTGGTCAGCTTCTGAAAAATATCCACCCTCCCGTTCCCAATGTATGGCCTCCTCATATTTTGACGTATGGGAAAGTGAGGGTTGCCGTGCTCAGTATTCCAAAAATGTCAGATACATTTAGATCCATAAATAATCATGTTTTTATCAGACTAGAAAGAGGTAACAAAAGGCTCAGTCCTCAGGAGATAGTACATTTTTCCTACGTGAAGGGTTTTGAGCACGCAGATAAAGAGCTCGTATCCGTTGATTTTTCCTTATTAAACACTGCCTTATATCATTCATGGCGAAAGAAGCGAGGCATTGAAGAAGATGATATCAAGGCAGTCTTACAGAAAACCGGTTTGGCTCGTGAAGACGAGTTCCACAAGTTACTTCCTACAAGAGCTGCTGTTCTTTTATTTGCAGAGTACCCGACAGACATTATGGACACCAAATGTGCCATCAGGATTTTGAGGTACGAAGGAAATCTTCAAACCCTTACAGAAACCTATAATCTTTTGGGCTCGCCAAAGACTATAACGGGTCCTCTTATTAAGCAGATCAGGGATGCTCATGAATATGTGCTCGATTTACTTCGAAGCGGTATTGCTGTTCCTTCCGGTTTCGTCACGAAATATCAAATCCCCGAAAGAGCTGTCAAAGAAGCCATTACCAACGCCGTAATTCATCGAGACTATTACACAAAAAGAGACATAGAAATTAAGATTTTTGAGGACAGGGTGGAGGTGCACAGTCCCGGACTTTTACCTTTCAATATTACGCCCTCAAACATTGGCCGTGTCAGAGCTCTCGGCTATAGAAACGATTTACTTGTGAAACATTTGCGTGAATTCCCTGATCCACCGAATCTGGATCAGAACGAGGGTATCAAGGCCATGCGATCTGTCATGACCAATGCAAATCTGTACCCGCCTCTTTTTATTACTTATCCAACATTACAAGATGCGTTAGAGGTTGTGTTGTTGAATGAAAGGCCACCTACGGAATGGGATAAGGTATCGCACTATTTGTTGAAAAATGAATATATAACAAACAAGATCGCTCGAGAGATCCTAAAAGCAGAAGATACAGTAAAGGTTTCGAAGCTCTTCAATAAATGGGTCAAGAAGCGAGTATTAACAAAAATCGTTCCAAGCACCGGTGCAAAAAAGAACGTCAAATATAGATTGCCGACTGAAGATGAAAAGAATTTATTTGCCTTAGACGAAAGTAAATAAACCTAAAACAGGTATTTTAAAGCTGAAATGGTAAGTTTTATTTACCTTTTTGCTATGACGGCGATTTTTTTTGGATTGTATTTTGTTTCATACCATCAGTATACTATAGGCATTCCAAGGCCTATAATTAGGGTTACAAGAAAGATAATTACATAATTTTTATGGCAGATATTCAAAAAATGAAGTTCCTCGATGTATTCACTGAGGACACGAATGAAGTTTTGATTCTTCGCGTAAAATTACGTGTTGAAGGTCAGGACTTCAATATTGGAGACACTTTTAGAAAAGGAGAAAAAATTGCCGGAACAGATTTTCATCTTCTTCGATATTTTGATCTTGCCGTACAGCCTTTAGAAAATGATATTTACGAGGTAACGGGATTTTTCTCACAAAAATAGCATGTCAAAAAGAAGTGTTAAGCTCTCAGAAGAAGAGCTGAAAGGAATGATTAAATTAGAAGTGGTAAGCAAAACTGCAGAAATTGCAGAAGGTGTTTTTAAAAAAATGTTTGAAGACGCAAAGGGGGCTATGGATGGCAAGGTATCACAACTTATTTATGGAGGTATTATCGCTACCGTGCTAGTTCTTATTACTCTGATCATCTCAACATGGTTATTTATGAATAGTTACCAACAGCACTATCTTGATACTCAATCAGCTTTTTATGAACAAATTAATGCTTTACGAAAAGAGAATAATAACCTTCAATTGCAGTTGACGAACGATGTGATAGGTGTCAAAGATAAGCAAGATTATTTGGAACGCCTTTTGTTGGAAAAGACGACAAAATAGTTCTTTAAACATGCTACATTTTTACGGTATATCAAACCCATTTGAGATCAATATCTTGTGTGTACCTTTGTGGTTGTTATGCTAAATATAGCCAAAGGATGGAATAAGTGTAGCGTTCTTTATAAAAATTATTGGAAGTCAGTACCTGAGACTTTTTCCTCCTCCTCACTCTCAGCTACTGGTTTCCGTTGGAAACGAGTGGCATCGAGCCAATCTCGAATAATCCATCACCCCTATGGCTCAAACAGCTAAAGGACAGAAGTACAACCGTATTCCAGGTTATGACCGTAAGGTCAACGGGATACGGGAGCACGTAAAGCCACATGTCAGGAGTAATCCTGTAGTGTGTCCAAAAAAGACTACGTCTCGCTAGATGACGTAGTCCCGGAAACGCCCCCGTCAGAAATGATGGGGGTTTGCTTTTACAGTCTAGCTCAAGGTACTTTTTTTACAATCGACAGCTCCTGTTTTATTGTATTTAGCGTTAATCAGGAGGAAAGTAGGTATCCTCATTCCAGCTTCAAAACCGTCCAGTTCTCCTTCCACTTCACATCAGGCGCAAACCACCGAATGTCATTATCCTTATGGGCGCGGCCATTTTTGCCAAGAGCAGTAAGCCACGCCTTATGAGTCTTCGCGATAGTGCTCGCGATCACGGCACACGGAACACAATACACGACTGGCACTTCAACAGTATCGTCGACTAAACAGTAGAAAAGATTCTTCGACTTCAACTTCTCGTGTTTCGCTTTGAGCTGGAAGCTTCCATTGCCATTCTTCTGGCTCTTCGTCTTAACCTGAATAACAGCGGTCAGCTCACCTTCTACATTCGTAACGATCAAATCCGAATTCGGCACCCCCTTCGGCGCAAGGGCAGCAATATAACCCATCCGAAGAAGTCGGTACATGACATAATGTTCACCTGCCGCTCCCGTAAGGGTTGACTGACGTTTGATAGTCTTTTTCATTAGTGGGTATAGGTTTATAGATTATCTTGAGGAGCGTCAAAAGCCTAATCCCAATTTCTTCCGCCTCGGCGTCGGTTATGTCTTCTCCAAAGTCTGCTTGATAGGCTTTTCGAAAGTCCTTTATAACTTGATGGCTTAGTTTCATAAATGTCGAATTAAAGCTCCCTCGCCTCATCCATATCGATCTCGCCATTCGCCACCATCTCCTGAATATCATCATCAAGATCCCTGAAGTCATCGATGTCGTCAGGATCCAGATCGCCACTTGCTACCAGCTCAAGTATTTCATCGTCTCCCATATGTTAGTGTAACAGTAAATAAAATCCGCCGATTACAATAATAGCGAGCCATTTTAGAATCCACAATGCCACGATTCCTAGGCCAATCATGGCAAGACAACCCCGAATATCCTCGTTAATACACAGCAGAACTATGATGAGCCACATTGGTATCCACATATCATGCGCGATAAGAAGTTAGAGCCTCAGCGTACGCACAATAATCACACTCCTCTCCACACTCCGGCATCTCCCCTCCGAGGCAATCATAGGCCTTCTTCACTGTAGGCTCCACCCATTCAGCGTTGCCCACATAGGGGATAACCTTGATAGTAAACTCCAGCTTCCCATTGAACGCCTCCTTGCTGCTATCTCCGTTGCAATATACGAAATACCCCGTATCAGAAACCTTGAACCCGTTCTTACGAAATAGCCACTGATACACCTCCATCTGCCTCTTGTACCCATCCTGCCACTCAGCATCCAGCGAAATCTCATCAGCCTTTGAGGTGGCCTTGTAATCGACTATGATCAGCTCACCCCGTGGATTGACCCAAACATCATCCACACCACCCGTAACGAGCAAATTTGTGCCAGGGACGAGATACGTCACACCTCGACGCAACGAATCGCGCCACTCATCAATCCGATCATGAGCCAACGGAACAGCATCAATCCCATACTCTTTCATCAGCGGATGAGCCGTACCATTCGCTCGGTGTATATCAAATTCCTTCTTCAGTAAGGCATCTACCGCCGAATTCAACGAAAACGGATATCCTGGAGGCCTCCCTACTCCAAGACGTCGATCATAGTAGAAGCATCGAGGACACTCCAGGAACAAATCAATCTTCGAGCGACTTAGCCGAAAAGGCTCAGTAGAAGACGGATCATACATGTTTCTAGTGCGCTGTGGTTTGTAGTATTGGGACATGAAAGATTATGAAAAGTTTTATGGTTTTAAAACAATTTCTCGCTCTTCAGGAGTCAGTTCATACAAATCAAAGACAATCTCATCAATCTTTGCCTCTAGTTCTTTTTGTCTGATCGGTGGCTTTTTTGGGTCATAGTCTGAGGAGAAGGTGATGACAAGGATTTGATCCACAAGAAGCTTGATTTGTGAAGAAACTGACTGATCAGCATTATGAATGGGGAATTGTTCTAGTTCATTAATTTTGAATTGCGGAAAAATTCCGCGAGAAAGTTTTCCGAACTTATGAATAAACCAAAATGACATCAATCGTGAATTTAAAATTCCCAATACGTAAAAGGGATTCTCTTGAATATTGATAATATTCATTGAGTTTAGGTCATTCAGTAATATTTCCTCTGTATAGCACGCATGAATACAATATGGTGGCTTTGCTGGAATTTGTCGCACTAAAATTCGCGGCGTAGAAAAAAGCTCAAACTTTCTTGAAGCAGCCAGATTTTCTCCATACTTTAAAAATTCACCACTCCATCCGAGTCTGTATCGAGAAACATCACGTCCTTCTAAATAGCGGAGATAAGTCTCATCTATAGCTTCAGAAGTATGATAGATACGTGTTTTTTTCATATTTTCCGTCTGAGGTGGTCTCCCTTTTCCTGTTTCGTACGCCTTTAGTCCAGCTTTAACATCTGCAATATTTTTTAGTTGTACACCTCTGGTTTCAATTTTGTCTATTAAAATACCGATCTCTCCATTTTTTAAAGCTTCAATGTTGATAATCGCATCAGGCTTATTTAAGAAATAATCTGTTGTTGTGCGAGACACCAGTTCAATCGTTTTTGAATCATTATATTCACAAAGTGATATATATTTATTTGATGTATCGTTGGAAAAAAGAACGATAGAACTATCTACACTGGCCGATTCGAAGACTCTCGACAAGCAATTGACGATTGTTATATTCGCATGACTTAAAACAAATTCTCGTAAATCTTTATTTGTATTAATAGTAAGCCAATTGTTGGGGACAATATAGGCCAGCACCCCCTTTCTTCTAAGCAATTGCTTTCCTTTTTCTAAAAATAAAGAATAAAGATTGATTTGATATCTGGCAAGCGCAAAGCTTTTATAGAAATATTCTTTATGCTTTTTCGTAAGGCCTTTAGATTCTCCACTTCTCGCAAAAACATAAGGTGGATTCCCAATCACTACATCAAATCCACCGTTCTCTTTAAAAACCTCGCTAAACTCCAATTTCCAAATGAAGAATGGACGAATATTTTTTCGGCGCAGTACTCTGATCTCCTCAAGTTTATCCATTCTTTCTTCCTCCTCTAACGTGGCTTCAATAAGCTCCCATTTAAGTGTATCAATCTCTTCTTTCAAATTCTGTTTCTGAGTTTTTCGAGACTCAGAAACAAAATGCTCAATTTTCCTTTGCATCTTCAGAGTTTTCTCCTGTGCTACTACCTTTTGTTTCGTCGGAGCATCGAAAAGATTCATTACGCTAAGAGGATCGTCACCAATCTTATTTTTCCTTTCAAAGTCACCAAGTCGCTTCTGGAGTTGTTTACTTTCAGCTTCAATTTGAGCCTTTTTTGTTAAATCTAACTGATTTTTAGAATGAAGATCGAAATATTCTCGCTGAAGACTAGAAAGTTTTTCCTTGATCTCCTTTTTTTCATTTTCAATAGCTCTAGAATCAGTCAAAAACGAGTCATCAAAAAGCTTAATCCCTTCATATTCTGAAAATAGACTATTCCCTTGCATGATCTTATGCTCGAGGTTTGGAAGAGGATGAGGATCTTTCTCTTCTACTACCAAAGCGAGCCACATACGTAGCTTGGCAATTTCTACCGCGCCCGAATCTATGTCCACTCCGTAAATTGAGTGTGAGATGCTGTGCAGTTTGAGGTCATAAGGAGAAAGTTTACTTCCTGCATGAACTCCTAACGCTTGTCTTGCCCTTACAATCTCGTTTAACATTCCGAGGGGAAATGCACCGGATCCTACGGCTGGATCGCAGACTTTAATGTCCGAAAGAAGTGTATCCAGTTTTTCTGCATTAGTACGAATACTTTCTGGAAGCATAAATTTGTAAGTATCGGTTTCCCTGCCTTTTTCTAATACCAGCTTATCATTTTGGATGATTTGTATGCCCTTTTGAATAAAAATTTCAATGTCCTCATGAGGAATCATTTCCTCTGTCTCTGAGTATAGATAATTAATAAGACTTTCCTGACACATGTAATGAACGATCTCACGAGGAGTATAAAACGCTCCCTTGCTCTTTCTATCTCGAATTTCAAGTAAGTTCTCAAATACTTTTCCTAGCATTTCTGGATCAACAGCTACTTCTTTTTCGAGTGGCTCATTTTCATTTACAGTAAAGTTGTAACGATCAAATACGTCAAAGATTCCATTTCCAATGTCGCCAGTTTTCTCATCCTTAATTTCATTTGAGAACAGCTCGTCAGGGAGGCTTATGTGGGTCGTTTCCCATGAATATCCATTCATTGGCTCAAAAAGTCCTCCATTCAAGAATGGCATTCTGCAGTTGTTAAGTTTAGGATAGATGGCTTCTTTGCCTCGATCCTGGGCTAAGGCTTCATAGAATAATGGCTCGAGTACATCATCGAAAAAGTTGTGTCCATATTTTTCTCTGGCATCAAATAGCTTTCGTAAGAAATTCTTTACACCGGATCCCCATTCTCTGTCTGGATATACACCAAACCATCCTTTCTTTTGCAGGAAGTATAAAAAGGCAATTTGCCCTAGTGTTTTCTTTGCAAAGTCTACGGCTGAGATTTCTTTTAAATCAAAATCTCTTTTTAAGTCGGCATCATTCGCTAGGAGCTGGTCGAGAGACTCTTTCATGCGAAGGAAAAGATCACAGTATTTTTCGAAGAACTCATTTGTGACCTTCTCGATATTGAATGCACCTTCTAGTTCAGCTAAATTTGGCTCTTTGTTGTCTTCTAGGAGCGGAACAAACCTACTTTGAGCTGTGTGGCTTCCCTCGTGTTTTCCGACTAGAAAGGACCATCTCTTTGCAGGAGTAATTTCTTCGCTCGTGCGCGATTTTCCATCCTTAATATCTAGAGAATACTCTAGTTTTACCAGTGAAAACCTCCAGTCATCCTCTTTCTCATCTTCTGGAGCTATGAATGCGACTAATGCTGCATCTACCCAGTTATTTTTTAAATAATCTGCAACAAAATTTCTTTGTGCCGTTCGTGCTCGCGAGAGGGAGGTTCCCTTATGAAGAAAGACTTGAAGTACGTGTATTTTATTGCCTGCATTGTCGTTGAAATAACCAATGATGTTGTATCTTGAAACAAATTCCCTGAATGCTTCTCGAACATACTGTCCTTCTCGAAGCTTATCCACCGCTTCATATTTTTTGAGTAGATTTGCTATGAATAACTTGAAAGTTTTTTCGTTGAATTTAGTGCCGAAAGCATCTTGTACGACCGTGATGGCTTCGGACTTTCGCATTAGCCTTGAGGATTAAAATATTCAGAAAGAATAATCTCTTTAACGGAGGTTACTCCTTGCTTTGTTTCCGCATGAGTTGGTTCTAGGAAGTCATTAGAGAGGTTGGTCTTAAGAATTCCGAGAAGCTTTATTGGGTTAACCACGATTTCAGGAGTTTCTTGAATTCTTTCGTAGATTTTCTGTGAGAGTTTTTTGGGAATACCTCCAGCATCTAGCTCTCTAATAACTCGCGAAATATAGGTTTCATCATCTTCAGTAAAACCACTAAAGTTGTTAACTTCTTTTGCCTTTAGCATTTTTGACAGACGTGCTGCGTTATCGCGACTACCTCTCTTTGATGAAAATTCTTCTTCCTCGTCTTCGGTTACCTTTGTCAGCATCTCTGAATTTTTCGCTAAAAGCTCATAGAAAATCTTATCTAGTTTCATTTTTTCTTCTTTTGCTTCTGCGGAAAGTAACTTAGCGGCCTGCATAAAATCGATCTCTTGAGAGAGGAGGATGTCGTCATTTTCAACGATAAAGAACTTTTGCAGCTTACCTTTGCGGAAGTAAGTTAGAAGTTTGGCATTGGTCTCCTTTGATTTTCGAGCAGTTCGGGCTTTTTTTGGTAGCCTTGTAATTCGCGCATAGAGACTTGGATTTTCATCTTTAATCTTCCGAATTTCTTGCAAATATCCCAGATCACTCTCGGTGACTTCCTCACCATCGATGGCTTCTTTCGAAAGCATACGACTAAATAGGCTGTGCCCTTCCGGTATCTCGTCCTCTGTTAATAGCTTGGCATCGGTTCCGAGTAACGAGATAAATGCCTGGATTTTAGCTTCAGCGCACTCACGAAGCTTGATTTGCTCATTTGATTGATCCGTGGGGAAGAAGGTATATGTGTATATTTTTTCGAATTTTGTATCTACACGATTGATGCGTCCGACTCGCTGCATGATGCGTGTCGGATTCCATGGGATATCGTAATTGATAACAACATTGGATTGATGGAGGTTTGATCCTTCAGCGAGAACATCCGTTGTTATGAGTATCTTGTAATCATTTTTTTTGTTTCTTGTATTCGCATCAAAATTTTCCATTACCTCCTCTCTTTCTTCAGCAGAATTACCGCCGCAGAAGGAGATGATTTGATTCGGGAATACGTCCTGCAATCCATCTTTTAAATAGGACGCTGTTTCTTGGGACTCCGTAAATATAATTAGTTTACTATCTTGGATCACTGCTTCTTTTGCCAGCTTGTTCTTGAAGGCTAGGATTTTTGGATCACGTTTTACTTTCTTCCACATCTCCTGTATTTCACGTAAAATCTCGAGATCGGCTAGTAAGGCCTCCTTAAACGAATCTTTAAATTCACCGCTCGGTATAGCCTCCGCTTTTTCATCATCTACGAGCCTATCTAATCCTTCGAGATCACGACGATCCAAGCAGTCAAAAATTTTCTGAGTGTATTTTTTGCTTATGTAAACAGTTCCATTATTTAATGCGTCAATAAATTGTTCATATGAACTGATAAATCGATTTAGCGTTTGCTTAAAGGCATAAAAGCTACTCTCAAGTCTTTTTACAAAGAGCATTTTCATGAATTTTCGCATATTCATTTGAGCTAGTTCATCAGGCTGCTCCAGCTCGCTTTTCTTATAGAGTAAAGCCGAGTATCTTGAAAATTTTACTCTTTGAACAACGAGTTCGATTGTACGAAAAAATACATCATCTTCTTCTTTACTGAACTCATAAAAAATTGGCTTAGGCTCAGCAACTTCGGGAAATTTCATCTTCTGCTTCTTGAGATCCTCACCGTAATATTGCACGATTTCATTTCGCGTACGTCGCACCATTAAATGCTTCAGAACTTTTTCTCGAATAAGTTTTGCATTTTCTTTCGTGACTTTGATATATTCAGCTTTGTCTTTTTGTCTATCCAATCCCTTAAGACCCTTTTCAAGATTTTTGAAAAAGCCTTCAAGATCTGGAAGATTTGGGATTGTGCTCAGCTTTGTGCGCTGAAAAAGCTTAATTTGAGAAAGTAAGTCTATTGGAGTGTTGTTGTAGGGTGTAGCAGTGACTAAGATAACCTTCTTACCACGGCATATCTGAGCCAATTTTGTATACGTCTCAGTTTCTTCAGTCCGGAATCTATGGGCTTCATCAATAATGATATTGTCGAAGTTTTTGTGCTCTTCTCTTTTTATAATTTGATCCAGCACGCCAATAGAACGACATTTGTAATCTTTTGCGCGGAATCCAAAATTACGGAAAGAGTTCTCCCAGCTTCCCTGGCTGTGCTCATCGATTAAGTGCGGAGGAGCTAGGACTAATGTGCGCCCTTTAAGCTCTTGGCAGAGTATAGTACCCATATAAGTCTTTCCGAGACCGACGACATCCGAGAGAAAAACGCCATTGTATTCCTCTACAATTTTCCGCGCATTAATAACGGCGTGGTCCTGATACTTTAGCTCCTTGAAGTTTTCAGGCCGATAGCTGTGCTCAAGGGTAAGATCTTCACTGAGTTCATCTTTGAAGTATTCATAGAGAAACTTTAGGTATAGCTCGTAGGGGGTAATATCTTCTCGGAGCCATGTATCTTTCTGAATAGTTTCAATATACTGTTCACTGACATCTACGCCTTTTTCCCATAGCTCTTCGAATTTATTCTTTGCAAAAAGGTGATCAGATGGATTTTTCAGCTCTACATTGAATTCAAGATTCGTTACGAGTCCATTTTGCGTGAGATTACTAGACCCCGTAATAACTCTTCCGACATCTCTATCCCCCTCATTGAAGGTCATAATATAGACCTTTGAGTGTATTTTCTCTTCAGGATAGGCTCTTATTTCGAGTTTTCCGCTCTTGAGCCATTGAAGGAATTTTTGCACTCCTTCTTCAACACGAAAATCATTTTCACTGGACTCCATTTCCTCCTTCACGGCATCGCCAAATTCATCATTGATTTCTTTGTGGGACTGTATTTTTTGGATCAGGTCATAGGTCTGGCGGTTTGTGCTTATGCCGATCAAGATTCTCATCTTTTCTGTTTTTTCTAAAGATGGGTAAATCGCATAAAAACCGCTCGTATAGAAATATCCGACAAGTACATCAAAATACCGCGTATCCTTTATGAGCGTGGCGAATCTTTCTCTAAGATTTTTACCGTCCTCGTTTGTGATAAAGGTTAAATCGCTGTGTGTAGTATTTTGATTCATTTTCATTTATGGGCATAAAGAGGTTGGCAGTGATTTGCCTCTTATTCGTCATGCATCTTGCTTTCTGCTTATAGCAATTAGATGACTATAAGTATCTTTCTGCACCTACTTTACCACACAAATAATGATACTCATAGTCCGTCGTCTTATAGTCATCAAACACATATGCTTTTAGCGTGAATAAAAGCAATATACTCAAAAAGTTCGGGGCTAGAGTGCGGGAACTCCGTCAGCAAAATGGAGCGATGTCTCAGATGGCTTTTGCTCAAAAAGTTGGAATTGATCGGACCTATATAGGGGGTGTTGAGCGGGGCGAGAGAAATTTGGGTCTAGAAAACATAGAGAAAATAGCAAAGGCGCTTGGAGTGGGTATTGATGAGATGTTCAAGCCTTAATTAACCACTCATAATCAACCTGCAGAGCCGGTGGGCTATTGTTTTATCGTCTTTTTAAGGGATGCATTCAAAAGGATGCATATTTTTAGCTTTGAAATTGGGTTGAATAAGGCTGGGAATGGCTTAAAATAGGCATAGAGCATCTAGCCCGCATCGGGGATTCTCATAATGAAAATTAATATGATTAAGCTATCGAAGGAACGGGTCGAAAAAAGGATCGAGCAAATAAATTACCTCTTGGAGAATTTTCGTGAGGAATCAGAATTCCCACTAGGGGAATCTCCCTCCGAAGCTACTGTAGTCCAGTATGATGCTAGATATACTGGTCAGGAATGCGATTTTGAAATTATGGAGCAGCTCGCAAATCTGAAACTTTTACGTATCACTAGTACTAATTTTATACCTAGTCCTTCTGACGAAATTTTTGTTTGTTTTGTTATCCATTCAAAAGAAAAACTACGAGAGTATTTGCTTGAATTAAGGCAAATGATAAAGCCAAATAAGCCACTTATTCGACTACAAACCCTACAATTGATTGCCAAGAAGATTGGTGAGCTGAATAGCGGTACCGATTTGATTATTTTTTTACGCGACTGTGGCGTTGATGAGAAGAAGATTGAATATCCCCAAACAAAATGGAGGATGATTTTTTCCATTCTAGAGTATTTGGCATTATCAACATCCGCCGAGGATAGAAAAATATTATTCACTATACTTGAGAGCGCGTGCCACCCGTTAATGCACAAGGGGAGTTCCGATCTGGCTAGAACATTTATCGGCGATATAAAACAGCTTATCAGATATGATAATTTAGATATTGATGATAGGGGTATTTTATGGACGCAGGTTGGTGAAGATGGTGATCTTTGGGTTGATAAAGATGGTAATGCTAAGGAATCACAACGCATCAGTACGTTTCCCGAATCAGGTATTATAAATCCTGATTCTATTAGCAAATCCGACAGAGAGCTAGAGTTGATATGGACCGGCTTCGATCTCGTGGATGCTCAGAACAAGGATTGCTCTATCTTGCTAAGGGAAGGGTTTCCAAAGGACCTTCTTATGAGGTGCTTCGCAAATGACCGCGAACCACGCCGGATATTACCTCGATCGGAATTCGACACATCACCAAAAGATACAAAGGATAACGTAAAAGCATTAGTAGCAAATTGGAGTAATAAGTTTCAAGTTACACGGAAACGAATCAAGAGCCTTGTCTACTATGAAAATAAAGACCAGTCCATTCATATCACTGAAAATATACGTTTTGGAAAGAAAGGGATATAGCCTTAAATTCCAGTTTATAACCTAGTGTGCAAGTACTATTGCACCCGTTAAGCTAGCTGTACCAGCAGCGATGCGGCCTTTTGTTGTGCGCACAACAGGAAGACAATAACCATTAATCAATTAACCTATGCAAAAAGTTTGCGAAGACGTGTTCTCAACGTATTGCATCTTCACCAGCGCAACCCTTTTATCACTTGGCTTTCAGCTTGAAGGTATAGATAAGGGTAACCCACGGAAAGTGGAGTTCTGCTTCCTGCGGTCACCTCAGCTGGATACCGTCATTCAGGCTTACTGGGCAAAACAGCTGCAGTGTGAACCACAAGCCTTGTTCTCCAATCTGAAAATGCTTAAAAATCGTATCTTTAGCAACTAATCATGAAACTCCCCCCTGAAGCAATACAGGAGTTCCGAGAAATGTACCTTGCCGAATTTGGTGAGGAAATTTCCGAACAAGAAGCGGAGGCACAGGGGCAAAGTGTGTTCACTTTTTTACAGACAATATTTAACAAGAAATGATCATGACAATAGCAATACTTCGACAAATCCTTTTCAAGGCAAGCAAAGGCAAATGTACTTTCTGCAAAACCACCATTGCTCTCTCGGATTTACGCGACGAGGCGAGTAGGAGTGAATTCCAAATATCCGGCATCTGTCAGCAGTGCCAAGACAAAATATTTTTAACCTCTAAAACAACAAACGCATGAATGATAATGATACGCAGCCTTCTGATATTCTTCCCAATACAAGTGCACCACATTCAGAACATTCACTGTCCGCTCAAGAAAGCGATACATTAAAAGTGAATAATGAAAAAATAGCTCCGAAGAGCCGAAAGGATAATGCTAAAGTGGATAACAAAACAGAAAAACCATCTACGATTGAAGTCTATTCGCTTCGCCTTCGGGATGGTCGTATTGCCGAAGCGTATTATGACCGCATAAAAGAGGAGACGGGGTTGCTAGTCTTCCAGGATAGTAAGGTTACCAAGGAGCGCCAGATTACGGTTGGTCATACCGCGTACACTGCACCTCCACCAACCAATAGTCTTATCAAGTCAGGCTTTATTAAGCTGCCGTCAGATGCGTTGCCTTTTGGCTCGGAGGCATCATTGATGAGGGAGGTAAAATCACTTATACATGACTACGTACAGGTTTCTCCAGACTTTGAAGATATTTCTAGCTATTATATACCACTGACGTGGGTTTTTGATAACTTTCAGGAACTTGCCTATCTTCGTGTTATTGGTGACTATGGAAGCGGTAAGTCGCGATATCTGAAGGTTATGGCGGGAATATGTTATCGCCCAACCAATCTTAACGGTGCAGCAAGTTCCTCTGCCATGTTCAGGATTATTGACGAGGTGAAGGGTACTATTATTTTCGATGAAGCCGACTTTCGTTCTTCCGATGCAAGTAGCGAGATGGTTAAAATACTCAATAATGGCTTCCATACAGGAATGCCAGTTCTTCGGAGTGAAGCATCAGGAAAAAACATGAAGTCATATAATCCGACTGCATTCGATGTATTTGGACCCAAGATAATTGCTACAAGGATGAACTTCACAGATGATGCTCTTGAGAGCCGATGCTGCACGCATGCCATGGAAGTTTTAACACGAGACGACATACCAGAAAGCCTCGAAAACGATTTTGAAGAGAGGGCGCTACGAATACGTAATATGCTCGTAATGTTCAGGTTTCTGAAGTTAAGTGGTGGTATCTCCAGCGATTCACTTCCGAAGCTTGATATCGAAGCAAGACTTCGGCAAATTTTCTCACCACTTTATCGTATAATCACGGACCCAGCGGAAAGGGAGAAGATCCTGAATTTCATCAAAAATAAGCAAGCGGAGGTTACTGAACGCCGCTATAGCTCATTTGAAGGTGAGTTATTGCAAGCTATCCTCAATGTTTTAGAAACAGAGCCAGAACCCACAATGAAGGAAATAGCCATAGATTATGACGCAAAATTTGGTGGAAAATTTCCTATTGAGCCAAGAAAGGTCGGCTCTACTATTGATCAGATATTCCATCTCGAAAAAAAGCGTGCTGCCGACGGTTTTCACCTCTGCTCCAATACAACAAACAAAAAGAAAATCATAGCCCTGAAGATAAAATTTGGCATAGATATGCCACAAATGAATGTCGTGAATGATATGAATGTTTCCCCAGATGTTTCGGGCTTAAATTCCGAGCAAGTAATGGATCTATTTGGCGGCGGCGAGATCGCCCCTGATTAATATATTTCTTAATTTTTTCATTCCATGTCCTACAAGTCCGATCAGTATCGCTCTAAGAACGTTTACATCCCTCGAGCTCTCTGCGATCAAGCAGAGAGGCGCGCTGCATCGCTTTACATGAATTTCACTGTGTATGTGCGCAAACTCATTGTAGAAGACCTACAGAAGGTCAAAGGGGAAGATCCAAGCATCTTAAAGAAAGGATCGCAACCTTCTTCAGACTTGGAATCTCTCTATGATACATAAGCACAATTTTTCTTCATCTTTTCTATCTCTAATTATTTCGATATTATGGGCAGAACTCGACATTACGATACCATTGATAGCAGACTACAGATATCACTCTCATGGCTGAGAAAGCGAGGATGTCTAAAAGGAGGAAGCTCCGGGGTCATCACCTGGACCAGTACTTTTAGGAAGGAGCAGATAGGGTATGACATCTATCTCTATGGTGACAGTCCGTACATGCGCCTTCATTATATTTCTAGGAATTACTGGGACAACGGTACGACTTACGACTATCGTGTTCGCTTGCTAAAAACGAGATGTCAGTTCGGGGGCTATCGCTGGTGGTTCATCTGCCCCTATTGCTACAGGAAGGCGATGATACTAATGGATCCTGGCAAGGGACAATATGGATGCCGGATCTGCCTTCAGCTTTCCTATTTTACCCGACAGCGCTCATATCATGGACATATTGGTCCTCTGAAGCGAATGATCGACCTCCAGGAGAAGTATCATAGGCTTCGCGAATCAGTGAAGAAATTATACTATAGAGGGAAATTAACAAAGAAAACCAAAAAGTTACTCGCATATAAGACATGGTTCGACTCGGTGACGCCCCAGTTGCAGTCTCAAATAGATAAGATATAATGAATTCACTTCCCAACAAATTAGACGCACTTATTATAAGGCTTATTGCTTGTTGCCTCGACAGGGGCGACTGTGCCAACAAAGTGCCTTATGGTGTCTAAGTTGGGAAGTCACAGTCGTCCTTTTCGGGGACTTTATAACATTTTTTAATCAAACAGACTATATGATAAAACTTAAACATTTCGCATATCTTCGCCGTTCACAGGATCGTGAAGATCAGCAGGTACTCTCGATCGAGTCACAAAAGCGAGAGCTTATAGCCTATGCTAAAAGGCACGACATTGAAATTGTAGAGATCATCTCTGAAGATCAAACTGCATACAAACGTGGCAGACCAAAATTCAACCGCATGATGGAGCGTATCGAGAAAGGGGAAGCCAATGCGGTGTTGACGTGGCACCTCACCAGATTAGCGAGAAATGGGGCTGATGGAGGGCTGATTATCACATTCATAGACGAAGGAAAAATACTTGAGCTCCGAACAACGGAAAGTGTCTATCTCAATAAGCCCGATGATAAGTTCATGATGTGCATGCACTTCGCCATGGCAAAAAAGAGCTCGGACGACACGAGTTCATTCGTGAAAAACAATCTCAAGACGAAACTGGATAAAGGCGAGTATCCTGGCCTTGTCCCATATGGATATCTGAACATTGATGGGAATAATGTTATTGCTGGTAAGCGCTTCAATCGTGAAAAGCAGGGGATGCTTGAAAAACTCGAAAGGCCTCTCGGACGCATTGAACTTGACCCTATAGAAGCACCGCTTATACGCAGAGTGATGGAATTCGCTCTCACAGGTGCCTATTCCACGTCGGCACTCTGCGAAGAAGCTGCCAAGCTTGGATTAACCGGAAAGCGCTTCGGGAAGAGGGTGGCCAAGCAAGCGCTCACAAACGTACTGACCAATATCTTCTATACCGGAAAGTTTGAGTATCAGGGACAGATATGGCAGGGCAAGTACGAGCCGCTCATCACTGAAAATGAGTATCAAAAACTCCAAACAGTTCTGCATGGCAAGAGTCGTCCTAAAAAGGCAGGCCATGACTACACCTTTTCGACGCTCGTATATTGCCCTGAATGCAATAATCGCATGAGCGGAGAGTATCAGAAGGGGACACACTATTATCGTTGTACGAGAGCCAAAGGGGCAACGGCTTCATGTGCAAATATAAAACACATTCGCCAAGATGTACTTGATAATGAGATCGAAGCGACGCTCCTGAGAATCATGGTACCCCCTCGTATCATTGATTGGGCTTTGAAGTATATAAAACTCGCCTACTTGGAAGAAAATAAAGTACTCACAGGCAAGAGAGGATTATTTCAAAAAAACATTAACGATGAAAAACAGAAGCTCGAACGCTTAACCGCAAAGTGGCTATCTGATGGAAATACACAGAGTGAGTTGATGTCAGACGAGGACTTCAAAGAACAGAAGGTTTCCATTCAAAGCATCATCGCTGATAACGAGGCAAAACTAAAAGAGAATAACGGCGAAGAGGATACATGGCTCACCAAATGCGAAGCGTTCTTTATAAAGATGCGCACCGTTGCAAAGGAGTACAACACAGCAACAGTTATTGAAAAAAAGATCCTACTTCAATCCATGGGTGCCAAGTTTATCCGAAAAGACGGATCTATGACCGTGCAGCTCGAAAAGCCGTTCTCTATGATTCTTCAGTCAATTCCCGTAGAAGTTTTAGCCGAACCGGCATTATACCGCACCCTGAAAACAACAATCGGGGATTACGACTCCGAAATTGATATCTGGGGTGGTCGATGGGGCTCGAACCCACAACCCCTAGGACCACAACCTAGTGCTCCACCATTGAGCTACGACCACCACGAAACGCTGATTTAAGCGCGGTAATTGTAGAGCTATATAGCCAAATTGGCAATAGCTTAAATCGTGGTAATGCAAGGAAACAAGGAGTGAGCGACCGAGCCGTACGTAAGTACGGTGAGGAAGCGAAGGACGTAATTGATGCAGCAGTACAAACAAAAAACCCCCACCACTTGGGCGAGGGTCTTGTGTGTTTTAGGAGGATTAACGCCCTTTCGCCCTAGAAAAGCAACAAAGCCTTAAATTCCTAAAATTCACAATGAGCGGACTAAGTTTAATAGTTTTTTAGAAAATTTTCAAGTGAAAATGGTAAAAGTGTCGAATCATAGCTCCTCTTTTTTGAATTGAGCTTCAAAGAATTATTATCAAACTCTTCTCCATGGAAAATAACATCACGAAGGTATGCATACTTCTGAGCAAGTCGCGTGTTGGACGAACTCAGATATCGGAACTGTGATCCATGAAGAATGTAGAAGTTGTAACTCTCGGCAAAATCTTCGAATGGATCCTTCATCGCATAGCCACTGACGAAGTCGAGTGGGCTGCTATTTTTCCATTTAGTTTTCGAGTCTTTCCAGTTTACCGAGTAGAAGGCAACGCTCGGATCATTACTGAAAACTTTTTTTCTATTATCAATAAAACGGCTTGATCCTGCGGATGCCTGACCCTCATATAAACCAGTATCGGTAATGTGTCCCATCTCATGGATGAACACCGAGACGAGTTCATTCGAAGAAATATCATTACACTTTATGTAGATAGCCGACTCGCCGCCGAGACCGCGACCAGAATTTTTTGTCCAGAGGATACGAAGATAGGTGAGCTGCGCTCGCTGTTCATAGGGAAGAGACAGGTACGCACGAAAGAGAAGATTCTCGCAATCACCAAGTCGTCGTACGATCGTGTCACTTGAGCGTACGCCCTCGACACGATAATTGACAGTGACACCCTGACTGAAAAAATCATCGGCCTTCCAAGAAAAATCCAACTCCTCAGGTGATGTCGGTTCGTACTGCTGGTTTTGATACTGATAGATATACGACACAGGTGGCACGCCATGGAGTTCTGGCATATCCATAAATGCCGTCGAAAGAGCGAAAATAAAAGGAAGAGCGGGAATCACGGGATGATGTGAGAAAAGAAGACATCATACCTGATAATTAGAATATGTCAATAGGCACAAAAAAGTACCCTTTGAGGGGGTACTTGAGAATAGTTGGGGTTGGGAGGGGGAGTAAAGCGGAAAGCTGTACTCGCCCCATCCCTACAAAGTCAAGGTTCCTTCTGAGAGGAAAAAACTCTCCTCCAGGTCGGAAACAGTAGGTCTTCAAGCTCGCTTGAGAGAACCAATAGTGGGTGACATCATAGGGATGCCGTCATGAAAGGAGAATCGTAAACGACTCAATCCTTTCGAAGAACGGGGTGGTAAAGAGGAAGTGCAAGCACTCCATCGATACCGTTATTCCAAGGTGGACCGTGAAGAGCTCACGATCCGGAGCGAGTCGACCCGAAGGTCAACTCACATCATCTGTTTCGAGTTAAGGCCTCGAAACATGCCTTTCTTTCCGGGGTGATACGGGAAGTCGAGTTACCTCACAGAAGCGTATCGCTTCTGGAGGCAAGAGTTCTAGGCCAAAAGGCGCTAGAACTCGGAGTCCCGGGTTTGGGGAGAAGCTATAAAAGAGCGCTTCCACCCATCAGCTCCGAAAAAGAAAGGAAATCTCCAGCAAAAGCGGAGAAAAATGAAATTGAAATAATGTATCCTAAGAAAACACTATGGTCTCATCTGCGCGAGCAGCGAGAGACCCTACTCTTCATCTTGGAGGACGCCAGGTATAAGAACCAGGGTGCCCCACAAGGATGCATAGCCTACATCAGTCGTTTTAACCAGCCGGAGCCAGTACAAACGGCGACATGGGCATAAGAGCAGAGGACTCGCTGCGCGAGAGAAATTCAATCAGGATTTCAAGGGACCAACAAAGCGTTTTAGCTTTAAATCAGTCGTAATAGGTATCTAAGGAAGCAACATTATCACAATATATGCACTTCGTCAAGTATTCAGCTTCAAAGCTCACAAAAACACAGCCAATTGTAGGGTAAACAATCGGAGGGTACAAGATAATTTTCAAAAAAAGTCAAACTGCCGCTCGAATCCTGCTTGATTCAGCTTTAGACAGCGTCTTCAAGTTTGTTCCAATCCGTCACTCGCTTTCCCGTCGGCGTTCCATCCTGAATAACCGCCACCAATTTATCATCACCTTCATCAGAAACCCGAACAGTGTAATTCCGTCCCTTGAGATTTACATTTTGGAACTCAAGACCCTGATACGCCGGCGCACCATACGCGAGGGTTCCCTTGAGCGCAGGAGAGTTCGGTGCTTTTTTCTTCACCGTCTCCTTCACGAAATCCATCGCATATGCCTTCAGCGCCGCCGCCTGCTCCAACCGCTTATCGGTGACGTCATCCATTCGAGCCGTCACGACGCGTCCAGTTCCAAGTTTGTAAGAATAGACAACCTCAGGCACTGGTCCAGTACTGACATATTCATGATAGGCATCGACGAGAGCATCATCGAGTGAAAAATGTTTTTCAGGTGTTGGTGGAGTAAAGAACTTCACGCCATAAAACTCCATCATGCCGTTTTTGAGTACCGGTTTCGCATCCGTATTCTGAAACATGCGCTCGGTATTTTCTTTTAATTTTTTCTCATGCTCAGCCCGATCCTCAGGAGAAAGGCGAGTATTCAGGACGTCCTGAATTTCATTCTGGTAGAGTAGGGAGGTGACTTCAAGGAAATCATAATCATGCTTGTCGACAAAGTCCCTCTTGAAGCTTCCACCCTTACCGTCGAGACGACCACCAATCTGCCGACCCTCATGTTTTTTCACGACCGTATCGACAATCTTATAAAGT
>SXGT01282395.1_pt1 | contig 22109 bp, 18 predicted proteins | sample 3176221 | NCBI WGS metagenome assembly SXGT01 (sample SAMN11356862, study PRJNA531348) | freshwater metagenome | isolation source: freshwater sample F1-120 | place: China: Fuxian Lake, Yuxi | collected 2017-12-25
GGCGACACCATATCGGCAGACTGCAATGCGGCCCAGAACATCGCACAGCGCGCCGCAGTCAAGCGGCGCATGGTAGCGCAGCCGCACCAGCTTCGGCTGGCGCTGGTGGAAGCCAGCGCCAAGCTCCCGCCAGACCGCTTCGCAGCGGTTGGCGGGAGTGGTGGACTCTGAAATCCTCCTGAGCACTAAGGATAGGCGGTTAGACATTTTTTGTCAATCCCCCCCTTGCACTTTGAGAGACGTGGACATTTTGCCGCTTTGCGGCACGGTATTTTCGTCGAGACCTGACACCATCCCTGACGCGGCACGTTCTCGCACACACCTGCGTGTGTCGGAGCAACTGCGGCGGCGCGTTGGCAGCCGTGTGGATGGCGGGCATTGCTCTCTAAAACGCTCTCGTGAACCCCCCTCTCCCAGACAAGAGCCTTGGGTGGAGTTTTCGGAGAGATGAGGCAACGGTGTTCGTTCCCGCCATGATGCCAGATAACGCCAAAAAATGCGTGCCACAAAGCGGAAAAATTTACAGTGTTGTGGGATTTTGAGGTACCCAAACATTGGACAAAACACCGCGCATGTGCGTCAGCGGGGTCTTGTCTCGTGTTGCACAAAGGGGAGGTTTTGCGACACGTGGGCAGCGCGACCTGGGGCTCCAGCCGCCCGTGTCGGGCAATGTACGGTCAGCAAGTTTGATGAGAACTCCAAACTGTACATACTCTCGTAAAAATAGCTACCAGATGTCGCGTGCCGTGCTCCATCCAGAGGCGCAGCCTTGGGTGGGGGGGAAGCACGCGTAGCTCTTACCCAAGAGCCACAGATGTGGTGGTTGACTTCCCTCTGTACGGTGAGACGCTGCCACGCATCCGTCAACGGACGCCGTTGACGGAGACTGCCGATGAGGCAGTGAGACAAAGAGCCTCGCGCTTTGAGACGTGCGCAGAGGGGGTCCCACACCCGAACCGAGGTGTGGGTCCAATGTTCATCGGCATGCTTCAGGAGCGTGTCCACGTATCCTGGCTCCACGCCAGGTAGTTCCGGCGGACACCCGGCACGTAGCTTGGGGTTTCCCCAAGAAGTTCCAACCAGACCGTCGGTTGGTTGGAGAGTGTCACACCAAGCATAGTGGACATCGTGTCGATATGCTGGCTCGATAAAAAATTTGAGGAAGACATTGATCGAATACAGCACCGTTCCGCGCATAGAACCTATCCAGGAGTAGGAACCCGCACAAAGCAAAGCGCCCATGCCGCGATGCCTCAGGCGCCCGCCCCGCCTGCCCTCTTGGACAGTTTTTCGCCTTCCGGCCCCCCCGCCTGCCCGGCTCTCCGCCGCTACCAGAGGCGCTGGATCGCCGCATGGGCCGCGCGCAGCAGGCGGTCGGGCCGCGCCCCCACGGGGCGCGGGGCGGGCACGACCACGGCCACGCGCACGGTGATGGTGGCAGGCTGCAGCCCGTCGGGCGTCTCTTCGCCCTGGACGCGGTGATAGACGACGTCCGCCCTCAGCCAGACAGTGCCGTCCTGATGATCGTCCAGCGTCTGATGCTCGATGGTGATGTGCAGAGCGCCCCCTGCTTGTCTGGCGCCCCGTCTGCCCTGACGGGCAATGCTTGGCCTTCCGGTACCCTGCCTGCTGCGCTGCCTCGCTGCAAGGGAAAGGACCCTCGGCGCGGCCTGTGTGCCCTCTACGGGCGTCCTAGAGGCCCACAGCGAGGGTTCTGCGGGGAGGGGTCCGTCTCTCAGGCGCGCCCCCCCCCGTGTCACCACCTCGCCCCTCTCGACCCGGCGCAGCTTGAGGCGGCGCGTGCGTCTTCCCAGGCCCAACTCGCGGACCTCCAGGCCCAACTCGATGCCCTCGCGTAGAGGGGGGCAGCGGAAGCCGGGCCGGACGCGCCGTGCGGGGATGCCTGGCCTCATCTCCTCGGCGAAGGCGTGCGCCGGTGCAGGCCGGGGGGATATTGGAGGGGCCCTGCCGTGGGGGGACGGCGCCCGTGTCACGCGTCTTCTGGACGAAAAAACGCCCGGATACGACCGGCAAGACGGGCCGCCATGGATTCGACGACGATAGCCTGCAGGGTATGCTCCGACTGATAGGCGTGGGATTTCCTGTCGCCCTCCATCTGGCGTGTCGCGAGCAGTAGACTCCATTCTTCAATGAGTTCTGGGCGTTCGTCCAAGATCGGTTGCAGCGTGCGCTTGCCAATTTCGTAGACACAGACTTCCGAGGCGGCGCGGACGGTGGCCCCACGGGGTTCCCCGGTGAGAAAGGCCATCTCCCCAAAGACGGAACCCGGACCCATCTGGGCCACTTGCAGATGACTCCCATCACTTTGTTTGATATAGACATCGAGGACACCCTGTTCGACCACAAACACGGACGAGCCGGTGTCGTGTTCGCGGATAATGCACTCCGGAGGACCATACACGAAGCGGATCGCCCCGGTAGCAATGGCGCGCAATTCATGCGCGCGCAAGGCATGGAACAGCGGTAGGTTCTGCAAGAGCGCGAGCACCGCGTCGGTCGCATCGACGGGGGGGTGGAGGCGCGGACGGTGCACGAGCACCTCGTGATGCTGGGTCGCGATGGGGATGCCGTGGCGTTGCAGGCTGTACCAGACCGCGCTGAAGACTTCATCGCGGACATTGTAATTAAACGGCAGGGTGGTATAAAAATAAATTTGATACCGGGCGCCATGCTCCGTAAAGTCCCACAGGGTAACCCAGGGGCCCCCCTCATCTTCCAGGACATGGGGGGAGGCTTTGGTGGCGTTATGGAGCACGGGCTTCACGTGCTCAGGCGGCACGTGCAGCGGGACGGTCACATAGACCACGATGCCCCGTCGAGGCGTGGGGTACATGAAATTTTTGATGAGGGCATTGGACACCATACTATTCGGTAACGCGAGATAGTTTTCCTCAAAATCCTGAATGGTGACATAGCGCCAGCTCATATCGATAATGCGGCCCCAGCGGCCATCAATCTCCACATAATCACCCTTGCTGAAGCAGGGATTGAGATTGAGCGCCAGCCCAGCAAAGACATGGCTCAGGGTGGATTGCGCGGAGTACCCGATGACGATAGCGAGCACGCCGGACGTGGCGAGGACGCCCGTGATCGGCTGGCCGTAGACATAGTGCAACGTGAAGACCGCGGAGGCCGCGACGATAACCAGCCGCAGGAGATCCGTCAGAATTTTTGGGACAACCAACTGCCCCTCGCGTGTATACATCCCGGTCCAGACAAACACTTCGAGCGTATGGATGACCGTGTGGCCGAGAGAGAGCCACCAGATGGTGCCCACGGCTTCGAGCAGTAAAGCCTTGTCAAGACCGGCGGGCAGCTCGTTGAGCCAGAGGTTGCGGGCGAGATAGGTGAGGGTGGCGCTCAGCAGGGTCGTGGTACTGGCAATGAGACGACTGGCACCCGCGGTGACCTGGCACAGCACCAGCAGGTTTTTGACGGAATACATCACCAGCAGCGCGCTGGCATACAGGAAAAACACCGCGGCGTAATCGTAGTAGGTGACGGTCCCCTGCACAGTCATGGTTGGGTCGTCTGCTTTCTCGATGGTGCACACACGTACACGCGCGTTCCTGCGTCCTCGAGCCGCGTGGCACCGTAGGCCCCCCCACGGCCAGCACGCCGCGCTCCACAGACGTGCCGTCCCCTGCGGCCCAAGAGAGCCCCCTGGCAGCAGGGGACACGGACGAGGCCGCCCGCTGGCCCGGCTGGAGTCCCGTGAGTCTAGCATGACTCCGCAGGCCCCGACAAGACGCCTGGCTGGGATGGCGTGGCCGCCACGCCTGCCGTGGGTGGCCACGGGCCCGCACGCGGCCAACGCCCTTGGGCACCCGTCAAGGCTCCAGCGGGTGCCAGGCGGGACGCGCGGCGCCGTCCCCAGGCGCGCCTCCTCAGAGGCAGGCGGGAGGCGCCGTGGCTTTGCGGGCGATGAGGCAGGTGGTCTGGCCGACCTGATGGCGCAGGTGTTCACGCTGCGCGAGATAGGACGCGATGCCCCCCGTGGTGTGCAGGGCGTGTAACCGTGCCAGGGCCCGTTGGAACTGCACGGGGGTGACCAAGGCCCAGGTGGAATCCCCGTCGCGATACGTTTTGGAGAACGGGCCATACGAGTTGAGATACTGCGGCCCTTGCAGGACGTCGGCCAGGAGTGGCACGCATACCGTGCGGGCAAAACCAGCCTCCTGGAGCAGCGCGTCCACGGCGGCCAGGGGGGGAAAGCGCTGGGCCACCTGGTGCACCGCCTCCGGAATGAGGTCGGCCCACCAGAAGCCATCGCGGAGCTGGCGTGGGCTCGACGTATTCACCACCAGGACGCCCCCAGGACGCAGCACCCGCGCTGCTTCACGGAAGCAATGGCGCAGGCTGCACCAGCGCCGCGTCCCCGTCTCGTGGCGCAGGTGATGCAGGACCTGGTTGCACAGCATGCCATCAAACAGGGCGTCACGGTACGGGAGGCACTCCAGATCCCCCTGCACGAGGTGGACCGTCGTTGTCCCGGCCAGTTTGCGGTGCGCGTGGGTAAGCATCGCCTGGTGGCAATCCAGGCCGTGGAGCCTGCCGAGCTGAGGGTGCAGTGCCGCCAGATAATTGCCCGTGCCGCAGCCGCCATCGAGGATGGTCTGGGCCTGTAACGGGTGGGCAGACATGGCCAAAGCCCGCAGGATCACCTCCAGGCCCACGGGGCGCCGTGTGGTATCATAGGTGCGCGCCGTCTCGCTATACTGCTCATAATCGTGTGAGGGCATCGGGGTGCGTATCCTGCAGCCTCGTCTGCACGTCTCCTGCCCCGCCTGCAGGCCTGGGGGGCCGGACCGCAGGGTCAGCGGGCGGCGTGCGGTCGAGCGAGGCGGGGGTGCTCTGTGGCAGTATCACGCCAGGCCGTGTGCGTGTCGGAGTGCTCGTGCGTCTCGTGTGTAGCATAGCCCCTCTGGCCGCGTCGAGCAAGATCCTACGGTGGCTGCACGGGCAGCCAACACCTTTTCTTCCCGTCAGGCCTGACGGGGTGGCATGGAGTGTTTCATGACGGCGGGGCCAGCATTGCATTACGATTTTATCTATGATGATCCACAGGCGGACGCGCTCTATCAGGCGGTCTGGGGGGACAGTTTACATTTTGGTATCTACCTGACCGCTGAAGAGCCCATGGCTGATGCTATGCTCCGGACCAAGCAGCGTATGGCGGCCCCACTCGGGCTCACGCCGCAGACCGTCGTGCTCGAAGTCGGGTGCGGTTTTGGGACCATGGCCCGCTATCTGGCGCAGGCATATGGCTGTGCCGTCGTCGCCACGAACTACTCGCGTCAGCAACTGGCGCGCGCCCACGCCTTATTAGCGCCGACGGGACTGGCCCCGCTGGTGTCCTTCGCCTGGGCCGATTATCATCGCCTGCCGTACGAGGATGCCACGTTTGACGTCTGGTGGTGTCAGGAGGCCATTACGCACTCGCCGGACAAGCGGCGGGTGTTCCAGGAGGCGTACCGCGTGCTCAAGCCCGGCGGCAGGGCGGTGTTATCTGACCAACTGGTGCACCAGGCGTTGCTCACGCCTGAAGAGCGCGTGCGGGTGGCGACCCGCCATGGCTCGGACGATTTATGGCATGCCGAGGCGTATCAGCGGGCGCTGGAAACATGCGGCTTGCGTCTCGAACGCTTTGAAGATTGGTCGGCCCATATTGCCCCGCACTTTACCGCGGTCACGCGGCGGGTCGAGGAGCAACGGGTGGCGCTGGCCACGCAGATTGACGCCTGGACCCTGGCACACAACGAGTCGATCTGGCGGGCCTGGGCCGCGGCGGGTCAGGCGGGCACGATTGGCTGGGGGTATTTTGTGGCGGTGAAGGACCGGTAGGGGCGGGCCAGCGTCTGCGAGGCGTGTGCCAGGCGGTGCGCAGGCGAGCACGAGGCGATCGTGGGGTATCATGTACGGGTGACAGTGTCAGGCGGTGTACCCCAGGCAAGCAGCCGGTGGAGAGAGAGGCACGTATGTTGGTGGCGGGTTGTGCGCTGGTGGCGGGTGCCGTCTCGCTTGGGAGCAATGTCTACAAAAGATGGCAGACCAAGCAGAAGACGCGTGCGTTTCTCGTGCCGGCCCCCCCCCCCCGTGTTCCCCGCCCCGTGTCCCGCGCTGGTAGCGAGCCCCGACGAGACGCCCGCGCTCATCGAGAGTCATCTCGGTGCGCTCAATCCCAATCACTATATTGCCGCCGGGGCAACGGCCATGGGCTTGTCCACGGCAGGCGCCTTGTTCTTTCCCCCCATCCGTCTCCTCAGTGTGCCGCTGATCTTGTACACCGCCATGCCGCTGTTTCGGGCCTCGTATCAGGCCCTCCGGTATGAACGCCGCGTCAAAGCCGTGATGCTGGACGCCACGGCGGTCCTTGGGGCGCTGGCGGCGCGCTACTATTTCCTGAGCGGGCTGGAATGCTGCATCTTTTTCACCGGCCAGAAACTGCTACAAAAAACGCGGGATACCTCCCGGAAACAGTTGCGGAATATGCTGGGGGAGCTGCCCCGTGCCGTCTGGGTGCTGCGTGACGGAGTCGAAGTGCAGATCCCGTATGACCGCCTCAGCGTGGGGGATGTCCTGGTGGTCAATGCCGGGGAGACGGTGCCGGTGGATGGGGTGATTACGGCGGGCTGCGCCTCCATGGATCAACGGATGCTCACAGGCGAAGCCCAGCCCGCCGACAAAGGCGTGGGCGATACCGTCTTGGCCACCACCATCGTGTTGAGTGGGCGCCTACACATTCAGGTGGACAAGGCGGGCACCGAGACGGCGGCGGCCCATATTGAGGACATCCTGGCGCGGACCACAGAGTTCCAAAGCACGCAGCAGACCCGGGTCGAGACCCTCGCCGACCGGGCCGTCTTACCCACACTGGGGTTGAGTGCGGTGGCCCTGTCGCTGCTGGGACGGGTCAGCGCGGTGGCCGTGCTCAGTGCCAATTATATGGATGCCGCCCGGGTGGCCTCGCCGCTCAGCATGCTCAATTTTGTGACCCTGGCGGCCCAGCGCGGCATCCTGATCAAAGATGGGCGGGCCCTCGAAACGTTACAGCGGGTGGACACGGTGGTGTTCGATAAAACGGGCACCCTGACCCTGGAACAGCCGCACGTTGGGGAGATCGTGACCTACAATGGGTGGTCCACCGCGGACGTCTTGCGCTACGCTGCCGCTGCTGAACTCCACCAAACGCACCCGATTGCCCGGGCCATTGTCGAGGCGGCGGCGGCGCAGGGCGTGACGCTGCCCAGCGTGGACGAGGCCCAGTATACGGTGGGCTACGGGATCACCGTGCACATCGCCGGGCGGTGTGTCCGCGTGGGGAGCGCCCGGTTTCTGACGCAGGAAGGCGTGCCGCTGCCGGCAGAGATCGAGACCGTGCAACACACCAGCGCGGTGCACGGGCACAGTCTCGTCTTTGTGGCCCTGGACCAGCAGTTGGGTGGCGTGCTGACCTTGCAGGCGACGATACGCCCAGAAGCCCCACGCATTGTGCGCCAGTTACGGCGCCGGCACCTGGAGCTGTACCTGCTGTCCGGCGATCACCTCCATCCCACCACCCAACTCGCCACCACATTGGGGATTGAGCATGTGTTTGCCGAAACACTGCCGGATGAGAAGGCGGCGCTGATTGCCCGCCTCCAACAGGAAGGCCGGACGGTCTGTTTCATCGGCGACGGCATCAATGATGCCATTGCCCTGCAACAGGCCGATGTGTCGATCTCGCTCCAAGGGGCCTCCGCGATCGCCACCGATACCGCGCAGCTGATTTTGATGGATCAGAGTTTAAATCAGCTGGCGGATCTGTTTGACGTCGCCGAGCAATTTCGTACCCATATGAAGATCAACCTGGCAGCAGTCCTCGTGCCAGGGTTACTCTGTGTGGGTGGCGTTTTTGTCTTCCATTTGGGGATTTTCGCCGCGAGCATGTTCTATAATGTGAGTGTAGTCACTGGGGTCGGGAATGCCATGCGTCCCTGGGTGCGGCGCTCGTGGGAGACACGACACGCACCGCCACGGTTGGGACACGACGCGCCCCCGGCCCTGCCAACCTCCACCACCTGAGGCGCGAGGGCTGCAGCACGCGCCAACCGTACACTCTGGGAAGGGCATGTTGATGTTACGCCGTACACTACACCTCCTCACGCCGCTCCTCGCCACCGTGCTGCTGGCGGCCACGCTGGCGGAGGGGCAAGAACGCACCGTCCTCACCTTTCTGCATTTTAACGATACCTACGCCTTTCAGCCGAACGCCAAAGGGATCGGTGGCTTTGCGCCCTTGCATACCCTCATCACCCGGGAAATCGCTGCGGCCAAGGGGCCCACACTGGTGACGTTTGGCGGCGACGCCATTTCGCCTACGGCGCTGAGTGGCGTGACGCAAGGGGTGCATATGATCGAGCTCCTCAATGGCGTGGGCACGCAGGTGGCGGTGCCAGGCAATCATGAGTTCGACTTTGGCCCCACGGTCCTCCAGGCGCGCATCAAGGAATCCACCTTCCCCTGGCTGGCAGCGAATGTGGTGCAGCCCACGGATGGCACCCCGTGCTGTGGGATGCGGGCGCACACCCTGATCACCATGGGCGGCTTCACGGTGGGGATTTTTGGGCTCCTGACGGAGGAAACCGCAGGGTATAGCAGCACGGATGCCAATCGGGTCACCCCCTACCTCGAGGTGGCGGCGCAACAGGTCAGCGCCCTGCGGGCGCAGGGGGCGGAGATTATTGTGGCGCTGACGCACTTGGCATTCGACGAAGACGTGGAGTTGGCCAAAAAAGTCAAGGGGATCCACCTCATCTTAGGGGGGCATGAGCACGTGGTCTATGCCTACTACGGTAATGACGTGAATGACGTGTTGGTGCTCAAAGTGGGTATGGATGCAGAGATGCTCGGGGTGGTCACGCTGCCGGTGGAACGTGGAGCGCAGGGGGTGCAGGTCAAAGCGCCCAGCTGGCACGTGCTCCAGGTGCAGGATCTCCCGCCGTCCCCGCCAGTCGAAGCCATTGTCCAGCGCTATGCCGCCCAAGAGGCGACGTTTACGAAGGCCGCCATCGGCACCACCCGCGTGCCGCTCAACACGATCGAGGCCCTGGTCCGCGGCATAGAGACCCCGATGGGCGACGTCATTGCCGATGCCATGCGGCAGGGGACGCACGCCGAGGTGGGGTTGATCCACGGGTTTAACTTTCGTGGGATGACGAAAGACGCTGGCGCCGCGTTGACGCATTTTGATGTGTTGGCGACCCTGCCCTTTGCCAATACGGTGGAGGTGGTGGACGTGACCGGGGTGCAATTGCAAGACGCCCTCGAACATGGGGTCGCAGGGATCGGCCACCCCAATCCGCGCGCCCTGTCCCAATTCCTCCAGGTGTCGGGGATTCGGATGACGTATGACGCCACACGCCCGGCCCGGTCTGCCGGATGTCCTGCGGCCACGGTGGGGCAGCGGATCACCGCGGTCTCTGTGGGCGACGCGCCGTTGGATCCCAAGAAGACGTATCGCGTCGCCATCAACAACTTCATGGCGGAAGGGGGCAATGGGTACTGTATGTTCACCACGGCCCCGCGGGTGGCGCTCACGCCTCCGACGCCGCTCCTCACCGATCTGGTGGTGGCGACCATGAAGCAGCGTCAGGCAATCACCGCCCAGCCCGCCCGGATCATCGCGGCGCCCAGCCGCTAGCCCTCGGCGCGCACGTCGTCACCAGCGGGGAGCCCGGCTGATCACCCTAACAACACGGACGGATCGTTCGGTGGTCTACGGCGATCGGGGGCTCCCGTCGTAACGACGCCCCCCCCCGACGCGCCCGAGAGAGATGCGGGCCGCCGTGCGGCCGCACAGTGCTCCGCCCCCGCCTGCACATAGCACGCCTCGCAGACCGCCTCGCTGCCCAGGTTGAGCCACCCCGCCACACTGCCGCAGCACACACACGAGGGGACCGAGGTGGGGGCGGCGCGCCCGTCCGGAACCGCCCGCAGGCCAGGGGCCGCCAGGAGCGCGCTCAGGGCCGTGCGGCCTGGGGGGGCGAGGATCGCGGGCGCGTCTGGTACCGATGCCGGCCTGTGACCGCTCGGTACCGCAGGATCGGCCCCTTCCGGGAGGGACGCGCTGCGCAGCGGTTCTTCACCAAGATCCTCTCCAGGATCGGTACCAGGGGTACCATCGGTACCAGCGTTGTTTTCACAAGGCGTTACGGCGTTACCGATGGCCTCCAAGGTATCGAGAACATAGGTGGGCTTTCTGCAGGGGCTTTGCAGCTCGACTGCGGGCGTTCCTCGGGCGTTGCGCGGGCGTTCGTGGTGTAGTATAGGATGTGCAACGGTTGTGAGAGAGGGACCAACGGGGGCTGGCGTCCGTGACGCGCCGCCGCGCGGGCTGCGGTGGTCCAGAAGACGGCAGGCGCCCCCTGCTGCGCGGGGGCGGGGAGCACCGGCACAGGAGGTCGGTGTCGTTGGTGGTGTCACCAGGAGTCGGCGCTCTGCGCCAGCACCACGCGCAGGTCGCCTGGCCATGAGCACCCTGATGGTGGCGTGGGGAGTCGGTGGCCCTGTCGTCCCTGCCTTCGGAGGACACACCCCGGCAGACTGTGCGTGGCGCCTGGGTGTTCACTGCAGCCCTGGGCCTCGCACCTCGCCGCGCCTGAGAGCCCGCGGGGGATCGTGTGCGTGGAGGAGCTGCCGCACACGGCGACCGGCACCAGGCCACGCGGGCAGTGACGCGCCGGGTGGAGCGGGTGCGGTGCCAGCGCTGGAGCCACGCGTGATCCAGCAGAAAGGGTATCATGTTCCTTGTGGAAATGACGGTGGCGAGTGGGGCGCTGTATGCCGGGACGCAGGCCTACAAAAAGCGACAAGACCGCAAGAAAAGTGCGCAATTTCTCCGGGATCAGCGCGCCGCGCCGTCGTCCACTGGTCCAACGCCTGCCTCGTTGTACACGCACGTCAAAGCCGGGTGGCAGCGACTCACCCAGCGCCAAGCTCCCTCCCAGGCCCCGACCGCGAGCCGCTTGGGCGCCGACCTCGCGGCGGTGGTCTCGTCGTCGTACGCCGGGGTCCACGAGGCCTATGAGACCTTTAAGCGCGACTACCTGACCTCACGTGCCACCGGGCGGGTGCGGGCCCAGCACCTGCAAGAGATGTCGTCGCCGGACCAGACCGCCGCGCGCCAGGCGGTGGAGAAAAAAGCCAACCAAAACCTCGCCATCTCCCTTGGCTCCCTGGGGGTGGCGGTCTCCGGGGTCTTGGCCTTTCCTCCCCTGGCATTTCTCGCGGCGCCCGCGATCATTTACACCATGACCCCGGTCTACACCAAGACCTATCACATGCTCAAGCACGGCAAAATCGGGGTGGATCTGCTGAGTGCGATTACCATCGCTGGCGTCCTCATCATGCAATATTTTGTGGTGGGCAGTATCCTCACCGTGGTCTACTGTCTCTCGAATAAGCTCTTACTCACCGTCCAAAACGACTCGCGCAAGAGCCTGATTGATGTGTTTCGCCAACAGCCGCGCCGCGTGTGGATCGTGGTGGATGGGCTGGAGCACGAGATTCCCTTCCACCAGTTACAGGTGGGGGATATCGTGGTGGTCGATGCCGGCACGATCATCCCCGCCGACGGGGTAATTACGGAGGGCATGGCCTCCATTGATCAGCATATTTTGACGGGCGAAGCGCAACCGGCGGAAAAAGGCGTCGGCGATATCGTGTTTGCGTCGACGGTGGTGTTATCGGGGAAGATTTCCTTTGAAGTGTCGCAGGCTGGAGAGGAAACTACCGCGGCAAAAATCGGCACAATCCTCAACAATACCGCCGATTTTAAATCCGCCACACAGCTCCGGGCCCAGAGCATGGCCGATCGTACCGCCGTCCCCACACTGATCACGAGTGCACTCGCCATCCCGTTTGTCGGCCCCTACGGCGCGTTGGCCATTCTCAATTCCCATTTCAAGTACCGTCTGGGGATTGTCGCCCCGATTAGTATTATGAACTTTTTGAATCTGGCGTCGCAGAGTGGCATTCTCATTAAAGACGGGCGCACCCTCGACCTCCTGAACCAGGTGGACACGATTGTCTTCGATAAGACGGGCACGCTGACCAAGGAGCAACCGTCTGTCGAGCATATTTATACCTGCGAAGACTATGAGGAGGACGCGGTCCTCACCTTGGCCGCTGCCGCAGAATACAAACAGACGCACCCGATTGCCAAAGCCATCTTACAGGAAGCGGCGGAGCACCAGCTGACGTTGCCAGCCATTGCGGAGGCCGACTATAAAGTGGGCTATGGGTTAACGGTGGTGATAGACCACCAGACCGTGCAAGTCGGCAGTGCCCGGTTTATGGAGCTGACCGGGCTGGAGATTCCCCGCATCCTGCACGACGCCCAAGTGGCCTGTTTTGCGCAAGGGCATTCGCTGGTGATGGTGGCGGTGGATCACCGGCTGATTGGCGCCATCGCCTTGCGTCCGACCCTGCGCCCTGAGGTATACACGCTGATCGCCCAGCTCCGGCGACGGCCCCAGATTACCTCGATGTACATCATCTCCGGCGATCATGAAACCCCGACACACAAACTGGCGCAGGAACTCGGGATTGAGCACTATTTTGCGAATGCCTTGCCGGAGCATAAAGCGGCGCTGATCGAGCAGCTGCAAAACGAGGGCAAGTTTCTGTGCTATATCGGCGATGGCATTAACGATGCCATTGCCCTCAAAAAATCCCAGGTGTCGATTTCCCTGCGTGGCGCGTCGACGGTCGCCACGGACACGGCGCAGATCGTGCTCATGGATGGGAATCTGCATCAAGTGGCTGACCTGTTTGATCTGGCAGGGGAATTCGCGGGCAATATGCGCACCGGGTTCCTCTGTCTGTGCATCCCCACCCTGATTGGCATCGGGGGGGTACTCTTTCTGAGTTTTGGGCTGCTGCACACCATGGTGCTCACAAGCGTGGGGTTGGGCAGTGGCGTCCTCAATGCGATGGTGCCGATGCTCAAGCGTTCCGGCACCACGCTGGCGCCCGCGCCGGTGCTGGCGCGTCAACCAGAGGCCGCCGAGGCCACACCAGCGGCAGAGCGGGACGAGGCCGGCGCGCTGGCCGGCGCGGTCTAACGCGGTTCGCGCCGGTGGGCGAGGGGACTCGACCACGGCGCGCGGCCGCCTCGGCGCTGTGAGGGGGAATCACCGTGCTCGTGTGGCTCGATGAGAGAGCGTGTCACGAGGTGACACGCGTCGGTGGCAAAGCGGCCAATTTGAGTCGGCTGGCGTCAGCGTACCGTGTGCCGCCGGGATTTTGTCTGACGACAGAGGCATATGCCGCCTGGGCCGTCGGCCACGAGGGGGGCACGATGCCCGAGGCGGCGCAGAGGCTCGTGCGCACGGCGTATGCGACCTTAGGCGCCCGGTGTCAGGTCGCCGCGCCGCGTGTGGCCGTGCGCTCCTCCGCCGTGGGCGAAGACAGCCAGAGCGCGTCGTTTGCCGGGCAATATGCAACCTATCTGAACATGGTAGGGGCCGAGGCGGTGCTCGAGGCCATTGGACGCTGTTGGGACTCGGCGCGGGCGGAACGCGTCCGGCTCTATCACCACCACCGTGGCCAAGCGGCGACGCCGTTAGCCGTCTTGGTGCAACAGCTGGTGCCCGCGGATAGGGCGCTCGTGGCCTTTAGTGCCCATCCGGTGACCAATAACCACGCCGAGGTGGTGATCAACGCCAGTTGGGGGCTGGGGGAGAGCGTCGTCAGCGGCACGGTGACGCCCGATACGTACGTGGTCCGCAAGGCCGATCTCTGCGTCATCGACCGCCAGATTGCCGACAAGCAACGCATGACGGTCCTCGCCCCTGATGGGGTACAGGAAGTGCCCATCCCGCGTCCCATGCGGTGCCAACCGGCGCTCAGCGAGGCGCAGGCCAGCGAGGTGGCGCAGTTAGCCCGGGGGCTGGAAGCGTACATGGGCTGGCCGGTGGATATTGAGTGTGCCTATCAGGGAGAGACTTTATACTTGCTTCAGTGTCGTCCTATCTCAACACTACAGCCAGAGTAGCATGGAAGGCGTAATGGGCGTATGGCCTACGTCACTCTCATGCTCCATGGGCATCGTGGGCCTTGGGCAAGGCCACACCTCTTTCCTCTCCGCCCTGAAGGACGGAGTTTCGCGAGGTCTTTCGATGACTGACGAACGTTTTGACGCCATTGTGATTGGTGGCGGTCCTGCGGGAGCCACCGCCTCCACGCTCATTGCGAAGGATGGGCACTCCGTGCTGTTGCTCGAACGGGAGCGTTTTCCCCGGTATCACATTGGGGAATCCTTGTTGCCGTCCACGGTGCACTTTGTCACCGCACTGTTGGGGTGTTATGACGAAGTGCTCAACGCTAACTTCATGCGGAAAGAAGGCGGCATTTACCGCTGGGGGAGCAACCCGGAGCCCTGGTTTTTTGCCTTTCGCGAGCGCTACCACAAGGCCAATTACGCTTTTCAAGTGGAGCGCTCGAAGTTTGATCACATCCTGCTCACCAATGCCAAACGCTGTGGCGTCGACGTCCGGGAAGAGCACCGCGTGACCCGGGCGTTGTCTGAGGGAGAGCGGGTAGTGGGGGTGCAGTTTCTGGATGAAGCAGGGGGGGAGCATACCGCCCATGCCACCTATGTCCTCGATGCCTCCGGCCAGGCGGGCTTGTTAGCGAATCGCGTCGGCAAGCGGGAATACGATGAATATTTCAAGCATATTGCCGTGTACGCCTATTTCAACAACGGCAAGCGTTTTCCGGAACCGGGGCGGCGCGGTGCGGTGCTCTCTGCGGCGTTTCAGCACGGCTGGATCTGGTACATCCCGATCAACGACACCCTCACCAGCGTGGGGGCGGTGTTACATCGCGATCAAGCCGCGGCCATTCGCGCCATGGGTGCAGAGCACGCGCTGTACTCCTACATTGAGGTCTGCCCCTTAATCAAAGAGTTTCTCGCTGAGGCCTCACGGGTGACGGAAGGCCCCTACGGCGAGGTGCGTACCGTCCGTGATTACTCGTATAACAATAAGCAATACTGGGCCCAGGGCTGTGCCCTGATTGGGGATGCGGCCTGTTTTATTGACCCGATCCTGGCCTCGGGTGTGCACCTGGCGAGCTATGCCGGGTTGCTCGCGGCGCGGGCGGTGAACACCTGCTTACGCGCCGATACGGACATTGCCGAAGCGCTCGCCTTTGACGAGTTTCAGCGCCGCTACCGCCGCGAATTTGCCGTGTTTTACCGTTTTCTCGCCGGATTCTATGAAATGCACCACGATGAGACGTCGTATTTTTGGCAAGCGCATAAGCTGCTGGAAGCCGATGCCGTCCTCACCTCCACGCAGGCCCGCGAGTCCTTTATCCAACTGGCCTCTGGGCTCGCCGATTCCGGGGAACCGCTGTTTCAGAATGGTGAGGCGTTTGTTGATTCCTTCCGCCAGGCCGTACGCGTCACGCAGCATCGTATTGTGGATGCGCGTGGCAACAGTCTCACCCCGGAAGAAGAACACCTGGTCGAAGACCAACGCACCCAGCTCTTTCGTGAGCAGAATGAACTGTGGGAAGTCACCGCGGCGCAGCACGGGACGCTGCCCCTGGAAGACGGTTACCGTCGGACCACGCCGATTTTCCAGGCCGGACTCGTGCCCACGGCCGATGGCCTCGCGTGGCAGAGCCCGCAGGCCCGCGCCGTGTAGCGTCCGCGGCGGCGCTGGCCTGCCGGGTGGGTGGGTGGCACAGGCCGTGGGGTTTTCCTGCGCTCGAGCCTCGCAAACACCCGGAAACTTGTGTACAGTCCTCAGGGTAGACAGGCGGTGCCACTGGACGGGAGAGGCACGGAGTCTCCCGGCAAACCCTCGAGAGATTGGGAGCGCTTACGATGGCCAAAGAGCTCAAAACGAAGAAAGAAGCGAAGAAAAAACCCACCATGACGCCGAAAGAAAAAAAAGCGGCCAAGCGGTCGAAGAAGGCAGGCAAACTGACCAGCGTGTCCTAAACGGCTGGGGGCCGCTACCGCAGACGCCTACTACAACCGACACGGCCAGGCGGTGCGTGGTTGCTGGTGGGCGCTGGCGCGCCTCGGCGACCGAGCAGCCGGCAGTACGCTTCTGGACACCGGCACCATGTCTGTCGGGCGTCTCTCCCCTGCCGCGATGCGGCGCGCTCCAAAGGACTCGAGACGGCCATGAGACGATGGATACGGGAGTCCTGGCACTACGGCTGGGTGATTTTCGGCCTCAGCGTGCTCAACCTCATGGTCGAGGGCGGTCTCCGTGGCACCGTCCCCGTGGTGTATGTGGCCTTGCGAGACAGCTTCCAGTGGAGCGCGGCCACGACGGCGAGCGTGTTTTCCCTGGCCGGACTGGTCGGTGGGCTCAGCGCGCCCGTGCTCGGACGGTTGCTCGATCGCTGGGGCGCACGCACGCTGTTCCCCCTCGGGGGCCTGTGTCTGCTGCTCGGCTGGGGTGGGAGCAGTTTTGCCACCACGTGGTGGGCGTTCGCGCTGTGCTATAGCGTGCTAGCGACCGTAGGCGACAACAGCATTGCTTCCTTCACGACCTCTGCGACCCTGGCGCCGTGGTTTCCCCGTACCCGGGGCCGCATCCTGGGACTCGCCGATGCCGGCAACCCCCTCGGCGTGGTGCTCGTGCTCCCCCTCACGCAATGGCTCATCGTCACCATGGGCTGGCGGGCCACGTTTCGCCTGTTGGGGGTGCTGTTCTTTCTGCTGGTGGGCCCGGCGAATTTCCTGTGCCAACGCCGGCCGCCGGCCCGCCACGTGCCCACGTCTCCGGAGGCCAGGCCCGCGCCGCAGGCAGCCCCACCCGGCCCCCCTGGTGTTTCCCCGGTGGGCGCCTCATCCCGTCGCCCGACCCCGCCGGCGGTACGGCCCCTGTGGCGCCACCCAGCCGTGGGGTGTCTCGTGGTGGCGCGCCTGTGTGCCACGCTGGGCACACATTTGACGAGCGTGCACCTGGTGGCCTTCTTTGTGGCGGCGGGCTATCATCCCCTCCTGGCGGCGTCCGTGATTGCCGGCGTCGGCAGCGTGAGTATTGTCGGACGGCCCATCAGTGGGGCGTTGTCGGATGTCCTGGGCCGCGAAGTGATGTATACCGTCGGCTTAGGGATGCACATCAGCGCCATCCTGCTGCTCCTCGCCCTGGGCGATGGGCAACGCTGGTGGCCGTTGCTGGTGTTTGTCGCCTTCTCTGGCCTCAGCGATGGCATTGGCGGCTTGGTCGTGGGGGCGAAAGCTGGGGATCTGTTCCCCACGACCCACTTGGGCTCCGTCATGGGGTGGGTGCAGATGGGACGGGGGTTGGGCATGATGGTTGGCCCCCTCGTCGGCGGGCTGTTGTTTGATCTCCAGGAGACCTATCACTTGGCGTTTCTCATCGCGGTCGCGTTCGTGAGTGTGGCTATCGGCTGTATGTGGGCCGTCCGGTGGAATACCCAGGCGTCAGCAGGGCCCACGTCCTGACCACGGCCGACCACGAGGCGCGGCCCCCCCCCTTCCGCAGACATCACGCAGGCATGGAGGCCTCATGCCACATCTCCACGACAAGATTGATTTCACGGTGGCGCTGTTTATTGTGCAGCACGACCGCGTGTTACTCGTGCACCACCGCGCCCTCGACACCTGGCTCCCACTCGGCGGGCATATCGAGCTCGATGAAGATCCAGAACACGCGGCGCTGCGGGAAGCGTATGAAGAAAGTGGCTTGGAGATCGAACTGCTTGGCGAGCGTCCCCCGACCACGGAGCCGGGCACACGCGCCCTCCTGGCGCCGCGGTTTTTAGACATCCATCGCATCAGCGCCACGCATGAGCATATCGGCATGATCTACTTCGCGAGGCCGCGTCATCCTGCGACGGCGTTGACCCTGGCTGCCGCGGAACATCACGCCATCCGCTGGTGTACGCAGGAGGAGCTGGCCACCTTGTCCCCCCCGCTGCGTGGGGCGGTCCGGTGGTATTGCGAGCAAGCACTCCAGGAGGTGCAGGGCAACGCCTGGGACCGCGCGCGGTAAAGACGGCCCGGTTCCGGGCCAGTCGCACGCGACAGCCCTTACACGAGGACGCCAAACCCTGATTTGGTACACAGCTCGATACGATTGCCATCTAAGTCGTTAATATAAAACGCCCGCTGGCCATCATTGCGGGTTTGAATATCCGTGGGTGTGACCCCCCGGCTCTGCATGTACGCATGGGCCGCGTCGAGATCATCGATCTCAAAAGCCGCGTGATGCGACGGTGCCGAGGGCGCCTCGGCGTTTTCGATAATATGCACCATGGCGCCGCTCGGCAGTTGGAGCCAGTACAGGTGGGGGCTATCGACCATTTTGGGAATCTGGACGAGTCCGAGGATGTCCTGATACCACTGCAGCGCAGCCTCTTTGTTTTTCACATTGTAGGTCGTGTGGTTAATGCTCTTGAGACGAATGTGGTCCGGCAACATCGCAGATCCTCCGGGTGAGAGACAAAGCCCACGGCACGCGTTAGCATACCAGAGCGGCCCCATGGCGGGCAAGGCTCCTTGGCATACGGCGTGTGGAGCACGGCGTATGCCATGTCTGCCGTGAGGCGGACGTCACGCCTCTGCCCCTTCCAGCCGCCGTGGCCTGTGGTGGCCTGTGGTGGCCTGTGGCCCTTGGCACAGCGGTTGGGCTCACGTCTGGACCGTCAGTTCCTTTGCTCAAAAGGGAGCAAAAAATCTGCGGGCAGGGCCTCGGGGTCTGCTGTCACCGCCGCTGGGGCTTACGCGGCGGAACGACCCGCCGCACTCCGCCCCTTGTGGAGCACCGCGTAGCTGCGTGCGGAGGGGGCCATGAGCACCCGGTAGCCCTCCTGGATCACCTGCTCGACATTGTCGAGCGTGGTGTGGAACCAGCCATTGGGCACGTGATGGGCCTTACAAATCGCTAAAATGTCCCGCACGCCCTGCAAGACCTCGGGATGATCGTACTGCCGTGGGTACCCCAACTCCTGAGAGAGATCCCCTTCTCCGGTGAAGATCACGCCAATGCCGGGCACTTCCTCGAGCATCTGCGGCAAGTTCCCGATGCCTTCCGGGCTCTCGATCATCAGACCGCAGAGTAACTCCCCTTGGGGATGCAGCGGCCACACATCCGCGCGGGCGTAGTACTCCTGCTGGGTGAGGCCCCAGTAGGTTACCGCGCGTTGTGGCGCATCCCCGCGGCGGCCAAAGGGCTCACGCAGCGGACGCCCTGCCACACGGGGGTAGCGCATGGCGGCGACAGCGTTGTACGCGTCTGCGACGGTATCGACGTGGGGCCAGATGATGCCGTAGACGCCGAGGTCGAGCACCTGTTTCGCGACCCAGTTGCTCTCGCCTTGATTGGGGGGAATGCGCACAATGGGGGTGACCGCCGGAGCGAGTCCGCGTTGGGCAATCTGGCGCCGATCGAGCATGCGGTACAGGCCCTCCTGGAGGGCGCGAATGTCGTAGGGGCCATGTTCCATCTCGAAGAGTGCGCCATCGTACGGGGCGCTCGTTCCTGCGAGGCCATCCGTGGGTGCGGCGCCGACAAACGCGACGTGGCCTTCCTCTAACGCTTTGATAATGCCATTCAAACGCGGTAATTCTGCCATCGTTGACTCCTGCGTTGGGGATCTCGCTCGCCCGACTGCCCGCTGAGGGCGCGATGCTAGAACAAGATTGTCGTGGCGTCAAACTCTCGACCGCGCGTCCCCCCGTGTCACCACCCGCCGCGCCCCCTTGTGTCACCACCCGCCCGCCCTGTTGTCCTCAGGTTGTTTCCTGCACACCGCCCTTTGGACTTGAAGTGGGGAAGGGCTTCGAGAGGTTTCGATGTCCTTCTGGGGGATGGGGTGAGCGGAGGGGGGGTGGGCTCCGGGGAGCGCGAACCGACTTTTTCTCCTTCGTCGCTGCCTTCCCCTCGTGAGATGGGCTCTAGAACCGCTGTAGATGCCCGGTAGGGCGTGAAACGCCTATCGGGGGTGGGGAAGGGCAGCGATAGAAAGTGACTTCTTGGGGCCTCTACGACGGTTTTTTGCGGTAGTGGTCCTTTGGAGGGGGTGGCGGGGGTTTCTGTGGCGTGTTGGGTGAGACGGCCGCCTCTGGAGAGGCCTCGCGAGCCAGCACGTCCTGGGACGCCTCGAAGCGCGCGCTGTCAAGGCCGCGAAGCGCCGAACGTAGTGAGGGGAGGCTTGACAGAAGGAGCGCGCGAAGGGGCGAGACGGGTGAGAGGGCTCGCGAGGCCGGACGTGACAGGGGGTTTGGGGACTACGCCCCCCATGGGGGGTTGGCGGGGGCAAAGCCCCCCCATTGACAGCCCGCCCGGAGGGCCGAGCGGAGCGGAGCGCAGCGAGTTCCTTCTGCCAGAGCAGGTCGCCGCCATCACGGCCCAGTATGCGCCCGAGCTCGCCGCCCTGGCCGCGCAACTCGCCGCCTTGGAGGCGGACGCCCCGACGGGCGCGTGACGGGGCGCCCCAGCACGGGGGCGCACGGAGCACCACACCGCGGCATGCGCGGGACAATGTGCTTGTACATGCGCTCCACGTGAGGCACACTGGTGTGCGGTAGTCGAACGCATCACAGCGTCCTGGCACAGGAGGGCAGACGAGGCTTCCAGACGAACGATACGTCACGGTGGAGGACGCGGCCAGGCAGATCGAGGTCCAGCCGATCACGTTCCGCCGTTGGTGAGCGATCGGCACGGTGCCGCATGGCGAATGCGAGGGCACGGGGTAGGTGCAGCAGGCGGACGTGGGCGCCTGCAACGAGGCGTGTCTGTGCAAGAACCAGCGCTCGGCGGCCGAGCGCCAACGGATGCAGACGGTGGCGTCCTCGGCCAACACCCAGCAGGCTCCATGGGCTGCCACGCGGCGCGCCGCAGCAGGCCCGCGCCTGTCCATGCGTGCCTTAGCGAGAAAGGAGGGTTCTGTATGCCATTCGGCGGCAATGACTGGCTCGCACTCACGGTGGAACCGACCCTGGAACCGGAGCTGCCCATCTGCGATCCGCATCATCATTTCTGGGACGCGCGTCACGAGCGCATACCCTATCAACGCTACTTGCTGCACGAGTTGGCCGCCGACATCCACAGCGGGCATAACGTGCGCAGCACGGTGTTTGTTGAGGCCCGCTCCATGTATCGTGCCGACGGCCCGGACGAGATGCGGCCGGTGGGCGAAGTGGAGTTTGTCCAGGGGCTGGCGGCGGCCAGTGCCAGCGGCGTGTATGGCCCAGGGCGGGCCGCGGCGGCCATCGTCGGCCATGCCAACTTGCTGTTGGGCGACCGCGTGACGGCTGTGCTCGAAGCGTTGCAGGCCGCCAGCCCAAACCGCTTTCGGGGTATCCGGCATTCGGTGACCTGGGATCCGCATCCCGAGGTCGACAACACCGCGGCGCACCGCATGCCAGGGCAACTGGCCAACGATCAGGTCCGCGCCGGGGCCCGCGTGCTCGCTCGCATGGGTTTGTCCTTAGAGGGCTGGATGTATTTTCCGCAGCTGCCGGAGCTGGTCGCGTTTGCGCGTGCCGTCCCTGACCTGACCATTATCCTGAATCACGTGGGCGGTCTGCTGCGTGTGGGGCCCTACGCCCACCGTGATGACGAGGTGCTGGCCACCTGGCGCCACGGCATTGCCGCCGTGGCGGCGTGTCCCAATGTGTGTATGAAACTTGGTGGCCTTGGCATGCCCCGCACCGGCTTTGACTGGCATACCCGCAACACCCCCATTGGGTCGGAGGCCTTGGCTGCCGCCATGGCACCCTTCATGACCTACTGCATTGAGCAGTTCAGTCCAAACCGCTGCATGTTTGAGAGTAATTTCCCAGTGGATAAGGTGTCGTACTCGTACAACGTCATGTATAACGCTTTCAAACGGTTATCCGCTGGCTACTCAACAATAGAGCGGGCCGCGATGTTTCACGATACCGCGGCGCGGGTCTATCGTCTCGTGCTCTCAGAGGCTGTTTGAAAAGTGCAGGCTGCCGTGAGCCGACGCCACCTCAGACGCGTCATCGCGAGGGACATCCTGGCCTCACTGCTCTGGGGCAACCGTGCAGAGTCTGTGCGCAAGCGGCGCGACTGGTTGAGCCA
>SXGT01368687.1_pt1 | contig 22100 bp, 18 predicted proteins | sample 3176221 | NCBI WGS metagenome assembly SXGT01 (sample SAMN11356862, study PRJNA531348) | freshwater metagenome | isolation source: freshwater sample F1-120 | place: China: Fuxian Lake, Yuxi | collected 2017-12-25
AATGTCAAGAACATCGAAGCGGGTCATGTATGTAGGTTTTTGGCGCATGTCGCGGGTAGCCAGGGGCGTAACTCCGCGAAATGACTCAATCACAAATTTCGCTGTATTGTGGCCATGTTCAATGTGCTGTCGAAGTCGGGTGTAGCCAGGTCCCCAATATTCATGGTCGTCTACGAAATACCTGTACGAGATGACACAGTCCTCATCGACCACGGCCGCATCAACGACCGGAAACTCCGGGTGACCCAGCGGGCTGAGCCATTCGACGCCCAACGTTTCCATGTCGATTCGCGCGACCGTAATCGCTGCGCCGATTGCCCCGGGGCGGAAGCTCGGTGGGTGGGACACGGCGGCCACAACGCAGCAGATACGAACGTCGCACGAAATCGCCAGAGGCCAGTCGTGCTGGACCGAACCGCCCAGGTGAGTGGGTTCCACGGACACGGCACACGCGGCAGGGTGCGTTACATATGCGTTCGTCGCTGGACTCGCGGGTACCTCGGGGGCGCCGGTACCCTGGTCTGCGTCGCTCCCCAGGTCCAATGGGCCCTCTGTGGCGCCGCAGGCCAGCAAGAGAGTAACCGCAAGGGGTATGCCCGGCCGAATCGACGACCGCGTCAACGTGGAGTGCCCCCACCTGGACGGGTGACTCAGGCAAGCACCTTCGCCGCGCACCTCCGCGAAACGAGCGGACGCCGCAACGGTGCGCACCTTCGACCTGCGGGCCGAACATGACTCAGTAGGGTTTCTCTTGCCACGCATGGTACACGTTGCCGTCCGTCCCCAGGACAAGTAGCTCAATCCTGCCGTCGACGTTCACTCCTGTCCGGATCTTGAGTGCCGCGATCCCCATGCTGCTCATCGGGTGCCACTTCCAACCAGACGAGTAGAGGTTCTCGTACGCATGAGGCACAGTGCCGTCTTCCTCGGAGACGGCGAAGACCTCAAGCCGACCGGACGCATTTCGGGCGCAGGCGACTGCCGAGAAGCTGCCCGGAAATCCAACGATCGCTGGCGACGGGTAAGCGACCGCAGCGCCCTCTTGTCGCAGGTGAACGAAGCACCCGTCATTGGTCGCAATGAACGCCACTTGGCCAGCGCGCCACGCGACGGCAAAATCGGCGACAGCGCCTGATCCTGACCAGACCGACTCAAGAAACACGTCCACGTTCGGGCCGCTACCCTTCTGGGTCTGGAGTGCAAAGAGACCATCCTGGCCCCAAAGGGTAAGGTAGGGGACAGCCCCAACTCCCACCGGAAGGTCAATCTTCCTTGTCGACCAGGGCAACACTTGCTTCCCGTGCCCCACCAGACTTGCCGCAACGGTCGGATCGAAGGACGAAAATGTCGAGTTCCATTGCATCGGTTGCTCGACCCCCGGGGGCCCGAGCGTCACCGCGCCCTTTGCTGAAAACCGCATTTGCTTGATGGCGCTTGGATTGGGCCCATCGAGGAAAGCCGGGAAGAAGGCCCAATTCAGATATTGATCAATTGGATCGTGAATCTCCCAAAGTGGCGTCGTCGGAGGGCCGTCCCAGAAGGGAGCATAGTTCGATGGCCCTGCGGCCATGAAAGCGCCGACAAACATCAGCATTAGCGGCCGTCCAGCTGTGGAAACGACAGGCAAATGAATGGCCCGTGTCACACTATCCAATCCGGGTTTCGGCGTTAGCTGGTCCAGCCCGGCGGAGAGCCAGAGCCTGAACTTGCCTTCGTCCATCGCTGCCACTGACACGGTTCCGATCTCGGCAATTGGTGGGAGGTGACCGCCCTCGGCAATTGGTGGAAGGCGACTGCCGTGCAAATCCCACCCCGCCCAGATCTGCATGACGGCGGGCTCGCTCCAGCCTCGGAAGCCGACATCAGCCCACTTGCGCGGGAAGGATACGAGCGGCACGGCCCACTTGTCGAAGAGCTGGTACGAGCTCCAGAGCGAGCCGTCATCCCGCGCCATGAGTACTTCGATCCGACCATCCCAATGCTGAACAACAGCGAGGTCAACGATGTTCTCTCCGGTCGCGATCTGCGCAAAATTCGACCAGCCCATGGCGCTCACAGGGAATTCAGCCCGGGAATGGTGTCCGTCAGCACCCAAAAGACGACAGGGCCCCGCCTGAATGGCGTGAGCAAGCCCCCCACGCGCACTGCCTCGGCTCCGTGCTCGCGTCTGCCTGTGGACACGTGCCCCGGTGGTGGCAGCGCGACGCGAGGAGAACACCGTCGTGTACCTCGCAGCGACGCCGCACACCGGACCATCGCACCTGCTTCGTCCGCGGCGTCGCCGGTGCGCTTTGCTGGCGATCGCCCTGTCGGAATCGTGGCGGCGCACTCGCGCGGACCGCAATCCCGCTGGGCGGGCCGGGCGCCGTGATTCGCGAACCTTGCAGACGTCGTGGCTCGGATCACGTGGATATCCATTTCAGCCGGAGACTCACCCCCACCGCGCCCCGACGCGGGCGCAGATGTACCACGGAGCCAGGGTGCTCTCGACGCGACAGCGCACGTAGCGCAGCAGCGGGTTCGCTGCGGCGGCCTCCTGAGTCGCCTTGGCCCGCGCGATGTCGTACGCGCTGTTGATCGTGATGAGCGGCGTGTTGTAGGGCCCCTCCTTGTACGACGCTGCCTCGACGATGAGCGTGCAATTGAGCAGCGCCAGGGACTGCGCTTCGACCGTGAGGTAGTTGACGCCACTGGTGTCGAGCCAGCCACTGTCGGAGCCCATCACCCAGAGGTTCGCGGCGTTCGCGACATACCCGCCCCGGATGGTGGTCCACGGGAGCATCTCGGCAAAGCCTTCGCAGTCTTGAGGTCGGGCAATCCGGAGCAGCTCCGCGGTCGGCGCCTGGTCCTGCTCGACCGCATTGGCGATCCCGACGCGAAACGTGATGCCCCACGCGCCCGCGGGGGAATAGAGCGTCCAGCGCAGGTAGCGTTGAATCGGGTCGCTGCCAAAGGGCTCCGTGCCGACGACCTGGACGCCGAGGCCGACTCCGGCTCGACCGGTAACGGCGGACCACGGCCCGGCCTGGGTGGGCGCGGACTCCAGTTGGAGGACGACCCCGCTGGTGATTGCCGCCACGTACATTCGAAGCACGACGGCGGGCAGGGCACTCAGGTCTGCCCATCGCGTCGAGACGAGCGTGACGCGTGCGGTCCCGGTGCCCTTCAGGGTGATGAAGGGCTGCCAATTGAATTCGGCGAGCGTGCCACCGGCGCTAGCGTGTGCCCGCCAGGCGGCGCGCCTGGACACCGAGGGGCCGGAGTGGCTGGTGAGGTACGCGGGAGTAGCCATGGGTCGCCTCCTTGGCGCGCGTTCAGGGCTTCAAGACGACCGTGAGACGAAAGCACACGTAGTAGGTGCCCGGCGAGTTGGGGATCTCCCAGCGCCACCGGATGAGGCGCCGTAGGCGATTGCGCTCGCCGAACGGCAGCGAGCGCGAGAGCACCGAGAGGAACGCCTCCGCCGTCGCCTCGCCGATCCGCATCTCGAAGGCCTCGAACGGGCCGTCCTCGGTCTCCGCCTGTTCGAGGATGAGCCGAGACTTCGGTGCAGGATCAGCGTCCTTGTCCGAGTCGAAGATCTCCAGCGCGAACAGGGCGTAGGAGGTCGCTGCGCCATCCGCACCGGTGTCGAGCCAGTCGGACTGATGCTGAATGACCGACTCCTCCCCCTCGCCGGTGCCGCCGGCGGACTCGAGCGTCAGCAGCGGTTGAAGTTCCGTTCGGGTTTCCATGGGCGACCTCCTTACGACGAGGCCACGCTACGACAGCCGCTGATGGGGCGTCAAGCGATGGGTTTTTTTGTTTTTACGACGAATATTTTGTAAGATGTCAAGATCGTTGAAAAACGAAGCGGTTCGCGTCGTCCTGCCTGCGATCGACTGGAAGTCCGGCCATCGCCGGAGTATACCCCCGCCGAATGGCGGCTGAAGAAGCTGCCGCACGGCGCGTGGCGCGCCGCGTCAGACGTGCGACTTGAACCTGGAGGTCCCCATGACTCGCGCAATGAACTTCAACGCCGGCCCTGCCGCCCTGCCCTTGCCCGCTCTGGAGCGCGCGCGGGAGGAGCTGCTCGACTTCGCCGGCACCGGCATGTCCGTGATGGAGCACAGCCACCGCGGCAAGGAGTACGAGGCGGTCCACAACGACGCCATCGCCAAGCTGCGGCGCCTGCTCGGCGTCTCGGAGAGCTACGACGTGCTGTTCCTTCAAGGGGGCGCGTCGCAGCAGTTTGCGACGTTGCCGATGAACTTCCTCTCGGCCGGGCAGTCCGCCGACTACGTGCTCACGGGCGCGTGGGGCGAGAAGGCGTACGGGGAGGGCAAGATGGTCGCGGCACTGCTGGGCGGCGAGGCGCGGGTCGCGGGTACGTCGGGCGTGGGAGACGGCAAGGAGAAGGCCTACACCCAGGTCGCGACCTCTGTGAATGCCGGCGCCAGCGCGGCGTTTGTGCACTTCACGTCAAACGAGACGATCCACGGCGTACAGTACGGCGTTGGACACGAGCTGCCGGCGGTCGGCAATGTGCCAGTCGTGTGCGACATGTCGAGCGACTTCCTGTGGCGTGGCTTCGACGTCGCGCGATACGGGGTCGTCTACGCCGGCGCGCAGAAGAACGTGGGGCCCTCGGGCGTCGTGGTCGTGCTGATGCACAAAGACCTCGTGGCGCGCGGCCGCAAGGACATCCCCAAGATCTTCCAGTACCGCACGCACAGCGAGAATAACTCTCTGTACAATACGCCGCCTACGTTTGGTATCTACCTCATCCGTAATGTGCTCGACTGGATCGACCAGTCGGGCGGCCTCGGCGCCGTCGAGGCCCGCAATCGCACCAAGGCCGCCGTGCTCTACGGGGCCATCGACCGCGCCGGCGGGTTCTATCGGTGCCCGGTGGACCTCGACAGCCGCTCGGTCATGAACGTCGTCTGGCGCCTGCCGACCGAGGCGCTGGAAGAGCAGTTCGTGTCCCAGGCCAAGAAGGCGGGCATGGTCGGCCTCAAGGGTCACCGGTCCGTGGGCGGGATTCGCGCGAGCCTGTACAACGCCGTGGAGTCCCCGTGGGTCGATGCGCTCGCGGGCTTCATGGCCGAGTTCGCCGCGAAGAACGGCTAACTCACCACTCTGTGCCCATGTTGTCGTCGGTGACCCGGTCCGCGTAACCAAAACGGGTGCGGAGCCGCCACCAGCCCTCGAGGTCGTAGTCAGGCGAGGCGTGGTCGGTGTGGTCGTCGCCCAAGCCGTGGACCATGGCGACGACCTCGCGCAGCCGGTCGACGTGGCGCGGGTCGCTCAGGTCCAACGCGGGACCCGAGGCCGTGCGGTAGCCGCGGAGGACTGACTCCCAGCGCGTCGCGTCGAGGGCGAAGGGCTCGAGTGACGTTGCGACGAAGTTTACGAATCGGACGACGTGGGGGAAGGCATCGGTCGCCGTGCGGATGGCGCGATGGGAGCCCGTGGTGTTGAAGTAGAAGACGCCGCCGTGGGCGAGGTGCGCCTTGACGAGCTCGAAGTAGTCGGCCGAAAGCAGGTTCGAGACGCACGAGCGCCAGTGGAACGGCGTGTTCTGCAGAATGAAGTCGAAGCGCCTCTCGGGGTGCCGCGCCAACCAACGGCGACCGTCGTCGATGACGATGGTGACCCGCGGGTCCGACAAGAGCCCCGAGACCTCGGGCCGGCGGGCGATGACCTCGAGATAGCCGGGCTCGATCTCGATGATCGTCATGCGTTGCAGCGTCGGGAGGTGGCGGAGGACCTCGGCCCAGGCGCCCGTCGCGAGGCCGATGACGAGGACCTCCTTGGGCTCGGCATGGAAGAGACTGGCGGCGTAAGCGCGCACAATCATGTTGCGGTCGTCGACCAGATCCGTGCGGATCCAGCCGTCATAGCCGCCAGAGCCGAAGACCGCGCCGTCCTCGGTCACGGTGATGACGCCGCCGCGACGCTCGACGATCTCGGGGAAGTGCTGGTCGACGTAGTCCTTTTGGTGGAGCAGCCGCTCCCAGAGGCGGTCGAAGAGTGCACCGTGGGCCACGAGGACCGCGAGCGCGATGGCGCCCACGAGCAAGAAGCGGGTCCGGCCCGAGAAGCCGTACAGGAGCGCGGAGAGGACGAGCCCGAGTCCGAGCAAGAGCAGCGCGCACTGCGACATGGTGAGCACGTCCATCAGCACGAGGCCCGTGAGGAGGCTGCCCGCCGCGGAGCCGAGGATGTTGGCCACATAGAGGCGGGAGAGGCCGTCACCGGCGCGCGCGTCGGGCGTGACGCCGAGGTGGCAGACGAGCGGAAAGACGATGCCGAGTGCGCCGGACGCCACGGCGAGAAGCGCGAGCCCGTACTGCCAGGTCACGAGGGTGACGAGGCTCGCCGTTGCGGGAATGACGGCGTAGCCCATGAGCGCGCCGAGCAGGCTGACGCTCCCGAGTCGGCTCAGGAGGCGTTGTCCGTCGGCCGTGGCACCTCCCGTGAGCCGCAGGCTGACGATGGAGCCCAGCGCGAGGCCGCCGAGGTAGGCGCCCAGGACGAGGCCGAAGGCGCTCGTGCGTGTACCGGACGCGAACGAGAAGATGCGAAACCAGAGGAGCTCATAGGAGAGCGCAAGGAAGCCGGAGATGGCGGCGATGACGAGCGCGGTCCGAAAGCCGCGGGGTCGCGCGACCGGCCCGGCCTCGCGGACCTGGGCCACAGCCGCGCTGTCGCGGCGATGCAGGACAAGCGCAGCGAGCGCGACCAGCGCGTTGAGGACCGCGGCGAGGTGGGTCGAGCCGCGCAGCCCGAGCAAGCGCATGAGCAGCCACGCGGTGAGGAAGCACGCGAGCGCGGAACCCAGGGTGTTGACGAAGTAGAGCAACCCGACGCTGCGGCCGACGTGGCCGGAGCGCGCGACGAGCCAGGTGGTCAGCAGAGGCAGGGTCGCGCCCATGAGCAGGGTTGGCAGGAACACGACGACCAGGCTGCCGGTCGCAGCGACCCACGGCGGAGCGGTCACGGTGGCGGCGCCGACGAGGCCGAAGACATCGAGGGAGACGAGGCCGTAGAGGCCGATGATGGCCTCGATCACGGCGAACACGAGCAGGAGCCTGCCACCGTGGCGTGAGAGCCGTCCTCCGAGGAGGCTGCCGAAGCCGAGGCCCAGCATGAAGGCGGTGACGACGACCGTGACGGACTCGACGTTGACGCCAAACAACGCGAACAGCGCCCGCTGCCATGCGATTTGGTAGACGAGCGCGGGGAAGCCCGAGACGAAGAACAGCAGGCCGACGCCCAGGAGCGGCGCGGCGCTCCGCGCCTGTGGTGCGCTCATGCGGGGCTAGGAGAGCGTCGCGACAGCCTTGGCGATGCGGTCGAGGCCCTTGTCGATGTTGGCCATGGAGGTGGCGTAGCTGAGCCGCGCGAAGCCGGGCGCGCCAAACGGGGTGCCGGGGACGAGGGCGACCTGGACGTCATCCAGGAGCCAGTCGATGAGATCCCAGTCCGTCGCGAGCATCTTGCCCGCCGGGGTGCGTCGCCCGAGCAGCCCGCGCATGTCGGGGAAGGCGTAGAAGGCGCCCTCCGGCAACACGCAGCGCACGCCGGGGATGGCGTTGAGGCGGTCGACCATGACGCGGCGGCGGCGGTCGAACTCGGTGACCCACTCGCCGATGAAGTCGTCAGGCTCCGTCAGCGCGGCGATGGCGGCCGCCTGCACGGGGGCGGCGATGTTGGAGGTGGACTGACCCTGGAGGCGGTTCATCGCGTCGATGAGGTCCTTCGGGCCCACCGCGATGCCGACCCGCCAGCCCGTCATGCTGTAGCTCTTGCTCAGACCGTAGACCGTCAACGTGCGCTCGGCCATGCCGGGCAGCGTGGCGAAGAAGCGGTGCTGGAAACCGTCGTAGACGAGCCGGGCGTACATCTCGTCTGAAATGACCCAGAGGTCGTTGGCGCGGACGAACTCGGCGATGGCCTCGAGGTCCTTGACGCTGTAGGCCGCGCCCGTGGGGTTGGACGGACTGTTGAGCACCAGGCCGCGCGTGCGGGGCGTGAGTGCCTTCTCGAGCGAGGCGACCGTGACGCGAAAGCCGTCCTCCACGCGCGCCTCGACGACCGTGGTCACAGCCCCCGCCATCGTGTTCTGGACTGGATAGGTGACCCAGTACGGCGCAGGGAGCAGTACCTCATCGCCGGGATCGGCGAGGCACAAGATGCCGTTGTACAGACTGTGCTTGCCGCCCACGCTCACGAGCACCTGGTTGGGCTCCACCGAGAGACCAAACTGGCGCTGGAGGTGCGTCGCGACCGCCTTGGTCAGCTGCGGCACGCCCTGCGTCGCCGTGTATCGGGTCCAGCCGTCATCGATGGCGCGCTTGGCCGCCTCACAGATGTGCTTGGGCGTGGGGAAGTCCGGTTCACCGGCGCCAAAGCCGACGACGTCCTTGCCCTCGGCGCGGAGCGCGTTGGCCTTGGCCGTGATGGCGAGGGTCTCGGAACCAGGGATGTCGAACGTACGATGGGCGAGCTTCATGGCGACTCCTTCGGGGGGCGGAGGCTACGGGGCGCCGAACTTTCGCGCAAGGGCCGCGGCCACGGGCGGAGGCACCAGCGCCGAGACGTCCTTGCCGTGAGACGCGACCTCTTTGACCAGGGACGACGAGACGTAGAAGCTCTCGGGACCGGTCATCAGAAAGACCGTCTCGACCGACGGGCGCAGAAAGTGGTTCATGTGGGCCATCTGGAACTCGTACTCGAAGTCCGCGACCGCCCGTAGGCCGCGCAGAATGGCGTGAGCCCCGACGCGCTCGGCGTAGTCGACGAGCAGGCCGTCGAAGGCGTCGATCTCGATGCGCGGGTCGTCGCCGACCGAGAGGCGGATGAGCTCGAGCTTCTCTTCGGTGGTGAAGAGCGCCTTCTTGCCGGGGTTGGTCGCCACCCCCACGCGCAAGCGGCCAAAGCACGCCAGACCGCGCTGGACGATGTCCAGGTGACCATTCGTGATGGGATCGAAGGATCCCGGGTAGATCGCGAGTCGTCCCATCACAGTGCCCCCGGTGCGTGTTGGTAGAAGCGAAGCGCCGTGTCGCCGTAGCGACGTTGACCTGTGACGCGCAGCGTGGGCGGATCCACCGGCGGCGTTCCATCCGGGTGCTCGGCGACGACGGTGCCGTAGGTGCCGAGGACCTTGGCGACACCAGCGAGCGCGCTGTCGAGCGGACCGTTCGGCGCGTAGGGCGGGTCGAGGAACACGATGTCGAAGCGCTCGCCGGCCTTGGCGAGCTGCTCCAGGACGTGAGCGACGTCGCCGCGGAGCGTGCGCACCTGCGCCGTGACGCCAAAGGCCCGCGCCGTGGCGTCGACCTGGCGGAGCACACGCGCGTTGTCGTCGATCAAGGTGGCGTGCTCGGCGCCGCGCGAGACCGCCTCAAAGCCAAACGCGCCAGAGCCGCAGAAGCCGTCCAGGACACGGCGGCCCTCCCACTCCGGTCCAAGGATGCTCATCAGCGCCTCGCGCACGCGCTGCGCCGTGGGACGCACCTCGCCCGGGGGCACGGGGACGAGACGGCCGCGAAGCGTTCCAGCGACGATGCGCATGGCCCGCGTGTAGCAGCGCTCGCGAGAGGGGTCAATGGGCCAATCTGGCGAGAGGCTCTCCAGGAAGCGCGTGGGGCCCGCACACGGTCATTCAGCCACCATCAGGCGCGCGCCGAGCCACAGGCCGTCGGGGTGTTCGCTGTTCGGCAGGGGATGCAGCGCGTCATCCGGGGTGATGCGCACGATGGGACCGAACTCCGTGCCGACGTAGAGATCGCCATCGGGTGCGGCCGCGACGTCGACGACGATGCCCGGGATCTGGGGCGTCGTGCGCACGAGCGTACCATCGGTCAGGAAGCCCAGCACCTGGCCGACACGCTTGCGCCAGTCCGGGTCGACCACGGCAACGTAGATGACACCGTCTCGGCCACGGGTGACCCGGCGCATGATCTGGTTCTTGGGCAGCGCCAACGTCCAGGGCTCGGCCTCTTTGCCAGACTCGAAGATGTCGAGGCGGCGCGTAAAGGAGGCGGGCTTCTCGGCCCACAGGACCGCCACGCGATCGGTGCCCAGCACGGCCATGGACAGGGTGTTCCACGGCTTGGCGCAGGAGAGAGCCGGGCCCTTGGTCGTCTTCAGGGTGCCTCCGGGGACCTCTTTGCCGTATCGGAGTTGCAGCGGACCCGTCGGGTGGTCAACCGAAAAGCGCTCCCAGACCGCGACGGGCAGGTCGCTGCTCCGCTCCTGCTGTTCACAATACTCTCGTAGTACGTAGACCTGGCCTCCAACGATGTCCACGTCGTGCATGGTGGGACTGACCTCCTCGTAGTACGGTGGGTAGGGTGGACTCTCCATCATGTGAAAATAAGTAAAATATCCATAGTAGTTGTTTTCTCCCGTCGGTGAAACGCGGCCCGCAAGGGTGGTCACCCAGACGAGCGCCTGCGGCCCGTCGTAAGCGAGGGCTTGGGCGAACATGGGTCCAAGCGAGACGGCGCCATTCGGAGCACGCCTCCGGAATCGTTCCCCGAAGTTGCGATGGATGGCCCAGGCGAGCGCCTCGACGCCCTGCGCGTTCGAGTCCAAGGGCAGCGAGTACACGTACGGCGACGGGCACACGGCCGGACCCAGTGGAATCGGCGGCCCAAAGAACTTCCCGAGGTCCCGTGGGACATCAACGCCGGGGTCGGGTGCGTCGAAAGCGTCTGGAACATCGATCACGGCAACATCCGGCGCGTCCAGCTCGACCGCATCCAGCTCCGTCGGTGGACTGGGGTCTGCCGCCGGCTCGGGTGTGCACGCGATGGCCAGCGCCGAGGTCAGCAGCGCAAGTCGAGTTCGGGAATCCGCGCTCATGGCGCTTTCTCCGTCGGAGCTGTCGGCAAGACGGGTCGAATGAACCGATTGGCCGAACGGACGGCCATGAAATATGGACGCTTCGGTCCTTCGAGCATAGCGATTGGTACGTCGAGCTCAATCACGCCGTCAATGGAGTCCATCGCGCTGACGACGCGATGAGCGTGGACACCGGGGGTGGTCGAGACTAGGCACACGCTGTCACCGACGACCACTCGGTTCATCCGGCGCTTCCCAGTCGGACCCACGACCGAAAAGCGCTGCGCCTTCCCGGCCGTGGCCCCTGCGATTGGCATGACCGTCAGCCACCAGCTGTTGGACGGCGCCGTCGACACGCTGCCGATCTGGAATCGACCGGCGCCATTCGCAACGGAGGCACTGGCTCCGTCCAGCGTCTGGGCTGAACTCAGGCACTTCTCCACGGTGGTCGCCTGCGTGGGGTTGGTGACGAGCTGCCCCGGCCCCGCGTCAATTCCCAACTCGGGCCAGGTCACGACGCTCGTTGCCGGGTAGCCGTGGAGCAGCGCGAAGAGCAGGTCTCCCTGCTGCCAGCGCTCCAACTGTCCGCTCACGCTGTTGCGCCAGCCCGTTGCGATGGAGCGAAGCCGGGCCGGTCCCAGGGAGACGCCGCTGCTTCGCTGCGTCGTGTAGCCACTGTGACTGGCACCGGCGCGGGCGCCCATGCAGTCAGAATACGCGAGCCAGGCCTGCATCTCGCGGAACATCGTGGGATCGAATCCGCGGACGAGCGCCTCCAACTCCCCACCGCGCTGGCGCGCCACGGCGCCGGCACCGTCGACACGGGCCGCTCGCACGATGATGGGCACACTGGGGCGGGCCTCAGGGAAGGGGTCGTCAATGTCCAGCAGTTCCGTCGTGTCCTCCGCGCTCAGACGCGTTCCCAGCAGCAAGGGCCGCTGCTCCGGGTGGCAGTGCCCTCGCACGTCTCTCACCGCCACGGCCGTCTCACCACCGCCCTCGGCGACCTCCACCAGCACGACCGTCATGGGATCGAAGAGCAGCGTCGCGGCGTCGAAGTCGAGGTCGTCGAGCGCCACGCACATGCCGTTGCCATTGAAGATGTGCAGTACGCCCGCGCCAAACAGCGTCTCGAGCCGATCGTCTCCGAGCACGCCGGTGGTGCGCAGGTCCGCCAGCATGGTGGCCGGCAGGCCGCTGCGCCACGTGATGCGCTCGAGCGTGAGGGGCACCTCGTTCTGGGATGGGTTCGTCGCCGGATCCAGGACCCACGAAAGCGGACCAAACCCTGGAATCGTCGGGCGCGGCGCGACACCCTGCGGTGCCGCCGCGTTCCCGAATGAGGTCGCTGCAGCGGATCGCACGGCCGCGGCTCCGGCGGTAGGAGGCGCTCCCGGAACCGGCGCAGGCGCTCGGTTGAATTCCGCGGGCCCGCTGTCGCGAGGGGGCAAGGCTCGATCGCAGCAGAGGCACGGTACGAGGTCCTTGGGCAGCGCCGCGCACCCGAGACTGATCACGTAGCCACCGACGCCGACCGCGTCGAGGTCCACGACATGGGCGTTCGTGACACCACCGACGAAGACCAGCGCGTCGGAGCGACAGAGGCCGACCCACACGCGATCGCAACGAAAGCGCACGTCGATGCCGGCTCGCATGAGCAGCAGGTGCTTGGCCATTCGCCAGCGCCCCTGGGAGTCCCGCAGGGCACCGCCTGGAAATCCAACGATTGCCAGATCAGACAGACCCGCGTGCGCCAGCGTCGGGAACTGGATTGCGCCGACCTTCCGCCAATCGGTCGTGATCACCGCCTCGCAGCCCTCGAGATAGGCCGAGGTCGTCGGCGGTGCATACACGAGAAAGGTCGCTCCGGGGCCATCGCCGATGAGGCCGACCCGACCGGACCAGCAGAGGGACCGAAGGGGATAGACACCCGCGGGAAACCAAAGCACTGCAAAGTAGGTGTCCTTCACGAGCTTTCCGTTCACGACGGCCATGGACTTGGTCTGAATCCAGTCGAGCGCGGCCTGAACGTACGCGGTCAGGTCCGCCGTGCAGGTCCCCCGCCGGATCGCGTCGTGGTACTTCAGCGGGATGAAGCGCAGTACGCTCAGGTAGTGCGTGTAGGGCGGCGGATTGACGTCCTCGGGTGGAACCTGTGCGATCGCGTCGTTGCCGAGCTGGGATTCGGATTGGAGTTGATGCGACTTGAACATGGTGGAAGGTCCTCCCTGTGCGGATACGTCACTCCAGGACGAAAAGGGGTATTCCTGGCGTGCCCGCACATCGAAGCTCATGGACCTGGCCATCCAACTCGACTGCGTACAGACCAGCATGATACTTGTAGCTGCCAGACTCGAGAATTGAGCCACCGGTCACAACGATGACGCGACCGTCGCTGGTTGCACTGATGTCTTGAATCTGTCTGTACTCCGTACCGAACCAGGGCGAGGTGCTCAGCAAGTCGAGTGACTTGGAGAGTACGAAGAACCGACTTCGACTCTCAGTGTCGCCCCCGTTTGGCCAGTTGAAGAGCACTCGTGTCGCGACGTAGACCCGTTCGTCACGGCCCGTCCGAATGATCACGATGCTTTCATCCGGCTCGAGAGGCAACGTAGTCACGGCCAAACTCTCCCCGCCCTGGCCAGTTGAACGAACGACGGCAGCCCCGGTGGGCTTGAGCTGACCTCGCCGCTGCGTCGCAGAATACGCCGGCCACTTCCCGACAGAGGCAGGCCCTATCCGAACGTCCTGCCTGCGGTCGACGCCGTCCAGTTCGGGCGGCAATTCCACTTCCAGATATCGCACGACACCCGTCAACGTGCTCAGTGCGAGGAGTCGTAACGCGTCGTCCAAACAGACATACTCCCAACCTATCAGAGTTGTCGTATCCCACGGCAAACCACTGAGCAGGCCGACGACTCCCCAGACTTCGGTCGACCCATCCGTTGGTCGCTCAAACACGAGGTAGTTGTCTGTAGCAGTCACGAATAGGCCATCGCTCGCTCTCATCGTATCGTGACGCTGTCTGGTTCCGCTCACCACCTGCCTTGAAGCGTCCTGCATTAGGTAGTTGACCGCGACTCCCTCGTTCGAAGCGTCGAACAAGAGTGATGACGGCAGACCTGAAGCGGCCGCTCCGATGCCGACAACGGAAATGAAAGCCATCGGAAGCAAGACTCCTCCTGCCGACGGTTGGTTTCGCCTCGACCAACTCGTGGGTTGCGCTGTGTTGCGACAGGGGCCATTCGCACACCCGTCGCCGGCGTGAGTCGGGACCGCGAGGTGAGGCTCAGCCTAGAGCAAAAATCTGGGAAAAACAGTAGACGCCACCAGCAGAGCGTGGCTGGCACGTCCACACCTGTCCTGGCGGCATCGCTTCGGCCGTGTCCTTGCTACCGAACGCCTCCTGGAGGATCTGAAACGTGGCGACTGGACCCGATGCACCCGGTTGAGCGTCAATTCCCAGAACCCTCGCCGGCATTGAGCCGACACCCGGCGAAGACATGCTCGTGGCTAGCCCCGGGAACAGCCAACTTGGAAACTGTCCGGAGACGTCGGCCGCCGTAGCCCGCAGAAGCAGCGGCTTCTCCTTGAAGTTCACAGGGAGCTTGGCGACGACTGCATCTGAATACGTCGGATTGTCCACAATCTTGTCCCACTGAAGGAGTTCAAGAATGGGCGGATTTTCCCACGGCCACAGGAGCCCGTTGTTGCGCGGCAGGCGCGGATCGCTCGACGACCACGTCGCGGCGTCGGGATCAACGACGAACCGGAGCCAGTCGTTGGAACCACCAGGGCCCACATCCTTCCGCAGCAGAAGGTCGCCGTGTCGAACCATCAGCGGTGCCTTGCCCACATCGCCCTGCTTGAAGAAGCCGATGGACTGCCCCTGAATCGACCACCGATTCGACTGCAAGCCGCCAGCGAGCACGAGTCCGGTCGCATCTCCGGAGACGTCGTGCTCCGAGATGAGCTCGGTGACCGCAGAGTCGCCTGGGACGGGAACGAAGGTTGGATCATGATACAAATTACCGAGACCCTCGATGTTCACGTTCAGCGCGTGCAGCGCCAACGTCGCCGACGGGCCGCGCACGAGACAGACGTGATCGTGCGGATGCGTCTTGCCGTGGAGGTGCTGAATTGACACCTGAAGCGCTCCGACGGACGCGTCGTAGGCGATCCATCCATCGTCCGAGGTATGAATCGTCGAGCCCTCGAAGCGACCGTGCGTGAGCCGAATCTCCAGCTCCTTGAGATCCGAGACTCGGATGAGTCCATTGCCGAAGACCGGGCCCGACGCCCCGAACGCAGGGACGGTGTTGAACTCCGCCAACGCCTGGGCCACGGCCTTGGGCGCGTCCTTGACGAGCCCCGCGTCGCTCGTGTAGTCGACGTACTCGATAGCGATCTCCGGGCACAGGCTCGCCAGCGGCGCGGCCGCCGCGGGGTGCGAGGCCATCCCTGGCGGAATGATGGCAACCGAGGGTCCGGGCGCGATGGGCGACGTGCCCGGCAACCCGAAGCGAAAGCTCGAGCCCGTCTCTCGACCAAGGTTGACGTCCACTCGTTGTGCGGATGCGGCGGGCCGATTCGAGATCGCAAACGCGTGGCCCCCGACGCTCTCGACGACGACCACGCTCCCGGCGAGACGGCCGACTCCCTGCGTGAAGACCACTCCGTCACCCGCGGTTCCGTGGAGGCGCACCTCGTCGAGCCGCAGGTTGGGTCCGGTCGCCGAGACCCGTAGCAGGTGTCGGCGCAAGCCGAGGCGCGACGCCATATCGAGTCCGGACAGGGTCAGCCGCCGGAGTGTGGCTGGACCCGTGGGGAAGCCGGACGGCGCTTGGCCCAGCTCAATGAGCGACTCGGGTCGATCGATGAGGCCTTCCAGGTCGTCGTAAATGGCCGAGAGGATGGTCGCGCCCATGGCCTCGCCCTCCAGGATGACCTGTCCGGACCACCGCAGGGGTCCACGCACCGGTAAGAGGCCGGCGGGCAGCGAGAGGATTGGCGCCGGCGGACGTGGCACCGAGGCCGAGGGAAACGAGGGAACACCCGAGGCTCCGGCCAGGGCGATGCTCTCGAGATCGTCGATCGCCGCCTGGAGCCACGTCGTCACGTCCAGCACGCTGCCGTCGGCGCCCTGTGCTTCGTAGCCCAGAATGCGGTTCCACTGGGATCGGGGGACCCAGCGAAGAAAGCCGTGGGCCCTCCCGGCACGAAGATCGGCGGGCTCTGTGAAGACGTTCGGCGCACCGTCGGACGACTCGCCCAAGGGCTCGGTCTCGACGTCGTTGGGTTTGTCACAGCTCACAGACACCTCCGATTTTGTGGCGCGTCATGGTCACGACTCCTTGGAGTGCTGCCAGTGCGGTCGAACCGCCGACAGGCTAACGGGAGAGGCCGGCATGGTCGCCGCAGTGGCGAGCGGCCTGAGATGGACGCGTCCCCGGCTCGCTTGAACGCGGGTCACGACGACCTGCTGGCGGCCGCCTCGGAGCCCAGTCGACATCAGCGTGACTACGCGTCCGACGGGCAGGTTCTCAAACCAGGACTGACCGCCGACGTTCGATTTGGCGACGTCGATCGCCAGCTCCCAACTGGCGACGCCAGCCGAGATGAGGGCACCAACGATTGGGGACGGCACGGAGGCGCCGAGGAAGCCGTTGTGCGCCGCACTCGAAGACGACTCGGGGCCAACTGACGCCGCGATGCGGGCCGGCGACTCTCCCGGAGCGACGCGGTCGCCGAGAAAGATGACGTCGCCGTGGCGCACCATGCGCAGGCCCTGGTCGAGGTTCTGCTCCCGCGCTGCCGTCATGACGCGCGTCCCCCCGAGAACCACGGCACCGACGGCGGGGTGCGCTCCGGTATCGACGTAGGTCGGCGTGGTCGCTGGCACGCCCCTGGAGGCGGCGAGCGTCGGGACGTCGACGTGCGAGAAGCTGCCGGCCGCCGACAGCCGCGCGTTCTCCGCGATGATGCGAACCGCATCGGTTGTCGAGCGCACCCAGGCGAGGCCCTGGGCCTGAATGATGGACGCGTCAGGCAGGCTCTCGATCGCGGTCACGTCGGTGAGCGTGACGGTCGCGGCGCTTCCGTCGCTGTTGTCGACTGCGACCATCGCTGGCGGGCCACGCAGCTTGGCGGTCGACGTCGCGGCCCCTTCGACTCCGGGTACGAGGAGCGTCTTGACCTCGACTCGCCCCTGACCGACGAACACCGCCGCGCGCTTCGGACCCACGAGGCCGACAATCGCCCGGCCGAAGACCGGGCGCGTGGACGGGTCAGCGACGGTATCGAGCCCCTCGCGCTTGGCGACCTCGGCCAGCATCAATGTTCTCTCAGCCACCTCGAGCGTCACATTGGTATCCGATGTGAAGCGCCGCAGGGACAGTACCGTGTTGGGCTCGGTGGGCACAGAGTAGATGACGTGCCCGCCAATCCCGTCCGTTCGAATTCGGTCGGCAATGAAGTGGCGCACGCCCTTGTCCACACGGACGGCATGTCGGGGCACGCTGGCGAAACCGCAATCGAGCAGGAGGAATCGCGAGACGGGAATCTCGATGTGGATGAGGTCGCGTACCCACGGGAGCCGAGCGACGGATCCCTCCATCGGCAGGCGCGCCGAGCCCGCGAGGTCGAGGCGGCGAAGGCTGAGCGTGGTCGGTGAGTGCGAGGGAGGCGGACCCAGCGCCGCGCTCCAGCGCACATTGAACAGCGCGCGATCGACGACGGGTGCCGGTAGGAAGGCCGGGTCGCCGTTGGCCCCGACAGTCTTGGTGAACAGCGCGGCAAAGAAGAGGCGCGTCGTTGCGGCGTGCTCGCCCTCGAGCGAGACGCGCGGATCCCACTCGACGCTATCGGCGGGATAGAGCCCCGCCGGGAAGTAGAGCACGGGACCTTGTGTGGAGAGACCCAACATCGCTGCGTTGGTTGCCGCGTGCAGGGCCGCAAGATCAGCCATTGCGTTGGCGATGCCGATCGAGATGGCGGCGCTGACCTCGGGACGGATGAGGGTCTTCACGTCACGCCGGCGAATGGCGCCGTGGTACTGGGCTGGAATCCAGCAGAGCACGTTGAATCGGAACCGGCGGTTGGTCAGCCCCGAGACAAACGCGCCGAGGCTGAAGTCGCCAACCTCGGCTTCCGTGTGCTTTGCCTGCGAATAGACGAGCATCGGTCGGCCCTCACCGCTCTCCAGGCTTCGTCACAGGACGATGGCCGTAACCACGAAGTCCACGTACCAGTTCGCGCTGCCGGCCACCGTGAGGTCGATGACGGGCAGGATGTAGGACCCCAGGAACTCGCCGCCGTCCCCGTCTGCCTCGTCCGTGCCCGACTTCCGGAATGCGCTCGAGTACTCGCCGATCATCCAATGAGAGATCTTGTTGACATCGGTTGACGCCAACGTCCAGCCCAGAACGTTCGCGCCGCTTCGCACTAGCCATCGGGCGTGTCCGGTCGTGTTGAGCGTCGCGCTGGTGAGACCGAAGTTCTGAGGAATGAGGCATGAAGCAAAGGCCAGCTTGAACGTATTGGCGCCGATGCTGAGGTCCCGAATCTCGACATCGGCGACGAAGATCCGGCCGCCGGCGACTGGGATGAGTCCATCGGGCATCGTGGGGTAGTACACCCCAGTTGTCGCCGGCCCCCCCGATACGGTAGACGTTTCTAATCTGCTGCGCCATCGAATCCTCCAGGCGCCGGCAATCGTGTTGACGCCGGCAATCGTGTTGACGCCGGCGCCGTTGTATTGAGCCATTCGTGTACTCAGGCGTCGGCCCAGGGTCAAGTCGATTTTTAAATATTTCATCGTAAATGTTGTCAACAAGCACGATGGACTGCCCTGGGCTGTAGGCCACGCTTCGGTCGCGGGACGACCTCCGGTTCTGCCCCTACGACGTGGCGCGCGATCGAAAGCCGATGATTTCCGTCGTGCGCGCGTCATTCGCGGCCGTTCGATGCCAGCAACAACGGCTTCTTGGCCGCGAGACTCGGTCGATGCCCGTGCTCTTGACGCGCGATTCGGGGCGCGCCAGGGTGCGCCGCGATGCAGCCGCTGTCGCACGCCAAACACAAGCTCCTTCGGGCGTTGTTGACGCGCAAAGGACGCGCGGAGCACGGTCGCTTTGTGGGCGAGGGCCCCCGCCTTGTCGCCGAGGGCGTGCGCCACGGCGTCCTGCCCGAGGTGCTGGTCGTGTGCGTGGATCGCGTCCCGCCAGGACAGCGCGCCGAGGTGCTCGCGCTCGCGGGCCGCCTGGAGACGGTGGGCGTGGCCGTCGCTGCCGCGGAGCCCTCGGCGTTTATCGATCTCTCGGACACCGAGAGCGGCCAGGGGGTGCTGGCGAGCTATCGCATCCCGGCACCGCGCCTCGAGCTGCTGACCGCACCCGGGCCCTGCACGTTCGCCGTGCTCGACGGCCTCCAGGATCCCGGCAACGCAGGCACGGCGTGGCGCGCCGCCGCCGCGTTTGGCGCTACCGCCCTGCTCGTCACGCCCGGGACGGTGGACCCGTTCAACCCCAAGGTCGTGCGGGCATCGATGGGCGCAGTGTTCACGGTGCCGGTGCTGGCCATCCCGGGGCCAGAGTCCCTCCCGCTCGACGTGTCGGTCTACGTCTTGCGGCGCGGCGGCGCGCCCGTGTTTGGAGCGCGCTTCTCCGACCGCACGGCGATGGTCGTCGGCGGCGAAGCGCGGGGCCCCGGCTCGGGCTGGGGCGACGCAACGATCGCCATCCCGCAGACGGACGCGGTCGAGAGCCTCAACGCGGGGGTCGCGCTCTCAATCGCGCTCGCGGCGCGCTTCGGACTCGCGCGATGACCGGGGCGGCCTTCGCTCCGCCGCTGCTCTATTCGCGCTGCTGGGAGGACGATGCCGTCCTACGACGGGGTCTTGAGGTCACACCGGGCGAGCGCGTCCTCTCGATCGCCTCCGCCGGCGACAACACCTTGGCGCTGCTGCTCGACGACCCGGGCGAGGTCATCGCCGTCGATCGCAACGCCACCCAGCTGGCGCTCGTCGAGCTCAAGATGATTGCGCTGCGCGAGCTGGTTCTGCCCGATTGTCGCCGCTTCCTGGGCGCGGAGGTCGCGACGGGTGAGTGGCGCCGCAGAACGTACGCGCGGCTGCGACCGTCGCTGTCCGAACGCGCGCGAGGTGCCTTTGACCGCCGCGTGGCCACGCTCGAGCGCGGCGTCCTGGGCGCGGGCAAATTGGAGCGCTACCTCACTTTGTTTCGGCGCGCAGTGCTGCCGCTCGTGCAAACCCCCGGCACCGTGCGCGCCATGCTCACCGCACCGGATCTTGCGACGCAGCAGGAGCTTTGGGACAGGCGTTGGGACAACGCGCGGTGGCGCGCCCTCTTTCGCGTCTTCTTTGGCCGCGCGCTCATGAGCCGGCTAGGCCGAGACCCCGCCTTCTTCGCGCAGATTGGCGAGGCGGACGTGGCCGAGAGCCTCCTCGGTCGCTCGCGGCGCGCGTTCACGACGCTCTCGGTGGGGGAAAACCCGTGGCTCGTGTGGATCCTGACGGGCCGCACGCTGCCGCCGACCTACCTCAGTGACGCGTTTGCGCCCCTGATTCGGAGCCGCCTCGACCGGGTGACCCTGCTGGAGTCCGACCTCGACACGGTGACTGGTGGCCCGTTCGACGCGTTCAACCTCTCGGACTGCCTGGAGTACCTGACAGCCGATGCCTCCGACGCGCTGCTTCGGCGCCTCTGCGATCTGGCGCGCCCGGGAGCGCGGATGCTGTACTGGAACCTGCTGGTCCCGCGTGACGGCGGTCGATTGAGAGACCGCCTCGACCCGCTGGACACTTCGGACCTACACGCCGCCGATCGCGTGTTCTTCTACGACCGCGTCGTTCTCGAACGCGCCGCGCCAGTACCCACGAAGACGCGTTGATCCTTGCAATTTCGATCTCAAAGATCGAAAATCCAAGGATGTTTGCCCGATTGGCCTCAGAACGCCTCCGTGCGCTGGCAGAGCAGTTCCCGGCGGTCACCATCGTCGGCCCACGTCAAGTCGGAAAGACGACCCTCGCAAGGGCCACCTTCCCTTCGCACGCGTATGTGGACTTAGAGTCCCCGGTCACCCGGGAGCTGTTTCACGACGACCCACGCTTCCACCTGGAGCTGCGTTCGTCACAGGGCATCGTGCTCGACGAGGCGCAGTCCGTGCCAGCGCTCTTCCCTGCGCTGCGCGGTCTGATCGATGGCGACCGCACTGCCGCCGGCCGGTTCATTCTCTTGGGCTCGGCGCAACCTTCGCTCGTGCGTCAGGTGAGCGAGTCGCTGGCGGGGCGGGTCGCCGTGCTCGAGCTGGACCCGCTCACACCGCGCGAGGCCTCGACCGGGGAAGCACCGGTCGATTGGCGCGACCTCTGGCTCCGAGGTGGATTCCCGGACGCGCTGAGGCAGCCGTTTCGCGAGTGGCACGAGCAGTACCTGCGCACGTACGTCGAGCGCGACCTCGGACTCCTCGGGATCGAGCCTGATCCGATCTTCGCGCGCCGGCTGCTCACCATGCTCGCGCACCAACAGGGCGGCCTCCTCAACCTCAGTGACCTCGCTCGCGCGCTCGGCGTCTCCGTGACGAAGGTCGGTCGCTGGCTCGATATCTTTGAATCCACGTTCCTCATTCGCCGTTTAACGCCGTACTTTCGCCATGTCGGCAAGCGACTGACGAAGGCGCCAAAGGTCTACTTGCGGGACACAGGGCTCCTCCATCATCTCTTGAACATCAGCGAGTCGTCGACGCTCCATGATCATCCGATTCGCGGCGCCAGCTTCGAGACGCTGGTCATTGAGGACCTGATTCGCCGAGAGCGGCTCATTCGTCCATTCACCCAGGCGTTCTTCTGGCGAACGCACGCAGGCGCCGAGATCGATCTCCTGCTGGAGCGGGGTGACCACCGCGTCGCCGTAGAGATCAAGGCGGGCCACGGCACGTCGCACGCTGCGCGGCGCCTCGCGGACGCGGCCCGCGATGCGGATGCAGGCACGGCCTGGGTCGTCGATCAGGGCGAAGCGCCGGAGTCTCTGAGCGCGTCCGTGTCGCGCAGGGGCTTTGGTCAGTCGCATGACTGGCTGCCTGATGTTGGAGGCGTCGAACGCGCTAGCCCGGATAATTCACGAAAGGTACTTTTGGTGAGAGGCGTTTCGGGGTAAAGTGCTTGTGTTGAAAGAAAAATCCCAGCACTTGGAGCCCCGGAACGCCGATGACAGCCTGTATCCCACAGCTTGGCTTTGATTTCC
>SXGT01793720.1_pt1 | contig 22092 bp, 23 predicted proteins | sample 3176221 | NCBI WGS metagenome assembly SXGT01 (sample SAMN11356862, study PRJNA531348) | freshwater metagenome | isolation source: freshwater sample F1-120 | place: China: Fuxian Lake, Yuxi | collected 2017-12-25
CCTCAGCGACCTCGGCGGCGGTCTGCTCGGTTCGCTCGGCCTGATGCCTTCCGCCTGCATGGGCGACACGAAGTCGTACTACGAACCTTCGCACGGCAGCGCGCCGGACATTGCCGGCAAAGGTATCGCAAATCCCTATTCCATGATCGGTTCCGTAGCGATGATGCTGGAGAAGAGCTTCGGTATGGAAAAAGAGGCGCGCCGCGTGATGGACGCCATGCGCGCCGTCTTCGGCCAGGGCTTCACCACCGCCGACCTGCGCGACCCGGAGGGAAAATTGAAGCCCGTGTCCACTCATGAATTTGGCGAGAAGGTATTGGAACAGCTCTCCGCGAAGGCCTAAAACCTGGAACTGTCGTGGAATAAACGGGTTGAAGAAAGCGGTTGTGCAATTGGGTGAATTGGCGGTAGGCTAAGGTTCTATGTCGTTCCTGCACCGAAACGGACTGGCGCTGCGCGGAATTGCCGTACTGCTCACGGCATATTGCGTGCTCGCGTCCGGCCGGGCGATGGTTCCGGGCCTCTGCGCGACGCTGGCGGACGCGGAACATAAGGACGCCGCCGCCTGCTGCAACCCCAAACCCGCCTGCTGCCACGACGAAAATCGGGCCGCTGGCACAGCGATTTCCTCCGCGGCGCACGCCTGCGCATTCTGCATGCTCGTTCACACCGCCGCGCAGCCGGTGGCACTGGAGACCTCCAGCGCACCCGCGATCAACACGCCGCTTCAACTCGCCGCGCACGAAGACTACATCGCAGATCCGGCCTCGTCCGGCTATTTCCCGCCCCGCGCTCCACCCCTCTCCTGACACATCGTTAGAAGTGTGTCAATCCAGTGGCCCGCATCTCGCGAGGCCTAACGAAACGCGTTGGTCAGGTTTGTCCAACGCGTAGGAGAGGCAAATGCGAATACGCGCGAAATCCAGATTTTCGTTCGCCGCCGTCCTTGCAACCGTGCTTCTTGCAGCAAACACGCTCGCTGCGCAAGAGCCATCTGCACTGAAGTCCGGCGACGTGTACTGGTGCCTGATGCGGGGTAAGCCCTGCGACGTGGTGGATTATCACGCGCCGGGGACGTGCCCAACCTGCGGCATGCGGCTGGTGACGAAGGCGCAATACGATGCGCGCTTCGCCGATCTGAACGAGAAAACCAAGACCGTCGGCATCGTGCTGTATCGCGGGTTCGAAGTGCTCGACGTCTACGGCCCGATCGAGATGTGGGGCTACGTGGACGAGTTCAAGCTCGTGACCGTCGCGGAGAAGGCCGGGCCGGTCATCTCGACACAGGGCGTGGCGACGATTGCGGACTATTCCTTCGCGGATTGTCCTCCGCTCGACATCATCATGGTGCCCGGAGGCATGGGGACGCTGGTGGAACTGAACAATCCCGCGATGTTGGATTTCCTGCGCGAGCGCTCCGGCAAAGCGGAAATCACCGCTTCCGTGTGTTCGGGCTCGGGATTACTCGCGAAGTCCGGCGTACTCGATGGACGCAAGGCAACGACGAACAAGCTGTACTTTTCATCCATGGCGGCACAGAGCGACAAGGTGGAGTGGGTGGGCCAGGCGCGCTGGGTGGATGACGGCAAATTCGTCACATCATCCGGCGTGTCGGCGGGCATCGACATGGCGCTGCACCTGATTGAGCGCTTGTACGGCAAGGCGCGTGCGGATCAGATCGCACACAGCACGGAATACGTGCGGAATAGCGATCCGAGCAGCGATCCCTTTGCGAAACCGGTGGCAACCAAGTGAATGTACATTCAACGTCCGCCTGATGGACGAGGAGACTCGAGATGAAAACCATGATTAAGGTTTTTTCAATAGCACTGGTAATGATGACCGGGACAATTGTGTCCGCAGAACCCGTGGATTTGGTGACCGAAGTCGGATGCGGAAGTTGTATTTATGAGATGGAAGGCGTGGACAAGTGCGTTGCGGCGGTGTTGATTGACGGCCACCCTTATCTGGTTGAAGGCATCAAGGGCCTTGACGCGCATGCCGCGGGCCTGTGCAAATCCGCGCAGCACGCCCGTGTAGCAGGTGAGGTGAAGGATGGTGTGTTCAAGGCGAAAGGAATGCAACTTGCCGATGTCGATGGTGTAGTTGAGGCGGGCTGCGCGGCCTGCACCTATCACATTGCGGGGGTGCAGGGTTGCCAGACCGCAGTGAAGGTTGATGGGAAGCCGTACATCGTTACCGGAAAGGCCGACGCGGATGCGATGGGGCTTGGACTTTGCCTCGCGACGAAAAACGCCAAGGTCGTGGGATTTTTCAAGGACGGGAAAATCAATGCGTTCTCGATGAAGTTTTTGCTGGTCGATCAGGACGCTGAGGTCGGCTGTGCTAAGTGTAGCTACAAGATGGACGGCGTGTCGGATTGTGTGGCCGCAGTGAAGATTGACGAGAAAGCCTATTTGATCGAGGGTCTGCCCAAGTTCAATGCGCACACTGAAGGGTTGTGCGACGCGCCGAAGATGGGGCATATCCAGGGCAACATCGAGAATGGTCACTTCGTTGCCGAGTCCCTGACCTTGAAGGCTGCGCACAGTGAGGCGTCGCCGCACCACGAGCACTAGCACGAAGGGCCTGTAGGGTCATACGCATGTTTGGATTGGATCGAGCGGGATACCTAACGCGCGGATTCGCCGTGTTTGTTGCGGCGTTCTGCGTGCTCGCGTCCGGCCGGGCGCTGGTGCCTGGCTTGTGCGCGACGCTCGCCGATATGAAAGCGGACGCGGCAGCTTCTTGCCACGTGCCGCAACCTTCGTACTGCCACGCGGGCGAGGCCGACTCATCCACTGCGTTGAAGCACACGATGCACAACTGTGCGTTCTGCGCGCTCGTTCATCACGGCGTGCCGCTGGAATCCATGCCCGTGATTCATGCGGCCGCGTTCAGCACGCCGCTCTACTTGGCGGCGCACGACGACTATGTCCCCGATCCCGCCGGATTTGGCGCCGGTACTCGCCGCGGTCCGCCTCTCTCCTGACACCTCGCGAGCAGTGTGTCAAACGGAACGGAAGGCGCAGCACGCTTTCCACGAACGGAATTTCACAGGAGAGAAGTCATGAAGAAACGTGGATTTACCTTGATAGAGTTGCTGGTGGTCATCGCGATCATTGGTATATTGGCGGCGATTCTGCTGCCGGCGCTGGCGCGGGCGCGCGAAGCCGCGCGCCGTGCAAGTTGCGCGAACAATCTCAAGCAGTTCGCTCTGGTGTTCAAGATGTACGCGAGCGAGACGAAGGGCGAGTTGTATCCACCGAACGGCGCAGGCGATATCGGAGTTTACGATTGCGAGGCGATTCCGCCCGCATTCGACCACATGACGACCGACTGGCATTGGGTGCCGAAATTGGACGCGATTTATCCGGAGTACCTGACGGACGGCAACTTGTTCGTGTGTCCGTCCGGCAATATTGTCAGGGAATCAGATCTAGTCCATCCCACGACGGATCAGCCGATCTTTCCCTATGCCTGCACGGGCACGGATTACGGCGGTACTGATTTCACCCGCGGGCGCTGGATCCTGGAGAAGGTGTATTGGTACACGGGATTCGTGTTGGACAAGGCAAGCGACTCTGATTCTCAGAGCGATCCGAACATCCTGTGGGGCGACGAGACGGTGAACGGTACTTCGCCCTCGCAGATGGTGTACTTTTTTGAGTCGGTGCTGAACACATATCAGGTGACTGACGATGTTGACCTGAGCACAGCAGCCGCGTCAATCTCGCCGGAGGTCTACCTGGGCAACGGCGACACCAATACGGTGCACCGTTTGCGCGAAGGCATCGAACGTGTGCTGATTACGGACATCAACAACCCCGGTGCGAGTGCACAGGCGCAGAGCGATGTGTGGATCTACGCCGACAAGCTCTCGGGCAATCCGATCGAAATGAACCACGTGCCGGGCGGGTCAAACGTGCTGTTCCTGGACGGGCACGTGGACTTCATCCGTTATCCGACGGCGGCTCCCGTGACCCGCGGCGTTGCGGTATTGTGGGAACGTTTGTGGGGATAGACTAATGCAGGAGAACCGAGCCATGTGGACACGACGTTGGATGTGCAGCGCGATGATGAGCGTCTTGCTGTCTGTGGGCGTGTGCGCGGCACAGGACCACGACCACCATGCGCACCCGGCGCCGAAGGCGAAATCGGGCGAGGGCATGCCGTTTGCGCACCTGACGGACGACGGCCGGTTACATCTGGTCTTCGTTAGCGACACGGACGGCGTGAAGCGCGTACGCTACCGGCAGCTGTTCGGCGATGCGCCGGTTGAGTCGGCGATATCCGCGCCGGAGGAAAAGCTCTCGCACTGGCCGGAGTCGCCGCCGAAGGTGGAAGTGACGCGCGACGGTGCGATTCATGTGCTGTACACGGTGCGCGTAAGTTCGAAAGAAGGTGAAGGCGCTCCGGTGGAACTGCGCTATTCGTTTTCCAACGACGGCGGCAACACTTGGGCAGCGCCTGCGGTCGTGGGCGATGCGACGGCGGCCTTGTACCGATCCTGTGCATCCATGCGGGAAGACGCAAACGGCGCGCTGGTGTTGTCGTGGCTGGAGGCGGTGCCGGCAAGCGGAACCGTGGGCGTGCGCACGGCGACGCGTAAGGGCGATAGCTTCGACTTCGTGATGTATGACGACAAGGCCTGCGAGTGCTGCGCGACGGAATTGCTGCGCGCGCGGGACGGCACGATGTGGCTCGGGTATCGCGACGTGGACACGTCGAACGTGCGCGACATGTATCTCGCGCGCATGACGCCGGAGGCAGACCGCTTCGGTCCGGCCGCGCGCATCTCGCGCGATCGTTGGGTTGTGCCGGGTTGTCCGGATACGGGTCCGCGCTTCGCCCTGGCACCCGAGGATGCGGTATGGGCGGCATGGTATAGCGGAAATCCGCGCGGGATATATGCCGCGCGTGCGAACGTGACCGCGCCGCAGTTTGCCGCTCGCGAGCTCGTGCAAGGCGCCGATGATCACGTGTCTAGCCTGGCGCATCCGGCGATTGGTACCCTGCCGGACGGACGCCCGGTCGTGGCTTACGAATGCAAGCGCGATGAAGTGGATCGGCTGGAAGGCCGCGTGCGCGGGGGTTCCGGGTGGGGCGAAACCATCCAGCTCGGTGACAAAGGCGAGTATCCCCGCATCGCCACGAATGGCAAAGAAACATATCTGGTGTATACGGCCATTACCGACGGCGGGAAGTCGATTGCCGTGCGCGATCTGGCCGAGATCATTCCCGGAAATCGCTGAAGCACCCTGAATCCTGCGCCGCACAGGGGTTTGTGCGGCGCAGGATTTTTCTCTTGACATTGAGTATTACTTTATGGAATTTTGTCGTACTATAAATAATACGAACTACTTTAAAAGAATACTACATACGATTGGAGACGACGAAATGAGTACTGGAGCGCACAGGGCAGTTCGGGGATTTACGCTGATAGAGTTGCTCGTCGTTATCGCCATCATTGGAATTTTAGCGGCGATCCTTTTGCCGGCACTGGCGCGAGCGCGCGAAGCGGCGCGGCGGGCCAGTTGCGCGAACAACCTGAAGCAGATGGGTCTTGCGCTGAAGATGTACGCAAACGAGAGCCGAGGTGAGGTGATGCCTACGATGAAGACGCGGCGCTGTAACGGATTGGTGACGGCGTTCGAGACGATTTTTGACGGAGATCAAGTGTTTCCCGAGTACTTGCCGGATTTGGAGGTGCTGCGGTGTCCGAGCTCGATCTCGTTGACGGGCGATATCATTCAGAGTTACGACAAGGGCGAGATCATCTCGGATAACTTCATCGCTACTCCGGGGTTTACCGATACCGGCGTAGTGGAGCCGTGCGAGATTCTCGATCATCCGTATGTATACATTGGGTACGCATTGCCCAACAGCATGTTTGAGACCGCCCCACAGATCGAGAATTTCTTTGCAAGCATTCAGGATTTCGGGACACTGATATATGCGAACGCCTTTGTGGTGCACAACGACTGGGAGTTCTCCGTACCGCTCGACAGCACCGGCCGCTTCGATGTGGCGTATCGACTGCGCGAAGGCATCGAACGCATGTTTATTACCGACATTAATAATCCCGGAGCGAGCGCGCAGGCACAGTCGAGTATCATGCTGATGAGCGACAACATCGCGGACAAGGTGGAGAGCTACAATCACGCACCGGGCGGCGCAAATGTTTTGTTCTTAGATGGCCACGTTCGTTTTCACAAGTATGTTCCCAATCCGGGTGTCATCCTTGAACCGCCGCTCGCATTGCCGGTGGGCGGGGTATTTCCATTGAACGGCGCAGGTATCGCTATCCACATTGCCAATCATATTTTTGGTGCAGGCGAGGAAGGCATGGAGAGCGGTTTCCATCAAGATGTCGTTTGGCCGGGAACCGACCATCTCTAGGGCATTTAATATCGTGCCGTTGCTTTGCGTCGCCCAGGTGCGCATACCGCCGCGCGTAGGTCAACAGGATGATGTGCAATGCTGGTGTTGAATGGAGACGGATTTTGCCTGAGGCCCTACCGCGAGGGCGACGCGGAGGCATTGTCTCGCGCGGCGGACAACGTGAACGTCTGGCGGAACCTTGGGCACGGTTTCCCGCATCCTTATACGCGTGAGGACGCCGAGAAATGGATCGTGCAGTGTGCGGAGGCACCTGAGAACGATCTGCGACTGGCCATCGAAATAAACGGCGCTACGTGCGGCGGGATTGGTATCCACCCGGTGGCTCTGTGGTCGCCGTATACGTTTGAAATGGGTTACTGGCTCGCCGAGGCGCATTGGGGACGGGGCGTGGTGACGCGGGCGGTGTCGCTCCTGGTTGAGCACGCGTTTGCACACTTGAGAGCCGAGCGTGTGCAGGCGTATGTGTTTGACTGGAACCCCGGATCGCGGCGTGTGCTGGAGAAGAATGGGTTCGAGCAGGAGGGCCGCCTTCGCCGCGCGGTGCACAAGGATGGCCGCTGGGGCGATTGTTTGGCCTATGGCCGATTGCGATGAGGCCCGTGGCGATTCGTTCCTGTGTTACACTCTGGCCGAAATTTCCGAGGGGCACCGCATTGGCGCACGCATTCCAGATCCGGCCGGGACTCGAGAAAGACGTCCCGGCGATCGTCGAGATTTACAACTACTACGTCGTGAATACGACGGTCACCTTCGACGTTGATCCGTACACAGCGGACCAGCGGCGCGTGTGGTTCCGCCAGTTCAAGCCTGCCGGCCGGCACCAGATTGTGGTCGCGGAGCGTGCGGGTGCGGTGCTGGGGTACGCGTACAGCACGGTTTTTCGTGCGCGTGCGGCCTATGACACGACGGTCGAAACGACTGTATATGTGGATCGGTCCGCGCACCGCGGCGGAATTGGCACCGCGCTGTATGCGGAGCTGTTCAAGCGGCTCGCGAACGAAGACGTTCATCGCGCGGTGGCGTGCATCGGGCTGCCGAACGAGGCGTCGATCGCGCTGCACGAGCGGATCGGATTTCGTGCAAAGGGATCGCTCGCGGAAGTCGGCCGGAAGTTCGGGAAGTACTGGGACGTCGGCTGGTTCGAGAAGTCTCTGCCCTGATTATGCGCGACCCGCGCCGGAACATCGTGCTCATTGGAATGGCGGGTGCCGGCAAAAGCACGGTCGGCGTGTTGCTCGCCAAGGCGATGTCGCGGGCATTTATCGACACGGATCTCGTGATACAGGCTGCGGAAGGCCGCCGTCTGCAGGACATTCTCGATGCGGATGGCGTCGAGGCGTTCCGGCGGATCGAGGAAAAGCACGTTCTAGCGCTTGTCGCGCGCGGAGCCATCATTGCGACGGGTGGCAGCGTGGTCTATAGCGCACGAGCGATGGCACACCTCAAGGCCGACGGCACTGTGGTGTATCTGTATTTGCCAACAACTGCGCTGGAGGCGCGCGTGACCAACCTGGGTTCGCGCGGTATTGCGATGGCGCCTGGCCAGACCTTCGCTGAGGTGTATAACGAGCGCCGGCCGCTGTATGAGCGCTACGCAGACATCACGATCGACTGCATGGGATTGTCGCACGAGGACGTTGTGCTACGCGCCATCGCCGAGCTTGAGCGGTTGAAGGTGTAGGTCGTGGTGGGCCGCTTGAGTACCGAAGATGCGCTGGCCGCCATCGCGGCACTCGCGGAGACGGAACCGGATGCGAACATCGAGACGGAACTGCGCGCATTGCTCACGCACCGGAGTAACTTCGTCATCGGCAAGGCTGTTCATCTTGCGCAGGAGCGCAGCATCGCGAGCGCCGGACCCGAATTGATCAAGTCATTCGGGTATTTTATGGATGACTGCATCAAGCGCGACCCGGGATGCTCGGCAAAACTGGCGATCGTGAATTACCTGAGTACGTTTGCAGAGCCTGCGTGGGACGTGTATCTCGCGGGTGTTCGCCACGTGCAGAAAGAACCCGCTTGGGGCGGGCCGATTGATACCGCGACGACATTGCGTGCGATGTGCGGACGGGCGCTGATCGCGATGGGGCATCACGATGCGTTTCGGTGGGGTGCATTGCTGCTGGCCGATCCGGAACCAATGACACGGGCGCTGGCCGTCGAGACCCTGGCGGGCGCGCCCGATGAACGGTCCGAATTATTGCTCCGGGCGAAGATCGGTCCACGGCCGGATCCGCGTCCGGCGGAGGTGCGCGAATACGACGGGCGCGATCCGGAGCGAGGGATTGAGATGAGCGCGTTTGACGCGCTGATGAAAATTGCGCCGGACGAATCTTTCGACTTTGTGGCTGTATTTCTGAATGACGGTGACCCGGATCGTTTGCGCGGAGCGGCGCTTGCACTGGGCGAGTCGCGAAAGCCGGAGGCCTTCGCGGCGTTGCGCGAACGATGGCAGCGCCTGGGAGAGCACGGCGTGCGCGAGGCGCTTGCGCTGCCGATTGCGCTGCTACGAACCGACGAGGCATTCGCGTTTCTTATGGAGGAATTGCGGAATGCACCCATTGAAGTTGCGTCGGCCCTGATCGAGGGGCTGGCTCTGTTTCGCGAGACTCCGGGGCGCACCGCACTGGTGAAGGAGGCGGTGGACGGACGAAAGAGCCGGCCACTCGCGCAGACCTTCCGCAAAGCGTTCGAAGACAAGGCCCAAGACGCATGATCGTGGACTAGCGGCCCATTCGCGACGGCTTCGGACGTGTTACACTATATATGCTCCGGTTTTGGCAGGTGCCTTGATCGCGGGCCATCCGTGTTATGCGGGTATCGGGGGATACCATGCCTATTCGATTCAAGTATTGGACGGTTCTTGGGCTCGTCGCCGTACTTGCGCCGGCTTTCGCTTGGGGTGCGTCATCACCCAGCGGAGCAGAGTTGGATTCGGCGTTTGCCGGGTTGCGCGCGTGGGGTGGGGGAAAAGAAAATTCCTCCATTGCGAAAGTCCGCGCATACACCGAGCGCGCGACGAAAATATACGAGGTCCGCGTTGATGCCGAACGGCGTCTGGTTGCTGTGATCGAGGCGAAGGACGTCGCAAAACCCGCCAAAAGTTTCGCCGCCGAACAGTTATTCCGCTTGTGCGACGAGGACACGATTCCGGCCTTCGAGCGCATGCTGGCCCAGCCCGACACGTGGGACCTTGCCTGTACCGGCCTCGAAATCGTGAAACAACCGAAGGCAGGGAAAGTGCTGGTCGCTGCTGCGGAAAACGCGAAAGGCGATCGGCTAATTGGCATTATCACCTCGCTGGGTAATCGCCATGATCCGATCGGCGTGCCGGTCTTGCGCATGCACGCGGACGAAGGCGACGCGCGCACGACGGAGGCGGCGCTCACGGCGCTAGGGAAAATTCCGGGCAAGGAATCGATGCTGGCGCTTGACTGGTGCCGCAAAAATCTCTCACGCAAGATGCGGCCGGCTGCGACGGAGGCGTACCTGCAATGCGGCCGGACGTCTCTGGCAAGCGGCGACACGGCCACGGCCATCACGCTATTCGAGGCACTGTTGCTGGATTTTGAAACGGCGGATGTCCAAGCCGAGGGTCTGCGCGGCCTCATCCAGGCGCGCGGCGAAGACGCTGTGCCCACAATCATTGAGGCCCTGACCAGCGGCATTCCGGAGTTGGAACATGTTGCGGCGGCCGAGGCACACACGGTGCCTGGACGCAAAGCGACCATGGCCTTCATCGCGGCGTATCCCGATCTGACGACGGAGAACCAGGCGGTCCTTCTTCGCGCGTTGGGCGACCGGCGAGACGAGGCGGCGCTGGAAACGGTGCTGCTTGCGGCGCAGAGCCGCCTGCCGGTGGTCCGGTTGGCCGCGCTCGATTCACTGGGGCGCTTTAATCACCCCAAATCAGTACAGGTTCTGCTCAAGGCAGTGGTCACGGGATCACCCGAAGAACAGGCGCTTGCGCGTGAGGCGCTCGGCAAGCTCGACGCGCCGACATTGAACGACGAATTGCTCGTCGCCGCGATGAGTGCGGACAATTCCGTGCGTGCAGAGGCGATCAAGACGCTGGCGGCGCGGCAGGCGCACGAAGGCGTGCCGGTGCTGCTGCGGCTTGCCGAGCGTGATGTGAAGCCCGTGCGGCTCGAGGCGCTTAAGGCGCTGGGGGCCGTGGGTGCGACGAGCGAACTGGCGCCGATGGTGACAATGCTGACGAATGAGTGGACCGACGAAGAGCGTGCGGCGATCGGAGAGTCGATTATTGCCGTGGCGCGCCGCGCACCCGCAGGAAAGACACGCACGGATCCGATTGCGAAAGCACTGACGGGTTCGGCGGTGAATGAAGGTGTAAAGCTTACGCTTGTGTCCATTCTCGGCGCGATCGAGGACGACGCGTGCCTGCCGGCACTTGAGGGCGTTGCGAAGAAGCCGGGCGGACGCGTGCAAAAGGCGGCGGTGGAGACCTTGGCCGGATGGCCCACTGCCGCGCCGCTTGAGACGCTCGATCGCGTTGCGCGCGGGGACAAGGATCCTGCGGTGCGTGCTGCTGCGATCGAGGGTGTCCTTGGCCATCTTGCAAGAAATGCCGGTGTGCCTGACGAGCAACGCTTGAAATATTGCGAGAACCTCGCCGCAGTGGCATCGAGTACGGATCACAAACAGCGAATCGTTCAGGCGATTGCAGCCATCTCAAGCCCAGACGCCGACAAGTTGCGCCAGAGACTTCAGGCTGGCGGCTGATTCTCCTTGATCCCGATTATGCCGCCGCGTAGAATCCCGCGGCGTAGTTCTTTTTCGTACTTCTTATCGCGTCATTCACGGCGTCGTGCAGTTTGCCGCCGGATAGCCAATCCACGAACGAAACCCAAGCGCCGGTTGTACCAGTCACGACGGAGATTCTCATGCCTGCAGCGTCGATCCAACCCCTTCGCGCGACGATCCACACTTCCAAAGGGGACATCCACCTTGTCCTGCACGCGGACAAGACGCCGATGACGGTGGCGAATTTCGTTAACTTGGCGCAGCGTGGTTTTTACAGTAACAAGATATTCCATCGCGTCATCGCGAACTTCATGATTCAGGGGGGATGCCCTCAAGGTACGGGTACGGGTGGGCCGGGATACAAGTTTGAAGACGAGATCGTGTCCAGTCTCAAGCATGACACGCCCGGCGTACTCTCGATGGCCAATGCCGGGCCCGGGACGAACGGCAGCCAGTTCTTTGTCACGCACGTGCCCACGCCGTGGCTTGACGGAAAGCACACCGTTTTCGGCAAGGTTGAATCTGACGCGGACCAGAAGATCGTCAACAGCATCAAGGGTGGTGACAAAATCACGAGCATCGAAATTTCCGGTGATACCACCGCGCTATTCGCTGCGGAGAAGAAATATCTCGACAAATGGAACGCGGTCCTCGGCAAGTCCTGAGATTGCGGCCACTTAGGGCAGGCAGCGGCTGCAAGTTGAGCAATCTGGACGCTGCCTGTTAGTCTTATCGCGCGACGCTCAGGGGGGACCGCGCTCCGCGGCCCGGCCGTCGCACCGCAGGAGACGCCTCATGCATCACCTAATTTCGAGGCTAGTGATACTGGCCGTGGTGTTGGTTGCCGACACCGCTTCGGCACAATGGACGTGGACGCCCGAGACCGGCCGCTTCGTCAACATGGACAATCTGCCGAAAGAGACACCTGAGCTTCAGGTGGAATACACGCGCACGCTCCTGGTGGGGGGAGACTACAGCCGCGCGTTCGAAGAAACGGACAAATTCAACGAGTTCTACGCCGACAGCGATTTCGCCGATGAAAACCAGTACTTGCGCGGGGAGATTAAGCTGGCCGACGAGAAATACGTTGTGGCGGCGCAAGAATTTCAAGCAGTCATCTCTAAGTTTCCGGAGAGCGATCTCTACGACCAGGTGATTCGCAAACAATACGAGATCGGCGATGAACTTTATGCGCGTGGTGAGCAGCGCATGAGCACGCGGACCGCGCGCGCGATGCAGGAATCCAGATACCTGCGGCGGCTGAATTTCAGGGCGAACCGGCCTTTCAAGAAAGCGGTCGACGTCTACACGATGGTAATCGAGAACCAGCCCTTCACACCGGAAGCGGCCGAGGCGCAGTACAAGATCGGCAAATGCAATTTTGCGCGTCAGCAGTATCTTGATGCCGGATTCGAGTATCGCCGCGTGATCGAGGACTATCCGGATTCCGAGTGGGTTCGCGAAGCATCCTTCGACCTTACGCGGTGCTACGAGGAAGCTGCACTCGATCCCGACTACGATCAAGCGCCTGCGCAACTCGCGATGGAATCGATCGCCGAGTTTAAGCGGCGATTCCCTGAAGATTCCCGGGTGGCCGATCGCGAGGCGGTCAGCGTTAAGATGAACGAGAATATTGCCGAACAACGTTTCCGCACGGCTCACCACTACGAGAAACGGGACGATCTCGACGCGGCCCGCATCTATTACGAGATCACGGCGTATGAGTTTCCAGGTACGGAAGCTTCGACCAAAGCTCTGGAATGGATCGCGCAGAACCCCCGGCAGAACGATCTCCAGTCCGAGTTTATCGGCCGCGCGGTGGCCGAGGCCCAATGAAACGGGCCTGGCAGGCGGGCTGGTGCGCGGTTGTGCTTGCGGCTGTGGCATCCGGCTGCGGCTACAGCACCTCGTCGTCTCTGGATGAGCAGTATCAGACGATTTTCGTTTCGGGTTTCCAGAACAAGAGCCGGGAATACGATCTGCAAGCGCCGTTGACGAACGCCGTAATCCGGAAGTTTCTGAACGACGGCCGCCTGCGTGTAGTGGGCGCGAATGAGGCCGACCTTATTGTGACTGGCACCATCACCGGCTACCAACTGAATGGCCTGACTTTCGACGAAGACGACGAAGTGACCCAGTTCGAAGGTTTTGTTTCTGCGAGCGTCACGGTGACCGATACGAAGACAGGGACTGTGCTCTGGGAGGACCCGCGGATGGCGGGAGAGACGAGTTTCACGACGGGTGTCGTGGGTTCCTCTTCGGATCGGCTACGCGGCAACTCGCAGGCGTTTCTTGAGCCTGTGCGATCGTTTCAGACCAGCGAAGAGAACCAGGCCGCGGCCGAGGCACTGGAGCGTCTGGCGGCCGATATTTTCTACCGCACGATCGATCCCTGGTGAGCGCGTGACGCCGCAGCAGCTAATTGAGGCCTTCAACGCCGATAGTCCCGCACCGATATATCTTTTCTGTCCCGGCAAAGGCCCGCGTGCGAAAATGCCCACGTTCGAGCCTCTGCTCGCGGAGCGCTGCGTCGAGCGGATCGTGGACGGCGCCGTGGATCCTGCGACGCGGGATTTTGCGTTTGCCGCGTTTTATGCTGACGAAACGTCCACGGGCGAGATCGTACTCGATGCGCAGACCCTGCCCTTTCTCGCATCGCGCCGGGTGATTCTGGTTCGCCAGGCGGAGCGATACAATACGGACAGCGGCGCCGGCGTGCTGCTCGATTATCTCGCCGCGCCGAACGATGCGACTGTGCTGATGATGATCTCGAACAAGATCGACAAGCGCACGAAATTTTTCAAGACCTGCGAGAAAGCGGGGCAAGTCATCGAGTGCCCGGCACTCGCGCGCGGCGAAGTGGAGCAGTGGCTGCGCACGGAGGCAAAGATGCGCAAGCGATCGATCGACGGCGATGCGGTGCGTGCGCTTGTCGATCGCAGCGGTACGCACCTGAGCGACGTGGTCAATGCGCTCACGAACGTGATTAATTTCGTCGGTGACGAGCGTACGACGATCACCGCTGCCGACGTGAATGCGGCGTGCGCCGATGTCGCCGAGGAAGAAATTTGGACGCTGACGGACATGATTGCGGCGTCGCAGCCGGGCGAGGCGCTGGGCGCGTTGCGTCGCCTGCTCGACTTGGGCAAACATCCCGATGAGATCCTGGGCACGATCAACTGGCTGCTGAAGAGCGCGTATGCCGTTGGCACCGCCTCCGGCGACCCGGGCATCAGCAGTTTTGTGGCGCAGAAGGTGGGTCCGCTGGCGCGCAAGTTGGGCGTAGCCAAGCTGCGCGCGGCCTTTGCCCTCTGTACCGACACCCAATTTATGTCGCGCAGTACCGGGGTGGATGGCGGGCTGGCACTGGAGCTATTGGTCGTTAAGCTCGCGACCCCGGCGCCACAACGCAAATCGGCCTGAAATTAGGCTGTTTTCCGTCCGAATTGGGGCTGGCGTAACCCTCTCCCGCGGAAACTTTCTTTGTTCGGGCGGAATCAACGGGTATATACTACCGTTGATATGGGATAGGCGGTCGTGCCGCCTGGAGATACAGGCAATGAACATTGGCATGGGCGAGGTGATTATTGTCCTGCTGGTGTTGGCTTTAATCTTTGGGACGGGCAAGCTCAAGTTCGCCGGCAAGGAACTCGGCTCGGCGATCAAAGAGCTGAAGTCCGGATTCAAAGGCGAGCCGGGAAAGCCGAATAACGAGGCCGGATCGGCCTCCAAGGTTTAGAGGCCTGCGGGTTCCGGTTGACGGACTCGACAGCGCTGGGAGACGTGATATGTTGAGCATGTGGCACATGGTGATTGTTCTTCTTGTCGTCGCGCTTGTGTTCGGCACGGGCAAGCTGAAGAGCGTCGGTAAGGACCTCGGCGGCGCGATCAAAGACTTCAAGGATTCCATGAGCAACGACGACAAGAAGACGCCGCCGGCGTCTGCTTCGTCTGAAAACAAACCGGCCGAGTAACATCTGCACGTGTTCCGGGCGCTTCCGTTGCGGCGGGAGCGCCCGTTTTTCATCGGGCCGCATTTGCGGGAGCGGATGATCCGCGTCATGCTTGTCGCCGCCATCCATCCGCCAGCCAGCCCGGAGTTTCACCGGACGTGACCGCGCCGTTTCTCATCGAGGACTTCCTGCTCGATACCCGCGAGGCGCGGGAGTTGTATCACGGTTTCGCCGAGCCTGAGCTCATCCTCGACTACCACACGCACTTGTCCGCGAAGGATATTGCGGAAGACCGGCGGTTCACGACGATCGCGGAAGCATGGCTGGAAGGCGACCACTACAAATGGCGCGCGCTCCGGGCTAACGGAGTGGGCGAGACACTCATCACGGGTGGCGCGCCGCCGCGCGAGAAATTTCAGGCGTGGGCGGAGTGCATGCCGCATCTGCTCGGGAATCCGCAATATCACTGGACGCACCTCGAACTGAAGCGCTACTTCGATCTCGATGTACTTCTTGGACCGGAGGCGGCGGAGAAGGTGTGGCGGCATTGCAACGAGCGCCTGGTGACGATGTCGTGCCGTGACATGATCCGGCGCATGAATGTGCGGTTGGTTTGTACGACGGACGATCCCGCTGACTCACTCGAATATCACGAAGCGATCGCGCGGGATGCGAAGTGCGAGTTTCGTGTACTGCCAACGTGGCGGCCCGATGCGGCGCTGGGTGTAGAGAATCCGGAATTTTTTAATGGATGGATCGAACGCCTTTCCCGCGCGGCTGGAAAAGAAATCCATTCCTTCGACGATTTTTGGGTTGCCCTGGAGAAACGCCACGCAGATTTTCATGCGGCCGGGTGCCGTCTTTCCGATCACGGTATTGACACGTTCTACGCGACGCCGGCGACGCTTGAAATGGCGGGCCTGATCTTTCAGCGCGTGCGCAAAGGTGAAACGGTGACCGGCGATGCGGCGGTGCTCTACAAATCTGGGTTGTTGCATGCCTTCGCACGGATGGACGCAGCGCGCGGCTGGGCTCAGCAATACCACGTGGGTCCGATGCGCAACAACAGCCCACGGCTCCTGCGCGAGATCGGACGCGACGCTGGAGGCGACTCGATGGGCGACCAGAACTTCGCGCGCGAGATGAACGCGTTCTTCGGCCGGCTTGACGGAGAGAGGAGCCTGGCGAAGACCATTGTGTACAACATCAACCCGGCGCACAATGCAATGGTCGCGAGTGCGCTCGGAAACTTCGAAGACGGGAGCATGCCCGGCAAGATGCAGTTTGGCAGCGCGTGGTGGTTTAACGATCATATCGAGGGCATGGAGGCGCAGCTGACGTGTCTCGCGCGCGTGGGTGTACTCAGCCGCTTTGTGGGGATGTTGACCGACAGCCGGTCGTTTCTCAGTTTTCCGCGCCATGAATACTTTCGGCGCGTGTTATGCAATTGGCTTGGCCGCGAAATGGTGACGGGGCGGTTGCCGGGCGATATCAATTTGGTCGGCGGAATAGTACGCAATATTTGTTATGGCAACGCCGAAGCCTACTTCGGTTTCCCGAAATGAGCTCTGGCTTATTGCAACCGCCCGCATCGCCGCTGCGATCATTCCGGCATCAAGGCATTGAGTTTTATGTCTACGAACGCGCGGAGGACATGGGGGCTGCATCGGCGCATGCCTTGGCGTCGCGGCAGCTGGACCTGGCGGTGAAGCAATCGCGGATCGGATTTCTGATCATGGCTGCGCCGTCTGCGTTCGCGTTCTACGATTCATATGTTCGGCTGGCCGCGCAATCGGCGCAGTTACGCGAAGCGATCGCGCGGACGGACTTCTTTCAGTTTGACGAGTATCCGTTGCCGGCGAGTCATCCAGCGTCCTTTCGGTACCTGCTGGAGACGCATTTTTTTTCAAAGCTCGGTGCGATATGTCCGAGGCTGTTGTTTCACCCGCTGGCCGTAGATTCAGGCCAACCCGAAGATGTCTGCCGGCACTACTCGGAACAGGTGTTGAGTTCAGGGCCGGATGTGCAACTAAAAGGCGTAGGCGAGAATGGTCACTGGGGTTTTCACGAACCGGGGGTGCCGCTTGACGGCGCGCCTGCATACATCACGGTGAATCTGTCTGCGGAAAATGCCGCGCAACAACTGCGTGACCACCCCAAACTTTTTCGCGCGCCCGGCGACGTGCCGCGCGAAGCTTACACGGCGAACGTCCCGATGTTTTTGCGTACGCGGGTATGCATCGAAGACAACGTGCCGCAGGCGAGCAAGGCGTTTGCGCTACTGGCGGCCTACGGCACAGATGTCGTGGATGCGGCCGTGCCGTCGAGTGCGCTCAAGCGACATCCCGCGGCTGCGGTGCGCACAACGGTCGCTGCCGTTTGGGCGCTGGAGGATTACATTGCGCGTGGCGTGGTGACGCCTGAAACAATACGGCGGATGGCGACCAGCCTTGGCGCGAAGGATGTTGCCGCTGTCAGTAAACATCTGACTGATGTCTTGCTCGAAATGGGTCTTCGTCTCGCCTAATGTATGGATCGCGAAGGATTGAGGTGCCTATGAAGCCGTTGCATGTGCTGCTGTTGGTCGTGTGGCCAAGCGCGTTCGCTCAGTCTGAGGATCCTGCATTGCTGGATCTTGCGCGCCAGCACGTGGAGATTGCGGAAGGGACGCGAGACGATACGATGCTTTGGGGGCGCATCGGTGGCAGCGCAGCCGAACGGGCGTCTGCCGAACTGTTGCGTGATCAATTGCGGCCCTATCTTGCAGGAACAATACTTGAACCTGTCGAATTTAACGCATATCGCCCGCGCCGTTGGGAGGTGAAATTTTCCGATGGCGCCGCGCTCGAAAGCGCAATGCCTGCACCTTTCGATGCGTGGATGCCGGGTGCAGCGGCTGCGCCGGTCGTTCGTGTCGAGGCGGGAGGCGACTGGGCGAATGCTAAGGGGGCTTGGGCGTTTCTGGAGTCCAAATCGGATGGATCTGCCGCGCGCACCGATGTGCGGGCCGGAAATCTGTATCAGAAAGCCGTCGCCGCAGGCGCGGTGGGATTTATTTTTTCGTTGCCCACGCCGGCGGGCCGGTGGCGTTCCGTCGTACCGGTGGACAAGGCCTTTGCCGTGCCGGACGAACTCTACCCGGATCACCGCCGGCCGATTCCATGCTTCAGCATCGACAGCGAAGAGGGTATGCGCGTGCGTGCGGCATCGGAGTCGAGCGCAACAATATCCGCGCACATCGAATTCGAAGCCGGGCGGACGCAGAAGGGTTTCAATACTGTCGGTGAATTGCCGGGGACGGGCGACGACTCGGTGTTGATCGGATGTCATCTTGACTCATTCTTCACCGGTGCGAATGACGATGCGTCTGGAATCGCCGTCATGATCGGGATGGTGCGCGAACTTGTGCGGATGGAGAAAGAGCAACGCCTCGCGAATTTCATTTTCGTCGGATTGTCGGCGCACCACGACGAGGGGGCGGGTATGCGTGATTTCGAGACGCACGACGTCGCGCGTATGGCGCGAATCAAGACAGCGATTCTGCTGGAACACCTGGATATGCAGACGGGCGACGGCCCTGCAATCGGACCCGGGGACCTACCATTGATCAATCGTCGCACGGCGTTTCTGGGTCATGCAGGCTGGCCCGGAATCGAGGCGGAGTTGCCGAAGCTCGCTATGGAGACCGGCCTGATGACGGCGCCGCCCGCGGTGGCGCATGAATGCATCGCCGATCTCTTCGTAATCTGCGAGCGCGTGCAGCCTTTCTGTCTGATGGCCGCGCCGCCTTATTACCACACCGATCACGATACGATGGACAAACTCAGTGAAGCGGGCCTAGAGCGCGCTGTTGAGTTTCACCTGCGACTGCTTGAGACAGCGGAATATATCCGCCGCTGACCACGGTGTTAAACCTTTACCGTGACTCGTAAGAAGGTCGCAGGAATCGATGTGGTGTCCTTGTTGGTGCTCTTGTTCTGACTGTTGAAGAGGGCTTCCAGTTCTTTTGCCAGCTCTTCTGTACGGCCATTTTTTTCTGCAGCTTCGAAAGCGTTCATGGTCGGTCCGTAATATTTTCTGAATGCGGCGAGGAGTTGTGAAGGTGCGCCGGGAAATCTAAAGGTATAGGTATCTCTCACAAAGGCAATTTTTTCTTTCGGAACTCCTGCTTCTGAAAATCGCTCTATCACATTGCTCTCGACCCCCCACATCATCGGGCTAACGAAACCCTCCGGTGGTGGCGGCGAATAGGACGAGCTGATTCTCAGAATTTGTGCCACCAGTGTCGGATCGTTTGGGATCCAGTTTCCCATTATGATCCGGCCACCAGGCTTGGTTACGCGTACCATTTCCTTGGCGACATCAAAGGGCTTTGGTGCGAACATGGCCCCAAAGATGCTCACCACAAGGTCAAAGGTATGGTTCTTCAACTCGTGTAGATCGGTGGCATCGCCTTCCTGGAATTTGATGTTCGTGAGGCCCTGTTCTTTTACGCGTTTGTTTCCAGCCTCAACGAGATTCCGCGCAATATCGACGCCGAGCACGTCCGCTCCAAGTTTCGCCTCGGGCAAGGCCGTCGTCCCATCTCCGCATCCCAGATCGAGGACCTTCAGTCCTTTTGTGATCCCGAGTTCTTTGACGAGTGCTTCTCCACTCTCTCTCATACTCTCAGCGATACGGGTGAAGTCGCCTTTTTCCCAGAGTGCTTTGTTTGGATTCATCCGGAATCTCCGTTTTTTATTCGATATGCAAATTCAAAATGGTGGGGCCGGAAGGACTTGAACCTTCGACCAAGTGATTATGAGTCACCTGCTCTAACCGACTGAGCTACGGCCCCGAATTGCCGACGATGACGAGGGCAAGGCGAGCGAACCATGACCTGACCGGCGGAGCCGGGTGTAGGTAGCGTTTGCCGCGGGTGCGGCAGCACGATCCTCAGCTGTGGGGACTAGGATAGCAGGAATTGGGATATGATTCGACGGTACTCCTATGGAGTGGTTGCACTTGCGAGCGGTTGGCGCACGGGTGTGAAGCGTTGACTGACTTTTGGGCGTATGCCAAAATGAAGTGGATTTTGAGGGTTGTGCATGCCGTGGCAAGACTGGAGCATGTGGGTGGCGATGCGCCGGATATGTTTTGCTGGCGCGCTATTTGCCCTGACCTCCGGGGCGAGCGCCCAAGGCGGCAAAGCGGCTGTTGATCCTGCTTCGACTGTGGCTGCCACGTTTGCGCGCGACGTGCTTCCAATCCTGCAGAAGCATTGCCAGGAATGCCACCGTCCGAATCGCGTCGCGCCGATGTCGCTGATCGAGTATTCCGAAGTGCGCCCGTGGGCGAAGGCGATACGGAACAGTGTCGTTAGCCGGACGATGCCGCCGTTTCATGTGAATGCGCCGTTGGGTCATTTTAAAGACGATATCCGGCTTACGGATGAGCAGATCGCAACGATCGCAAAGTGGGTCGATACCGGGGCGCCGCAGGGCAATCCGGCGGATGCGCCGCCGGCAGTGGTGTGGCCGTCGGGCGAGTGGTTGCTGGGCGATCCCGATCTTGTCTTGCCTTATCCCGTTTATTCGCCAAACACGAACAATCTTGATGAAGTGATCGTTTTTTTCAGCGATTATGTGTTTCCCCAGGAGACGTGGGTGCAGTCGTTCGAGTTCAAGGCCACCAACTACCGTGTGTTGCATCATGCTGGTGTGTATTCGGTCGGACCTGAGTTTTTTGTGCCCGAAGACAAGGTTCTCAATACGGACGACGAGCATCTGAGTAAGTTCGGCGGGAAGTCCAGCGGCAGCTTCGCGCTGATGAAGGATAAGCCTCATCTGTATACGTGGCTGCCGGGCCAGCAATTCAATCGCAGGGCGGAGGGTGACGGTTTCCGGATCAAGGCCGGTAACCGTCTGGTGATTCAATTGCACGTTGCGCCCACGACGGAAGCGATCCAGTTTCAAATATCGTTGGGATTGCATTTTGTAAATGGCGAGATTACGACCGACACGATCCCGAAGCTTGGACGGCTGAAAGACTTTTCGATTCCTCCGGGCGCGCCGGCACACAGGCTCCGCACGGAGATTGGATTTGATCAGGCGCGCACCGTGATCGGGTTCAATGCGCACATGCATGTGCGCGGCAAGTCTACCAGCATCGTGTTTCATTACCCGGACGGGCGTACAGAGACGGTATTCGATCTGCCGCACTACAATTTCGACTGGCAGCGCGACTACTACCTTGCGAAGCCGATGCAGGTGCCAGCGGGTACGCGGGCCGAGTTCATCGCAGAGTGGGACAATAGCGTCGCCAATCCGCTCAACCCGGATCCTGCCGCCGAAGTGAAATGGGGCGCGCACAATACGGACGAAATGTACGACGGACTTGTGTATGCCACGGGCGCGCGTGAAAAACCGCTGCGCGTCGTCAAGGGCATCGTGCAGCCCTGACTTCGGTTGCCGTCGTTTTCCGTCTTAGGAGTTCAGGCTCCACTCGACGAAAGACTTCAGTTCGCGTGCGCGCGTCGGATGGCGCATCTTGCGCAGGGCCTTCGCTTCGATCTGGCGGACTCGCTCGCGGGTCACATTGAATACAATGCCGACTTCCTCGAGCGTACGCGGGTAGCCGTCGCCCAGGCCGAAACGCAGGCGCAGCACTTTTTCCTCGCGTTCCGTGAGCGAGCTGAGCACGTCGTCCAGCTTTTCCTGGAAGACGGTGAAGGCTGTGGCATTCGCGGGCGACTCTGCCCCCTTGTCCTCGATGAAATCGCCGAAGGTCGAGTCGCCGTCGTCGCCGACAGGCGTCTCCAGGCTGATGGCTTCCTGTGCGATTTTCATGATGCTGCGCACTTTGTCTGCCGACATCTCCATCGCTTCGGAGATTTCCTCGGGGCTCGGCTCGCGGCCCAGTGATTGCACCAGGCGGCGGCTCGTGCGCACGAGTTTGTTGATGGACTCGATCATGTGCACAGGAATGCGGA
>SXGT01788535.1_pt1 | contig 22088 bp, 20 predicted proteins | sample 3176221 | NCBI WGS metagenome assembly SXGT01 (sample SAMN11356862, study PRJNA531348) | freshwater metagenome | isolation source: freshwater sample F1-120 | place: China: Fuxian Lake, Yuxi | collected 2017-12-25
AAAAATTAGTTTTCACCAAGGGCGGAAACTAATTTTTGGGAGGAAAAGAGGATGAATCTTCAATGTTACGAATTGGCCGTTCAATTTTATCGTTTGATGCGAATTAAGAAAATTCCAGGACCGTTAAAGGGGCAATTGCAACGAGCAGCTTCAAGTGTGGCTTTGAACTTGGCTGAAGGTTGGGGGCGAGCCACTCCTGCAGATAGGCGAAGGTTCTTCCAAATCGCTTTTGGGAGTCACAGAGAGGTACAGGCCATTATTCAACTTGAACCTGATGAATTTAACGAAGAGGAACGAGATATTTCAGCGTCTTCAAACTCTTACGCAATTGCCGGGTGCCTTGACCGCAACCCGGTATGCCGGTTTTGCCGCAATGCCGAAATCAGATATCCACTAGGCTGGGACATACAAATAAAAGAAAGAGCCTGTATTCCGTCTAGAATACATTCTTTAGTAGTGACCTTTTTTGTTCACTTGAGGAAGGGCGTGGCAGTATCCAGCGAAAAATAGTCTTAAGTCTCTTGTGGCACATCCATTGCTTTTTACTGCGCTTGGACGTTTCTGTTGTGCAGATCGTCCCGACTCATAAAAGTTTTGAGTCTAAGTTGATGTTGTAGTTGGAAAATAAGTTGAGGTTGAAGATGAAGTTGTATGGCTTATTCTTATTATGTTCTGTGTTGTTTTTCGGCTCGGTGAGTGCCAAGGCTGAAGTGCCTATGTCACGAGTGACCAGGGTAGTTCGAACCACCTCAGTGACAACGGGAACTCATTATCAGGGGGTAGCTCCGGTTTATCCTTACCCTTATCCACAACCCTATCCTTATTACAGAGGGTATTCTGGGTTTAGTTCATTTAGCTTTAACTTAAGCTTTGGCTTCGGTGGTTTTGGTCGCCCCTTCTTTATGGGGGGATGTCGCTCTCGTCGTTGCGCCCGACCGGTTTCGAGATGTCGAATGTTTAGAAGACGTTGTTTTTAAATCAAATCCTATTTAGTTTCTAAATTATTTTAAGAACCTCTAGTTTGTCTAATGGGTAAGCTGTGATAGAACCTCTATCACAAGCAAGAGGCCTATGACCGATCTACAACATTACAACTTTGAAGAGTTAAAGCGAAATACCAAATCCCTGTCTGAACGATTTGAAACGCTTAGGGGGCGGCTTTGACGTTGATAAAAAACGCCTTCGTATTTCCGAAATAGAAAATCAGGAATCCCAAGAATCTTTTTGGCTTGATCAGAAAACTGCCCAGGTCATTCTCAAAGAAAAAGCCCTTCTCCAGGCTAGTGTGGATAAGATTAATCGGGCCAAGCAAAAGCTTGATGATACTTTAGCCCTTATAGAACTTGTTGATTTAGAGCCCACTCAAGAAAATGTGAAAGAGGTTGCCGCAGAGGTTCAGAATCTAGAAAAACAGATTCGCGACATGGAGCTCGCGCAGATGCTATCGGGCCCCAACGATTTTGTAGATGCTTTTGTTTCCATTAATGCAGGGGCCGGGGGAACTGAGGCCCAGGATTGGGCTCAAATATTGATGCGAATGTATGTTCGTTATTCTGAAGATCAAGGCTTTAAAATCAGTTTGATTGACGAGCTCCAAGGTGAAGAGGCAGGAATTAAATCGGTTACATTTTTAGTTCAAGGCCCCTATGCTTTTGGACTCCTAGGTGCTGAGAATGGGGTTCATCGACTTGTTCGGATCTCTCCTTTTGATGCCAATAAACGGAGACACACCTCATTTGCATCGGTCTTTGTCTACCCCGACATTGAAAAAGATATTGAGATTGAAGTTCTAGATAAAGATCTAAGAATAGATACATTTCGTGCCGGAGGAGCCGGTGGACAGCACGTTAATAAGACCGACTCTGCGGTGAGATTGACCCATATCCCTTCAGGTATCGTGGTTTCATCACAGAATGAGAGATCCCAGCATCAAAATCGAGCCATGGCCATGAAGATTTTAAAAGCCCGACTCTTTGAACGCGAAGTGGAAAAGCGAAATCAAGAGAAAAAAGTGGTTGAAGACTCCAAAATGGATATTGCTTGGGGAAGTCAAATTCGCTCCTATGTGCTAGCGCCCTATCGACTTTGCAAAGATCACCGAACTGAGTTTGAGGTGGGGGATGTTATGTCGGTGCTTGATGGAAAGTTGCAGCCATTTATTGAAAATTATCTCTTAAATAAGGGGCCTAAATGAAAATTTTAATTTCAAACGATGATGGAATTGAATCTCCTGGTATTAAACTCCTTGCAGAGGCAGTCAAAGATCTTGGGGAGATTTATGTAGTGGCTCCTCATAGAGAGCGAAGCACTGCGGGACATAGTTTAACTTTGCACAAGCCGCTCAGAATTCATTCATTGGGAAATAATTATTTTTCGACCTCTGGGACTCCTGCCGATTGCGTTTATTTAGGAATACGAGAAATCGTTAAAGGACGACCTGATCTTATTTTATCGGGTATAAATCGTGGAGCCAATCTCGGGACCGATCTCTATTATTCAGGAACGGTTGCAGCAGCTAGAGAAGGGGCTTTAATGAATATTCGAAGTTATGCTTTCTCTCTCGTGGATCTCCATTTAACAATTCCCGATGCCCCTCGTGAGGAGATGAGATTTGATATGGCAGCTCAATGGGCGCGAAAAGTGATAGATGCCACTTTAAATATTGCTTCCCCTGCTCACTCACTTCTCAATGTGAATATCCCGAACCTGGAAAATCAAAAGATCAAGGGAATGAAGGTCGCACGGCAGGGGATTCGTTACTACAAAGATGAGGTGAGTAAACGTAGTGATCCTAGAGGCCGTGATTACTATTGGATTGGTGGGCCTTATGAACGCTTCGAAGAGAATGCTTTGTCCGATTGTCATGCGGTAGAGGAGTCGTTTGTTTCAGTGACTCCTGTGAGTATCGATTGTACCCATAATCAATATTATACGACTATAAAAGAGAGTCTAAATAAATAAAAAGTAGGATTGTGTTAAAATAAAAACCCAAAAGCTCATCTAGATAGATGGGCCGCATTTCTAAAAGAATTTTTCCACAACAAGTAGTCGAGTTAGTAAGGCTAAGGGGGCCTATTAAACATGAGAGGGGCTGTTATTTTAAAGCATAAGGGCTTTAGTTTTATTTTAAGCACCCTTATTTTTGCTCTTCTCGTAGGCTGTTCTGGAGTTCAACCCCGGTATCACGAAGTTCGAAAGGGAGAGACTAAAGCTCAAATTGCGATCCGTTATGGAGTTGCGATAGCTGAATTAGAGAGAGCTAATCAAAATATGGAAAAAGGGATTCAGGTCGGAGATAAAATCTATATTCCTTTTGAATCTGTCCCGGGTTGGAATGAAGGGGATGAAAAGTTACCAGAATTGGATTCCTCCTTAGCATTTGCAAAAAAGGGGGAGGGAAAAAGAGAACTTTCAAGTTTTAACTCTCGTTTTATTTGGCCTGTGATAGGTAAGATGAGCTCTGCCTTTGGAAGCCGCAAGGGGGAAAATCATGAAGGGATCGATATTGCAGCTCCTAAGGGAACTCAGGTTATAGCCTCAAGATCAGGCCATGTGATCTATAGCGGAAATAAAATAGCAGGCTATGGAAATATGGTGATTGTTCGTCATCCCGACACTCTCGCGACGGTTTACGCCCATCTCTCTCGGATTAATATCAAAAAGGGGCAGTTTGTTTCAAGAGGTCAACTTATAGGACGTGTTGGGAATACCGGTCGATCCACTGGGCCCCATCTTCATTTTGAGGTTCGTGATAGAAGCCACCCCACCGATCCATTGGCTTTTCTTCCAGCTCCAAAGACTCGCCGCAACTAAAACGCCAAAAAACTTCCCATCTTAAGGTTGACGGACTTAGAATATGGGATGAAAGTACGGTCCCGTTAAAAAGAGAAGGATAAACTTTTTCTATGTCAGAACACTCACTTACAGTTTCAAGCTCCGAAGAAGACTTGAAGAATGTAGCCTTCACAACGAGACTTGAAGACTTTGTTAACTGGGGTCGTAAAAATTCATTATGGCCACTTCCATTTGGGACCGCTTGCTGTGCTATTGAATATATGGCCACCGTAGGAAGTCATTACGATATCTCTCGCTTTGGTGCTGAAGTGGTTCGCTTTAGTCCAAGACAGGCCGACTGTCTTTTGGTTTTGGGAACTGTGGTTGAAAAAATGGGGCCTATTTTAAAACAGATTTACGATCAAATGTTAGAACCCAAATGGGTGATGGCAGTGGGCGTTTGCGCTTCAAGTGGGGGGTTCTACCGCGCCTATCACGTCATGCAAGGGATCGACAATATTATTCCAGTGGATGTCTATGTTCCTGGATGTCCTCCGACGCCAGAAGGGATCATTTACGGTTTATTAAAATTACAGGAAAAGATCACCAAGGGGGGGATTGTCCGTGCAAGAGACCGATATAAAATTGCTCGCTAATACTCTGCCCAATTTGCCTGAAAATATTCAGAGCCAAATTCTATCCGTTGAGGAATTTAAAGGGGAAACGACCCTTATTATTTGTAAAGAGGGATTAAGAACGGTCATTCAATTTTTAAAAGGGGATCCCCATTGTCGATTTGATGTGATGATGGATCTCTTTGCGATGGACTATCTTAATTATGAAATCGCTCAACCCGAAAGATTTGCTGTAGTTTATTATTTGGTCTCTTTATTCCAAACTCGTCGTATTCGTATCAAAGTATTTCTTTCTGAAGAGGATCCTACCGTGGACTCTATCCATGATCTTTATAAGGCTGCCAATTGGTTTGAGAGAGAGGCTTGGGATCTTTATGGGATTCTTTTTAACGAGCATCCCAACTTAACGCGTATTTTGTGTCACTCCGATTTTGTGGGGCATCCTTTAAGAAAAGACTATCCTTCAGATCAATACCAACGGCTTAAAACGGCTATCCCCTCGGAAGGTCTTTAATGCATACGACACTAAGTCAGCCAGAGTCCTCTAAGTATTTGCGTTTGAACTTAGGCCCTTCGCATCCCGCAACTCACGGGACCTTACGTGTTTTCGTCGAGCTTGAAGGGGAAATTATCCGAGACATGAAACTTGAGATTGGATATTTGCACCGCTGTTTTGAAAAGATGGCTGAGACTCACACTTGGAATCAAGTGATTCCATTTACGGATCGGCTGAATTACGTCTCTGCGATGATGAACAATGTGGGTTATGTGAGAACCGTTGAAAAATTGTTGGGGGTTGAGCCCACTAAGCGTTGTCAGAGAATTCGAGTTATCCTTTGTGAACTCTCTCGTATTATTGATCATTTAGTCTGTATCGGAGCTAATGGTGTGGATCTCGGAGCTCTTACCACTTTTTGGTACTTCTTTAGAGAGCGGGAAAATGTTTACGATCTTTTTGAGGCTCTTTGTGGATCACGACTTACGACGAGTGCCACTCGTGTGGGGGGAATGTACCAAGACCTTCCTGATGGCTGGCTTGAGTGGTGCAGAAAAGTGGTTAACAATCTACCTAGAACTTTGGATGATGTGGAAACTTTACTTACCGCGAATCGAATTTGGATTGATAGAACCCAAGGGGTAGGGGTGATCTCAAAAGAAGATGCCCTTGAGTATGGATTTACTGGACCTTGTTTAAGAGCTACAGGCATTCCTTACGATGTGAGAAAAGCGATGCCCTATTATGATTACGATAAGTTCACATGGGATGTCATCACAGCTACAGGTGGAGATTCTTACTCTAGATATTTGGTTCGCATGGGAGAGATGAGACAGAGTTTAAAGATCATTCAACAGGCTCTTGATAATATGCCAGGCGGACCTGTGAATATCGATGATTGGTCGATAGTGCTTCCCCCTAAAGATCAGGTTTATAATAGTATCGAAGGGCTTATGGCTCACTTTAAACTTATTATGAATGGAATTCGTCCACCTTTCGGCGAGATCTATGAATGCACCGAGGCTGCTAACGGAGAATTAGGTTTTTTTGTTGCTTCGGACAATCAGGGACGTCCCTATAGAGTGAGAGTCAGGCCTCCCTGTTTTGCAATCTATCAGGCATTTCCTCAGATGTGCATAGGCCAAACGGTGAGTGATGCCGTAGCCACCTTGGGAAGTTTAAATATTGTGGCAGGAGAGTTAGATCGATGATGAGCTTTTCTCCGGAAAATCAAACCCGATTCGAAAAGATTCTTTCGAAATATGAAACCAAGGCCTCAGCTCTGTTGCCGACTCTATGGCTTGCCCAAGAGCAATTTGGATTTTTAAGTCATGAAGCTATGGATTATGTGGCCGGCCTTTTAGAGATGGCTCCTGTCCATGTTTATGAAGCTGTTAGTTTTTATGTGATGTTTAAGCGTAAAGACATGGGTAAATATTGTCTGCAGATTTGCAATAATATTACTTGTCAGATGATGGGCTCAGAGAAATTGATCCAGGTTGCTAAAGAAGAACTTCATATCAATTTTAATGAGGTCACCGAAGACAAGATGTTCAGTCTTGTTCCAGTCCAGTGTTTAGGTTCTTGCGATACAGCTCCAGTGATTCAAGTTAATGAAGAGTATTGTGAAAACTTAACTCCAGAAAAACTCAAAGAGCTCATTGCGAGACTTCGTTCTGGAAAGGTTTTAGAAAGGCCAGGTCTGTCATGCCAGTAAATACGACCTCAGTCATTCTATCTGACGAACAGAAAATTTTATTTAAGTATATTAAAAAAGAAAATCTTAATTCTATCTCTGTTTATGAAAGCATCGGGGGCTATTCTTCTTTGAAGAAAGCTTTTGCAATGAAGCCCGATCAGATCATCGATGAAGTGAAAAAAAGTGGTCTTAGAGGCCGCGGTGGGGCTGGTTTCCCGACTGGAAATAAATGGGGTTTTGTTCCGTATCATTTAGGTAAACCCATTTATCTTCTCTGTAATGCCGATGAATCTGAACCTGGAACTTTTAAAGACAGAGTGATTTTAGAAAAAAATCCCCATAGCCTTATCGAGGGGATCATTGTTTCAAGTTTTGCTACCAGGTGCCATAAAAGTTATATTTACATCCGCGGTGAGTATACTTATGCAGCTAAGGTTATTGAAAAGGCTATTGAAGAGGCCTATGCCAAAGGCTACTTAGGTAAAAATATTTTAGGCAGTGGACATGATCTTGAACTCGTTCTTCATCGAGGAGCTGGAGCCTATATTTGCGGAGAGGAAACGGGGCTTATCTCTTCACTTGAAGGAAAGAAGGGCTATCCGAAACTTAAGCCTCCATTCCCTGCGGTTTCGGGCTTTTTAGAATGTCCTACTGTGGTTAATAACGTCGAGACCCTTTGTGCGGTGCCTTGGATTATTGAGAAGGGTGGAGAGGCCTACACTGAATATGGTCGAGGGCAGAGTAAGGGAACTAAGCTCTTTTCGATTAGTGGTTGGGTGAATAAACCTGGAACCTATGAAGTTGAGATGGGGGTCTCTCTTAAAGATTTTATTAATGATCTTGCGGGTGGAATGAGAGATGGAGCGAAATTAAAGGCGGTCATTCCCGGGGGAAGTTCAACTCCTCCTCTCACAGCTAAAGAGGTGGAAACGGCCAATCTAGACTATGAATCGATGGCTACATTTGAAACGTTCTTAGGTTCCGGAGCTATTATTGTGGTTCCTGAACATCATTGTCTCATGAAACTTTTAGAGCATCTCTCTGAGTTTTATTGGGATGAGTCCTGTGGCCAATGTACCCCTTGTCGTGAAGGGACAGGCTGGCTCTATAAGATGGTGAAAAAGATCTCTTACGGGCAGGGAACTCAAGCCGATATCGATTCTTTAAATAAAACGGCTAAGAGCATGATGGGGACTACAATCTGTGCTCTTTCTGATGCAGCTGCGATGCCTGTTCTAGGGTTTATTAAGAAGTTCCCTGAAGAGTTTATCTCTCATGTTGATTATAAAGGCTGTCCATTGAAACAGTGTGGAGGATCAAGCCATTGAGTGAAGCACTTAAAGAAATTAAGTTAACGATCAATGACAAACCGGTGGTGGCTAAAGCAGGGATGACCGTTTTTCAGGCAGCTCAGACGGCGGGAATCTTTATTCCTCACTATTGCTACCATCCCGATCTCTCTATCGCAGGGGTTTGTCGGATGTGTATGTGTGAAGTCGAAAAAAATCCAAGACTTCAGATCTCCTGTAACACTCTAGCCTCTGAAGGTATGGTTGTTCGAACCGATACTTTAAAAGTAAAAGAGACGGTTCAATCGGTTCTTGAGCTTCATTTGATTAATCACCCTCTTGATTGTCCTATATGTGATAAGGCAGGGGAATGTAAGCTGCAGGACTATTATCAGGGCTATGGCCTCTATAAGAGCCGAATCGAATATGAAACCAAGAACCATAAGCCTAAAGTTGTGGACATTGGAACTATCGTTCTTGACGACGAGAGATGTATTTTGTGCACTCGATGTGTTCGATTTACTGCAGAGGTGACTAAGACCCATGAATTGGGTATTTTTAATAGGGGCGATCGAAGCCTTCTTAGAACCTACGATGAGAAGCCCTTAAGAAATGAGTACACGGGTAATTTAGCCGATATCTGTCCCGTAGGAGCTCTAACGGCAAAGGATTTTCGTTTTAAACAAAGGGTCTGGTTTTTAGATCGTAAAGACTCTGTCTGCACTCAGTGCGCGCGAGGGTGTAATGTAACTGTTTCAGTAAATCCTCAGACCACAAAATTATATCGCGTTGAACCCAGAAGAAATCCGGATGTGAACCAAAGTTGGATATGCGATACCGGTCGTTGGAATGTGCACTACATAGGTGATGAAAATCGAATTAAGAATCCTCAGAAACAGGTGGATGGTAAAATTGCAGATGAAACCTGGGAAACTTTCTTTAAGTCTATGAGTCAAAGTCTTCAGTGTAATCCCAAGAGGACTTTGGTAGCTCTTTCCACTCAGATGACCACAGAAGAGATGGCGGATGCCATAGAAACTTTAGGCGCCATGGGCGTGACGGAGTATACCTGGGTTGTCGACGAAAAAACTGTCGAAGATAGAAAGGCTTATGATGGAATTTTAAAACATCATGATCAAACGCCAAATGCGGCTGGATTTTTACAGTTCATGGAGAAAACAAAAACTCCGTGGTTTAAACATGAAGAGGCATTAAAGAGGCTTCAGGCTAAAGAATATGATCATTTTATTTTATTAGGGCTTGAGGGAATCATCATGCCGGGGGTTGCAGAGCTATTACTTAAGACTCCTAAAGAAACCTCTATCACGATTCACGCGACAACACGGGTAGCTCTCTTTGAAAAGGCGACCTGGATTATTCCCAATACATCTAGTTTTGAAAAATCTGGAACTGCAGTTAATGCCTTAGGTGTGATGCAGAAGGTGGTGGCCTCAATACCTTGGCAATATATGTCTAGGGACGGACATGCAGTTGTTTTTGGATTGAAACAGGGAAATGATCGCGCAATCTCTCCCACAGGACGTTTTCAAACCGTTTTTAAACGGCTATCTAACGAAGCTATTTTTCCTGGTGCAAGAACTGACTGGAGAAAAATGCCGGCTTCAGGAGTTAATATGGGAGTTGTGGGGCGAGCCGAGGGGGTTATCTATGCAAAAAGGTAATTACAAACTGCCTATTTCCCAAAGGGTTTACTTAATTGCGATTCTAAAAGGAATGGGGGTCACGGCTCGCCATTTCTTTAAGAATATTCTGCGGCCAGGACAAATGCCGACTATCAGTTATCCCGAAGTTAAACGAAATTACTCTCCACGCTTTAGAGGGTTACAGATCTTAACTGTAAAAGAGAATGGAGATATCCGATGCACGGCCTGTATGTTGTGCGCAACGGCCTGTCCTGCGGCCTGCATTCATATTACCGCGGCAGAGCATCCAGATCCGAAGGTTGAAAAATTTCCTCAGGAATTTAATATCGACATGCTTCGCTGTGTATTTTGTGGCATGTGTGAAGAGGCCTGTCCTGTAGATGCCATTCGTATGGGGCCTACCTATGAACTAGCTAACTTTGATCGCAGTGATTTTATCTTCACAAAAGAGGAGTTGGTTAAGCACGGCAACAATACCGTGAGCCAAGTGAAACACCATTAGATTATTCGCAGGCTGCTTGAGCGGTGTTGCTGTGCCATACGACAGAGTTGTCCTCTCGTAACAACTCAAGATTGCAGTTTTTTCTCATCACCAAAGAGGTTCCTCCTTGATTAGCGGTATTGGGGGTCCATTTGGCAGTTGTTCCGTTGTAAACCACGAGATTTCTATCTGCTTGAAAAAGAAGATAGGAGCCTGGAGCAGAGGTGTTAGAGTTCCAGAGAGCCGTAGTCTCTCGATAGACGACAAAGTTTCCATCATGTTGCATAACGGCTTTGCAGTTGCAGGGATTATTTGTGGGGGCTAAGAATTGCCACGGTTTAAGCCGTTGAGTTCGAGTTAACGTACTTTGAGAAACTGCGGGCATCCACACCTGAATTCGATCATGCCCCGAATCTGCAATGAATAATTTTCCTAATGGGCCTGATGTAAAAGAGACAGGGCTATTTAATATTCCATAATTGTTAGTGGCTGCTGGCCCCACGGCTACCTGGCTAGCACCATTGAATGTGAGTTTAATTAGCTTATGTTGAGCTGTATCTAGAACGACTATTTGAGAAAAAATATCGGTTACAGCTCCTGGCTGAATATAGTCGACTTCTGGAGTTCCTAAGACAACGGCTTGGGTTACCATATTATTTTCAATAGTAAGTTTTTGGACTCGAGTTTTATCACAGACATAGAGAATATTATTTCTGACTAGAATAAATTGAGGTTGATAGAATTTTCCAGGATCTGTTCCTATACCTCCTAGAGTCAGTAAATGGGTGCCCTGTGAGTTAAATTTTTGTATTCGGTGATTTCCTGTATCGGCTACGTAAAGATTTCCTAAACTATCAAAGGCTAAACCTCTGGGATATTGGAACTGGCCATTAGCACTACCTTGGGATCCAAAGCTTGAGACATATTGAAGATTAGAATTAAAGACCGAGATTCGGTGATTTCCCTCTTCGGATATATAGATAGAGCCTGTGCTATCAATGGCAATTCCCCAAGGAGTATCTAATTGCCCTGCTCCCGATCCCCTTACTCCAAAACTAGATAGATAGTTGCCTGAGGCTGAGTGTTTTACCACTCGATTATTCAGTGAATCTACAGTGAGAATTTCATCCTGCGGATTAAGTGCAATCCCCGTGGGATGATTTAAAGGTGAAGTTGCAGAGGAAGAATCTGTAGGTCGAGGTAATACTTTAGGAAGAACATCGAAAATAAGTGTCTGTTTTTGATTAAGAGCATCTTTAGCTTCTACCGTGACTCTTCCTGTTGTAGTAGAAATAGTGGTAAAAATATAAAGTGAGTTTGGATCTGTGATCCTTAGTTCTTTTAATAAAGTATCGTAGCTGATCTGGTAAGTCCCTACCCCTGTGAGCTCATCTGAACCTAATTGTTCATTCGCTAGGCTAGTAGCGTAGATCCAACCTCGCTGTGGAAATCCGGATCTTGGGCCTAAATTAACATGCCAAATTGGAGTCGTAGCTCGTGAAAATACTGTAGAGCCCACAAATGTTTGACCGGTAGGGCAGGAACCCACTGCAGGATAAAGGGGCAGGTAGGGAGTTCCAAGTGTGGCAGTCGTGCAACGAAGAACTGTAATAGAGTCATTCCCACTAAAACTACCTTCAGAGGAAGGGGAGACGATAACATTTCCTGCGGTGCCACTTATTCTTGTGAAGGTAAGAGGGTGCTTGCCGGATAAACGAAGTGCATAGATCTCTTGGAAGTTACCTGTGAGCACTGAGTACTGAGTCGTTGAAAATTTAGGTGTGACAGCTACAGTTAAGGATCTTTCAGCCCTTTGCCCCAAACTATCTAAAACTTCAAGTGAAGCCTGGACATTAAATTTTTCATCTTGTGAAGCTGAAGCAGTAAAGAGGTTTTTATTAGGTGAGTTAGTTACAGGACTAAAAACTCCCCCTCTATTATTATTTAAAACAGTAAAAGTGTAGGGAGGTGCTCCTAACGAAGCTGTAAAGTTTTGGGAGGCTCCAGGTAGCATCCACTCTGGGCTAGCAGCTGAAAGTTTGACAGGGGGGACTACGATAATAGTTCTTGAAGCCGACTGTCCTAACCCATCCTTAACTTCGATAACTACGGAGGTGTTAGAAGGAAGATTCTGAGTTGCATTGAATATTCTTTTGGTAGGATCTGCTGGGGAGGTAGGACTTAATGTCCCACCCGTGGCTCCACCTGTAATATTAAAGGTATAGATTCCATCGCCTCCTGAGGCAGTTAGAATTTGATTAGCTCCTCCTATCACCGGGGATGTCACCTGTGCTAATTGAAGTGTAGATTTTAAATAAATATTGGCCTGAGTGCTTTGCCCAAGAGAATCCTGTAGAGTGATATTAACCGTAGTATTTTGAGGGATAGAAGATGGAGCTGTGTAGATATTTCCAGAGATACCTCCCACTCCGTTATTTAACGAATAGGTATAGGGGGATTTTCCTCCTAAAGGGATAAAGGTCATGTTTTGACTAGCTGCCAAATTTTTGCTTGCGGGTGAAACAGTTGGAACAGGATAGGTTGAGACTGTAATTTGATCACTTTGATCTAGAGTGTTTGACACTTTGATAACCGTATCTGATTTAGCGGAAACAGTTCCTGCCGTAAATACTCCTGCTGCCGTGAGATTTCCTAACCCTGACACTATTGAAAAGGTATTACTACTATGGCCACCTGTTGCGGTTAAGGTGATAACCTCCCCTTGTATAAGAGCTATTTTAGGAGCCAATATAGTGAGGTTAGGAGCCACTCTGAGAGTCGTAGCATCTGACTGCCCTATAGAATCTCTTACTGTCACTGTGGTCTCTCCACTAGCGGTAGCTTTTGCGGTAAAAAGACCTGATGAAGAGTTGATAGTTCCTACCGTGTTACTTGATGGGGTTGAATAGGTAAAAGGACTTCGTCCACCAGAAGCCTGAAACTGGCGAGTTTTACCTTTTGCAATAGATTCGTTAATAGGGATGAGAATGAGTCCGATATTAATATGGGCCGCTGCGGTTGCCCCCAGCGAATCGGTTACAATGATATTTAGAGGGCCTGACCAGTCACTTGGAGCTGTATAAAGTCCCACAGGGCTAATTGTTCCTTTATTTGGGGTAAGAGAAAGTGCATAGGGGGGAACCCCTCCTGAATAATTAAATGCCAATCGTTCATCCCTTTGAAGATTGATCGGATTAGGCGTAATACTTAATGGTAATTCAACGATAAGTCTTCCATTGATAGTTTGATCCAAGTTGTCAGTGATCTTGAATGTAAGCACACCTGCATTGCTAGAGCTTGAAAAAACTCCAGATGGGGTAACTGTTGCAACAGTTCCAGAAACAATTGAGTAGGTGTAGGGGAGTTCTCCTCCTCGGGGGAGAAAACCAGAATAGGTTTCATTAAAACCTATGATCTGTTCGGAGGGGGTAAGGGCAAGTGGGGTTTTGACTAGAACATTCATGTTGGCAATTTGTCCCAAGCCATCTGTGACCCTCATAGTGATTGAAAAGTTTTCAGAAACTGTAGATGGGGTCGTTAATATTCCACGAGGAGATGGATATACATCTCCAGGAGCGTTATTCAAAATACAACCATGGGGATCTCCTGAGATACTAAAAGTGTAAGCCCCATCTCCTCCGCTGGCTGTGAAATTATAGAATCTATTTTGAGTTAAGTTTCTAAGAGGGCCTGAAATAGTGAGCCCTGTTTTTAGAGAGATGGGAACTGTTATTGTCCTGTTTCTATTGTCGGTGATAATCAAATTTGCTGTAGCTTCAGTATTAATGATTGAAGGGGCTGTATAGATTGTCTCTAATCCTTGGGAAACTGAAATGGTTCCTGAATTGATACTCGGATTTAATGCAAAGGTATAAGGAGGGTGTCCCCCATTTGGAATAAATGTTTTCTGTTGTGATTTTGCTAAGGTCACATTGGGAGGAGTTATAATAAAAACGGGATCTACTGTAACTGCGCTATCTGAAGTTTGTCCTAGTCCATCGGTGACTCTGACTTTGAAATTTAGACTTGAAGTGAGTGGGGCTGGGGTCTTAAGTACTCCATTCTGAGGATCATTAATTGTCGCTGTTCCATAATTTCCAATTAAACTAAATGTGTAGGGGGCGTTTCCACCGCTAGCTGTAAATGTGTAGGGAACCCCTTGGAGAATGGATAGTGAAAGAGGATTGATAACGACAGGGGGTTTAAGGTTGATAGTAGATCTGGCAACGCGGTTTACATTGTCAGTGACTCTCAATTCTGCACTTTCTTCTTGAAGAACTGAGTTCTTCGCCGTGAAGGTAACACTTCCCCCGAGATTAGTGATTGTATCGGCAGATAACGTACCGATAGCAGAAGAAGACAGACTGAGAGAATAGGGGGGAGTCCCACCACTAGGAGTATAGATCTGTGTGCCCCCCTGCTTGAGAGTTACTGAGCTTATATTTAAGGATAATGCTGGAGCGATAGTGATAGTCGCAGTATCAGAGCGATTTAAACTATCGGTAACTCTAACTGTAACTGAGATTGAGCTCGTTGTGACTGGAGCCGTAAATAAACCGGTAGCAGCACTAATAGCAGCTCCATTAGCATTTCCATCAATAGAGTAGCGCATTGGTCCTGTGAGTCCACTGGCTAAAGCTGAAAACGGGTGAGTTTGTCCAGGTAGCATAGCCCAACTCTTAGGAGAAATTTCAAGATTTCCGACCACTAAGATACGGGCGTTAACGATCGTCCCCTCATTGTCTAGAACCCTTACGACGGCTAATTCGGGGATAGAGGAGGATGAGCTAAATCGGAACTGGGTATTGGATATTTGCAAAGGAGTTCCGGTTCCTAGCTCTAACTGAAACTGATAGGGAGCTATTCCTCCAGAGATTGTGAAATCCTTAAAGCTATTTAATGAGATTGTGCTTTCGGGGGGGGAAATGGCTAACCGTTGGGTGGCTCTTGTAGCTCTGTTCATTATGGGTGTCCCACACCCAATAAAAGAGGAAAGAGAAACAACTGAAATTATCTGAAATGCAAATTTAAATAAGCTGTAAGATTTTGAACTAAATTTCATAAAACGTCCCCGAAACAAACTACTCTCTTAGTTTAAAGAAGTGATTAAGGAATTTCAGTGAAACAATTGTGGAGAGTTTTTCATATTCTTAATAATGCAAAGAGTTCTAAGTGTTACTCAGGGAAGTGAAAAGAGTGTCGACAGGAGGGTTCCAAATCATTCGAATATTCTCATAAGAGATTCTCAGTTAATACATTTGAATATGATAACCTATAAGTTATTAAATTATTGTAAGTAGATAACCTATAAGTTATTATATGGGCATGAACAAAGTCTCAAGACAAACACTACAAAGAAAGCAGATTGAAGCCCGCCTTAAGAAACTAGGGAGGGTACACACTCCTCCTGGAGGTTGGATTAAAGCTCTTTCTGAATCGTTAGGAATGACCACACGCCAGTTGGCTATACGGATAGGCGTATCTCAACCTGCCGTAATGAAAATGCATAAAGGAGAAGTCGATGGAACGATTTCACTTAATTCGTTGAGAAAAGTAGCGGAGGCCCTGGGTTGTGATCTGCACTACGCTCTCGCTCCTAAAACAGGAGCCCTGTCAGAAATTATTGATGAACAGGCAGCTAAAGTAGCAAAAAAAATTATAAAGGAGACTTCTCATACCATGGATCTTGAAAAACAAGGGCTGTCTGAAAAGGAAAAGAATCAACAGATAAAAGAGCTCACTGAAAAACTTATCAGAGAACTCCCTAATACATTATGGCGCGATAAGTGAAGTTTAACCAACCAGAAGGCTCTACTCCCTTAAATCCAGATAGTCAGAAGGATTTGATTCCGGCTCTTTCAACTCAGGAGGAGCTAAATAGTTTCGAGCAATACAATATTGTTTCGGCAACAGAATGGGCAACTGGGAATTCCAGAATGAAGAAAAAGCTTCTGACACTGGAAGGACTAAAACAGCTTCACAAGGAAATGTTTAATCAGACTTGGAAATGGGCTGGAAAGTTTAGGACGATAAATACGAATATTGGTGTGAGTTGGGATTCAATCTCTTCGAAGTTGAAAGAACTGTGTGACGATGTCGCGTATTGGATTGAAAATGACATTTACTCGCTAGATGAAATCGCGGTTCGATTTCATTACCGACTCGTTTTTATCCATCCCTTTCCAAATGGGAACGGAAGACATGCACGTTTAGCTGCTGATGTTTTTTTGATACACCGAAACCTTCCCCGGCTTACCTGGGGATCTAAGTCGATTTTAGAAAAGGGCGAAGTGAGAAGCTCCTACATTAAAGCTCTTCAAGCAGCGGATGCCGGAGATTTTGAACCCATATTAAAATTTGTTCATTCTTAACTTTGCTTCAATCGAAAAGGTCAAACGAGTTCATGCCTAACTAGCCTTTTGGAATTGGAGATAGGGGAACTACGTTGGGAGAAAAAACGGTGAACCAATCGGTGTCTTTAATCGGAGAGTGAGTGGATTCGATAAGATGATTTAATGGGTCTTTAGAATCAAAAAAGGAAGTGGGTTTATTAAAAGGGGCTCCATGACCCACTTTCATTCGTACTACAAGGGCCTGGGGAGCTATCTGTTTCTGATAAAGCCCAGCTAAGATTTTATTGGTTCTTCCAGAGTGTTGATACCAAGTGACTCCACGCGCGGGTGGAATCGCTGAAATTAAATAGACTGATGAAAAGTTGGGATAGACAAGCAAAGGCCCCTCTGTATTTAGAATAGGTTTAAGTTCTCGATACATGCGTTCAGCGACCAGTTTATTTTCTTTGCTGGTTTTAATTCCTCGGAACGGCCCTACCTCTATTTTTTCGGTGAGATATTTAAACTCGGAATCGGACCAAATATTGAGTGGAAAAAAAAGAATTAAAAATACGGGAAGTGAAACTGAAACAAGGGCTGGAATATTAAACTTAATTCGGCACTCTTTTAAGGCCTCTCCTAAAAACACCAGAGCGATGATTGCGGCCGGAACCATTCCTACCTGAGCATTGATATGACCGGAGGCTGAGGTGCCAGAGGCAATGAGTCCAGTAATCCAAGAGGGGATAAAGATCCATTTAAGTAAGTTTACTGCCAAGGGGCTATTTTTGATTTTGTAAAAAGAGATGAGCGATAGAAGAGATAAATAGAAAGGATAAACACTCCACATTGCATAGGAGAGAATACTTAACCCTACAGCCATTAAGGGGGTTAGGCAGAGTACCCAGTAAAAAATAATAGGTGAGCGTTTTGAAGTGAAATGTGCAATTCCGGCAAATAACATCCCGAAGCCGAGAACTGTTTTAGGAAAGAATTTGTGCAACACCTCGAACATATGTGAAAGAGTGGGTGTGCCGTGAAGGTATTCCTTTCCAAAGGCTAGAGAGGATAAAAAATCGGAAAAGTGCTGTGCTATGAATAGAGCTGGGTAAAGCATCACTCCTGCAACTCCTGCGGCAAAGAAGAGGCTCAGTTTTTTCTTGGGAGTTAAAATAAGAATATATAAAAAGAGCAGGGCGGTAATCGCACAAAAAGTAATATAGGCGATTGATGACAAGGCCATAAAAATACCGGACAAAAAGAAAAATCCTGGAGATTCCTTTTTTTGAGCTAGGAAAAGCCCAAAAAGCCCCAAGACTAAAAATAGAGTTCCTAGTGAGTTGTAACTTAAAGTAAGCATATTGCCAGGAAAGTAGAGACAGGAAGAGGCGGCTGCAATAAGAGCTAAGCTTCGATCGGTGAATTTTTTAAGAGAAAAATAGATAAAAAGCCCAAGAGTTAAGTAGAGCCCAAGAACCATCCAACGCATAAAGATAATGACCCCCTCCAACGAGTGATTGAGTTGCCAATGAAGTTTAAAGAAGGGGTAACTTAGAACTGAAAATGTCTGGGCCAGGTAGAGCTCATCAACGAAGAGTTTTTGCCCCAAGAGGAGTCTTAGTGTGAGAGCTGAGTAATAAGGCTCATCAAAAAAGTCTATTCCAAAATATGTTCGGTACAAAAAAAAGCCAAAAGAGAAACAAAAAACAAGAATGGAAAATAAAAAGGAGTTTCGATCTTGAATAGAGGAGAAGGAATTAAGCTTCATAAATTAAAGGTGAAAATAAAAGTGTAACACAACAGACATAAAAGATAGCTTAATGCATAGAGGGGATTTTAACGCGCAGGAGTTAAATAGGTTTTTAAAAATAAGATACACTATTAATAAGTCATTCCTTTCCGTACCTAATAACAATCTAATAACTACAACAAAAGAGGGTCTATGAAACGATCTATCACCGCGCTATTGTGCGCCTTTTCTCTGGCTTCAGTCTCCAACGCCACGACAAGTCGAACAGGCTTTGTCGATTCAGCCGATGCTAAAAACGTAGCATTGCTGGTCGGTGTTACTTACGGACTTCCTGGTATTGATCTCGATCTTAAAAATGTAAAAGAGATTGCCGCTCACCCTGGGTATCAGTTCGATACTCATGAATTATGGGAAGATGAGGGGAGTGTTTTAAATGTAGCTAAAAATTTAACCGATCTCTCGGCTAGCGTGACTGACGGAGGAACACTGTTCTTCTACTTCTCTGGTCATGGTTCTACAGAGGGTTTATTAATGAGTGATCGGGTGATGAAAATCGGAGAGATTCGAGCTGCAGTTGAAAAAGGTCGCGTTGGAAAAGCTCCTTTGCAGCGTTTAGTTATGATGTTTGATTCTTGTTACTCTGGGGCTCTTTTAAACGGAGTCAGAAGAGTTGAACATAAAGAAACGGATACAAGAGCTTCTCAAGAGTTTGCCGATGCTTTAGTGAAAGAGCTTCAAGCCGGCAATCGCGCAGAGGCTTACTGGAAAAAACTTTTCGTATTCGCTTCCTCAAGAGCTGATGAAACTTCAGCCGCTGGATCTGAGGGATCTGCTTTTACAGTTAATATGAGAAAGGCGTTTGATGAGGCGGTTTTATCAAAAGCTAAAGTCAGCGAGTTTGTGACTAAGGCTCAAAAATATACAGCTGCCTATCATCATCCAGTGGCCCGTTTAGTTCCGGTTACTTTGGGCGATGAAAATTTAGTGCCTTAATCTTTGTAAGTTAAATAGCCCTAATCCTGTGTCTAAGCCCTTTGGAGATCTGAGTCTCCAGGGGGCTTTTTTTTATAGTTTAGGCTGTCTGAATTTAACTTCGTAATTTTAAGCTTTTAGCCTCTCTCTGCCAAAAATGGGCTCTAGAGCCCTATCCTAAAGCATTGACTTAAAATTCAATTCCGCTATTCTGCGTCGCAGCAACTAATTGATTGTGAGGAATTATTTATGACAAAAACTCTTTTTGTTTTATCTGTTATTGGATTTGTAAGTTCTCTAGGCTTTGGCTCGGCAGTCGAGTTTAAAGGCAATGTAGTAGATGTGAATGTTTCTGGATCTAACTTTAAGGTCTATTCCCAGGCAATATTAAAGACTGCTAAGGGGCCTACAGAGCTTAAACTCACTGGATATGGTATTCGTCAAAAATCGGTCGCGTTTATAAAAGTAAATGTGTATATGGCGACAAGTTATGTAGATTTAGCCACCACTTTAAACACTAATAACCCTATCGATTCATTGAAAAACAGTAATGGCAGCGTGATTGTTCTTGATATGTTAAGAACAATGACAGCTCAAGATATTAGAACTGCTTTTGAAGAGGCTCTTGATGTGAACGGCGTGGATGTGAATTCTAAAGCCGTTCAATCTGTTTTCTCTAAATTTGAAGGGGATCTATATACTGGAAATAGAATCCTTCTCGCTAGCTATCCTAACGAGCGAAATGCTGAAACATTAGTGATTGAATTGCCCAAGGTTAGTATCAGCACCGTTGGAAATTTTTTAGGTTTAGATTTCTGGAAAATCTGGTTTGGTGAGCCTGTGGATGCACTGATGGGCGAATTGAAAGCTAAACTTACAGGAGCTAAATAAGTATGAAGAATCTTTTATTGATGGCTCTCTCCTTAGTTCTACTTTCTGGATGTGGAATCAAGGAGATGGCTGATGAAGCTCGAGATAATTTAAGAAAGACCGGGAATGCAGTTCACCTACAGGTGTTAACTGTAGCTCTTCAAGAAATGTTAGCTCCGGTGAATACTGAGAGTTTAACTCCTCCTGCTAGAATGTTCCCTTACGGGGATACTTTCAGCAAAGAGGCCACTTCTGATGAGATCACTGAGGTCTATCATACATTTTTAGCCGACGTAAAATTAGGGGGGAGCACAGGAAGGCCCAATCCTACCGCTAAGGACATGAGGCTTGATGGGAGAAAGATCAGTCTTGCTGTAGGCGGAGTGATTTCATCTTTTATTCCTCATGATAAGTTGGTGCAGATTATGGATGCTCAGATCCATCGTGGCGGACGTTATGAAGATACTGCCTATGTAATTTTGCTCACGAGATATACCTATTTAAGGGATTTTTTCTTAGCTTCAGTGGTAGAAAAATCGGAGCGGGTCAATTTGGATTCGGTGAGAAAAGCGGCTGAGTACTTTACAGAGATTAAGTTCATTGCTCAGCTTTCTTATGTGGATCGTATTAAATTGCACATACCTCAGTTTGTTCCGGTGATAAACGATTTGAATCCAGATCCTTCAACGACAACTGTTTTCGAGGACTTAGATATTTCAGTGAACCCGACAGAGTATAAGCTCCTGGCTCGAAAAGCGATCCGTCGTTTTGAAAGAGACAGTGCACTTAAAGAGCTACTTTATAATACTGAAGCAGGTAGAAAACTCTTAGCGATCTTCCAAGCAGAGTAGCGTTTCGAGTCTAGAGAATCTGTTTAATTAAGGGATGCGTTTAAAACGTATCCCTTTTTTTATTTCTGCTTTTTATTTTCAGAGAAAATTGCTGATAGCAGCAGTCAGTTGAGTAAAACTCATTTCAATTAATCATGGCTGTGCAATAGGCCTTAAGAGTGACTGTGACCGATTGATTGGGATAGGGGAGAATGACTTCGAGTCGTTTATTCTCTGAGCCCTTAACTTGAAACTCCTGATGTAGCGGCACATTTTCTCCATTGAGATCAAAAAATGTTGAGCAGATTTGAGGAGAGGGGGAGAGGTTTTTCATTTTATAACTAAAGAGCATCTTTTGATCGGTGTGGTCTAAAGTAAAACCGCAATTAGCTTCCATTGAGGGAAGGGATGAGGAATTACATTTGAATGAGGGGAGAGAGAGTCGATATTGGATATCGAAGGTGGCACTTACACAGGCTAAAGTGCAAAAACCAATAAACGCCCAAAGCGTGTAGGCCTTAAACTTCTCAGTGAATTTTGTTTGAGTGAAGAAACTTTCAAGATAATAACCGATTATTAAATGAACAAGAAATACACCTCCCCAGAAGAGAAGGGAATATAAGGGGCCCGCCCAGTGAGTGAGACCAGGGAAACAGGGTTCGTGAATGCAGTTGATGTTTTGAGTGGCTGGGAAAAAGAAATAGGAGATGGCAAAGATTAAAGGATTAAAAATGGAGATTAAAAGTAGGGCGTTACTTTTCTTTTGTGGCAGGTGGATGAGGGCAAGAATGGCTACAGGGATCGTAAAATAGTGGTAGTGGCTTAAGAGGAATTCATCCAGAGGAAGGCCCGGTTGGTACATGAATTCGACTAGGCCCAAGAGGTTCTTTCCGGTAAAGACTCGGTATTGATTATCGATGATCCAGAAGATTTGTGTAAAGCAGGCGATACTAAGAAAGCCTGTGAGCCAGCCGCGGTGTTTGAACATAAGGCCTATAGCTGAGCCGATGAGGGCTAGATTACAAAACCACCAGTAAAAACCTTGATCGATGCCGTATCTAAGGACATCGAGATAGGTGTTTAGGAAGGCCCAAAGGGAAAAGAATCCGCCTGTGAGTACAAAAGGGTCGAGCTTTTTTAATAGAGAGAGAAGCATTTTCGGATAGTTTAAGGATATCAATTCGATAGAAGAAGTTCAACTTTCAGCTTGGAGCTTTAAAAAACTCGACAAGTCGGACCCAAATCATTAAAAGATAGGGTCTTGGTTTTATACCGAGTAGGCCGGCATAGCTCAGT